>Ga0136634_10000992_pt1 | contig 11239 bp, 11 predicted proteins | sample AntDrymUQ8332106_2_FD_104654 | JGI IMG/M metagenome (GOLD analysis project Ga0136634, IMG submission 104654) | Polar desert sand microbial communities from Dry Valleys, Antarctica - metaG UQ833 (21.06) | ecosystem: Environmental > Terrestrial > Soil > Desert | place: Antarctica: Dry Valley... | reverse complement strand
GCCGGCACGCAACCGCTCCTCGGCGAGGGCAAGCGCTGCGGCCTCGGGTGGATAGTCACGCCGCAACCGCGGGCCCGCCACATCGCTGTTCGTGCGCCACGGGGTGCCGAGATACCGGTGGGCCTGCCGCTCGCGGGCAAGGTGCACCCGCGCGCCGATATCGCTCGTCGACTCCGGCTGGTCGACCGCGAGTGCGGCCCGCGTCGGCTGGGACAGCGTCTGCCGGATGTCTACCCGGTCCAGCACCGGACCGGAAAGCCGGGCGGCGTATCGCAGCCGCTGCGCCGGCGAGCATCGGCAGGCGGCGCCGGTGCCGACGGCCAGACCGCACGGGCAGGGGTTGGCGGTGAGCACGAGCTGGAATCGGGCCGGGAACCGCACAGTCGCGACCGCGCGGGCAATGACGATCTCACCGCGCTCCATCGGCTCGCGGAGTCCCTCCAGGAGCGCGGGCGCGAACTCCGGCGCCTCGTCCAGCAGGAGCACTCCGCGATGGGCCAGCGACACGCACCCGGGCCGCGCCGCCGCGCTCCCACCGCCGAGTACGGCGGGAACGGTCGCGCTGTGATGCGGGTCCTGGAAGGGCGGTTCCTCCACCAGCGGGGAGTGAGCCGGGAGCGTCCCGGCGACCGAGTGGATCGCCGTGACCTCGAGCGCGTCCTGACGACTCAGCCGAGGCAGGATCCCCGGCAGTCGCTGGGCCAGCATCGACTTGCCGGTGCCCGGCGGCCCGTCGAGCAACAGGTGGTGACCGCCCGCGGCGGCGACCTCTACCGCGTAGCGCGCCTCAGCCTGGCCCCGCACGTCGGCGATGTCGAGCTCGCCACGCGGGTCGTAGCCGAGCGTGGGGTCACGCCGGTCGCGGACCGAGTCGTCGCCCGGCTCCGCTTCCATCGCGAGCAGGGCTTCGCGGTCGATCTCCGCACGCAGCCAGGCAAGCAGGGACCGCAGCGACGCCACGCCGATGATGTCGGCTCCCGGCACGAGCCGCGCCTCGCCTGCGTTGGGCGCGGGGACGACGATCTTGGTCCAGCCGCCGTCCACCGCCGCCACAACGGCCGGCAACACGCCACGTACGGTCCGGACGCGCCCGTCCAGGCCCAGCTCGCCGAGGAGCACCGCGTCTGCGACGGCTGCGACCGGGACCGACCCGTTGGCCGCCAGCACCGAGACGGCGATCGCCAGGTCGAAGCTGCTGCCGCGTTTGGGCAGCGAGGCCGGCGACAGCCCGACGGTGATGCGTCGCTGCGGCCACGGCTCCCCCGAGTTGGTGATGGCGGCGCGTACGCGGTCACGGGCCTCGGAGACCGCGGCGTCGGGCAGCCCCACGAGCACGATGGCCGGGATGCTCGAGCCGATGTCGGCCTCCACCTCGATCACGTGACCACTCACACCGAGCAGCGACACCGATCTCGTGCGCGCGAGCGGCATCTACAACGCCCCGCGGAGGTAGTCGACCTCGGCCGGGCCACGCGCTGGCCGCAGGATTCCCACGACGTCGATGCGCACGCCCTCCGGCCGCACCGGATGGTCGCGCAGCCAGCACGCCGCGAGGCGCCGCAGCCGCTGGGCCTTGAGCGGCGTCACGCCCTCCAGCGGGCTGCCGAAGTCGTTGCTCCGTCGGGTCTTCACCTCACACACCACGAGGATGTCGCCGTCACGGGCGACGATGTCGATCTCGCCCTCGGAGCAGCGCCAGTTGCGCTCGAGGATCGTCATGCCGAGCTCCTGCAACCGAGCCGCCGCGATCCGCTCGCCGTACGCACCCACCGCTTGTCGCACCGTCATCGCGACACCACCTCCGTGCCATGCAGCCTGCCTGCGCCAAGGGCGTGAATCCTGGCTGCGGTGCGCTCGGTGGACAAGCGGAGCACTGGTCCCACTTGTGGACAGCCACCGCGCACGACGCCGGCAACGGCCGGAACCGGATCGGTTCTCCCGCCGTCGGACCGGCATGAGACGGTGCCGAATCACGCTCGCGATCACGGGCGCGGCTCTCGTCCTGGTCGGGTGCGGCACGGCCATCGCGCCGGCCGCCGGCGCACCGCTCGACGGCGAATGGGAGCTGGCATCGGGCACCGTGGACGGCCGATCGCTCGAGCTTCGCGACGACGCGCGCGTCACGCTGTTCGTCCAGGGAGGTGAGGTGTCCGGGACCTCCGCGTGCAACGGCTACTCCGGCGCGGCGGCGATCGAGGACACCGCGTTCGCCGTCACCGGGCTCGGCGGGACGGAGATGGGTTGCGCAGAACCCATCATGCGGCTCGAGGACGACTACCTCACTGCGCTCGGCGCAGTGCGCACCGCCGCAGCGGACGGCGATCGGCTCACTCTCAACGGGGACGGCGTGGTGCTCGAGTTCCACGCCGTCGTCCCAGTCGATCCTGCCCAGCTCACAGGCACGGTGTGGGTCCTGGAGTCAGTCGGGGACGCCACCGGGCCGGACAGCTCCGTCGCCTCGACCGTGGGCGAGCGCGCCCATCTCGAGCTGCGCCAGGACGGCAGCGTGGTCGGCTCGACGGGCTGCCGGACATTCGACGGCGCGTACACGTTGCAGGGCGACACCGTCCAGTTGCACGAGATGGCGATGCGTGACCTGAAATGCCCGACCGACGTCCGTACGCAGGACGACCGCGTCGTCAGCGTCATCGGTGACGGCTTCGTCACCGAGATAACGGGCGAACGTCTCACCGCAAGCGATCCGGACGGGTCCGCACTCGAGTACCGGTCCGATGGCCCGCTCTCCGCCACTCCCACGGTCGGCACCACCTGGACACTTCTCGAAGCATCAGTCGATGCGCGCGTGCTCGACGCAGGCAACGGTGACCCGGTGACCCTCGTGTACGACGGCATCCGCGTCACCGGTTCGCTCGGCTGCAACAGCTACGTCGCACCGGCTGCACTCGACGGCAGCGCCCTTGTCGTCGGTGAGATCGAGGTGACCGCGATGTCCTGCCCCGACAACGCCACCCGCGAGCGCACCTTCCTGGACGCCCTTCAGGGCGTGGAGACCTTCGACCGCGTCGGCGACCTGCTGCTGCTTCGCGGCGGCGACGCCCACCTTCGCTTCGGACTGGGCAGCTGACCCCGTACGGGCTCCTCCGCACGTCTGTCTTCTGGCGGCCAAAGGGAAGCTGCGAACCGGACCGGTCCCCACGGGCTACTCCTGCGGCACCTCGAGGTCGCTCTTCGCGAGCTCCTCGACGTTCACGTCCTTGAACGTGACGACCTTGACGTTCTTGACGAACCGCGCCGGGCGGTACATGTCCCAGACCCACGCGTCGGACATCGTCACCTCGAAGTAGACCTCACCGGCGTCGGACCGCACCTGGAGGTCGACGTTGTTGGTGAGGTAGAACCGCCGCTCGGTCTCGACGACGAACTGGAACAGCCCCACGACGTCGCGGTACTCCCGATACAGCGAGAGCTCCATCTCGTTCTCGTACTTCTCGAGATCCTCAGCGCTCACGCCCACCGCCTCGCTCGTCCTGCCCGATCGTGTCCACCACGTTCAACCCCCCGTCCGGGCCAGCCGCAGCCCGGCGAGCTCGCCGCTCCGCGGCAGGACGTTCTGGTAAGAGAACCGGTGCTCGCCGCAGGGGCCGTGCTCGGACAGCGCCGCGTGGTGCTCAGGCGTGGAGTAGCCCTTGTGCTCGTTGAAGCCGTACGCCGGGAAGTGCTCGTGCATCTCGATCATGATGCGATCGCGGGTGACCTTGGCGACGACGGACGCAGCCGCGATGCATGCGGCGACGCGGTCGCCCTTCCACACCGCGAGGCCCGGGACGCCGAGCCCCGCCACCGGGAAGCCGTCGGTGAGGACGTACGCCGGGCGGGTCGAGAGCGTCGCGAGCGCCCTGCGCATGCCGGCGAGATTCGACTGGTGCAGACCGCGCCGGTCGACGTGACCGGCAGGGATGACGATCACGCTGAGCGCCTCTGCGCGCGCGACGACCTCCTCGTACACACGGTCGCGCGCAGCCGCCGTGAGCAGCTTGGAGTCGGCCAGCTCTGCGATCTCGCCACGCCGACCCGGCGGGAGGATGGCGGCGGCGATGACGAGTGGCCCGGCACAGGCACCGCGCCCGGCTTCGTCGGCGCCGGCGACGGGCGTCAGGCCGGCGCGGGCAAGCGCCCGCTCGTACGCCCAAAGGCCTGCCTCACGCCGGACGACGACCCGCGATCCCGCCGGAGAGAAGCCAGATCCCACGGGAGAGGAGCCTACGTGCAACCGTGGGCGGCGTCGTCTCTCAACGCCGGCTCACCGACCTTTCGGCCAAGCCCTTATGTGAACGGCGACGGCAGCTCAGAGCCGCGTCAGTTGGAGCTGGAGGATGCACCGACGGCGGCGAATGCGTCCGGCCGAGAAAGGGTGTCGAGGCGCCCGAGTGGCCACACCTTGACGAATGCCCGGCCGACCACGCGGTCGGCTGCTACGGTGCCGCCACCAGGGCGCCCGATGTGGGCGCGGGAGTCCTCGGATCTCGAGCGGTGGTCGCCCATGACCCAGATCCGGTTTGCCGGAACGGTGATGTCGAACGGCGTCGCCGACGGCTCGTCGCCCGGGAAGAGATAGTCCTCGGGCTCTATGGCCACGTCGTTCACCGTGAGGTTGCCGTCGGTGTCGCAGCAGACGACGTGGTCGCCGCCGACCCCGATGACGCGCTTGATGTAGTCGCTCTCGCTGCCGGGTCCGAGCCCGAAGGACGCCGCGACCCCGCTCAGGAACCGGGTCACCGGGCCCCGCTCGTCCGTGGTCCTCGTACGGATCGGCTCGAAGGAATCGGTCCCGTCGAAGACGACGACGTCGCCGCGCTGAATCTCGCCGAACCGGTATGACAGCTTGTTGACCAGCACGCGGTCTCCGACGAGCAGCGTGTTCTCCATCGACTCCGACGGGATGTAGAACGCCTGCACGAGGAAGGTCTTGATGAGGTAGGCCAGCAGCAGTGCGACGAGCACCAGCACCGGCAGCTCGCGCCACAGCGACCGCTGCTTGGTGTCGCTGTTCTTCGTGTCGCTGTTCTTCGTGTCGCTGTTGTTCGTGTCGCTGTTCTTCGTGCAGCTGTTGTTCGTGCCGCTGTTGTTCGTGTCACTGCTCTTCGTGTCACTGCTCTTCGTGTCACTGCTCTTCGTGTCACTGCTCGCATCGGGGGCGTTGCTCGAGTCAGCTGACGACGGCTCGCCACGTTCCCGCCCGTCGTCGGCGGGGACGTCCTTGTCCATGTCGTCCCCAACGGCGCGCGAGCTCACGACGTCCCCGAGCCGGTCAGCGCGATGTCTGCGGGTCCCGCTTCTCTTTGATCTTGGCGGCCTTGCCGCGCAGGTCGCGGAGGTAGTAGAGCTTGGCCCGACGCACGTCGCCGCGGGTGACGACCTCGATCTTGTCGATGACCGGCGTGTGCAGGGGGAACGTACGCTCCACGCCGACGCCGAAGCTCACCTTGCGTACGGTGAAGGTCTCGCGCACACCGTCGCCCTGGCGCCGCAGCACGACACCTTGGAAGACCTGCACGCGGGAGCGGCTGCCCTCGACGACCTTGACATGGACCTTGAGCGTGTCGCCTGGTCGGAAGGCCGGGACATCGTCGCGAAGCGAGGCCGCGTCGAGATTGTCGAGAGTGTGCATGGGAACATCGCTTTCTGGCCGGTGCCACAGGTCACCCGCGGGTTGCTGCATCAGGGTTGGGCGCCGGCGCCTGTGCGATGTCCCCCCGTGGCAGGAGGCCTGAACCGCGACGGGCTCAGGTGCAGATGGCTTCGACGAGCTATAAGTCTGCCACAGCGCGTTCGGCCTGGTGAAATCCAGCGCCAGCGCCAGGAGTGAGGCCGTACCCGGCGAGAATCCGCAGGTCATCGTCGGTGCAGCCGGCCGGGTCGAGCAGTGCCAGCAGGTCAGGTCGACGCTCGGCGGTGCGACGCAGGGACTGCTCGCGGCGCCAGCGCGCGATGTCACCGTGGTGGCCCGACAGGAGCACGGCGGGCACATCCCTGCCCCGCCAGCTCGTCGGCCGGGTGTACACGGGGTGCTCGAGCAGCGGCTCGACATGCGACTCCTGGACCACCGACTCGGGGTTGCCCAGCACACCGGGCAGCAGTCGGACGACCGCCTCGACGATGACGATCGCAGCCGACTCGCCGCCGGAGATGACGTAGTCGCCGAGCGAGATCTCGTCCACCCGCAGCCACGAACGCGCGTGGTCCAGGACGCGCTGGTCGATCCCCTCGTACCGGCCGCAGGCGATTGCGAGCCACGGCTCGCGGGCGAGCTCCGCCGCAACGGTCTGGCGGAACGGGATGCCTGCCGGAGACGGCACCAGCAACCTCGGGCGCAGTGGGGCGGGAGCGGCGTCATCTTCCAGATCTGGCTGGCGGTCGTCTTCGGGCTGGTGGTTGCTCTGCGCGTCGTCCCGGACCAGCGACTGCAACGCGAGAGTCCACGGCTCCGGCCGCATGACCATCCCGGCGCCACCGCCGTACGGGGTGTCGTCGACCGAGCGGTGCCGGTCGGTCGTCCACTCCCGCAGGTCATGGACGCGCAGGTCGAGCAAGCCCGATTCGCGTGCCTTTCCGGGCAGGGACAGGGTCAGCGGCGCGAGGAACTCGGGAAAGATCGTGACGACATCTACCCGCACTTCATGACCCTTCGGCGGCGGCGTCCGGTGCGGTGCCGTCGTTCAACAGGCCGGCCGGAGCGTCGATCACCAGGCGCCCGGCGACCAGGTCGACCTGGGTAACGATGGCGGCGACGAACGGCACCAAGACGTCTGCGCGCCCGGCGCAGCGGATGACAAGCACCTCCTGCCCGGTGTTGTGCAAGACCTCTGCCACCGTCCCGATCTCGCCACCGTTGACGTCGACCGCGGTGAGTTCCTCGAGCTCATGGTCGTAGTACTCATTCTCGTGCCCGCTCGAGGCCACGTCGACCACCAGGCGTACGCCCGGGAGCAGCTCCGCGGCGCTGCGATCGGGGGCCTCGGCGAACCGCAGCAGCAGTCGCCCGGAGTGCCAGCGCTTGGCCGCCACGGTGAGCGGACCGCGCTCGGTGGGCTCGGTTCGCAGGACCGCTCCGACCGCGAATCGCTCGTCGGGGTCGTCGGTGCGAACCTCGACCAGCACGTCACCGCGCAGGCCGTGGACCCGCGCGACCCGACCGGCGACGAGCTGCACCGACCGGCCCATCACGGATGCACAATCATCGATGCCCGTCACGAACGCCCGTAGCAACGCCCGACACCGGCGCCGGCCCCAGCACCGACGCCGGACAGGCCCTCAGCGGCCCTTGTCCACGTCGACGAAGTCGACTCGGACCGAGCCACCTTGCCCGGCGAGCCCATTGACGACGGTCCGGAGGGCGGTCGCCGTACGGCCGTTGCGGCCGATCACCTTGCCGAGGTCCTCCGGATGGACGCGCACCTCGAGCAGCCGCCCGCGGCGGAGCTCCTTGGACTGAACACGGACCTCGTCGGGGTGCTCGACGATGCCCTCGACCAGGTGAGCAAGTGCCTCGGCGAGCATGCTCAGGCCGTCGCGTCGCTGTCCGCGGGCGCGGAGCCGGTGGCTGTCGGGTCCACCGATGCGTCACTGGTGGCCGTGACGTCCGTCGCTGTGTCGGAGCTGGCATCGGCGGCACCGGGCTCGGCCACATCGCCAGTCGCGTCGCTGTCGACCGGAGCGGATCCGGTGGCCGCCGGCTCATCTGATGCGTCCCTGGTCACGGTCTGGTCCGCCGCCGGCTCAGACGGCTCCGGCTGGTCTGCAACCGCGACGGCCGCGTCCGAGGCGGGGCCACCGCCGCCCTCAGGTGCCGGGCTGTCGGCTGCCGGGCGGTCGGCTGTCGGGCTGTCGGCTGCCGGGCTGTCGGCTGCCGGGCTGTCGGGTGCTGGGCTGTCGGGTGTCGGGCTGTCGGGTGCTGGGCTGTCGGGTGTCGGGCTGTCGGCCGCATCCGCTGAGATGCCACCCTCGGCCGCTATGACCTCGGGAGCGGGAGCCGGGATGTCAGCGCCCTCGGCCTGCTTCCGCGGCTTGCGCGCGGTCGTCGCGCGGCCACGGCCGTCGGCGTCGTCGTCGGACTTCGCCACGGCCACCGCCGCGTGATAGGCAATCGAGCGGTCGACCTTTGCCTCCTTGACCAGAAGCGGCGGTGGCGCGGGCAACCCCTTGAACGCCTGCCAGTCCCCGGTCAGCTTGAGGATCGCGAGGACCGGGCCGGTCGGCTGGGCGCCGACACCGAGCCAGTACTGCGCCCGCTCTGCCTGCACCTCGATGCGTGACGGGTCTTCCTTCGGGTGGTAGAGCCCGATCTCCTCGATCGCGCGCCCGTCCCGCTTCGTACGGGAGTCGGCGACGACGATCCGGTAGTACGGTGCGCGGATCTTGCCCATGCGCTTCAGCTTGATCTTGACTGCCACGTGTGCGTTGCTCCTGCAGGGTGAGGTGCTGGTGAGCCGCACGGACCGGTGGGGAAAGCACGCCACCGTACGGACTCGGATGGACGGGACGCTCGCGGGTGAGAGGGACCGCACGGCGCCGTCGTTCAGCCGGTCATTCTGCCAGACCTGCCAGCCCGCGGCGACACCGTGCTCGGCCCGTCGCACCCCACCCCCTCTCGGAGCGCTGGCGCGCTGACCTTGCGCGCGCCGAACTCTCGTGCTCAGGGGTACACGCGTCCGCGCAGGATCACACAGGTCGGCAGTTTGAGCACCGAGAGGTCGTGGAGCGGTTCAGCGGGAAGGACCACGAAGTCGGCGGAGGCTCCCTCGGTCAGGGTTGCGGGCCGGCCGAGCCACTCCCGCGCGCGCCATGACCCTGCGCCCAGCGCCTCGTACGGCGTCATCCCCGCGGTGTCCCGCAGCGCGATGATCTCGTCGGCCACGAGTCCGTGCGGGAGCTGACCGCCGGCATCGGTGCCGGCGAACATCGGAACCCCCGCCTCGTGCGCCGCCCGCATGGTGGTGGGAATGCGTGCGTGCAGGGCGCGCATGTGCGCTGCGTACGCGGGGAAGCGCGCCTCACCCTGGTCCGCGTACGCCGCGAAGCGCGCGATCTGGATCAGCGTCGGGACCAGCGCGGTGCCGTTGGCGGCCATCCCGTCGAGCATGTCCTCGCGCAGGCCGGTGCCGTGCTCGAGGCAGTCGATGCCGGCGTCGAGCAGATCTTGAAGGCATTCGGTGCCGAAGACGTGGGCCGTGACGCGGGCGTCCAGCTCGTGCGCGCGGGCGATCGCGGCCGCAAGCGGCCCCCGCGGGAAGCTGGGCGCGAGGTCGCCACGGCCGCGGTCGATCCAGTCGCCCACGAGCTTGACCCAGCCGTCGCCGCGCGCGACCTGACGCTCCACTTCGGCGACCAGGTCGTCCGGCTCGACCTCGGCCGCGTAGTGGGGGATGTAGCGCCGAGTGCGAGCGATGTGCCGGCCGGCGCGAATGATCCGCGGCAGGTCCTCGCGTTCGTCGACCCAGCGGGTGTCCGCCGCGCTTCCAGCGTCGCGCAGCAGCAGTGCCCCTGCGGCGCGCTCGTCCAGCGCCTGCCGCTCCTGCACGTCGCGCGGAACCGCGCCGTGCTCATCCAGACCAACATGGCAGTGCGCATCGACGAGCCCGGGCACGATCCAGCCCTCGCCGAGCGACTCGGCGCTCGCGACCGGCTCGTACGTCACCGCGCCGTCGACGACGTAGAGGTCCCGGTGCTCTCCCTCAGGAAGGACCACGCCGCGGACGTGTAGGGCGGGGCTCACCGCGCGCTCACCCGGCCACGGCGGGCGTCTGACCCGACCGGCCGCGCCGAGTGGTCACTTCCAGCGCTCCCGCGGTGCGGATCCACCGCGCGAAGTGACCACTCGTTCGTACGACGTCCCCGCCGGCGGGTGCTGGCTCGCATTGCCGCGCGTCAGCGGGTGCTGGGCGGGAGCAGGTCTCGGAACTCCGCAGGCAGCTCGAACGGCACCTCGGCAGCCTCGGCATCGACCGACCCACGCTCCAGCGCGGCCAGATCCTGCTTCGCTCGCAGCGCCGGATTGCCGCTGCGACCGGACTTCGCCTTCTTGGACTTCGAGGCCTGCTTGCGGGCTCGGCCAGGACCACCCATCCCGGCCAGGCCAGGCATCCCCGGGAAGCCGCCGCGACCCATCTGCAACATCATCTTCTGCGCCTGCATGAACCGCTCGATCAGGCTATTGACCTCGGACACGGTCGTGCCGGAGCCGCGGGCGATGCGCGAGCGACGGGACCCATTCAGGACCTTGGGGTTGACCCGCTCCCCCGGAGTCATCGACCGGATGATCGCCTCGACGCGATCGAGCTCGCGGTCGTCGATGTTCTCGATCTGCTCCCGCATGTCTCCCGCGCCGGGCAGCATCCCGAGGAGCTTCGAGAACGAGCCCATCTTGCGTACGGCTTGCATCTGCTGGAGAAAGTCCTCGAGCGTGAACGCCGTGCCACCGAGGAGCTTGGCGGCCATCTCTTCGGTCTGCTTGGCGTCGAACGCGTGCTCGGCCTTCTCGATCAGCGTGAGCATGTCGCCCATGCCGAGGATCCGCGACGCCATCCGCTCGGGGTGGAAGACGTCGAAGTCCTCGAGCTTCTCGCCGTTGGAGGCGAACATGATCTGTCGCCCGGTGCTCTGCGCGATCGAGAGCGCCGCGCCACCACGGGCGTCGCCGTCGAGCTTGGAGAGCACAACGCCGTCGAAGCCGACGCCGTCGAGGAACGCCTGCGCCGTGACGACGGCGTCCTGGCCGATCATGGCGTCGACGACGAACAGGATCTCGTCGGGCTGCACCGCGTCCCGGATGTCCGCGGCCTGCTGCATGAGCTCGGCATCGACGCCGAGCCGGCCGGCCGTGTCGACCACGACGACGTCGTACTGCTTCTCCCGCGCGTACGTCATGGAGCGCCGGGCCACATCGACCGGGTCGCCGACACCGTTGCCCGGCTCCGGCGCGAACACCGCGACCTTCGCCCGCTCGGCGACGACCTGCAGCTGCGTGACGGCGTTGGGGCGCTGCAGGTCGGCGGCAACAAGCAGCGGTTGGTGGCCTTGCGCCGCGAGCCAGCGGCCGAGCTTGCCGGCGAGCGTCGTCTTGCCGGACCCCTGCAGGCCGGCGAGCATGATCACGGTGGGCGGGTTCTTGGCGAACCGTACGCGCCGCGTCTCCCCGCCGAGGATGCCGACCAGCTCGTCGTTGACGATCTTGATGAACTGCTGCGCCGGGTTCAGTGCTTCATGCACCTCGGCGCCGCGG
>Ga0136634_10000991_pt1 | contig 11248 bp, 10 predicted proteins | sample AntDrymUQ8332106_2_FD_104654 | JGI IMG/M metagenome (GOLD analysis project Ga0136634, IMG submission 104654) | Polar desert sand microbial communities from Dry Valleys, Antarctica - metaG UQ833 (21.06) | ecosystem: Environmental > Terrestrial > Soil > Desert | place: Antarctica: Dry Valley... | reverse complement strand
GACCAAGCTGCCCAGCCAGCTCCGAGTCCTTCTCCAGAGCGAGCTTGACGACCCGCACGCTCGAATCCACGCCGTGGCCCTGCAGCGCACGCGCCCACCCGAGCTGGGTGTCCAGCGGTCTTCCGTCGAACGTGACGAACGATCCCTTGCCCATGCGGGTCGTGACCAGGCCTTCATCACTAAGTTGTGCCAGAGCGCTACGCATTGTGCCGCGGCTGACCGCGAACCGGCGGGCCAGCTCGATCTCCCCCGGGAGTCGGGCACCGGCGGTCAGCTGCCCGGTCCGGATCTCCTTGGCGAGCCGGACGGCGACCTGCTCGTGCTTGAGGGCCGTGGGAACTGTCAACTCCCTCATCTCCCTTACGCGCAACCAGTCCTGTCCGAACCTGTATGTCAAACTTAAGAGGACGAGCTAGCCGCGTCAAGCACCGAGTCTCTCTGAGAGGGTGCGAGGCCGCCACCGTGCGGCGGCACCCGAGGACCAATTGGACAGGCTTTGAGCAGCTGTTGTACATCTGTGTATAGTTCCTTGTCATGTCGCACGGACAGCCTGCCTCACACCTGAGAGATCCGAAGACCCGAGGCAACAAGCTCAAGAGCGACGCCGTGGCCGCGGCGTTACGAACCCAGATATACGATGGCACGCTCCGCTCGGGGACCCTGATCCCGACCGAGCACGAGATCGCCGAGAGCTTCGAGGTGAGCCGCGGGACGGTCCGCTCCGCGCTGGCCAAGCTGGCGCAAGAGGAGATCATCGCCACCCGCAACGGGGTGGGATCCTTCGTCACGTTCGACGGCTCGGATCTCGACGGCACCCTCGGGTGGGCCAAGGAGCTCTCTGCGGCAGGGGTCGACAGCACCGTCGAGGTGGTCGGCATCGCTGCCATCACCGATCCGGAGCTGGCCGCGGAGGTGGGATCGAGCTCGATGTCGTTCGTGGCGGTCGACCGGGTCCGACGTCTGCGGGACGGGACGGCGGTCTCGCTCGAGCGCTCGCGAGTGCCTGCAGTAGGTGCGCTCGCACGGCTCCCGCAGCGGGGGCTCCGAGACCAGTCGCTCACCAGCGCGCTTCGTGACGAGGACCTGTTGCCGCACAGCGGGGACCAGTGGTTCTCCGTGGTCCGGGTCCGCGGAGAGGACGCCCGCTTGCTGGGCGCTGCGGACGAGGAGCCCTTCCTCCACAGCGTCCGCATTTCTCGGGACGCCGGCGGCCACTTCGTGGAGAAGGTCGTGAGCCTGCTCTCGCCCGATCGGTTCCGCTTGCACATGAGGTTCCGGGCATCGTGACCTGCCTCGACCGCGCACTCGGTGCGCTCTACGGGCTCGCCATGGGCGACGCCCTTGGAATGCCGACCCAGGCGATGACCTCGGGGGAGATCCGTGCCGACTACGGGACGATCGACGCCTTCGTGGACGCTGGTCCCCATCAGGTCATCGCCGCGGGGATGAAGGCGGCGACCATCACCGACGACACCGAGCAGGCCGTCATGCTGGGCCAGCTCCTGGTGGCTGGAGGGGGAGAGATCGATTCGACCGAGTTCGCGCACGCCCTGCTCGCCTGGGAGCGCTCGATGCAGGCGAAGGGGTCGCTCGACCTGCTCGGCCCCTCGACCAAGGGCGCGGTCGAGCGCATCCTCGACGGAGTTCCGCAGGACGAGGCAGGGAGGTTCGGTTCGACCAATGGGGCGGCTATGCGGATCGCCCCGGTCGGCATCGCCCGCGGCCCGGAGCCGATCGAGCGGCTGGTGTCCTCAGTCGTCCAGGCCTCCGTGGTCACCCACAACACCTCTCTGGGGATCTCCTCGGCGGCCGCCGTCGGGATGGCCGTCAGCATGGGCGTCGAAGGCGGGTCCGTCGATGATGCGGTGAACGGGGCGATCCGCGCGGCCGTCCTGGGCGACCGATGCGGTCACCAGGTCGCCGGTGGCAAGATCGGCGCCCGCATCCCGTGGGCGATCGGCATGCTCGGCGCCACTCACCGCGATCGCTGGCCCCAGGTGATCGAGGAGGTTATCGGCACGAGCGTCGCCTCGCAGGAGTCCGTGGTCGCGGCGTTCGCCATCTTGTCGTCCGTTCGCGACCCATGGCAGTCCATGTGCCTTGCCGCGACGGTCGGTGGTGACACCGACACGATCGCAGCCATCGTCGGCGCAGTGCTGGGGTCGGTCGTCGGTGCCGACGCACTTCCCGCCGACGCAGTCGACCAGGTCCGCCGTACGAACGGCTTGGACTTCGAGCCACTTGCTCGTTCGCTGCTGGAGATTCGGGAATCGTGAGCCGTCTTTTCTACACCGGCGGGTTGATGGTCGACATCGTGCTCGGTGTGCCCCGGCTGCCGGAGACCGGTGGCGACGCCTTCGCCACCTCCCACCGGATCTCGGTCGGCGGCGGCTTCAACGTGCTCTCCGCAGCCCGCCGTGACGGCCTGCCCGGCATCTTCGTGGGCAGGACCGGAACCGGTCCCTTCGGTGACCTCGTCCGAGCCGCTCTCGACGCAGAAGGCCTCGAGTCCGCGCACCCAACGGTGCACGACGTCGACAACGGGTTCTGCGTGGTCCTCGTCGACGACAGCGCGGAGCGCACTTTCATCACCAAGCCGGGTGCCGAGGAGTTCATGTCCACCGCCGACCTACGGGGTCTTGACGTTCGCGCCGACGACTTCGTGCACGTCTCCGGCTACGCGTTGGCCTCACTCAGCCGCAAGGGACCTTTGTCGACCTGGGTGTCCTCTCTGCCGGCCGGAGCGCGCGTCGTGCTGGATGCCTCCCCGCTCATCGGGGACGTCGATCCCGACGTCCTGGGCTCGGTGCTCGCCAGGACCGACGTCCTGACCTGCAACGCCCGCGAGGCGGGGATCCTGGCGGGTCTCCCCAGCATGAACCACGAGGAGCCCGACCACGGCAGAGCCCTCGCGGCGTTGCGGTCGATGCTGTCCTCGTCCGCAGTGGCGATCCTGCGGGACGGGCCTCGTGGCACCTGGGTGGCGAGCCCGGAGCGGCCCGACGGGTGGCGCGAGCCCTCACCTGAGGTCGTAGCGGTGGACACGAACGGGGCCGGTGACGCCCACACGGGCGTCCTGATGGCGGCTCTGGCGGCCGGCGTGACACTGCCGGACGCGGTCGTCCGGGCGAATGCCGCCGCGGCGCTGGCCGTCACCCGACACGGACCGGCGACGGCGCCGGTCGGTGCCGAGATCGACGAAACCCTCGCCCGCCGGACGCGGTGACCGAGCGCTGCGGAGGTCGATTCGGGCGGCTCGGCGGACTTTACTTCGCGCCGGTCGTGGAGGTGGCGAGAGACCTAGGGTCTCGCTCGCTCCACTTGCCTTCCGTCGACGCGGTGAGGAAGCGTTGCACCAACTCATTGAACAGCACCGGCTCCTCGAGGTTCGTCACGTGACCAGACTTCGGCAACAGCACCAGTCCGCAGCGGGGGATTGTGCGCTTGAGCATCAGGCCGGTCTCTAGGACGCCGTTGTCCTCGTCTCCGGCGATCACCAGCATTGGCGGCTCGCAGGTGGCGAGCTCGTCCTGCATCGCGAACAGCGAGGGGCGGGCCTTCTGCACCCCCCGCATGGTGTTGGCCGCGCCGACCGGGTCGTGCTCGGCTAGAACCCGTATGTGCTCCGCGTGGCCGCGGGGGTCCTTCGCCGCGTACTGCACTCTGGCCGGGCCGAAGCCGTACCACTGCGACATCCCCTCCGACCCCTCGGCCTCGAACGCCAACGCGACCTTCTCGCACTCCGCGCGGAAGCCCTCCTCGCTTTCCGGCTGGGCGCCGTAGCCACAACCGCCGACCACCGACCCGAGGGTTCGGTCAGGGTGCCGCAACGCGAAGTGGAGAGCACCGAAGCCACCCATCGAGTTGCCGACCACGAACGCCTTGTCTATACCTGCGGCGTCCAGCACGGCGCACACGTCGGCGACAGCGCGCGCCTGGCTGTAGGCAGCCGGGTCCGTCGGTACGTCAGACGGCGGGAAGCCGCGCGCCGCGACGACGATGCAACGGTAGGTGCGCGCGAAGTGCCTGACCTGCGGCTCCCACGACCGGTGGTCCCCGGCGAACTCGTGCAGGAAGATGATCGGCGTGCCACTCCCCGTCTCTTCGTAATAGAGACGGACTTCGTCATCGGTCTCGGCGTAGGGCATGCGACTCCTCTGGGTAGTAGTGTCGGCAGGCGACCTAGAAATAGCGGTGGACGGACCGACGCCGGTGGCCTCGGGACCCGCTGAGTGATGCACTCCGCGCACCGGCACGTGTTCCGGCGCGGGCGCCGAGGTAGGCACCGACCGTGGACACCGCGACGCTCACGAGCGTGCCGGTGTGCTTCTGAAGCATCGGCCGCAGGATGAGGCTCCAAGCGTCCAAGCTTCCGCTGTCACCTCCGGCGGTGGTGGCTGTAAACGCAGGTGCCTTTGCGCCTGAACCGGCCGGTCGACCCGCAGCAGCCGCGCCCTCGACCCACTGACCCGTTCCAGCATCCGCCGGCTGCCCGGCGGGCGCTCCCGCGATCTGCGCCGGGGGGTCGGAGGGTCCCCCACCGGTGAGCATCGCCTCGACGTTCGAAGCGAACGCCTGCATGATCCCGTCGGTGACCTCCCCGATCACGCCGCGACCGAACTGGGCGACCTTCCCGCGGATGCTCAGGTCGGTGTCGATCTCGATCAACGTGCCGCCGTCCTGCTCAGCGAGCTGGGCGACGATGTGCGCGTCAGCGTTTCCGGCACCGCGCTGCTCGCGACCCTTGGCGCGCATCGTCAGTTGCAGCGCGTCCCGGTCCGCGTCCAAGACGGTGAACTGGCCGGTGTACGCGACACCGAGCGGACCCACCTTGACCTTGACCTCACCTTCGTAGGTCCCGGGCTCCGGCTCGCCGAGCATGCGCGATCCGGGCATGCAGGTGGCCACTCGTTCGATGTCCAGGAAGGCGTCATACACCTCGCTTGGCGGACGGGCGATCGTGAACGAGTGGGAGAGCTTCATCTCAGCGTTCCATCAACGGTTTGCGCTGTGCCCCGTCGATCGGTACGTGGGCGCCGTGCACGCTGCGCGCCACGTCAGAGGCGAGGAAGGCCACGAGAGCGGCGACCTCCTGTGGCTGGGTGATCCTGCCGAGCGGGATGGACGCCTCTGCGCGTCGGCGCGCCTCGGCCTGATCGACGCCCATGTCGCGGGCGAAGGCCTTCTCGAGACCGTCCCAGCGATCGGTGTCGACCGGGCCCGGGTTCACCGTGTTAACCCGCACGCCCTTGGGGCCGTACTGATCGGCGATCGATGACGCGAAGTTGAGGTCGGCCGCGTTCGCGGCGCCGGCCGTCATCTCCCAGTAGCTGGGTTTGAGGCCGTCGTTGCCGACCACCAGGACGATCGAGCCCATTCCCTGCTCGACCATGTGCGGGACGACCGAGCGCACCGTGCGCACGTACCCCATGAACTTCAGATTCAGGCTCTGGTGCCACTGCTCGTCGGTGAGCTCCTCGAGCAGTCCGCCGGGGGAGCTGCCGGCGCAAGTGACCAGAATGTCGATGCGGCCCAACTCGTCCAGGGCTGACTTGACACAGCGGTCGACGTCATCGGACTGGCTCATGTCGCCGGCCTTGGCGAAAATCCGGCGCCCGGTCTCCTCCGCGATGGACGTTGCGGTCTTTTCGAGGTCCTCCTGGCCTCGAGCAGTGATGACGACGTCGCATCCTTCATGCGCCAAGCGGGTGGCGACCTCACGTCCGATGCCCTTGCTGGCACCGGTCACAAACGCCACCTTGTTGGTCAAACTCAGGTCCATGGTCTCTCCCTAGGCTAGTGATATATCAAATACCACCGCTGCTCATGGGTCAAGACCTCGGGCGCCGGGCTACCTCTGCCCCTGACGAACGTGTCGGCGCGTCCCGGCTTGGTGCCCTGCCGGACCAGGAGGCGCGATTCTCCTCCCGCTCCATCTGAAGTTGCAGCAACACCTGCTCTGCACCAGCGATCCGTTTCACCCGGCCGAGCGCGGCCTGGTCGGCCTCGGCAAGAACTGCAGCCATCGTCGCAGCTGACTGCCACGGGTCGTCGTCGAGCGCGGCAACGAAACCTGCCGTGACCGCCTCCTCGGCGTGCAGCCACCGCGAGGTCAGGGTCAGGTCGAGTGCGCGTGCGCGACCGACCAAAGAGGGGAGGATCCAGGCTCCGACGGCCAGCCCGTGGCCGGGGCCGACCCAGCGCCACCGTGCCGCTGGGGAGGCGGTGCGCAGGTCGGAAGCGGCGGTCAGCTGGGCGCCACCTCCCACAGCTGCGCCCTCCACCACGGCGATGGTGATCCCGGGACGGGTGAGCATCAACTCATAGCAAGCGTAGAGCCGGTCACTGAGCCGGGCGCGGGTCGCGTCGTCCACGTCGAGGTCGGCACCGGAGCTGAAAATGCCGGCGGTGGTGCTGCCCAGCACCAACGTGCGGGTCGGCTCCTCATCGAGCAGTTGGTGCAGGTGCTCGACGGTGGCCAACGTTAGTGCGTTGCGGCGCGCGGGTGTGTCGAGGCGAACGCGCAACGGGACCCGCTGCGAACCGTCGGTGTCCCCGAGCGAGTCCACCTTCAGGTCACTCAAACCTTGCTCCCTTCACCGTCTGCGATATGGTATATCACTTGCTTCGGGAAGGGATGTCCACGTGAAGCCAGCATCGTTCGAGTACCACCGGGCCTACACCCCGGAGGAAGTCGTGGAGGTGTTGACCGAACTGGGTGAGGACGCGAAGATCCTCGCGGGCGGACAGTCCCTGGCGCCCATGATGAACTTCCGGCTGGCCCGACCCAGCGCGCTCGTCGATGTGAACACGGTCGCGGGCCTCGACTACATCCGCCGCGAGGGTGACGAGCTGTGTGTCGGTGCACTGACGCGGCATCGCACCCTCGAGATCAGCATCGCGGACGACGTCAGGGATGGTTTCGGGCTGCTTCCCCGGGCTGCACGGTGGATCGGGCACTACCCCATCCGTTCCCGCGGCACGGTCGGCGGCAGCATCGCGCACTCCGACCCCACCGCTGAGTGGTGCCTGATGGCCCGGTTGTACGACGCGCAGGTGGTCGTGCTGGGTCCGGACGGCCGGCGCGCGATCCCCAGCGAGGACTGGTTCACCGGCTTCCTCACCACCGCTTCCGGACCCGACGAGATGGTCGTGGAGACCCGGTTCGGTCGACCGCGCGCCCATGGTGCGCTCACCGAGTACGCCCGGCGGCGCGGGGACTTCGCGATTGCCGCGGCCGCTGTTGCATTTGACGTCGTCGACGGACGCTGTCACGACGTGAGCATCGTGCTGGGCGGCGTAGCCAACGAGCCGTTGCGTCTCCCGGAGGCAGAGGCGATCGTCGAGGGCGCAGCACCGGAGGAGGACACGTGGACCGCGGCGGCCCGCAGCGCGGCGGCGGCGATCCGCCCGGGCTCGGACCTGAACGGCGACGACCACTACCGAAGGCACCTGGTGGACACGTTGACGCGGCGTGCCTTCGCGGAGGCACTGGAAACCGGGAACTCCCGGTGAACGCGGAGCAGGCCGCATCGCAACCGGACGCCGCCGAGCCCAACACCGCCATCGACGCGCAGGCCACCGAACCGGACAAGCCGAAGCGGTGGGTCGGCAACCGATTGCCGCGACGCGAGGACCCCAGGATGCTGCGCGGCAGCGGGCGGTTCGTCGACGACATCCCCGACCCGCACGCCTATCACCTGGCCTTTGTGAGAAGCCCGGTCGCGTCCGGGCGGATCACCGAGATCCTCACCGAGGACGCGATCTCCATGCCGGGTGTGGTCGCCGTGTTGACCTCGGCCGACCTCGGCCACCCGTCCTTGACGGCGGTGCTGGAACGCGAAGAGTTCGTCCCCACCACCATGCCGCTGCTGGCAAAGGACCGGGTGCGCTACGCCGGTGAACCGATCGTCGCGGTGGTCGCCGAGAACCGGTACCTCGCTGAGGATGCCGCGGACAACGTGTGGGTGGAGATCGAAGAGATGCCGCCCGTCCTGTCTCTAGAGGACCTCGGCCGCTCCGATCTACCGGTGATCCATGACGAGGCGCCCGACGGTGTCCTGGTCGACCTGCAGATGTTCACCGACGACCTGCTCGACGACGTCCTCGGCTCAGCGCCGCTCGTGCTCGAGGAGATCTTCCGGAGCGGCCGGGTGACGGCGGCGCCCATGGAGTCGCGCACCTGCCGCGCGGACTGGCGCGACCGGGACGAACAGCTGGTGCTCGAGGTCTCCACGCAGGTTCCCCATCAGGTTCGTAGCGGAATCGCGCAAGCCCTCGGAGTTCCAGAACGGAAGGTGCGGGTGATCGCCCCCGACGTGGGCGGTGGGTTCGGGCTGAAGTGCGTGGTCGGTCGTGAGGAGGTCGTCGCCGCAGCTATCGCGATGCGGATGCGGCACGCCGTGCGATGGAGCGAGGACCGGCAGGAAAACCTGATCGCGTCCTTCCACGGACGGGAGCAGGAGTACCGCATCCGCGCCGGCTTCGACGACGAGGGACGCTTCGTCGGGCTCGAGGCCGACATCCGATGCAACATCGGCGCCTACTCGGTCTACCCGTTCAGCTGTGCCGTCGAGCCGCTGATGGCGGCCACCGAGCTGCCTGGTGTCTACAAGGTCGGGCGGTACGCCGCACGCGCACGAGGTTTCGCGAGCAACAAGCCGCCGACGGCGCCGTACCGCGGAGTTTCTCGTCCCCAGATCGTGCTCGTGATGGAGAGGCTGATGGACAAGGCTGCCCGCAGCCTCGGCCTGGACCGGGTGGAGATCCGACGCCGGAACACGATCCAGCCGGACGACTTCCCATATCTCGGGCCGAACGGGATCACCTACGAACCCGGGTCCTACGTCGAGGCTCTCGAGCTGTGCGCAGCGGAGGTCGGTAAGGCCGGTTGGCGAGAGCAGTGCGAACGACAGGACGGGTTGCTGCGCGGCATTGGGATCGTCAACTTCTCCGAGCGAACCGCCTATGGGACCGCGACCATGGGCATGCGCAAAATGCAGATGACCCCCGGCTTCGAGGTCTCGCACGTCCGGATGGATGCCTCCGGGGACGTCGTCGTCACAAGTGGCACCTGCGGACACGGGCAAGGGCACGAGACGACCTTCGCGCAGATCGTCGCCGACGTGCTCGCCATATCGCCGGACCGGATCAAGCTCCGGCAGGGCGACACCGACGTGACCAGCTTCGGTTGGGGCACCTTCGCCAGCCGCTCGCTGGTGATCGGCGGTGGGTCGGCGGCGGTGGCTGCGCGCCGGCTGGCTGACCAGCTCAGGGAGGTCGCCGCCGAGATGCTCGAGGCGGAGCCCACCGACATCGAGCTCGTCGACGGTCATGCGCAGGTCCGCGGTGCACCGGACGCGCGGCTGACCATCGACGAGATCGCGGCCACGGTGCACTTCCGCTCGCACACGCTGGTGCAGCGGGAGGAGCAGCTGCTCGAGGCGCGAGGAAGCGCCGACCCGCCGGGGATGTTCTCAAACGCTGCACACGCTGCGCTGGTCGAGGTCGATCCGGGGACCGGTGACGCACAGGTGGTCGACTACATCGTCATCGAGGACTGCGGCGTCGTGGTCAACCCGATGATCGTCGATGGGCAGGTTCGTGGCGGTGTGGCGCAGGGGATCGGTTCAGCGTTGTACGAAGAGATGTCGTACTCCCCCGAAGGGCAGCCGTTGACCGGCACGTTCATGGACTACATGGTGCCCACCGCGAGCGAGATCCCACGGGTCGCCGTACACCACCTCGAGACCCCCTGCGACCAGACCGAGACCGGCGCCAAGGGCATGGGGGAGGGCGGCACCATCGGCGCGCCTGCCGCGGTGCTGTCCGCACTCAATGACGCGCTGCGCGACTACGACGCGGACATCGACTTCGTCCCCGTGCGGCCCGCCGACCTGCTCGCCGTGCTCGAGGGCACCTCCAACTCCGAACGACGACTGGAGACAGCATGAAGGACCAGCACCTGGTTTCCCTGACGGTCAACGGACGCGAGTACGAGCTCGTCGTGGAGTCGCGCAAGACGCTCGCCGACGTCCTGCGCAGCGACCTCGGACTGACCGGCACGCACCTCGGGTGCGAGCACGGCATCTGCGGGGCATGCACGGTGCTCCTCGACGGTGAACCGGTGCGTTCCTGTCTCGTCTTCGGGGTGCAGGCCGACGGGCGGAAAGTGCGCACGGTGGAGTCACTTTCCGACGGCGACGAGCTCAACGACCTGCAGCAGGCTTTCAGCCGGCACCACGCTCTGCAGTGCGGGTTCTGCACGCCGGGCTTTCTGATGCTGGGTGAGGCCTACTTGTCCACCGACCCGGAGCCCGACCGCGAGGAGGTGCGCGAGGTGGTCTCGGCCAACCTGTGCCGCTGCACCGGCTACCAGGGCATCGTCGACGCAGTGTGCGAGGTCGCCGAGATGCGCCGCTCTAAGGACCGCGAAGGCACACCATGACCGACCCGATCGGGCTGCGTTCCCCACGCAAGGAGGACCACCGGCTGCTCGTAGGTGGGGGGCGCTTCGGCGCCGATGTGAAGCTCCCGCGCACGGTGCACATCCGGATCGTCCGGTCCTCGATCGCGCACGGCGACCTGACCAACATCGATCTCACACAGGCGCGTGCCTTGCCCGGGGTCATCGAGGTGCTCACCGCCGCGGATCTTCCGGGTGACCTGCGGATCCCCGTCCGGTTGACCGTGCAGGGGCTCGACCTCACCGGTCATCTCCAGCCGGTCCTGGCCACGGACGTGGTTCGGTACGTCGGCGAGCCGGTCGCCGTGGTGGTCGCCGAAGACCCCTATGTCGCGGAGGATGCCGCCGAGCTGGTGGAGATCGACATCGACGAGCGCGACTTGCTCCTCGACGTCGACGCGGCCGGCCCCGGCGACGTGGTCGCCGACTTCGGACTCGGCTTCGGCGACGTCGAGTCGGCGTTCGAACAAGCCGAGCGCGTAGTCTCCCTCGACTTCACCGTGGGCCGCCACACCGCCGTCCCGATGGAGCCACGCGTTCTCGTCGTCGACTACACGAGCGCCACCGAGGGGCTCGAGATCTTCGGAGCGACGAAGGTGCCCGTCTTCAACCGGCAGGTGCTCGCCCAGCTGCTGCAGGTCGACCAGAGCACGATCCGGATGCACGCGATGGACGCCGGCGGAGGGTTCGGCGTCCGCGGCGAGTTCTACCCCGAGGATTTCCTGGTCCCGTGGGTCGCGCGCCGGCTCCGGCGACCGGCGTCCTGGGTGGAGGACCGCGCCG
>Ga0136634_10000990_pt1 | contig 11261 bp, 11 predicted proteins | sample AntDrymUQ8332106_2_FD_104654 | JGI IMG/M metagenome (GOLD analysis project Ga0136634, IMG submission 104654) | Polar desert sand microbial communities from Dry Valleys, Antarctica - metaG UQ833 (21.06) | ecosystem: Environmental > Terrestrial > Soil > Desert | place: Antarctica: Dry Valley... | reverse complement strand
CCACATATAATAACCGGCTTTGGTAGAAATCATCAATTCATCTCTTAAATGACCCGGGAAATCTTACTTTACTATTTTACTAAAATTAATTTCGGCTGTTCCCGGATACATGCCATAATTATTGGCAAGGTCAAAATGGGTTATACCCCTGTCAAATGCACGCCGGATAATACTTTGAGCATTTTCAAAATTATCTGCAGAACCGAAATTATGCCATAGGCCTAATGAAACGGCAGGCAATAAAACACCGCTCTTGCCACAACGGTTATATTTCATAGAGTCATACCTGGCTGAAGAAGGATTGTATATCATATTGTAAAATTATTTGAATAAATTTTTAAAGGCAATTAAAATACCTGTTTCCAAATTATCTATTAAAAAAGATGATCCTGTTTTTTACCAGAACATATTTTTGTAAAAAATTATTTTATAGGGGTATGTTACCATGTTTTTTTCTTGAGCGTTTTACCACTTTATTTTCCAGTATTGCAAAAGTTTTAATCAGTTTTTTCCTTGTTTCTTTTGGTTCAATCACTTCATCTATAAAACCTCTTTCTGCAGCAAGATAAGGGGTTGCAAATTTGGCTGCATACTCTGCTTCTTTTTCTAATAATTTTTTTGCCGGATCTGCAGCTTCCGAAATTTCTTTTTTAAAAATAATTTCACTGGCGCCCTTTGCACCCATTACAGCTATTTCTGCTGTAGGCCAGGCAAAGTTCATATCTGCTCCAATATGTTTAGAATTCATTACATCGTATGCGCCTCCATATGCTTTGCGGGTAATAACAGTAACACGGGGAACAGTAGCCTCGCTTAATGCATACAATAATTTAGCGCCATTGGTTATGATGCCGTTCCATTCCTGGTCTGTACCAGGCAAGAATCCCGGAACATCCACCAGCACCAATAAAGGAATATTAAAGCAATCGCAAAAGCGGGTGAATCTTGCTCCTTTTTTAGAACTATCAATATCTAAAACACCGGCCAGGCAATTGGGCTGGTTTGCTACAATACCAATACTTCTTCCTGCAAGCCTTGAAAATCCTACAACCATATTCTGGGCATAGTCTTTATGAATTTCAAAAAAAGTATCTGCATCACAAATCCCTTCAATTACGTCCCTGATATCATAGGGTTGATTAGCGCCACCCGGAATAATAGTTTCCAATACCTCCCTTGTTTCGTCTCCCAAAGTGTATTGGTCTTTTGGTGTTGTGTCTTCGCAGTTTTGCGGCATGTAGCTCAACAATTTTTTTATCTGCAGTATACATTCCATATCGTTGGCAGAAGTTAAATGGGTAACTCCCGACTTGGTTGAATGTGCAGAGGCTCCACCCAATTCTTCTGAAGTGACTTCTTCATTGGTAACTGTTTTTACAACACTGGGACCGGTAACAAACATATAACTGGTGTTTTCTACCATTAATGTAAAATCGGTAATAGCCGGGGAATAAACCGCACCACCGGCGCATGGCCCCATTATAGCAGATATCTGCGGAATAACTCCGGAAGACCAAACATTCCTGTAAAATATATCAGCATAACCTCCCAGGGATCTTACCCCTTCCTGTATCCTCGCTCCGCCGGAATCATTTAAGCCTATCATTGGAGCGCCAGTCTTCATGGCAAGGTCCATGATCTTACATATTTTTTCTGCCTGTGTTTCAGATAAAGCGCCACCAAACACAGTAAAGTCCTGTGCAAATACATATACCAATCTACCGTGTACGCTGCCGTAACCAGTTATAACGCCATCACCATAAAACTGCTGATCTTCCATACCAAAATCTTTGGTACGATGCAAAACGAGCGCACCAATTTCTTCAAAGGATCCGGGATCCATTAACAAACTGATTCTTTCCCGGGCAGTTAATTTGCCTTTTTTGTGCTGCGTATTATTCCTTTGTTCACCACCGCCAAGTTTCCCTTCTTCAATTTTTTCTCTTAATATTTCAACTTTCGATTTCATTACTATTTTTTTTTATCCTCCTGAAAATATTTAATTAGGCCAACCTTCTTTTCCAACTGGTAGATTTATGATCTACAGGATTAATCATTTTTTGTTTGTCGCTCCAATATTTTAAAGCAACGATGGCTGCTACTTCTGCATTAGCTTTTTGTTTCTCTTTTATTTTTTCCGGGGTATAGTATTTTTTTACAAAGTGCGTATCAAATTGCCCTGAAAAAAAAGCCTCATGTTCCAACACAAAAGTGCCAAAGGGAAGTGTAGTTGCTACGCCTTCAATAGTATACTCTTTAATTGCCTGCAACATTTTTTCAATAGCTTCAGCTCTTGTTTTAGCGTGTACCACCAGCTTTGCAATCATAGGATCGTAGTAAATCGGTATTTCCATTCCCTCCTCATATCCATCATCTACTCGAATACCTTCACCGGAAGGTTTTACATATTTAGTAAGCGTGCCTATTGAAGGTAAAAAATTATTTAGGGGATCTTCTGCACTCACCCTTAGTTCAATAGCATGGCCATTTAATTTTAGGTCATCCTGGGTAAAACTGAGTTTTTCTCCCCGGGCTATTTTAATCTGCTCTTCTACCAGGTCAAGCCCTGTTACCATTTCTGTAACGGTATGTTCTACCTGCAGCCTGGTATTCATTTCTAAAAAATAAAAATTGAGTTGTTCATCCATCAGAAACTCTACGGTACCTGTGCTGGTATAATTGCAGGACTTAGCCACCATGATGGCTGCATCTCCAATTTTTTTGCGAAGCTCAGGTGTTATGATAGCCGAAGGTGTTTCTTCTACTACTTTTTGGTGGCGGCGTTGTATACTGCATTCTCTTTCGAAACAATGAATACTATTGCCAAATTTATCTGCCAGAATTTGTACTTCAATATGACGGGGGGAACTAACATATTTTTCTATAAAAACGGCTCCATCCCCAAAAGATGATTTTGCTTCGCTGATGGCCCTTTCCATTTGTTCCTTCATTTCTCCTGCGTTTTCTACCACTCTCATGCCTTTACCACCACCGCCGGCAGAAGCTTTAATTAAAACAGGGTAACCAATTTTATCTGCAATTTCAATAGCCAATTGTACATCTTCGATAGCTTTATCAATACCCGGTACCATAGGTATATTATATTTCTTTACGCAATCTTTAGCTGCCAGCTTAGAGCCCATAATGCGCATAGCTTCCGGGCCTGGGCCTATAAAATTAATACCCGCATCTTCTACTTTTTGTGCAAAAGCTGCGTTTTCACTTAAAAATCCATAACCCGGATGAATCGCATCTACCCCTAATTCTTTTGCAAAAGCAATAATCTTATCGCCATCAAGATAAGATTGACTGGAAGCTGGCGCTCCAAGACAAACAGCTTCGTCTGCAAATAGAACATGCGGTGCGTTCCTGTCTATTTCAGAAAAAACTGCTACTGATTGAATACCCATTTTTCTAATAGTGCGCATAATGCGTAAGGCAATTTCTCCCCTGTTGGCTACTAATATTTTGTTCATCTATGTAATTTGTCGTTGATAAAATATACTGTTTCCCTTCCGGGATATTATTCAAGCTCTACCATTACCTGGCCTTTTTCTACAGCCTGCCCCTTGGTTATTGCAATGCGCTTTATGGTAGCGTCTGCCGGAATCAAAATGCTGTTTTCCATTTTCATGGCTTCGAGTATTAGTATTTTATCCCCCGCTTTTACCAACTGTCCTTCTGTAACATTAACCTCCAATACCAAACCGGGCATGGGCGCTTTTATTTCTTTTATTATTTTTTGAGTGGTTAGTCCAAAGCCCATGCTATCCAGCCTTTGGTCCAGTTCATCTTTAATTTCCACCTCAAATATTTCGCCCTCTACCTCTATGATTATTTTTTTTTCATCGTCTTTATGCTCAATAATTTTTGCATTTGTAGAACGGTTCTCAAACAAGAGATTAAACTCTGCAGGGGATTTTAGAATGAGATCAACCTTATCCAGGTAGTCACTGGTAATGGTAAAATCAAATTCATTTGCTTTTATTTTATACGATATATTTTTACCTGGCATAAGTAGTTTTTTTTAAGAAAGTGTTGGAGCAGCAAAAATAAAAACAGTTTGTTTTTTATTAAGCCCATACCATTTTTACAACAAGTTAACCTTATAAAAATAGGTAACCTGCATTAAAATTAGTTACAAAAGGGAAGACTTGATTTTGATATCCGATTTTAAAATACACTTAAACTCCAAAGAAAATTTTATAATACTCATACCAAACAGGATGGCAATAAAAAGCTCCGAACCATTTTGGCGGCGGAGCTTTAAAAAAACGAGGTAAATTATTTACAAACAAAATCTGTTGATGGTATCTGGTTGTTTCCTCTTTTATGCAGATTAGAAAATTAAAAAAATATCGACATTAAAAATTAAAGGAGCTGAGGCAGGTGAAATAAAAAAGGGGTGAAACGACACCCCGGTAAAATCAAAATCAATGCTATAAACTAGCCAATCATAACAGCAACAACAGCCATAATAGCATAGAATCCGGTGATGATACCGATTGCCTGTAAAGTGTCTACCACCGGAGTTGAGTAAATTTTTTTCATAATCAACATTTTTTAATGAATGAGTTAAAAAGTCATTACTATAGGATAGATGGATTTCTTGTTAGCCTTGGGAGGTAGGAGAAGGTTAGTTTAAATGGGGGGATTGAAAAGCAAAACTACAGAAAAACCTTTAAACAGTGTGGTTTCAGGCAATTTTTTTACAGACATGCTGAACTGAATTTTAAAATTGGAATGGAAAATCCCTTAAAAAAGCGGGGTATTAATTTTAGAAAAGACTATCACACAACCAAATACGTTTATATATCTATAATCTTTTCTCGAAAATTCTATTTTGATTTTGAATAAAATAAACTTTAAAAACTCCCTCCACTTGAGCTTCTTACGTGGCAAAACAGATACGGGGCTTCGTTTAGCGCCATTTTTTTGAATGAATCAGGTGAAAAATAAAATCAATAACTGAGCCGCCAATATTCTTAAAATCATGGTAAGCGGATATACAGTTGCGTAGGCAGCAGATGGGATATCGTTTCCCGCCATTTTTAATGCGAAAGCCAGGGCCGGGGGATCTGTACAGGATCCCGCTAGGAGTCCGCAAATTTCAAAATAGGTTTTCCTGAAAAATTTATGCGCTATTATCCCTACAATTAACAGCGGAACCATTGTAATGGTTATTCCCATTAGTATCCAGCGATAGCCACTGCCATCTGCAAAAGCACCCGTTAAATTATGACCGCTGCCTAAGCCTACACTGGCCAGGAATAAGGCAATACCAATTTCTCTCACAATAAGGTTTGCACTATGCGTTGTGTAATTATTAAGGTATAAATGATTGCCAAACCTGCTTAAAATAAGTGCAACAATTAATGGCCCGCCAGCCATGCCAATTTTAACAGCAACAGGAACGTTAGGAATATAAAAAGGTATGCTGCCTAATATTACGCCTAATACAATTCCAAAAAAAATGGGACCCAAATCAGGTGCCTCTAACCTTTTTAAGGAATTACCCACCACCGCAGTAATTTGTTGTACATTTTCCTCCGTGCCTACAACTGTGACGGTATCGCCTAATTGAAAATAAATATTTCCATGAGCAACCATTTCTATACCGGCTCTTTTTATTCGGCTAATGGTAACTGTGTCCTGGTGAAGCTGCGGAATATCGCCCAGGCGTTTATGTGTAATTTCTTTTCGGGTTACAATAATATGCCGGGAAATAAGATTACCGGATGGCGCTGTTCTTAAATCCATATCACTTTCTGTACCTACTAAAAGTTTAATTTTATCCATTACCTTTTTAGGTGCAATAAATAGCATTACATCACCCTCTCTTAAAATAGTATCAGGGTTTGGAGTTATTGTCATCCCATTTTGATGCAGCCTGGATATAATAAGCGGGTCTTTTATCAAATTAAAAATCTGCCTGATAGATTTGCCAACCAGTTGTTTATTTTCCAGGCGAAGATGAACAGACAATGGACGCCTTGATTGAATAAACCCCAGTTTTCTGTGCAATTCTTTTTCTTTTTCAATATTAATCCCTAATATTTTTTTTAGAAATACGAGTGATAAAATAATGCCTACCACCGCAAAAGGATAGGCAACAGCATAGGCTAAAGTAATGGTAGACTTATCAGCCCCGGTAACCCGGAGGTCTTCAACGGCTGCCTGTGCTGCTGCAAGGCCTGGTGTATTGGTAACAGCTCCACTCATTATACCCGCCATAATGGATATATGATTTTGGGAAGTGTAATAAAATATGATAGTAATAATAATACCGGATAAAACAACAGCAGCTGACAATCCATTGTTTATTAAAGCGCTTTTTTTAAGAGAAGCAAAAAAGCCCGGTCCCACCTGGAGTCCTACAGCATACACAAAAAGAATAAGGCCAAACTCTTTACAGAAATGTTCCATTTCTTTCGGAATGGTAATACCAAAAGAAGAAATAATGAGTCCTACAAAAAGTACCCAGGTAATACCAAAAGAAATACCCAGTATTTTTATTTTTCCAAGGAAGATTCCGGAAGCTATTACCAATGAATACACAACGACAGCTTGTGCAACAGAAGGTGCTGTAAACAATTGTATAAACCAATTCATGCTTTAAATTTTTTAAATTCTAATTTTCAATCATTATAACCCTTCACGGCATCCTTTAAAGCTAATCTTTTGCATCTCTTTGTTTAAGATTTTAAAACTTAAGCCTCAAAAGAATTATATCCTTTTGGGGGATAACTTAAAAAACTGGCACTATTTTTCTTATAGTTGAGATGAACACTAAAAAATCAGCATATGACAAAGAATTATTTCCCCTTATTTTTATTAGCCGCACTTCCTTTATTAAGCAGTTGCGAGGCCATTGGTACTATATTCAAAGCAGGAATGTGGTGGGGGTTTATCCTTGTATTTATTGTGGTGGCTATAATCGTATGGATTATTTCAAAGGCTAAAAAATAAGAGCTTCCTGTTTACAAAACAGGAGAAAAAAGCTGTGCTAGTTTTTCCGGAAACTTGGCATACCATGGTCTGCATAACCATTGGTCTTTATCTATTTTTTTCGAATCTTTGATATCATCAAAAAACACTTCTCTCATTTGCTTTGCAATGTCAGCATCAAAAATAATAGCATTTACTTCAAAGTTTAATTCAAAGCTTCTATGATCCATATTGGCTGTACCCACTACAAATAATCTTGAATCGGTCACCATGGTTTTAGCATGTATAAATCCTTTCTGGTACAAATAAATTTCAACGCCAGCCTCAAGCAAAAGACTAAAATTAGATTGTGATGCCGCATTTACTAATTTTGAATCACAAACACCTGGCACCAACAATTTTACTTTTAAACCACTTAAGGCTGCAATTCTTAAAGCATCCATAATACTATCACCGGGTATAAAATACGGCGTGGTGATAAGCACTTCTTCTTTGGCTAAATTAATGGCTTGTAAAATGGCGTACATAACAGAGGGCTGATAAGAATCAGGACCACTTGCTGCAACCTGCACATAACTGGTATTATTCCCTTTGGGTATTGGTGGAAAATAAGCACTGCTTGTAGCCAATTCCTTACTACAACAGAAAGTCCAATCAGTAATAAACAGGTATTGCAAATAATAAACACCGGGACCATCCAGGCGGATATGTGTATCTCTCCAGTAAGTCTTTTGCTTTCCGTTATTGATGTATTTATCACTTACATTGATACCTCCTACAAAAGCTGTACAACCATCTATGACTACAATTTTACGATGATTACGATAGTTAATCCTATTGGCTAATAAATAAAATCTCACTTTGTGAAAAGGAAATATTTCTATTCCTGCTTCCTGCATTTTTTTTTCTGTTTTTTTCTTTATGGTTGGGCTTCCGAAATCATCGTAGATAAAACGAACTTCAACTCCCTCTCTTGCTTTTTCTATTAACAGTTCTATCAGTTGTGTTCCTATTTCATCATATTCATAAATGTAATATTCCAGGTGAATATGATGTTTGGCTTCCCTGATAGCATTCAGCATTTCTGGGAATTTTTGCTCTCCGTTTAATAACAGTTTTACATTGTTGTTTCCTGTAAGCGGATTACCCAGGTCTTTTAAAAGCATGGAGGCCAGCTCTTCATTTTGGGTTACAGAATTATCCTCTATATGCACAGTCACTTCGTCATATTGCTGAACATTTGTTTTAAGATTCGTCAGAATTCCAATATCCTTTTTTTGTTTCTTATTGTACTTTCTTTTTCTCCAATAGTTAATACCAAAAGCCAGGTAAAAAGCAATTCCTACAACAGGTACAAAAATGCAAAAAAACAAGTAGGCTAATATCTTATTACTGTGGAGGGTTTCTGAAATAACAATAATACAAATCAGGACCACAATTACAACATAAACAATTAAGGCAATTATTATCCAACTCATAGATACTTACTATTTAAAGTTCCGGTTTTGAAAAAAACGTAATCCTCATTTAACAAGAAAGGTACACAACGTTTGCAGTAACAAATAATTATCTGAGATTGTCTATCCATTTTATTGCTCATTAAGAAATGTGCTGGGCATATTATTCTACATAGTATTTAATAACTATACCAATATTTTATGGCATGTTTTTTACCCCATTAATGGAAACATATGTATATGGATAATACGGAAAAACTCGTTGAAACATTAAACGATTTGATCATGATCAACAACGATAGAATAGCGGGATATGAAAAAGCTGCTGAGTTAACTAAAACAAATGATTTAGATCTGTATACCATCTTTAAGAAAATGGAGAATGACAGTATTGGGTATAGCCATGAGTTAAAAACAACTATTGAGAAATTAGGAGGAGAAGCTGCTGCCACTACTACCATCTCAGGAAAAATTTACAGGGTATGGATGGACATAAAAAATGTTTTTACAACTTCTGATAAAGAGTCTATACTGGAGTCTTGCGAATTTGGCGAGGATGCCGCTCAGAACGCCTATAACCAGGCCTTACATTCAGATACCGAAATGAATAATGAAACAAGGAACTTAATTTTAAATCAAAAAGAAGAGTTGAAAAATTCTCATGACATAATAAAAAAATACAAAGAATTGCATCATGCATTTCATAAATAAAAACATTTCATTGGCGGCTCCATCATTTCCATAGGTAGAATATTTGGCGATTAACTTATGTGAGAAACAAACGATATAAATATTTACATAATAAGATTCAATTAACCCCCAATGTTTTTATAGACTGATAATTTGGTTTTGGTTTTTTAAGAGCGCTACTTTTGGTGGCGCTCTTTTATTTTTATAGAACACTATAAGGAAAAGATGTTTGAATAGAACTATACATTGTCTTTTTTCTTGATCCCAAAGGTTATTGATAGTAACAAACCGGGACTATACTTTTTCCAAAAATCCCGAACAGCATTACTCTCGTACATAACTACATAAATTTCACAAAACTTTTCTGCCAATAAATAGTCTAAACTTTATGTGTAACATATTCAGTTTTCAAATATCAACGGCCTATAAACATCCCAAATCTCAATAAAATGTGGAAAAGAAATTAAAAAATGCTTGCTTTTGAGTAATAAATTCTACAGGGTTTAGAGCTGCTTATATCAACTAAAACTTGGTACGTAAATTTCAATACAACTGGTAAGATCACCCTCTAATTAAATGCTACAAATATGAAGACATCTACACAAAATCAAATTGGTTTCATAACACAAAAGATTCAAGAGTTACAAACGGCCATTTTACATTGTCATAGTAACAGTCTTTTGAAATTACCCACTTCTGTTATAAACACTCTGTTTGTAGATGAGGTAGGCTGTGTATGGATTGCTCTAAATAAACCAACCCAATACTTACAGGAGTTCGACAGAAGTTTTCATGTAGCATTAAATTATTATAAAAAAGGGTCACCATTCTTTTTGAACACACTTGGTATGGCCAGGGTGGTTATTGATCCGGAAGAATTAAACATGCTTCCAGATCATGTAAAACTTAATTACGATTCAAGTAAACTATTAATGTGTGTTCGCATACTTGAAGCTAACTATTACGAAACACCTGATAAAACAGAACAAAATATTTTTCAAAAATGTAAACAAACCATTGCTGAACTTTTTTATGGCAGCAATGAATACTATCATTTTAACATGGATGAAGAAAAAAATTACGCATAAAAATCTTTATCTATAAAATTGCTCATTTTTGACCACAAAAATAAAGGGAACCAATTGGTTCCCCTTATTTTTTGTACTATACTCAATGCTTAGGTTGTGAACCTTAAAGAGTTTAATAAACGAAGTTTGAGGAAACCAGCCCTTATGCTATTGTACTGGTATACCATGATATCCATAAGGCTCTTAAAACTAAAGAACTCTCTTAAAACATCGGTATATAATTTAAGAAACAGGTATTCGCTTTTATCGCAAATTTGCAGCAACTCATTTTGTTTGGTAGCGCTGTTTTCAACAGGTAAATTCTCCAGCGATTCCTGCCAGTGCAAAACTGGCTCATGCAATGCCAGGGAAATACCACATTTGTTTACCTGGCAATACAACTCGTCTGCAAATTGTTTGTCTTCTTCTGAAAGCGCAGAGAAAACATTTTTTAAATTTTTGTCATCAATTTCATCTGCTATCATTTCAAAATCTTTTGAAATCTGACGCAGGTAAGAGATTAAAAAGGATAACTTTTTTTCAGCACTCTCTTTATCGGTTCCTATTTTCTCCAACCCCCCGGTTTCCTTTTTAGAAACTACATAATTTGAATATTCGTATTGCTGCAGGGAAGATTGAACGCTCTCCAATTGTATCGTAAGCATTTGTTTAAAAGGTGCCGGAATCTGTGGGTCTAACAAAAGGCTTTCGTAATAATTACTGGCAAACTTTTCTCCTATAACACAACAGGTCTTTACCGCATCTTTATCCCGGGATTTTAACTGGTAGCTCATATCCTTCCAAGTACGGTGCAACAGGCTTAAAAAGCCTCCTTTAGAGTAAGATGTTTCCCCTAAAGAATGAACCATTTTCTTTACATCGCTTGCAAAATCCTTTCGTTGGTAGGCAAGTCGTTCAAAAAATATTTCCCTTTGTTTATTGCGGGCATACATAGATGCAGTGAGGTAACCTTCTGAGGCATCATCAAGTATGGCGGCTAAATGATTAAGTTTTTCTGCGATAAGCGTTTGTTCAACTTGCATAGTTGTAGTTATTTCCAATATGACTACAATATATATACCATTCAATTATGCACGTT
>Ga0136634_10000989_pt1 | contig 11262 bp, 11 predicted proteins | sample AntDrymUQ8332106_2_FD_104654 | JGI IMG/M metagenome (GOLD analysis project Ga0136634, IMG submission 104654) | Polar desert sand microbial communities from Dry Valleys, Antarctica - metaG UQ833 (21.06) | ecosystem: Environmental > Terrestrial > Soil > Desert | place: Antarctica: Dry Valley... | reverse complement strand
TTATTCATTTTAAACTGCATCCACAACCCGATGGCTCCCAATTGAGCGATGCCATATTCTATATAATAAAAAGGAACCTCGAACAGGTGCAATTGTCTTTGCCAGCTATACAGACGGTACTCTTCCAATCCGCTGAAATCAATGGCTTCAGAAGAAAACTCGGTCAAAATTTCAACCCAGGCCTTGCTTCTTTCCTCTAACGTATGATCAGGATTTTCGTAAATCCAATGCTGGTATTTATCAATGGTAGCTACCCAGGGAAATATTGTAATCACTCTTTCTAATTGGTGTGCCTTAGCCCTTTTTAAATCTTCCGGATCCTTAAAATAAACTTCCCAGTAATCCATGCTGAAAAGTTCCATGGCCATACTGGCAACTTCGGCTATCTCCATGGGATATTCTTTAAAGGAAGACAATTCCAGCGGATGAGCCAGGAATGAATGCACCGCATGCCCACCCTCATGTACCATGGTAGTTACATCGCTCATTTGACCGGCTGCATTCATAAATATAAACGGCGCACCGGTTTCAGATAAGGGACAATTATAGCCACCCGGCGCCTTTCCTTTCCGACTATCTAAATCCAGTCTTTTCATTTCGTGCATGCGACGAAGACAGTCAGCAAAAAAAGGTCTCATTTGATCAAAACAAGCGATGGTTTTTTCAAGTAATTCATCCCCGGTTTTAAAAGGATTGAGTGGATGCACTCCCTCCGGTTCGGCTTCAAGATCCCATGGCCGTAAAGTATCTACACCCAATTTTTTTTGTTTGTTTTTATAAATGACATTCACCAACGGTAAAACATGCACTTTGACCGCCTCATGAAACTGGTAACATTCCTCCTTGCTGTAATCGAAACGGCCTAGCTCTTTAAACTTGTAATCTCTGTAATTTTCAAATCCGGCATTCTTTGCTATCTGGTGTCTTTTCTGAACCAGAGAAGTAAAGAGGCTATGCAAGCTATCCTTATCCTGTAATCTTCTTTCGTTGATTTTCCGATATACCTCTTCGCGCAGAGTACGACTTTTATCTTCCAGAAATTTAGCTGCCTGTTGCAAAGTGTATTCCCGGCCATTTACTTCTATCGTCATCTTGCCAGAGATGACGCCGTATTGTTGCTGCATAACGCTTAACTCGGCTTGTATGGGAATGTTCTCTTCCCGAAATAACTCAATACTTTTTTTTATGCTTCGCAGATAGGTAAAATATTTATGCTCCGCCAACTCACCGGTAAAGGGAGAATTCACCAGCTTGCGATTCAGCGCATCCCCGTAAGGCTGGATCTTTGGTTGAATCTGCATGCAGAAGTAAATAAATGCTTCCTCCAATGTTTTGTTTTCCGTATCGCAGGTCATCCGGATCTGGCGCCAGGATGCATCTTCACTAATAACCGCTTCCAGTTCGCTCATATCCTTTAGCCATTTTTCCAGCCCTGATTTTGATTCGATGGTTCTATCAAGCAATTCTTTAAAATAGGGCTCCAGGTTTTCCCAAGTGGTAATCGTGAAATCCTCCGGCAAAAATCCCCTTGTTATTTTTTTTATATCCGCAGATAAATTTTCCATAGTTGTATCGTTTAATGCTTCTCTTCAAATAAAAAAACCCGTGGATTCAAAACAGAAATTACTCTATTGCATTGAACCATCGGGCCAAAAATATTATTTGTCTTCCTTCTTTTTCTTTGGGGCCGATTTCTTTGGTTTTACTTCTTTACTTTCCTTTTCTTTTTTACTTTCTTTTTTCTCAATAGCGTCTGTTGCCTTCGCTTTGGGAGCAGCCTTCTTTTTTGCCGGCGCTTTTTTTTCTTCCTTTATTTCCACAGGCTCCTCTTCAGGCTCTTCGGTAACCTGAACTTCGGGTGTTTCCTGATCAGTTTGTTCAACTGCCGACTGACTCAACTTTATCTCTATATTATTGCCTTTTAATACTTCGTACCACTTCACCATTTTTTTAAGATCACTGGTATACACCCGCTCGAAATCAAGACCAGGATAAACCTTTTCGAAATACTTTTTTAAATCCCCGCTATTCTTTCCATCAGGAGCTTTTTGATCTCCTTTTTCCATAGCATGAAAAATATCAACCAGGTTTACATTTTCTCTAATGGTAAAAACTTCTATGCTTTCCAGGTGGGAGAAATTATGTATTCGGGAGGAGACGAATTTTGTGTTCTTATCTTCTAAAGACCGTACAATGGCACCGTCGCTTTTGCTGGTTAATAGCTCATACAGACCCGGCATTCCGGTAACGGCGATAATCTTACTATACTCCATAATTCGAAACTTTTTAAGGACGTGCAAGATAGCAGGAATTTCTTATATGAAAATTCCGTACCAATAGATCTGAGAAATTAAGCCTGGCTGAATCTATCTGTCATAAAAATTGCCTTCCGCCATCTCCAGCGGAATGCAAACCTGATAAACCAACTATTCTAACACGAACCCCCCTTTAAATTTAAAGAAAGTGATGGACTGATGAGAAAAGGTTGCTGTGACCTGTATATCCTGCAGGGAATTGGAAATAATTAAAATATTCACGTCTAGCAATTTATTTTCACGTGGATTAATGACATTTAAAAACTTCAAATGGTCTGCTTTCGCCAATCTCAATCGCTTTCCGGTAAAATCTTCCAGTAATTCCTTTACCATTTGCATCATACAAACTCCAGGCACCACCGGAGACTGGGGAAAATGCCCTTCGAAAATAGAATGATCCGCATTTATTTCAAGCAATACATCGACAGAATCTACTTTCGATTGATTATTCAATACATGATAAAAATTTCCTTGTAACATTACTGCTGTAATCTTTTTAATCCGATAGTAAATGGAAAATTGGTATGCGATATACCAATCGTGTCCGGAATGCCTTTACTGTAATCCTTCATAACCACCGTAACAACCGCTTTTTTTCCTGAAGCTTTTTCAATGGCCAGCATAGTGGTGCAATTAAGGTCTGTAATATAATAATTGCTTCCCTTTTTCTGGGGAAAAGAGTAATACATTCTGTCATTGTTTTTAAAAATACGAGCTTCATTCATGTTCAGGGAGCGCATTAATACCAGTTCAAAATCCTGTCGTAAGGTTTTGAGTATGGCTTTCCGGTTCATTTTTTTAATAATGTAGTGTACTTTAAAACCACCCCGGGGATCAAATTCGAAATCAAAAAAGGAAATTCCCATTTCATTTGAAAACACCAGGCGCGTACTGCTATCTGGCATTGTTTTGATAAACAACAAACCGCTCAGATAATTACCCGTAATGTTTACCTGGGTGGTATAAATCGCAGTTGTGAATTGCGGCCTGAACTGATCCAGGCAAGAAGCATTCCCTTCTACTGCCTGTAATTGCCTGTAAGAAGAGCTGCATCCTGCCAGGACTAGCAAACCACTACTTAATAGCAAATAACGAATCAGGAAGATCTGCATTCAATTCTTTGTTTAAATAGCTAATAACAGTTTTGTCACCCGACTGTTCATGTAATTCAATCTTCGTTACGGAGTAGTCTTTCTTAGCCACTAAAATATTAACGTTCTTAAAAAACTCTTTTAAAGCTTTTGCAGAAGGCGATAATTCTATCAGGAAACTTTGGCTGTTTTCAAACAACTTTACTTTATACTCCGGATTATCCAGAACATTACCCTGTATACAATCAATCGTTATTTTATTGATCTGCTGGAAAAGTTTGTTCGATTTCGTTGAAATCTTATTTTCTTTATGGCCATCCTTAATGTATACATTGTTTTGATTAATGATCATCAGGTATTGAAATGGTTGCGTATATTCCATACGTACCTTATTGTCTTTCTTAAACCAAAATTTTCCTTCAGAAACTATTTTTTCTGACAACAGGCTCAGGTTTTTTTCCTGAACAAAATCACTTTTAATGGACCGTGTATTTTTAGCGCTGGCTGCTAAAAGTTCTTTAAAGCGGCCCAAATCCGACACCCCTTTAAATCCGGCATACTGCGCCTGCACAGCCACCATGCAAATCAAAAGTAGGAGCGATAAATTTACTCTAAGCATACACATTTACGTTTAACAATTTATCCAGACGTACAAATTCATAACCCTCGTTGCGTGCCGCCTGTATGAAAAGAGGCAATACCGACACTGTAATCCTTTGGGTATCGTGCAATAAAATAATTGCACCTGGTCGTAAAAGCCGGATCAATTTATTCAATAGCTTCTTATCATTGGTAGCGATTGTATCGAGTGATCTGATGTTCCATCCGATGGCAGTATAGCCTCCCTGGTCCATCACCCGCCTCATTGCAGGAGTTGTAATTCCATACGGAGGACGAAACAGTTTAGGTTGTAAGCCAAGAGACTGTTTAATAACGATATCTGTCATTTGCACATCGTGCTCCATTTGCTTCGATGGCAACAGATCAAAAACCGGCGAATGAGAATAACTGTGATTGCCAATGATATGACCCTGTTCATGTACCTGACGAAATAAACCTTGATTCGCAGCAATACGCCAGCCAATACAAAAAAAAGCTGCCGGAACTTCCTGTTCTTTCAACACCTGCAAAATATCTGGTGTGTATTGTTGCACAGGCCCATCGTCAAAACTAATAGCGATCAGTTTTTCGGAGGTATCGGCAGAGCACAAAACTTTCATAAAAAAATTACTGCCAACATAGCAAGATCCGTAACTCAAAATAAGAAAATACAGGATTGCCATTCCAATATAAACAGACACTGGAATTTTGATCCAGATCTCCATTATTAGGAGAAATATGACAAGGGTGCCAAAAAAAAGATTTGTATGGCGAAAGGTTAACATGCTGATACCAACATTAATGAATGGTGTATCATCTGGTAATGATTATAAATTAGAATACGATGGATCCGCTTTTTTTCAGGATTGGGAAATACAGGTGGCAAAGACTGATTTTTCACAAGGGCAGAGGCCAGCCATAAAGCGAAAGCGCTGCTCGTAGGATATTCGCCACAAAGATGTTTGTAGTTTATAGCCGGGACCTGTTTGAAGATGGTATTTTGTACATGGTCATAAATCTTATCCCCCTTGTCATCTCCGCTTCTACCACACAAGAGAATGTCGACATCCATCGGTAAAAGTGACTGTTCGTTCAAAAATTCCCGAATATTCTCTTCTACCTCTTTATTATCGGAAGGTTTATAAAAGGTGGTCACTGCGTCGAGCGCTGCATAGTCTTTTGGAGATGATTGATTACACAACAAAAAGAAAGAAGCTCCTTCACCTGCAATACTTCCTTTTGATGGGGTGCTGAATAAATTAAGGTTTGAGTCAATGCTTTTCTTGAACAATCCGAAACGGCTGGTAATCTCAAAACTGAAATCTGTTATTTCATCAACGCCTCCTATCAAAACATTGTTGGCCGTTTTTTCCTGCAACAGCATCATCGCATCCATTAAGGCAGTTTCAAAAGAAAACCCACGATGTACAAACGTGTTGTTGTAACCATTGCATTTTAGCAGCAGCGCGATTTGAGCTCCAATGGTATTGTGGGTTGATTGAATAAATGCGGTAGGTGTCAGCATTTCTTCCTTGTTCTGCACCATTTTCTGTAGAAATAATCCCGTGTCTTCAAGGCAGCCATAAGCAGTGCCGGTAATAATTGCATCCGGGTTTTCAATCCCTGCTTCCTGTAAACAATGAAGTGAAGCAGCCACTCCCATTTTAATAACACGGCTCATTCTCCGGATCAACTTTACATCAATCAGTTTACTATAATCAGGTTCTATGGATTGAAGACGGTTGGTATTGTATTCAGCAAGTTCCGACGGCAAAGATGATGGGCCCAGTGTATTTTGAGGTGATATGTTTCCGGTTCCTCTTATGTACAGCTTCATCTTATAAAGTTGAAAAAATTAGAGATGAGCAATTGCCCCCGAAGCCGAAAGAGTTGCTCAACACATGCCTTACCTGTTGCTCCTTCAAAAAATTCTTCTCGGGAGTAAAAGGCAAAGCCTTCATTTTTGTCGTCAGGCGCAAATTGGGAAATATTAAACCGTGCCTGATAGAAAGCGCCGCAAAAACAGCTTCCATTCCACCGCTGGCACCCAGTGTGTGACCTGTGAAGGATTTGGTAGAACTCATTTTGGGATAATTCGGATCGAACAAACGCTGGATGGCTGTGCCTTCTGAAATATCATTATTTGCAGTTCCTGTTCCATGTAAATTAATATAATCAATATCCGCTGGCTGCAAACCGCTTTGATATAAAGCATTCTTCATAGCTAGAAAAGATCCGTTGCCGTCAGGAGAAGACGCGGTTTGATGATGGGCGTCATTGGCATTGCTATAGCCACTTAATGTACAATAACAATCTTTAGGCAGCACATTAGCTACTTTTTCCGACACCAGCACGACATACCCGGCTCCTTCCCCTAAGTTTAATCCATTTCGGTTTTCATCAAAAGGAGTACAAGGCTTGTTATCTAATATCTGAAGTGTGTTAAATCCATTGAGAGTAAATTTCGTCAGGGCATCGGTGCCACCGGCGATCACTATATCAAGTTTGCCATGCTTAATCAATCGGGCTCCAAAAAAAATGCTGTTGGCAGATGAAGAGCATGCAGTGCTGATCGTAGTGACTAAATTTTTGATCCCTAACTGATCAGCCACCAATTCTGTTACGCTACCGCATTCATGATGTACCACGTTCGCTAATCTTCCACCTTTTTTCGAAGTGCGCAAAAATTCAGCAAAAAATTCTTCGGTTTTATCCATTCCACCAACTGTATTGGCTGAAACGAAACCGGTTCTAAACCCTTTAATGTTATTGACGCCTGCATCCTGCCATGCCTCTTTTGCGGCCATCATACTTAATAAGGCAGTACGACTTATATTTGCCGGCAAGCCAGTAAGTGTGGCAAGTTCATCATTGCTGCGTTTTACTTCAGCCACCGGAAGGATCCCTGCATGTATGGTGTTTAGTGTTGTAATGGGACCTATGCCCGGCGTCTCATTCTCGAAAGCACGTAAAGTTTCTGCTGTATTGTTTCCAATAGCAGATATTATTCCCACTCCTGCAATGTATACTCTATCATTCATTGCTCCCGTTATGCATGCTTGTTGGCAGTTATATATTCAGCCATCGAACGAACGCTGCTAAACACTTTGGGGCCATCTTCCGCATTATTAAGCTTGATATTATACTGTTGTTGCAACAACACAATCAATTCAAGTGCATCAATGGAATCCAATCCAAGGCCTTCAACAAATAGCGGCTGATCATTTCCGATCTGTTCAGGAGTGATATGTTGTAAGTTCAATTGCGCGATGATCTGTTGTTTCAGATCTGCCATTAATTTATCCATTTGTCAACTGGTATATTTTATTAATATTTTCTTCCGTAAATAAAAGCGATTTCCCTTGATCGATTTTCTCCACCAGGTACAAAGCCGCTTCTGCCTTGTTTTCAAAGAATTCCAACCAACCGCAAATGCACGACTGAACGACCCCCGTTTCAAAAAGATTCTGTACATACTTCTGCATAAATCCAATCTCAAAGCAGTCCGAAACGAACAGGGTATTTTCACCCTTCACGCCATGCCTTATACTGATTTCGCCCATAACAATATTGGGCAAGGTATAAACAAACAGGGCGGGACTTGCCATCCCCTTCGCCGTTTCATAATATTTAATATCTGTATCCAGACTGCTGCTCTTATTTACCAGGACGATGCCAATCTCCTGCGGTTGATATGTTTTTAGAAAATCATTTCTAAGCAGCACCTCCGTTGCCAGCCAACCCAGTTTACTTAGATTATCCATTTTATAAAACTTAGGATAATCAAATTCAAAATATTTATATAATAACATTAGCCACCCGGCCCGATCGGTATTTTCTTCCACCAACAACCTTCCATCTTTAAAAATATGGCAGTTGTCGATTTTACAATTAGAACTGATGTATAAAAAATCTGACAATGGAGAATGATTTATACCTTCTGGTCATTTATTAATTCTCCCAACTCTGCCAATCTTGCCAATTTTTTTAATGAATGAGCATGGTCGCTTACATACGGATTTTTCATGTCCCATACATACCCGGCCAGCACAGAACATATCATATTCTTAATTACGGGATCAGGCTTTTTTGCAAAAAATATTTTATCCAGGGTGCCATCATACCAATTCATTACATACGAACGAAAAGTATTAACGCCCTGCATTACCGGTTGCATGTATTCTTTCTCCCAGTCCACCATTTCACCGTTTAAAGTACGAATTACAAGATGCGCAGCCTTTTGACTGGATACCGTGGCCAGCGTAACTCCTGAAGAAAAAATAGGATCTAAAAATTCTGTTACATTACCCGTTAAGACAAAACCATTGCCATAAAATTTATCAGTTGTAGCAGACCAGGATTCTAAAATGCGTGGTTGAAATAAGAGCTCGACATTTTTGAAACGTTCTGCCAGGTAGGGCTGTGATTGAATCAGGGCTCTGTACTTTTCTTCGTCATTACCCTGCAGATCATTAAAAAATTCAGGGTTACCAACAAAACCCAACGAGGTTATTCCTGTAGAAAAGGGAATGATCCAGATCCACACACCAGGCTGATGCACTACGATCGTAATGCGATTTGGCTCGTCTGCCATAGATCTGTTTACATCTTTTGTATGTGCAAACATCGCTTTTCGTGGCACCAGGTTAGACGGCCGTTCCATATTGAATAAACGTGGGATCACTCTTCCATAACCACTTCCATCGATAATAAACTTCGCCTCAATTTCGGATTCATTTCCCTGAATATCATGTACCGTTGTAATGGATTCCGTTCCGTTGAAACGGATACCAGTAACCGTGGTTTCATAATGAACCGGAACACCCATTTTTTCTACCGCATCGGCAAGTGTTTTATCAAAGTCGGCCCTGGGAACCTGCCAGGTCCAATTCCATCCCTCGGTGAATTGATCTGCAAATGAATAGTCACATATTACCCCGTTCTTCACAAACTTCGCCCCAAATTTTTGTTGGAAATTCTTGGCTTCGATGGCTTCCAGAAAACCGGCTTCTTCCAATGCTTCCATACAACGCGGCAGTAAACTCTCGCCAATAACAAATCGGGGAAATTTCAGTTTTTCAACAATCTTAACGTTGAAGCCGGCCTTTTTCACAATGGATGCAGCAACAGTTCCCGAAGGCCCTGCTCCGATTACTAATACATCTATTTTTTCTTTTTGCATAAATACCTATGATTTAATGGTCTTTACTTTTTATGCATTTCAGCAATGTATGACTGAAGCCAATATTATCTGTTTGTTCCACTATTGTAAATCCCGCCTGTTCAATACACCGGATAAAAGTTTCTGAATTGTACATTTGACTATTGCCATTTGCCAGGGCCGTAAAGTATAACGAGGTTTGTTGTAAGCAAAAAGAAGCGACCTCAAATTTCTGCCTGTCCCAAAAGGGTTCAAGGATCAATACTGATCCATTTTCATCGAGCGCTTCGTAACATCTTTTCAATATGGAAACAATTTCTGCGTCAGAAAAGCAATCCAGGAACTGGCTCATCCAGATAATGTCGTGGCCTTTGGGAAAAGGCAAGGTTTCATCAAGTATGTTGGTAGGATAAAATGATACCCTGTCCGTTAGTTTCAGTTCCTTCATTCTTGATTTGGCCATATCTAATTGTCCGGGAAGATCCATGATCGTGATCTGTACATCGGGATTGTATGTAGTACAGGCAATGGTCCATTTCCCGGTATTGCCCCCAATATCTAAAATTTTCTTTGGATTGTGTTTGAACACTTCGGGCAATGCATCCGGAAAGGCATGATCTGAATGAAAATGATCAAACCCAAACCAACTTTTTTGTACATGCTCCGGTAGTTTCGAAAGGCCTTCATAGATAGTAGACCACTCGCCAAACACTTTCAAGCCTTCCGGTTTTCCAAGAGCTATACTTTTGTCAAGGGAAAACAAACCCTCATAACAAACATCATGAACAAAATTCATATGAATTTTGGTAAGTTCATCATGCAAAATAAAATAGCCTGTTTTTGTAATGACAAACTTATCGTCATTAGACTCTATCAATCCGATACCAAGGCCAGATTCCAATAGAACGCGAACACCGTATATAGAGATTTTCACCTGTTCAGCAACTTCCTCAAGTGTTAGTCCTTCACTGCCTGCATTTTCCAGCTCCTGTAAAATACCGGTTTCCCGGAGCACCCGGGCAGATTGAAAAACCACCGGTGCAAAAGCTATCCACTGCGCCGCTTCTTTTGCAGCCAATGCTGATTTCTGATGTGCTTTGGTTAAGATCATGTTCGAGAATAATTGAATATTTATTTGTTTGAATTTCTAAATACCAGCGCCGCGTTACAACCTCCAAATCCAGACGCCGTTTTCAAAAAGCTATCTGCTTTTATAGATTGAGCCTTATTACTTACGCATATATTTTTTGATACACCACGCTGTTCAAATCCTAATGTTGGCAAAACAATATGCTGCCGCAGGGAATGCAGGGATATTGCCGTTTCAACAATTCCGGCAGCTCCCAGCGTATGCCCGTAATATCCTTTTAACCCATTTACAGGAGTGGATTCCAGATCTGCCAGCGCAAAAGCTTTGGCTTCCATCTCGTCATTGTACACCGTAGCAGTGCCATGTGCAGAAACGAAACCAATATCCGATGGCGTTAGTTTTGCTTCTTTCAAAGACTTATTTATCGCAATGCATAATTCTTCTCCCGTGCGGCTAGGTCCTGAAATATGATTGGCATCATTGCTTATTGCACCTGCTACAAATTGTATGTTATTATCGGTGTGTTGCTTTTTATGGGATAATATGATGGTGCCTGCTGCTTCACCCAACGTTACACCATTCCTTTTTACATCAAACGGTGTACAGGGTTTATCGCTGACCGCCTGAAAAGACTGAAAGCCAGACAAAATAAATTTTGAAATAACATCAGCACCGACCACAATGGCATGATTAAACTGGCCGGACTGTATCAGCCGTTTCCCGGTGAGAAGGGCGGTTAAGCCGGAAATACAGGCATTACTTACAACAACCGGCCGGTTGGGATTTGCAAAGTATTGCGCTACGAGTTTGGCTGAAGAATACAAGGCAATACGCTGCTGAAGCTCCGGCGTATTGCTTTCCGTTTCAAGCAACCCAATATTTCCTTTGGTGGTTGATATAATGATAATCGTATCAGAAGCGGAGAAATTGACATCCGTATTTACCAAAGCTTTTTTTATAGAATGAATGAGCAAGGTCTCAAACTTTGTATACGTTCCCTTTAAG
>Ga0136634_10000988_pt1 | contig 11268 bp, 10 predicted proteins | sample AntDrymUQ8332106_2_FD_104654 | JGI IMG/M metagenome (GOLD analysis project Ga0136634, IMG submission 104654) | Polar desert sand microbial communities from Dry Valleys, Antarctica - metaG UQ833 (21.06) | ecosystem: Environmental > Terrestrial > Soil > Desert | place: Antarctica: Dry Valley... | reverse complement strand
GAAGAGGAGGCAACGGATATCCCCCCGGAAACATCTTCGGATACGACGGAGAACGAAGACAATCAATCATAATTCAAACTTTTTTATTAAAAACAAACACATGAAATCTCTCATTCTTGCTGTATTGCTGGTAACTACAGGTTTTGGAGTAGTTGCGCAAAAAATTGATAAGGCCAAAGATCTGCTCAAGGCAAATAAGTACGCTGAAGCAAAAACCGAAATTGATAATTTTTTAGCGGTTGAAAAAAATAAAAACAGTTCCGAGGGCTGGTACACAAAAGCAAAAGTCTACAATGCCATTGCAAAGGATTCTATGACCAGGAGCTCTATGCCTGAGTCCCGGCAGGTGGCTTTTGATGCATTAAAAAAATACATAGAACTTGAAAGTACAATAAAGGAAAAGGAAAAAAGACAATTGTCACTAACCATGGACAACCGCCAACCCTTTGTGGATCTCTATCAGGGCTATTCAAAAGATGGAGCCTCTTTTTACAATGCGAATAATTACAATGATGCGCTGGTCAATTTCAAGAGCACGCTGGATATTTTCGATTTTATGTCTACACAAGGTTGGACCAATAATATCGTATTGGATACGACAACAACATTGTATGCAGGTATTTCTGCGGAAAAAGCCAATAAACTCGATGAAGCCGCTGTTTATTATGGAAAGATCGCTGAGCTTAAGGCTACGGGTGATGGATTTATAGAAATCTACAAGTGGCTGTCCGATTACTATAAACAAAAAGGAGATGTCGCCAACTCTCAGAAATTTGTGAATCTCGGAAAAGAGATCTATCCCACGGATGCATTCTGGTTAGGATTTGAATTGGATATGTTGAGGGAGAAAGGAACAAGGGAACAATTGTTTGCCAAGTATGAGGAAATCATCGGTAAATATCCCGATAATCATTTATTTCCTTTTAACTACGCTGTAGAATTGTACACAACCGGGTACAATACGGATATGTCAAAACGCCCGGCGAATTCTAAAGAAATGATTCAGAAAGCCATGGATCACGTGAAAAAATCACTGACCTTGAAGTCTGATTTTGCAAATTCCAATATGCTGATGGGACAGATAATATACAACCAGGCAGCAGATATTGCCAATGAAAACAAGGCCATCCGTCCGCCGCAGGGAGGAAAATTAAAGCCGGAAGAGTTAAAGAAAAAGGAAGATCTACGCAACCAGGTAAATAAGAAATACGATGAAGCCATTCCTTACTTTGAAAAAGTGGATGTTTTATTGGGTGAGCAGGGAAAGTTAAAAATGGAAGAGAAAGGTTATTTGAAAGATTCTTATGATTTGTTGATTTCAATCTACGAAACGAAAAACAATCAGGACAAGGCAGCTGTATATACAGATAAATTCAACAATGTAGATAAAAAGCATTGACCTGCGTTTTCTGAATGATTTATAAAAAAGAGGCTTCGGCCTCTTTTTTATTGCTGCATTAATAGCTTTCAGCAATTCGCAATTTTTAGAATTTTTTATTCCTGGGATTATCTGTCTCCATGGGATTCTGCAGAATAGCACCGGATCTGCTTTCTGAAATAAATATCTTGTCATTCAAATGTTGCGCAAGCGTTCTAGCGACAGCGTAGGACATATTCAAAACGGCAACGGATTGCGCATTTTGCCGTAAAACCAGCAGCAGGTCGGAACTTCCTGACCCGTCAATAAAACTATCAAAATGTATTTTGGGTATCTCCGAAGAAGAGACCGCATCAATTATGATTTCATCGATAGTGATCGGCATTTTTTGTAGGAAGTTAAATGATTTGCTTTTTATAAAAAGCAAGAACTAGATTTTTTTGATCTTTATCTATCTGGAAACAAATGTTTATATGAAGTTGTCTGTGTTTAGTAAGGTGAATAAATTATGTGGAGTGATTGAACACAGTTTGCGAATTGACCTTGTAGAAATTCAATCGCCTGCTTATCAGTCATAATAAGGAGGATACTTACAAATCCGATTAACACGAATGCTTAGTATTCCAATCAGATCAAGTTGCGAAGCGACTACTTCCCAAAGTAAAAACGAACCGATTAATTTAAATAGTTCCGAACACCGAAGGTGTTCTTCGCAACCCGAAGTCTTGATGCCCGAAAGCCGAAGGCTTGAGTAGTCTTTATATCCGAAGCAGAGCCATTTCTTTTTTATTTTCTGTCCTGTTGGCCTGTTTATCTACTTAACATAATATTAATTATAAGAATAAACTACAACTTGTTTCCTGCAGCGGCTTTTTCTGAATTGGTTTTATGCCTTGAATTCTAATACCCCGGATTCTGAGAAATTTTAGTTTTATTGATATCAATCTGCTTTGAGGTATTGGAAATAAAAGATCATTCGCTGTTAAAAGCCTGACCAATCTTATCCGCAGCAACTACATGGAATTAAAAATCAAATGTGACTTAATTTCTGGAAATGTCAATCACCGAAAGAATAAAATGTAAAATCCAGCAATAGGTATTCGCCTTTTATAAACGGGCTCTTGCTGAGGAAACTGAACTTATTTGAGAAGTAAATTTTTAAAATAAAGATTCAATTTCACTTTTACTTTTATCGGAAGAAAAAAAAGCCTCGCTATGAAGCGAGGCAACCCCTAAACCCTATAATAAACTATCTTACTTGTTTAAAATTCTATGCCAGATTTTTAATGGGCGGACTGAATCAGGATTAAGTCCAGTTTGAATCTGATTGAGTATTTCATTACACGTTATTTCCCCAAATTGTTTTCCTTTAAAACCACATTCCATTCGGCTCCGCTTTGAACCTTAAATGAATCAGAGAAACTATCCATGTTCAGAGCGAAGGATACATTCATTAAGCTGTTGATGTAGCAGAGTGTATTTTTAACCGCCACTTCACCAAAGGTGGCTACGTACTGCATGGTGCCGGCAAATATCACAGCGTTATTTTTTTGGATACGTATCGCGATGCTATCACCCTTGCGGATACCAAGTTTTTCTAAAAGACTATCTGCAATATTGGTCCATACATTTCCGTATTGGGTATCTAATATTGGAATATTACCGAGGATGGAATCGCCTTGTATTAGTGGCCTCTGATAGCTTAGCCGAACTTCTATATCAGGCAATAATTCTCCTATTTCTTCAAAGCTTATCATGCCCGAAGCAAATCTGGCTGCGGTATACGCGTACACATCACGACCGTGAAATGTATAAGAGGTCAATGAATTCTTTCTTCTATTAAATTCCTCATCAATCCTGCGAATAGATTCAATACCGAGCGCTTCAGAAATTAATGAAAGTGTGCCATTGTCTGGAGTTACAAAATAGTGGCCTGTCTTCGATTTCAAAACCACGGATTTTCTGTCTGTTCCAACCCCTGGATCTACCACAGAAACGAAGATGGTTCCTTTGGGCCAATATGGAGCTGTTTGTTGCAAACGGTAGGCAGCTTCCCAAATATTATAGACAGGTATTTCATGGCATAGGTCATATAATTTGAGATCCGGATCCACTTCCGCGCAAACCCCTTTCATTGTACTGACCGCGCCATCTTTTAAACCAAAATCAGATTGAAAAACGATGGCTGGTTTTCCCCGATTGCATGCTGTACCCGTCAGCCATAAAAAAAGAATCCCGATTTCCACAAGATAATGTTTACGTGATCTGTTTTTCATTCCTATAAATTTGATAAATAAAAGTATTGATTTGTAGAATAAAACGGTCACGGATTTATGGATATCAAAGAAGCGCTGCTGGCGGAACATTCAAAATCGCAATGCAAAAAAATTGTTGCTTATATAGGAACTGATAAAAGAAAATTTTCAGAATTGATGGGCGCATTTTTCGAGGAAGAATATCGCATGACTCAACGGGCTTCCTGGCCGATGGGTTCTTGTGTGCAGGAGAATCCAGGATTGATCGTTCCTTATTTTGGGAAACTGTTGAGCATGCTTCAGCGGCCCCATGTGCACAATGCCGTACCCAGAAACATTATAAAGCTTTTGCAAGACATAGAGCTTCCGCGTCGTTATCATGGCAAAATAATGACTATTTGTTTTGATTACATTTCATCGGACGATACCCCTGTCGCCATCAAGGCGTTCTCTCTGACCGTGCTGAATAATTTATCGAAAGAATATCCGGAGATCCGCCCTGAATTAAAACTGGTTATTGAAGAAAGATGGGATCATGAAACAGCGGCTTTCAAAAGCAGGGCTAAAAAAATATTAAAGCAAATGTAATTAATTGACCAGGCTTTTGTTGTCTGGAACATTTTCCGGAACATGTGGTTTGATCTTTTTCACCCGCTCCGGACGATAAAATACTTTAAATATTAAACGAAGCGATTGATCCCGGGTAAAATAATTATAAATCCAGTTCATGAAAACAAACAGTCGATTCTTAACTCCAAGGATCAATACAAGGTGTAACCCCATCCATATAAGCCAGGCCAGAATTCCCTTGAAATGCATTTTGGGTTTGGGAAGATCAACTACAGCCAGGTTACGTCCAACAGTAGCCATCGATCCTTTGTCGTGATATTCAAATTCCAGAAATTGGCTGGGATTGCTTTTTCTTTCCATCTTTCTAAACTTGTCAGCCAATAGGTCGGCCTGCTGAATGGCTACCGAAGCTACCTGGGGATGCCCGGAAGGATATTTTTCCGTTTCCATATAAGCAATATCCCCGATTGAATACATATTCTCAAAACCAATCACCTTGTTATAACGATCCACTTTGATGCGGTTGCCTCTTGCTATCAGATCTTCCTGAATGCCTGCGGGCATATTTCCTTTAATTCCTGCTGCCCAGATAACAATACTGGATCGAATGGCATTACCATCTTGCAGCGTAACCCTATCACCATCGTAATCTTTCACCAAAGTATTGGTAAGAACAGTAACACCCAACCGTTCCAGGTACTGCTGTGAATGGATGGATGATTTTTCGCTCATGGTACCGAGGGTTTTACCCGCACCTTCGAGCAAATAAATTTTCATTTTTGAGAAATCAATTTCCGGGTAATCCTTCGGTAGAACATAACGTTTCATTTCCGCAATGGCACCACTCAATTCAACACCCGTAGGGCCACCTCCTACCACCACGATGGTTAATAATTTTTGTAATTCTTCGGGAGATTTCACAAGCAAGGCATCTTCAAAATTTTGTATCAGCTGATGCCGCAATTGCAACGCTTCCACTGTCGATTTCATCGGAAATGCTCTTTCCATCAGGTTGGCATTGCCGAAAAAATTCGTATCGGCTCCGGTTGCAATCACCAATATATCATAATCGATTTCTCCGGTATCCAGTCGTAGTTTATTGTCGGCCGGCAATATTTCCAGGACTTCGGCCAACCGTATTCTGACATTCTTACTATCGTGAAAAGCTTTTCTTAAAGGAAAGGAAATATTACTCGCATCAAGCCCCGCCGTGGCTACCTGGTAAAACAACGGCTGGAACTGGTGATAATTAAATTTGTCGATCAGTACTACTTCAAACCCGGGTTTATTGTTAAGTTTTCTGGCCAGTCTCAAACCGCCAAAACCTCCTCCTATAATTACAATATTCATATACCGTGGAATTTAAAACTCAAAGTTATACAATTTTCAGAAATTATTGAAAATATGATATCAATTTCTAAACAATCCTGTCCAATTATAACCAATAAAAAATATGAAATAAACAATCAGAAAAAATGATGCCCCTTCTTTGTCAATAAATAACATGATTATACTGGCTATTCCGAGGATAACAAGGAGCAGTGAAACAAAAGTGCTTGCCTTTTTTGTTTTAAATGTGAGAGGGAATTGCATATTGCTTAAAGGCAGCGCGAGCGATAAACATATTAGTCCGGGAATCATTCCGTGGATTGAAAGTTTTGCGGCCGAAGTAAAAGCAAAACTCAGGATTAGAATTATCAAACCCATCACCAATGCTGAAACCGATGTGATGGCAGACCACTTTTCGGAATTTGTCAGCGCGTACCTGCCATCGTTATGAAATAACAAAGTAAAATTGGCAACTGGATTGATTACCCATGACGTAACTACGAATAAAAGATAAACTGCCATCAGGATGATGACGGCCATTGAAAAATTGCTCTCCTTCCCCAAAATGGCGATGACGACACGAACCACCACAAACAAGGCGAAGGGCAATATCCATTGCAGGTTCTTGCCTTTATTGCTGATCCAGAAACTATACTGCAGCAACCAACGGTAAGGTGGAATTCTTGACTTTAAAGCCTGCTTTAATCCGGATTGCGCATTTTCGAGATTGGGATGGATACGCAATGCTTCCCGAAAATGGTGTGCGGCATCTTTGTGTTTTCCTTTCTCTAAAAAATTCCAGCCCACGGTTGAATGAGTAAATTCATTTTCCGGATTCTGCTCCAGTGCCGTTCGCATCGTTTCTATGGCGGCATCCGTTTGCTTCAGTTTGTTCTGGGCGGTTGCTCTTGCATTTAAGCAGGTAATATTTTCCGGGTCGATAGCCAATCCCTCATTGGCTTTTTTTAGTGCTGTTTTTAATTCTACTTCTTCAAGATGAATCAACGCCGACAATCCAAAATAATCGGCTGCATAGGGGTTCAGCTCAATAGCCTTATTCAGCATGCTTTGTGCAACGATATTCTGATCCTTATAGTAGTGTCCGAATGCAAGCAGGTAAAAATAATAATCCTCATCGGCGCGAATCGTTATCGCCTGCTTGATGAAGGTCATTCCCTCATCATATTTTTTTTGATTGTAGAGACATCGTCCTATTAAGGATAAAGCAAAATCATTTTGAGGATCTTGTTGCAAAACCTGCTGTAGTTGTTGGATAGCCTCTTTATTCCTGCCCTGTTCCAGTAAAACTTTTGCGCGCTCCAGAAGAATATCAATATTTACCATGGCTGCTTCGTTGTCATCATTTCTTGATCTTCAGATAACGAAGTATCTCATCATATAGTCCGGACTCATTTGCATACAATGCATAATTACGTGCAGAGCTAAACCATTCGAGTGTGGTCGGCTTTTGTATCTTCCCTGCCCGCAGCAGATCTTTCGTAGTAATTGGTTGAACGCTTCCGGTCGCCATGGACTCGCGCAATTTTTCTTCAACGGCAATATCTATGAGTGCTTTGATATCAGCACCGGAAAAATCATGGATCTGGTCTGCAACTTTTTTTGTATCGATGGCCTGGGCCGGTTTGTCTTTCAACAGGGATTGCAGAATTTCTTCCCTGGCAATTGCATCAGGCGGTTCTACAAAAATGATGCGGTCAAAACGGCCAGGTCTTCGAAAAGCAGGATCGATACTCCATGGTGCATTGGTAGCTGCGAGAATCAGCACACCTTCATTATTTGTCTGAACTCCATCCAATTCTGCTAAAAACTGGTTGATGACATGACGCATGGCAGACTGGCGAAGATCGCTTCTGCTGGCTCCTATGGCATCTACTTCATCGAAAAACAATACACAGGGTGCGCTCTGGCGTGCGAGTTCAAAAATCTCATGCAGGTTTTTCTCACTGTTTCCTACCCACATATCCAGGATATCATGGAGGCCGATATTAATAAACTTTGCATGAATTTCACCGGCAGTTGCTTTGGCAATAAAAGTTTTACCGCAACCTGGTGGACCGTACAACAAAATACCACCGCCGATTTTTTTGCCGTATGCTTTATAGAGATCAGGATTTTTTAAGGGTTGAATAATTTTCAACGATATTTCGTCCTTTACACGCTTCATTCCGCCAACATCCTCAAATTTGAGATTTGGCTTTTCCATAAAATACTTCTGCGATAGCATCTTCTCATCCTCATCCGTTTCTTCATGAACGGAGGAACTGGCAGTAACACGCAGGTGCTGATCAATTTCTTCGTCTTGAAATCCTGGTGACTGTACCAATATTTTTTGATACAATTCAGCTGCCTGCTGCAACGAATGTTCTTTAATCAAACAACGTATGTATAACAGCATTGCATCCACAGGCAGTTGATGCGGCAATTGCTCGTAAACAACAACGGCGGCCGAATATTTTTGCTGATGGTAATAGCAGGCGGCAAGTCCCAACCGGGCCCTTGTATTGCCATAGCTTCTATTCAAGGTTTCACTGAACTGACCCGCTGCTTCAGCATACATTTTTTCCTGCAACATGGATTCAGCGAGATGCAACCGCAACGGCACATTGTCTGGTGAATACTCAAGCGCTTCCTGTAAACTTTTGATGCTTTCATTCTGCATAAAAAACTTTCAATACAACATCCTTACTTTGATTGTTTCTTTGATTCCTTTCAATAATTGAAAAGCATGCGTTGAGAGTTTTTTATCAACGTCCAATACCACATAGCCAATTTCTTCATTCGTTTTCAAGTATTGCGCAAGAATGTTGATATTATTCTTTGACAATTGAGTATTAATTGCTGATAAAACACCGGGAACATTTTTATGAATATGCAAGATCCGGTGTGTGCCTTCCTGCGGCGGCAGATTTAGTGGCGGCACTGAATGTGATCCGAGACTAATGCCCATTTCAAGATACTGGAATAGTTTATTGCTGACATCTTCTCCAATATTCATCTGGGCCTCTTCAGTAGAACCGCCGATATGAGGAGTGAGAATTACATTGGGTAAATGCTGCAAGGGCGTTTGAAAGGCATCGCCGTTTTTTTCGGGTTCCCATGGATATACGTCGATAGCTGCACCTGATAACTGACCTTCTTCAATAGCCTTTCTCAATCCATCCAGGTCAACGACCTCGCCCCTCGCATAATTAATAAGAATAGAACCTTTCTTAAAATATTTTAAGGTGGTTTTGTTGATCAGATTTTTTGTACTATTCAGGTCTGGTACATGTAGGGTTACTACATCGGCCTGGGCCAATACGTCTTTTAAAGTCTTTTTAGCAACAGCATTACCTAAGGGTAATCTGGTAAAAGTATCATAAAAAATAACTTTCATGCCAAGCGCTTCTGCCAACACGCTGACCTGCGATCCAATATTTCCGTAACCTATAACACCCAGGGTTTTTCCTCTGAGCTCGTAGCTACCTTTAGCATCCTTCATCCAGGTACCCTCATGAGCCGCTTTGTTTTTATCGGGAATGCGTCGTATCAACATGATGGAAGCGGCAATGACCAGTTCCGCCACAGACCTTGTGTTGGAGTAAGGAGCATTAAATACTGCCACACCCTGACTGGTGGCTGACTTCAAATCTACCTGGTTCACGCCAATGCAAAAGCATCCGATGGTTTGAAGTTTTTTAGCAGCTTCCAATACTTTCGGGGTAATCTGCGTTTTTGAACGGATTCCAAGAAGGTGTACATCTTTTATTTCTTTGATCAATTGTTCTTCCGATAATGCACCTTGTATTTTTCTAACAGCATTATAACCAGCATCTTTGAAAAATCGTACGGCCGAGTCACTGATATTTTCTAAAAATAAAATATTAATCTTTTCTTTGGGATAACTGGTGTTTTTTTTGTCGCTCATAATTCCTGATAACTATTTTACGTTATGTTTATTGGTACGGGTATTGCAAATATGTCCCATAAATTTGAAAAGAAAAAACGCATTGTGTGTATTGAAGACCATTGCTTTGCGTAAATGGCCTCGTCAACATCAAAAAATAGTCCTTGTGAAAAATGTGATTGGATTAGCCTTGCTTATATTATTATATAGTTGTAAAGGTAGAAATGAGAAGAACCGTTTATCTCCCACCGCTGCAGTCAGTTCTTATCCTGCTGCCGGCTCGACCTTATCTCCTTCCGAATTGAGACATTATAAAACCGTTGCGAATACTTTTTTCGATAGTATGTTGGGCCGGGGCCATTTTAATGGTAGTATACTGGTTGCAAAAAACGGGGAGATCATCTACGAACTATACAATGGATTCCGTAATCCCCGTGTCAAAAAAGATAGCATTACCTCCTCTACTTCTTTCCACCTGGCCTCTGTTTCTAAAACCTTTACTGCAATGGCTGCGCTGAAACTGGCCGAGCAGGGAAAATTAAATATAGAAGATTCGGTATCTAAATTCCTTCCCGGTTTTCCTTGTACCGGCGTGACCATAAAAACACTTTTAAACCATCGCAGCGGTTTACCCAATTATGTACATTATATGGAAAGATTGGGATGGGATAAGAAAAGACTCATAACCAACCAGGATGTTCTGGATTTTATTATCGCAAGAAATAAGGAAATCCAGATTGGAACCCCTGATCGGCGTTTCAGTTATTCCAATACAAATTATGCGCTATTAGCGCTGATCATTGAAAAAGCCAGTGGACAATTTTATGGAGAATACCTACGGCAAACTTTTTTTCAACCCCTGGGTATGAACGATTCCTATGTATTTACACCGGCAGATAGTGCAAAATCGCTCCCTTCGTTCTTTTACAACGGCCGCCAATATGGTTTTGATTTCCTTGACCTGGTATATGGCGATAAAAATATCTACAGCACCGTTCGCGACTTGTTGAAATGGGACCAGGCGCTACACAATGGCCACTTATTTAAAAAGGAAAGTCTTGACGCTGCCTATTCGGGTTACAGTTTTGAACGACCAGGCATCAATAATTATGGACTTGGATGGAGAATGTTCCTGTTACGAAATGGCAAAAAATTTATTTATCACAATGGTTGGTGGCACGGGAACAGAACAGCCTTTTACCGTTTGATAGACGAGAATGTTACGATCATCGCTTTGAGTAACAATGATTCCAAAAAAGTATATTCGTCAAAGAAGCTGGCCGATTTGTTTGGAAATTATTTTAAAAACAAAGAAGAAGCCAGGGAAAGTGATCATGGTGGTGGCGGATCTCCATCACCATAATGGCTAAGAGACAAAGAGGGGAAGGAGGAAAAGAGAGTTTCTACTATTTGCACCTGGCTACTTGGTGAAGAGGTTTTTTTGCTTACTCATAACTCTTTATCGCTTCACTTAGCTGACAAAAATTTATAGTTCCTCATCACCGCCTTCGCTAAGAAAAAATTCTGTTACTCATAACTTTTTATCTCCTTTCCTTCATTTCACTAGCTTCAAGTCATAGTTCCCCTTCCTCTCCTAGCTAAAAAGTAAGTAATTTCCCGTATGCAAATTCTCACCTCCGATCGGATACGCGCATGGGATGAATTTACAATACAGCATGAACCGATATCTTCCATTGACTTAATGGAGAGAGCCGCCGCAACCTGCTACCAGTGGATAAGCCGGCATTTCGAAGACAAATGTTTCTCGATTTTTTGTGCAAAGGGCAATAATGGCGGCGATGGTTTGGCTATCGCGCGAATGCTGTCGG
>Ga0136634_10000987_pt1 | contig 11270 bp, 9 predicted proteins | sample AntDrymUQ8332106_2_FD_104654 | JGI IMG/M metagenome (GOLD analysis project Ga0136634, IMG submission 104654) | Polar desert sand microbial communities from Dry Valleys, Antarctica - metaG UQ833 (21.06) | ecosystem: Environmental > Terrestrial > Soil > Desert | place: Antarctica: Dry Valley... | reverse complement strand
TTAAAGTTTAATGTCTAAAGTTTAAGGTTCTGAATACCTCCTGCTGATTCCAGAATCAAGAACTCAAACTTACCCGTACAACCTTAAACACTTAAACCTCAATTAACTCCCCACCTTACTTTCCTTCTTCTCCTCATCTTCTACCAATTTCAATTTCCTGTCAGCTTCCTGTCGCAGGTCTTCTACTTTTGCGTTATCTATCACGCTTTGAAAAGTCGCTTTTGCATTGAAATAATCCTTTTGTTTGAAATATACATCGCCCAACAATAAATATGCTTTTGTAATCCATGTTTCATACGAACCTGCCTTGTTGATCACCTCAAAGGCCGCTTTTTCTGCATCTTCAAAACGATTTTGAGAATACAAACAATTGGCAATTTCATATCTCGCTTCAGCACCATAAGCAGACTTGCTTAGGGAAACCACCGATCTGTAATTAGTGATGGCCAATTCGCATTGATTACTGGTTTGGTACGACTTTGCAATGGCCATATTAGCTAATACTTTATCATCCGTACCGGTGCCTTTTTGACTGATCAATTCATTGGCATTGGTTACGGCCTCGTTCCATTTTTGCAACTGGTATTGGCTCCGTAGCAAACCGCGCATCGCTTCCAATTTGCTTTCTTGTGTAGAGGCAAAATCTTTCAACCTGGTAAAATATTTTTCAGCTTTCTCGTAATTCTTCAGATCGAAAAAATTAATGCGCGCTGCCTGTAACAACGATTTCTCTCCAAACTTATGCGGTGCCCTGTCACCCAACACTTCGTACCCTGCAACAGCCTTCGCCCAATCTTTTTGATTGATGTATATATCACTTTTATAATACAAAGCCTCCAATGAATATTTGCCATCGGGAAAACGGCCGAGATAGTCTTCAAATTTCTTGGCCGCGACTGCAAAGTTTCCGTTGTTGAATTGAACCTCTGCTTCCTGGTATGCTAACTGATCTTCCTGTGATGTAGAAATATCCTTCCCCATGGTACGGGCGAAATTTACATACTCGCTGGTTTTTCCTTCCTCAACATATATTGCTTTGGCATTTTCCAATGCTTCTTCTGCTTCAGGGGAATTTGGATATTGCTGCAAAAGAGCAGTGTAATTCGTAAGGGCCTCCTTATTGTTCTCAAGATTGTAATAAGCCAAACCCATTTTTAAATAGGCCTTGGGTTTTAGCGATGAATTGGGATCGCTTACTACATTTTTAAGAAATGGAAGAGCCTCCCGAAATTGTTCGTTAGAGAGATGTGTATTGGCTATTTCAAGATTTGCATCTGCTATTAAAGTTGATGTTGGATATTTTCTGCTGATAGAAGTTAACAGATTGATCTTTTCTTTTCCACTATTGACCCCTGCAACCATTCCCTTTTGAAAAGTAGCATAGTCTCCGCCAGACCAGGAAAAATCCAGTATTTTGTTATACATCGTAAGCGCCCGGCTATACTCCCTGTTCATAAAATAACAATCAGCTATACGGATATAAGCATCCTGCTCAATGGGTGCAGAATTGATACGCGGTGTGGTAACGATCTGTTCGAAAAATCCCAGAGCCTGCCGGTAATTTTCCTTTTTTAAAAAGCTATATCCTAAATTATACTTTGCATTGACCGGATTGACTTCACCATTCACTGCATTACTTTTCAGGTATTCGAAGTAATATCTTATCGCTTCATCAATATTATTTAACCGGTAGGCAATTTCACCTTTCCAGAATTGGATATACGGAAGTACCAACCGGTTGTTGGGATCTTTTTCTGCTTTTGTCAACAACTCATTGGCGGAAACAAGCATTCCATCGTTAATCAATTCGGTCGCACGGCCGTATAGTATTTTTGGATAAATCAGCTTGGCATTTTGCGAGGGCGATTTTAAACCATCCATCAACACCAGGGCCTCTTTATAATTATTAGTGTTGGCCAATACGCCCACCAGGAGCTCCCTGGCCTCAATGTTGTATTCTGAATTGGGATAGGTTTGCAGGAACTTTTGAAACTCGGTCAGGGCAATGTCCTGGTAACCCAGTTCATAGGAGAGCTTGGCATAATTGTACATCGAAATTTCGCGTTGCTTTTCATTGCTGCTATTAGAAGCACAGAAAAGAAAAGCATTACGCGCATTTGCTTTCTGGCCTGTTTTTAAATACGCGTCTCCCAATAAATACATGGAGTTTTGGGCAAGAGAATCTTCTTCACCACCCAATTGCTTAAAACCTTCAATCGCCTTATTCCAGTTGCGGGCCTGGTAATAGCTGAATGAAAGTTCATATAGATCTTCACGACTTACTTTTTTCGATTTATTCACATAAGCTTCGAGGTAAGGGAGTGCTTTATCAAATTGTTTTTTCTCAAAGTATGCATGACCTACCATCTGCCGCAATTCCAGGTCGTAATATTGATTGCCTTTTGCAAGCCTTGTTTCGGCATATTGCAGCGCCTTGTCTTTCTGATTGGTTGAATAGTAAATATTCGCGATGTAATATGGAACTACTTTTCCATATTCTTCATGATCTTCTACGATGGTAAATGCACCCAGTGCATCATTATAATTTTTATCATAAAAAGCGAGGAAGCCATAATAATAATTAGCATCCCTATAGTTAGGATCTTTTGGCAATTGGCGAATCGTATTCAACAAAGGTTTTGCTTCCTTAAATTGCCGGGAAGTAAAATAAGAATATCCCAAATGAAATTTAAGATCAGCGATTTCGCGGTTGCTTAGGTTATTAATACTTACTTTTTCAAACGCCGGAATAGCCTCGGAGAAATCTTGTTTTCTGAAATAATATTCAGCAAGATGAAAGTTCATCATTTGTACACGGGCCGCATTGTCTTCCAGGTCAATAAATTCCCGGGCAATGGCCACCGCAGTTTCTTCATTCTGCTTCAGCGCACAAACAATGGTGTAATATTTCACTTCCTGGTAATTCAGCGCTTTGTTACTGCGATCTGTTTCGCGTTGTAGCAACTGAAGTTCCCTGAGCAAGGGATAAGCCAGACTGTATTGTTCTTTTTGAAAATATTCTTTTGCCTGGTTAAACGTCCCTTGCGGATCATTAATAAAGCTGGTTTGCTGAGCAGCGGAGAAAATGCAAATAAAGATCCCGGTGAAAAAAAGCGTTGCTTGTTTCATCTGTATTTAAGTTGTCTTTTAAGAACAGATGGAACCAATCACTGAAAAGCATTCAGAATAATTCCTCAAAATGATATTATCCAAATTGCGTGTCGTTTCCAATGTCCTTAATTTTTGTAACGTGGTAAAGTTTCTAATTATTTTATCCTCAACCAAACATCGTTCCAAACACCTGTGGATAAGTACCCAGATTAACATTTCATTTTGATAAAGAGTATAATACCACTTGACAAATTTTTATTCACCCTTTGAATCCGCATTGAAATGAAAATTTTTGCATGAACTTAAAAAAAGATTTCTTTGCTTACCAATTTGAACTACATGAATAAACTTTTGTCGACCAAATATTCCGCTTCCGCATTTAATATTGCCATGCTGGTACTACGGGCAGGGCTGGCAGGTTTGATGCTTCCACATGGATATGATAAACTGGTGCATTTTGCGCAAAACCAAAAAGGCATGATAAATTTTTTGGGTATGGGCACTACTTTATCCTTGGTACTTTTGATTTTTGCAGAGTTTTTCTGTTCGCTTTTTTTGTTGATGGGATTGTTTTCCCGACTCGTTGTTATCCCATTGATCGTTGCCATGAGCGTAGCATTATTTAAAGTTCACAACGCTGAAATATTTGGCGTGGGTGAACACGCAACTTTGTTTATCGTTGGTTTTTTAATCATTCTGCTAGTGGGTCCGGGTAAGATTAGTGTTGATGGAATGATGGGGAAATAATCGATGTATGATGTCGGATGTAAAAAAGTTTGTAAAATTTCGGTAACGTTACATATGCTTCCATCAAACATTCTACATCTTACATCTTTGTTTTGTCCTTACATCCTACACCATCCATCCGATATCATACCTCCTGCCTCTTACATCATACAAATCTCCTATGTTCATAAGCGAAACAAAAATTAGGGTACGATATGCGGAAACTGACCAAATGCAGGTGGTGTATCATGGAAATTATGCCCAGTACTTTGAAGTAGCCCGGGCCGAATCGATCCGCGAATTGGGATTTACGTACGGTGACATGGAGGCCATTGGAATAATTATGCCCATAATAGAGCTGCATACTAAATTTTTGCGCCCTGCACATTACGACGATCTGCTAACGGTCAAAGTAATACTAAAAGAATTGCCAGTTGATCATCGTATCGAGTTTTATCATGAAGTCTACAACGAACAGCAAAAACTGCTGACGCTTGGCCGGGTAGTACTCTATTTTATCAACACTAAAACCAGACAAAAAACATCGATGCCGGAAAATTTGTTGAAAAAACTACAGCCCTATTTTGCACTTGGTTAGCTGATTATGTACGACTCTTACGTCGCCGGTGTTTGTGTCTTCACAAACACCATATTTGCAATACCTTAAACCCTGTGAAAATCACCTTTCCATTCTGTAATTAATTTTTTGATGTCATTACTACTCAGCTTTTCGTCAGCCGCTTTCGAAGACAATTGTATAAATTCCGCATCCGCGGCAAAACGCAAAGCAATGATCTGGCTCAATCTGAGTCTTGCATCCAGTGGCTTGCCGGTCAAAGTAAAATGCCTGAAATTTTCTTCCAGCCGTATTACCCTGTTTTGAACCTTTAATGCAAAAATGCGGCTATGAAAGAAAATACTCAACATAATAAATGATCCAAGGCATATCAAGGAGGCTGAATATAAATTAGTATCGGCGGCTTTATACAAATTCACACACGAACCGATTACCAAAGCCAGTAACAGAGGCATGGTCACAAAATGATAAGAAGGCATAAAGCGTCGATGATTGCGTAAGTTTTGTCCGTGCATTTTATTTTTGGTTTATGATTTTTTCGGTCATAGGTCATGGTTCTTGGTGGATAGTTCATATTTCATCGTTGATCAGTTCATAGTTCGTTAGACCTTGACTGATGTATTGCTATGAACCATCAACCATGAGCTATGAATTAACCATTAACTATTTCAATACATCCAACACCTTATACATTTTCTTCACCATCTCGCCAGGCGAACCATCATAATTATTTACTATGATAGCAAACACATATTCTTTACGGGTGGCAGAAGTATGGTAACCCGCAAATGACCTGGCTCCCCCAATAGAACCACTTTTGATTTTCATTCCGTTAAACGTAGGCAAAGCATGGTAGAACGAAGGGAACCATGAACGGGTTTTTGCATATAGCAATACGCTCACCAACGCATGGGTTGTAACCCGGTTTTGAGGTGAAAGCCCACTACCATCCATGATATGAAGCGCTGATTTTTCAATCCCCCGTTGAGTCCAGAAATTTCTTATCACCTCTATGCCGAGTTCAGTGGTTCCCTGTGCCTTGTATTTATAAGCCAGTGCCTTTACAAAGGCCTCACCGTATAAATTGATACTTTTTTGTAAGAACCAGTAATTCATGCTGTCCAAATCGGGTGAGGTAATAGAATCCATTTCATGCTTGGCTCCCTCAACAGGTTGACCATTTTTTGAATACGCAGAATACAATTTCAATTTGCCGGCAAGAAATATATTTGATGCAGCTAAATTTCGTTCCAGGGTTTTCGAGAACTGAAACGGCGGATTGGATATAGAACCGGAAATTATAAAAGCTTTTTGATCTACCGGAATGGTGCCCGTAGTGAAACCCGATTTCGCAAAAGGGGATGCATAAATATATCCGTTGTCACCGCTACCCTTTTTTGCAGCTTTGATTGAATTCGTGAGACTGAAATCATACAATTCCGGTACGGTTCTTATCATTGATGTTGCATTTCCGATTTGACCATCCGACTGCAAAACAAGATCGTATTGATTTTCGCGCCAGTTGATGCTCCAGCTTCCGGCACCGTAATAATTCCCGATATCCTGCCATATCCAACCATCGGGTACTGGCTGCGCGGTATAGGTGAGATCGTCTATCCAGATATCACCCATTATTCTTTTTATCTTGTTTTTTTTAAGGATCCCTATTATTTTATTCATGATGACTAATTCCGTTGTATTGGACCAGCGCCAACTTCCCAGGGTTGGATCTCCCTCGCCGGTGACATAAATGTTTCCTGTTAACTCTTCATTTTTTATCTCCAGGTCGTGCCGAAAATAGGTTTTAAAACGGAATTCCTTACTCAACAAATCTAATGCTGTCGCACTGGTAATGATCTTTTGGGTACTGGCAGGTGCCAGGCCAACCTGTATGTTTTTTTCAAAAATAGCATGGCCGGTTTTCGCATCCGCTACATATAAACTCATAATAGCATGCCGCATGTGAGGATCTTTTTCCAGGAGGACTACGGCGGTTTTAAGCTTTTCTGTTATTGATTGCGCATAGATATTTCCGAGCATGGCCAGCATACAGAATAACAAACAAACTTTTTTCATACTTAATGCATTCTTTACTTTGCACTCAAATTAATTGATTTCTTTTTAATGATGTTGTATGGTTACGGCAAGTATTATTACTATTGGAGATGAACTGTTGATTGGCCAGGTGATCGACACAAACAGTGCCTGGATGGCGCAGGAATTAAACAAGATCGGCATTTGGGTGAAGCGCCGCGTTGCAGTGGGTGATGTACGCGACGATATCTGGAATGCCCTGGAAGAAGAAAGCAGGCAGTCGCAACTCATTATGATCACAGGTGGCCTCGGCCCTACCGCCGATGATATTACGAAGCCCTTATTATGCAATTATTTTAATGCAAAGCCAGTTATCAATGAAGATGTTTTAAAACATGTCACCCATCTTTTTGAAAATGTTTTTCGGCGCACGCTGACAGAAAATAATAGAAAACAAGCCGAAGTACCAGACAATTGTAAAATACTTTTCAATAAACTGGGTACGGCACCGGGTATGTGGTTTGAAAAACAGGGCAAAGTATTTATCTCTTTGCCCGGTGTACCTCTTGAAATGAAGGGCATTATGACCGACATTGTCTTATCCAGGCTCCGTGACCATTTCCCCCCCTGGGTCATCTCTCATCGAACGCTCCTTACTGCGGGGGTAGGTGAATCAATGTTGTCTGATCATATCAAGGATTGGGAAGCTGTTTTACCGCCACACATAAAGCTGGCGTACCTTCCCAACTACGGCATGGTACGCTTACGGCTTACCGGAACAGGCACCGATCAAACATTGTTAGAAAATGAACTGCAAAAACAATTTGACCAGGTAAAAAAACTGGTAACAGAATGGTTGGTGACCGATGAAGATCTTACGATGCCCCAGGTGATCAGCAAATTGCTGAAAGAAAAAAATAAAATCATTGGCACTGCAGAAAGCTGTACCGGTGGCTACATTGCACACCTGCTGACCAGGGAAGCCGGAGCTTCGGATAAATACAATGGTAGTATTGTAAGCTACTCGAACGTTGTTAAAAAAAGCGTTTTAAAAGTAAGTCCCGAAATCATCGACACTGTAGGGGCGGTCAGCGAAGAAACGGTTCTTCAAATGGCAAAAGGGGCCATTGAGGTTTTAAAAACTGATTACGCCATAGCGACCTCCGGCATTATGGGTCCTGATGGGGGAACACCTCAAAAACCGGTTGGTACCGTTTGGATAGCAGTGGGAAATAAGAATACGATCACGGCACATAAATTTCAGTTCCGTTTCGACAGAATGCGAAATATTGAACTGACTGCAAACAATGCCTTAAATATGTTGCGGAAGTTTATCTTATCCGACCAGGACAGGAATACTTAAGACATAGGATTTATGAGACATATATCGAGATGGTTCCATAAGTTGTCTGTTTAAGCCATAGCGCGCATAACTGTTTAGTTGCGCTGTTTCTTTACCTTTGGCGCTGTTATTGAATAGACTTATTGCTTGTTCCTCGAATTCAAGATGCAGAAAGTGTAGTGCTGAAAATTAGAAAATGGCAATGACAGACATCAATAGCTGGAGCACAAAATAACATCGTACATCTTAAATCTTACATCGTATATGGCTGTAGTTGATCTGATAATGCCGAAGCTTGGAGAAAGCATTATGGAAGCCACTATTTTAAAATGGCATAAACAATCCGGCGATCCGGTAAAGATGGACGAAACGGTATTGGACATTGCCACGGATAAGGTAGATAGTGAAGTACCATCTACAGCTGAAGGTGTAATACAGGAAACTTTTTATCAGGTAAATGATGTTGTTCCGATCGGTACGGTAATAGCCCGTATTAAAACAGGCACTGAAGAATCTGTCACTACTTCTCCTTCAAATATAGGCGCTCCGGATACCTCCTACAAAATGCATGACCCCGCTGAGAATGCTCATTCAGCCATTCCGGAAATTGTCAGCACGGTTACAAACACAACCTCAAGGCCTTTACTCAATGGCAACCGATTTTATTCTCCTTTGGTTTTAAATATTGCAGCAAGTGAAGGTGTCAGCATGGGTGAAATGGAAACCATTCCGGGTACAGGAAATGAAGGCAGGGTAACGAAGAAGGATATTCTGCAATACGTCTTGGATAAAAAGTCTGGACGTAAAACTGCACCACCGGGTGATAACCGAAGCATCGATCTCGATACTAACAGGCAAAATCAGGTAGAAAAAATACCGATCAACAACCACGAAAACTCAGACGCCAACTCCCTGCCAACCGTGTATAGTGGCAATGTTGAAATTGTTGAAATGGACCGGATGCGGAAGCTTATTGCACAGCATATGGTCAATAGCAAACATACCAGTCCGCATGTGACGAGCTTTTCAGAATCGGATGTCACCAACCTGGTTCAATGGAGAGACCGCATCAAAAAAGAATTTGAAAACAGGGAGAATGAAAAAATCACTTTCACTCCTTTGTTTATTGAGGCCGTCGTAAAATGTATTAAAAAATACCCCTGGCTCAATAGTAGTATTGACGGGGATAAACTGATCGTGAAAAAAGATATCAATATTGGAATGGCTACGGCCTTGCCGAGTGGCAACCTGATCGTTCCAGTTATAAAAAATGCTGATCAGCTAAACCTGGTAGGTTTAACCAAAAAAGTAAATACTCTTGCCACTGCCGCCCGCAATAATAAATTAAGACCTGATGATACGGCAGGAGGAACTTTTACCATCACCAATGTAGGATCCTTTGGCAGTATCATGGGAACGCCCATCATTAATCAGCCACAGGTAGCCATCCTTGCCATAGGCGCCATTAAAAAACGACCTGTTGTTATTGAAACCGCCCAGGGAGATTCTATCGCTATCCGCCACATGATGATGATATCGATGTCGTATGATCATCGCATTATTGATGGTGCATTGGGCGCAACTTTCCTCAATGCAGTAGCAAAGGAACTTGAAAATTTTGATCCGAACAGGGAGGTTTGATGAGAATACAGAATACAGAATTCAGAATACAGAATTCAGAATTCAGGAGGAATAGATCTGTATTGCTGTAAAAAGCAGTTAATGATAAATGAATTGTGCTTGATTTAAAAAAGCAGTTTTCATAAGAACAAAAATTCCTTACCCCGATGACTAATAAATAGCGAACCACTTAATTCAGTTTATAATATAGTACGGATTGCCCTCCTCCTGAATTCTGAATTCTGAATTCCAATTTCCGAATTCCAAAACAACTCACATGGCCGAAATGCTAAGAATCTCTGCACAGGAAATGTTAGATACATTTCATTCAATTTTAATGAATCGTGGCTTCGAAAAAGAGAAAGCACTACTGTGTGCAGAAATTTTCACCAACAATAGTGTAGAGGGAGTATACACGCATGGGGTTAATCGTTTTTCCAGATTCGTTTCGAATGTAGACAGCGGACATGTAAAAGCAACCCACGCTCCCACGCTGAAACATCGGTTTGCTGGGATAGAACAATGGGACGGAAACCTGGGCCCGGGGCCCTCCAATGCAGTGCAGGCTACACAATCGGCGATGGATCTTTCGAGTCAGTATGGAATCGGATGCGTCGCCTTATCTAACACCAATCATTGGATGCGCGGCGGAACATATGGATGGCAGGCCGCCCGAAAAGGTTTTGTTTTTATAGGCTGGACGAACACCATCGGGAACATGTCTGCGTGGGGCGCGACAGATTTTCGTTTGGGTAATAATCCATTGGTTATAGCAATCCCTTTCCAAAATGAAGCCATCGTGCTGGATATGGCCATGTCGCAATATTCGTTTGGTGCTATGGAACTTGCCCAAATGAAAAAAGAAACCTTGCCTGTATTCGCCGGATATGACATTCACGGCGAGTTGTCAAAGAACCCCTCAGCTATTTTGGAATCCGGAAGACCACTACCGATTGGTTTTTGGAAAGGCGCAGGATTGTCGTTGTTACTGGATATCTTATCTACCATTCTGTCTGGCGGATGGTCTACGGCCGAAATAAGTAAAGGGGCAGTGGAATATGGATTGTCGCAGGTATTTGTATCCATTGACATCCGGCGTCTGGGTAATCAATCTGCGATCCCCGACCTTTTGCAACAAATTATTCATGATTATCACAATTCTGTTCCTCAGAACGATCAGACAAAAATTGTCTATCCCGGGGAAAGAGTTTTGCAAACAAGAAAAGAAAACCTGGTCAATGGCATTCCGGTGTTGAAGAGTGTTTGGGAGAAGATTATTTTGATGTGACTTTTTTTATTCTCAACATTCATCGGCTATTTTCCGGTTTATAGACCGTTTCTACCTAATACTTATTATGAAATAAAGTGAGAAGACAATCGGCCATGTGGCTCCAATCGGGCAGGTCGAGGGGCTTCTTATAAAAGCAATTGGCACCTGCCAGGTAATATTCACGTATTAAATCCTCAGACGCAAAACCCGACATCATTGCTACTGGAATAAGCCTGGAATGTTGGTTGCTTTTTAGCTTCATTAATAAGGAGAGACTATCAATATCAGGTAAATACTGATCAATGACGATTAAAAAAGGAAAATCTTTGAAAGGATGATTGTAGATAAAATCTAATAGCTGTAGGCCGCCCTGCATACAGGTAACAGGATAACTTCCCGGTTGTGCGAAAAAAGCTTGTTCCAAAAAAGCAACGTCCTCTTCGTCGTCGCATACCGCCAGTACATAATGCATAATATTTTTTTTATTCCGGACCAGAATAATGCACTGAGTAGAGGGGTTCGCCAATACTTAATTATGATTGCGAAAATTCAGGTGTACAAAATACGGTTGCAAGCGATGAACAAACCTT
>Ga0136634_10000986_pt1 | contig 11271 bp, 8 predicted proteins | sample AntDrymUQ8332106_2_FD_104654 | JGI IMG/M metagenome (GOLD analysis project Ga0136634, IMG submission 104654) | Polar desert sand microbial communities from Dry Valleys, Antarctica - metaG UQ833 (21.06) | ecosystem: Environmental > Terrestrial > Soil > Desert | place: Antarctica: Dry Valley... | reverse complement strand
GAACACCTCGAAAGAATAAAGCTGTTGGTTGTTCCGCCGGCGTGGCGGCATGTGCGGATCGCGCCATCGGCAGGAAGCCGTGTTCAGGTAGTCGGAATGGATACGACAGGCCGTATTCAATATCGTTATCACACAAAATACTCCGAAAAGCAGCAGAAAAAGAAATTTACCAAGATAGAAAGCTTCGGCAAATATCTTCCGCAATTGCGAAAGGTTACAAACGAGCATATTGCGCTCGACGGTTTTCCCCGTGAAAAGGTTCTGGCCGTGATGATGCGGTTGATAAATTCTCTTTATATGAGAGTCGGGACTGACAAAAGCGCCCGGCATTATAAAACCTTCGGCATAACGACGCTGCAAAACAGGCATCTCGAGTTCGGAAGAAAAGGCGAGCTTGTATTTAATTTCGTTGGCAAAAGCCACATCAAGCACCGGAAAATCATGGTCGATCAGGAACTTGCGTCGTTAATGAAGGATCTGAAAGAGCTCGGCCCGAAGCGCAAGCTTTTTCATTATCTAGATGAGGAAGGAAAGCCCAGAGCGATAAAACCCGGTGATTTAAACGATTATTTAAAAACCGCTACAGCGCCGGAGTTTTCATCGAAGGATTTTCGCACATGGGGCGGTACGCTTCTTGCCGCCATCGAGCTGGCTGAGATCGGAAAGCCTGAAGACGAAAACCAATTGAAGAAAAATATTTGCAAGGCGGTCAAAAAAGTAGCTGAGCAGCTTGGAAACACGCCCACTGTCTGCCGGGCTTCATACGTTCATCCGACAATTTTGAAAAAGTACGAAGCGGGAATCACTTTGGACGAATTCCGGACCCGCAAAGCTCGCCGGATAACCCGCATCGAAACCGATTATGAGCCTGAAGAAAAAGCATTGCTCAAGCTCTTTGATCAAAACTGAGAAGAACAGGTAAATCAATTCGTTTTACTGCGGGCTATTTTCTCACAAGCACTACGGGAGGCTGCTCGTCAGTCATGTTATAATTCCGCAAATTATTAAGCATTATTTCAGATAGGAGAGAACCGATGTCCGTCGATTACAGTAAAATCCAGGAGTTTTTGGGCGCTGACGCCGACACGCTTTTAAACCACAAATCAAAAACAATTCCAAAAGAAAACCTGCATCTGCCCGGCGGCGATTTTATCGACAGGGTGTGGATGGATTCGGACCGAAACCCGAGCGTGCTTCGCAGTCTACAGACGCTGAAGGACAACGGGCGTTTGCGCGGCACCGGCTATCTTTCCATTTTGCCGGTCGATCAGGGAATCGAGCATTCTGCCGGTGCGAGCTTTGCGCCGAATCCGCAGTACTTTGACCCTGGAAATATCGTTAAGCTGGCGATCGAAGGCGGCTGCAACGCAGTTGCTTCGACGTACGGAGCGTTGGGAACTGTGGCAAGAAAATACGCCCACAAAATACCGTTTATCGTAAAAATCAATCACAATGAGCTTCTCACATATCCAAACAAATTCGATCAGGTGATGTTCGGCAATATCGACCAATGCCGCGATATGGGCGCGGTCGCAGTCGGAGCCACCGTTTATTTCGGCTCGGATGAATCGACCCGCCAGCTAACGGAAATCGCCGAAGCATTCGCTTATGCGCACGAGATCGGAATGGCGACAATTCTTTGGTGCTATCTTCGAAACCCGCAATTCAAAACAAAAGATGTCGATTATCACGCCTCGGCGGATTTGACCGGACAGGCAAACCACCTTGGCGTTACCATTCAAGCCGATATTATAAAACAGAAATTGCCGACCAATAACGGCGGTTACAATGCCCTCAATATCGAGAGCAGCTACGGCAAGACAAACCCGAAAATATATTCAGAATTGACGAGCGATAACCCGATCGATCTTGTGCGGTATCAGGTGGCGAACTGCTATATGGGACGATGCGGTTTAATAAATTCGGGCGGCGAATCCAAGGGAGAAAGCGATCTGGCAGATGCGGTCCGCACGGCCGTCATCAACAAACGCGGCGGCGGAACCGGCCTGATCTCCGGCCGGAAAGCGTTTCAACGCCCAATGGCCGAGGGTGTCGACCTATTGAACGCGATTCAGGACGTTTATTTAACGAAGGAAATTACTGTCGCATAGCTATTGATTTCAGAATATTATTAATACATGGTCGTACATTTTTCATCAAAAGTTCCGCTAGGAACGGCCGGAGATCAGGCCGTTCCTAGCGGAACTCAATTCTATTTTTACTCGCAAACGGCTACAAACGTCGTCACGCCCCTAACGGAGTTAAATTCAGAATGTGAACAATCAGTTTATTTAATCGAATAGCTTTTGTATATGGTCTCGATCCACGCATCGGGTTTGATAAAGCCCGTGCCCCATTCCTTGTACTTTTCCGGAAAACCGGTTTTCTTTATATCTTCAAGAGATTTCCTTTTCTTCATTGCGTCCTGTACGATTCGGGCAGTTTCCGAAAGCGTCTGATGATATTTTCTGAGACCATCTATTGTGGAAACCGGCCCGTGGCCTGGGATTAGCTTTGCGTCGGCTGGAATTTGCTTCATCAGAGCAGAGATATTGTTGATCAAACCCTGCACACTGCCTCCGTTGTCTAGATCGACAAACGGGAATCGTCCGGCAAAAAAGTGGTCGCCCAGATGCACGACGTTTGATTTAACAAAGAATACCACCGTATCGCCGTCCGTATGGCCTTTCGGATAATGAACCGCACGGACCTCTTCGCCATTTATGTAAATCGACATGCTCTCGGTATAAGTTACGACGGGCCATGCGACCACGGGAGCTGGTGGTATCTGATTACCGAATAACGTATTCATCTGGGAAAGCCTTTTGCGGACGTTTGTGTGGGCGACGATAGTAGAGCTCCCGCCAAAGAATTCGTTTCCCTCGGCATGGTCGGCGTGCCAGTGCGTGTTAAAAATATATCGGGGCGTGGCAGATCCGAGCTCCTTTAGCGCGGCCGCGAGCTTTTCGCCGACGGCTTTGTAATCGTCGTCGACGATTAGTATGCCTTCCATGCCGACCAGCGCTCCGACATTGCCGCCGCGCCCCTGCAGCATATAGACATTTCCGTTTACTTTTGTAGTCTTAACCTGTACATCCTGTTTGTTTGCAAAATGTCGGTTATCGCCGTGAGCCAAAGCGGTTGTTATACATAAGGACAGCAAAGAAATTAAAGAGAAAATTATCCGCATTCTATTGTCTCCTGAGTGGAATTTAAAGAGGTAGTAAAAGTATATCAGATCGAATAGCGTCTAAAGGAAACTGCCGCGCTCACTTTGATACGAGCCGTTAAGAAACGGATTCACCGCCCTTTCGCGGCCGACGGTCGTCTCGCAACCGTGGCCGGAATAGACCATAAAATCATCGCCCAGAGAAAGTATATTTTCGTTGATGGAACGCATCAATTGCTCGAAACTGCCGCCCGGCAGATCCGTGCGGCCGATAGAGCGTTCGAAAAGACAGTCGCCGACGAAAGCCTTACGCTCTTTTTCCTCCGCCAGAATAACGTGTCCCGGAGTGTGCCCAGGGCAGTGCAAAATCTTAAATCGCAGATTGCCGAGAGCATATATCTCACCGTTTATCCAGTTTCTTGATAATTTCGGCGGTGTCGTGAAGTCGAATCCGAGCGCTTTCATTTGATGCGGCTGAATGCCCATAAACAGCGGCTGCTGCGGCAACCCATAGTATAGGACCTCGTCATCCTTGTGCAGGATTATTTCGGCATCGGGAAAGGCAGTGTGCAAAAAAGTAACACCGCCGACATGGTCGAGGTGTCCATGCGTGAGAGTTATCGCCTGCAGTTCAAATGTGTTATCCCGAATATAATCGACTAACTCCGTTGATTCTTCCCCGGGGTCGATACAGATCGCCTTTCCGGTTTCTTCGCATGCGGCCACCCGCGTGTTTTGTTGGAAAGGCGAAAGGACAAATTGCTTGATTATCATTGTTCCAAAAGTTTATCTAAATATATTTCCGGATTAAAGTCCGGGGATTTTCTGTCTCGAAGAATAAACAAAATTGCATTTCTATAGGTCGCTGTGTCAGGAATTCCGGTAAAGCATGGAGTTTCTATCTCCTCCAAACTCAAATAGCAAATGAGGCAGCTCATCAACATCCACAACAAAATTTCTTCGCGGGTTCCTATTGGATTGTGATTGAGTATTGATTCGCGGTCGGAATATATACCGCTGCACAACTTCTCAAATTCCTGTTCGCTGAGTTTCATTGCTTGAAATTAGAACACATACGGATCGCCCTCCACAATGAATGAAAAACGGACACATCAAGCACTACGATTTAATTTATGTATTAAAATCACTCAGGTAAATTTTGCTAAACCAAGACTCTACCCCAAAGTTTTTATTTATTATTTGCGTGCATTACAAGAGTTATTTTTTGGCACGGCGCTTGCCTTTCCAATTTTTCAAGAAGTACAACTTTGACATCACGGAAAGTCAACTAGAACGAACGCAGGGAAGGTCGAGGCTTGCATCGCAAGCCTCGACAGTATTTAGGCTAAAAGTTGGTGATTTCCGTGCGTTGGGAAAAGGCTGGATTGCTTGGGGGTAATCTTCGCGTGTGGGCACGAAGAGTTCCAGCCTTTTTTCAATCTAATTGAAAGAAGCCACCATAGTTTCAGCTATGAAAATTAGAAGTCGAATGCCTCTAATTCTAAACTTTATAGGGTGAACATTTTTCTACAATAATCTCACTATCTACAAAGAGCTTATGAATTCTAATTTTCATAATGCCGGAGTTCTTGTTAAAGAATTCCGGCTTTACAATTTCTCTTCGTACATAAGGTATTTCGAGCCGGTCATCCCTACGCGTTCGTAAACCTTTTGCGCTTTTAAATTCTCCATCTCGACATATAGACGAAAGCCGCATACGTCTCTGCTTTCCTTGGCTTTCAGCCTGACAAAGTCATAAAGAAGTTTATAAATGCCCTTCCTTCGGCTTTCCGGAACAATATAAACACTCTGTATCCACCAAAACCATTTTGAGCGCCAATCGCTCCATTCAAATGTGATCATCAGTCCGCCGATTATCACTCCCGTTTCTTCGGCAACGACATAAAACCCCTTACTTTCATCATTATATACTGCCTCAACGCCGTTACGTAAAATACTGGTTTCGAGAAGTTTAGCTTCTGTTTCAAGTGCCATCGCCTGGTTGAAATCAACAAGCGCATCGATATCTTCCCTGACAGCAAGACGGATGTTCATATAGTTCTTTCCTTGACGAAACCGGCTTCGGCCTTTAAGCTAAAATGTTTTGCCTGCTGTCCGATACCTTTTTATGAAACTTCGAATACTTTATCATGGCAACTGCTTTGACGGCGTTTCATCCGCCGCAATATTTACAAAATTTTATCGCGCAAAAATGAATCCGGGAGCGGAAATCTCTTATACGCCGACGATGCATCGTGCGGGAAATGCGTTCGACCGGGAGCAGTTTGACGGCGACGAGAATGCAATCGTCGATTTCAAATACAGCGCCGACGAGCGTCTGACCTGGTGGTTCGACCATCACCAATCAGCATTTCTGTCCGCGCAGGACGAGAAGCATTTTCTTGCCGACACCTCAGGCAGGAAATTTCTTGATGTCGACAGCAAATCCTGTGCGGAATTTATCGCGCGCATTGCCAAAGAAAAGTTTGATTTTGTAGATGAATCACTAAGCGAGTTGATCGAATGGGCACACATAATCGACGGCGCTTTGTATGAATCCGCTGCTCAGTGTGTCGAGCTTCGTTCGTCCGCGTTGAAATTGATGCAGGTGATCGAAGGCGAGAAATATCCAGCCTTTGTCGAGAAGATCATCAAAGCACTGACAGAAAAGTCTTTGGATGAAATTGTGGCAAGTGAGGAAATTCAAGCCCGATTAAAGCCGATCCTCGAACAGCATTGGAAAGCAGTAGAGATAATTAAGGAACGTTCGAAATATGAACGTGGCGTCGTGAGCTTTGACCTGATGGGCACCGGCATTGACGGATATAACAAATTTATCCCTTATTATTTTTACCCTGAAACGACGTACACGGTTTCGCTAAGCCAAAGCGCGTTTCGCACAAAAGTTTCGGTCGGCTCGAATCCGTGGGCACCGCGCCCGCGCATCCACAACATTGCCGAGATATGCGAACGCTACGGCGGCGGCGGCCACGCCGTCGTCGGCGCGGTTTCGCTCAAGCCCGAAGACCTTGAACTCGGTAAAAAAATTACGCATGATATCATCGAAGAGCTGCAGTTTGCAGATTAATCTATGTAACGCCGCTGGATGGTGGCGTTACACTTCAGCACCCTCTTCCCGATGCAGGTGGCTATTTCGATAGCCGTACAGAGCGTAGATGATAAGACCCGCGATCAGCCACAACCCGAAACGCATCCAATTTGTGATTCCAAGCTCGGTCATCAAATACAAACAGGACAGTAATCCGAGAATCGGAATGAGCGACAGTTTTTTGGTTAGACTCAGGAATACTAACAATACCGCAACGATAAAGAAAAATATCAGCGGAATTTTATGAGAAAAAGCGCCTAACATGCTCTCGCCCTCGGCGGGCGTCAGAGTCAGAAAATCGCGAAGAAAGGTCGGGTTAAAGTAATAGACCGTTCCAAATACGGCCGCCAGAATTACCGGTAGGATAAATTGTGAATTGATATAAGGCACATAGCGGGTTCCGCTTTCCTTGAATTCCTTATCCTTGAACAAAACACCCGCGCAAACTACCACAAACGCGAAAAGCGTTCCGATGCTTGCCAAATCCGTAACTTCCGTCAAATTCATAAACAGAGCCGGAATTGCCACAACCAAACCCGTAATTATCGTCGCGAACCAGGGAGTTTTGAATTTCGGATGGATCGACGAAAAAATCCTGGGCAGCAAGCCATCGCGGCTCATCGCCATCCACAAACGCGGCTGACCGATCTGAAAGACCAGGAAAACCGTGGCCAGTGCAATAACGGCACTGACCGATATAATTCCCGCAACCCACGGAATATCCGCGCCTGCGGGTCCGAAAACGAACGCAAGCGGATCGCCGACATCCAAAGTCGTATAACTGACCATGCCGGTCAAAACCAGTGCCAGCGTTATGTACAAGACTGTGCAGATAACCAGGGACAGAATCATCGCCCGAGGCAGATCGCGTCGCGGATTCTTGCATTCTTCGGCCGTAGTGGACAAGGCGTCAAAGCCTATATACGCGAAGAAAACTGCGGACACTCCTTTCAAAACGCCTTCAATGCCGTTTGGCGCAAATGGTGACCAGTTTTCGGGATTTACATAATTTAAACCTAAAAATATAACGAGCAGGATAATGCCTATTTTGAGCACCGTCATTATATTCGCCGCGAATTTCGATTCACGGATGCCGATGTAAACCAGCGTGGTAATGATCACAACGATCATCAACGCCGGAATATCGGCAACGATCGGAATTCCGGCAATATTCGGCGAATTAAGCCAGGCGGTGTAGGCATCGAACTGATTGCAGCTGACAGCCGCGTCCGCGCTTCGGCAACCTGCTGCAAGGGTATCGATCGCAGCGCCGCCCGCAGCGGCGTCTTGAACTGCAGCGTAGCCGCGTTTTGCCGTCAGAAAATCCATCGTAAAATGAAGCGGGAAGTTGATACCGTAACCTTTCAAAAGTCCCGTAAAATAATCGCTCCACGAGATCGCAACGGCAATGTTGCCAATAGCGTATTCCACGATCAAATCCCAGCCGATTATCCACGCAATAAACTCGCCCATCGAAGCGTATGCATATGTGTAAGCCGAGCCTGCAACCGGAATTCGCGAGGCAAACTCAGCATAGCAGAGCGCGGAAAAGCCGCATGCGAATGCAGTAAAAACAAAGAGCAATGCTACCGCCGGGCCGCCGTTGTATGAAGCCTTCCCGATCATCGCAAAAATTCCGGCGCCAACGATCGCGGCAATTCCCATCAATGTGAGATCAAAAACGCCCAGTGTCCGCCGAAGGCCGCCGCCTTCGCCTCCGACGCCTTCCTGCGCATGCTCGGTCATCCCCGCCGCCGCATCCGACTGGATCTGAGCGATAGACTTTTTGCGAAAAAGCGATGTACTCATAATTTTAGGATCGAGCCCAAAGATGAAACCTGCAAGTAATGCGAGAACCGCTTGAAAACCAAATATAGAAATTATGTTTAGCGAATTTTGAACGAAAAGTTTAAAAGATGCAATGAAAATAGCGTGAAAATACGATATTATCCCCGACGAAAATAGGAAATCCTCATCCGATCATCTTAGAGATTGAAATTTTTCGGGAAACTTGCTAAGCCCTGGAAACTTGTCGCCATGTGATGCCGGAAGATTTTGAAGAGATTTTTCGAACACTAGTTCGAAGTTGACAGTGCATAGTTAACAAGTGCGGCCCGAACTATTAACTTTGAGCTGCACATTAACAATTGTTTACAGGAATTACCTTTATTTTTTTAGTTTACTAACAAACTTCTGCCTGAATTTAGCCACTTTCGGCGCGACGACCGCCGCGCAGTAAGGTTGATTCGGATTATTTGCAAAATACTCCTGATGATAATTTTCCGCCGGATAGAATTTATCGAAAGCCGTAACTTCGGTAACAATCGGGTTGTCGTAAATTCCCTCTTCGGTAATTTCGCCGATCACTTCCCCGGCAAACTTCTTCTGCTCTTGTGAATGATAAAAGATCGCGGAACGATACGAGGTTCCGACATCTCCGCCCTGACGATTAAGCGTTGTCGGGTCATGAACGGTGAAATATACCCGCAGCAGATCACTGAAAGATAGTTCTTCCGGATCGAATTTTATCTGTACCACTTCGGCGTGCCCGGTCGTTTCGGAGCAAACTTCCTTGTAAGTCGGATTTTCCTTGTGACCGCCCGAATAACCTGAAACGACATCCTCGACGCCTTTCAAATCGTCAAAAACCGCCTCGACGCACCAAAAGCATCCAGCGGCCAGCGTCGCGGTTTCCAAAGTTTTGTTTTCCATATGATAATAATTTCGCTTAGTTCGATATTATTCCATCTTACTAAGTTCCGTTGAGATAAGGAAATTCTCTAAATTTCCACTAGGAACGAGCTGTTTGCAGCATTAACATCAGAAATTATCGTAGTTCCGTGGGAACGAATAAAATGGGGCGTTCCTACGGAACTCATGATTTAGCTTGACGATTGTTCTACAAACAGCTGGCTCCTCGCGGAGCCAAGAATCTAACCTATACATACAGTTACTCCTCCTCCTGTCGCAGCTTGTCTAAAACAGAAATATCTTCCAGCGTTGTTACATCGCCGGCCTCGCTTGTGCCAGATGCTATATCGCGGAGCAAGCGGCGCATTATCTTACCAGAGCGTGTTTTTGGAAGAGTATCGGTAAATCGAATATCATCGGGTTTTGCCAGTGAACCGATTTCCCTTGTTACATGTGCGCGCAATTCGGTCTTTAGTTCGTCGCTGCCGCTCCGGCCGCCTTCTAGTGTTACAAACGCAGCAATTGCCTGGCCTTTCAGATCGTCGGGGCGCCCAACGACAGCCGCTTCCGCAACAGCTTCGTGCGAGACGAGGGCGGACTCGATTTCTGCAGTACCAAGCCGGTGCCCGCTAACATTTATTACATCGTCTACGCGGCCCATTATCCAGTAATTACCGCTTTCGTCGCGCCTGGCTCCGTCACCGGCAAAATAACAGTGCGGGATGTCAGACCAATATGTTCGCTTATAACGCTCATCATCGCCCCAGATTGTGCGGAGCATCGACGGCCACGGTTTTTTCACGACCAGATAACCGCCTTCGTTTGTGTCAACGGAAACACCGGACTTGTTGACGACATCGACCAAAATTCCCGGAAGCGGACGCGTTGCGGTACCGGGCACGGTCGGCGTTGCACCGGGAAGCGGCGAAATCATGATCCCGCCTGTCTCGGTCTGCCACCACGTATCGACGATCGGGCATTTTTCCTTGCCGATAACTTTGTGGTACCACATCCACGCTTCGGGATTTATCGGTTCGCCGACGGAGCCGAGAAGCCTTAAGGACGAGAGATCATGTTTCAGAGGATATTGCTCGCCCCATTTTATGAACGCGCGGATCGCTGTCGGCGCCGTATAAAAGATGCTGATCCGATGACGGTCGATAATGTCCCAAAACCTGTCGAAATCCGGAAAATTCGGAGCTCCTTCGTACATAAAAACGGTCGCGCCGTTTGCCATCGGCCCATAAACGACGTAGCTATGTCCCGTAACCCAGCCGATGTCGGCGGTGCACCAATAAACGTCGTCGTCCTTCAAGTCGAATACGAGCTTCGCGGAATATGAGGTTTGGGTCAGATAACCGCCGGTTGTGTGTAAAATTCCTTTAGGTTTTCCGGTCGTACCGGATGTATAAAGAATAAAAAGCGGATGTTCCGCATCAAGCTCTTCCGCCGGACAATTTTCGTCGACAGTTTCCATCAGAACGCTCCACCAGTGGTCGCGTCCGGGATGCATTAAAACGTCCGAGCCGGTGCGTCCAAAGACCACAACGTTTTCAACGGAAGGACACTGTACGACGGCGTTATCGACAATCTCCTTCAGTTTAATTTCTTTCCCGCGCCGAAAACCGCCGTCAGCGGTAACGATAATTTTGCATTGGCAATCAATTACACGATCACGGATAGCGTCAGCCGAAAAGCCGCCGAATATAACCGTATGCGTCGCGCCGATCCGCGCGCTGGCCAGCATTGCGATCGCAAGCTCCGGCACAAGAGGCATATAAAGCGCCACTCTGTCGCCGCTGCGGACGCCGAGATTTTTCAAAACATTCGCAAATTTGCAGACTTCGCGATGAAGCTCTTCATAAGTCAATGTCCGAATCTCGCCCGGTTCTCCTTCCCAAATAATCGCAGTTTTGTTTTTGCGCTCCGTTTCCAGATGCCGGTCGAGACAATTGTACGAAACGTTTGTTTTTCCGCCTGCAAACCATTTGGCAAAGGGCTCATTCCATTCAAGAATCGTGTCCCATTTCTTGAACCAATAAAGCTGTTCCGCCTGCTCCGCCCAAAATGCTTCGGGATCAGCAGCGGCTTCTGCATAAAGCTTTTCGTACTCCTCAAAGCTTTTAACTTGAGCACTTGCTGCAAAATAGGCCGGCGGCGGAAAAAACCTGACTTCGTTTTGAAGCGATTCGATTGTCGGCGATTCGGACATAGATTTAGAGTATAAATGAACGTAGTACCGAGTTTAAAGTACATTCACTACAAGGCAACATGATTGATTTGGGACAAACCCATCTGCAAG
>Ga0136634_10000984_pt1 | contig 11286 bp, 10 predicted proteins | sample AntDrymUQ8332106_2_FD_104654 | JGI IMG/M metagenome (GOLD analysis project Ga0136634, IMG submission 104654) | Polar desert sand microbial communities from Dry Valleys, Antarctica - metaG UQ833 (21.06) | ecosystem: Environmental > Terrestrial > Soil > Desert | place: Antarctica: Dry Valley... | reverse complement strand
GGATATTTTTGATCCAACGACCGAATCTGAAAATTCCGCTGCCGAGAAATCGGAAGATCGCAGCGAACAGACCTTAACGTCTACCAAATCTTCCATTGTAGTAGCTATTAAAAACACGGATAAACGATACAATTTTCACTATCAGTTTAAAGACAGCAAGTTGCACTTGTATGGAGCATTCGAGAAAAACTTATATGAAATCATGGAGTTTTTCAGTGACAATAAAAGAACGGTGTTCCTCTTCTATAAGGATAGTTACTATCTGCTAAATGAGGAGGACGAAAAGATAAAGCCACTTGCTCCTATCAACGATCCTACCCTTATTAAGAAATTGAAAGACTATCGTGGATCAAGGTGATTTTTAACTTAGACTATAATAAAAAGCCCCGTCGAACACGGGGTTTTTTATTGCCGAACTTCATGAACGAATGGCGATGAGCGGGGTTCTAGCGGGGTCATAGCATAGGGTTTCACCATGAGTATCGCTGGAACACGTTGGGTTTACTCTAATTGAAACTATGCTAACTTTCTTAAGTTTTGAAGCTGCTTCCTGCGAATGATTAACTTCTAAGACCATAGTTAGCAATTGCGGTCCTTGCATTTAGATTTTTCTCCTAACTTGCGCCTTTAAAATGTATAAGACCAACAAAAAAAAATTAGGCGGATACCCTGCCCTGGGAGTAGTGACAAGCATAACCTTGGCGCTTTTTGTCTTAGGGTTGTTTGGCACTCTAATTATATACTCTAATCAGTTTGGTAAAATAGTCCGCGACAACCTTAATATTGTCGTCTATCTTAAAAGTACATTGAGAGAAACACAAAGAGCTCAATTGGAACGAACCATCAGTTCCAAAAAATTCGTCGCAGCGGGTGAAGGGTCGCTGGTGTTCGTATCAAAAGAAGAAGCAGAAAAAGATCTGATAAAAGATATTGGAGACTATAGGGAAATCCTCGGAGAAAATCCGTTGAAAGATGCTTACGTCTTAAAAATTGACCAGGCTTTTCAGGATACAACCAGTCTGAAAAAAATTAAATCCGAATTAGAAAATACAAATGGTGTGTTGGAGGCGGTCTATGAAAAACATCTATTTGATGAGGTGAATAAGAATTTTACCAATATTTCGATTGCTCTGTTGATATTGGCCGTTTTGTTAATTGTTATAAACTTTTTACTCGTCAATAGCACGTTGCGTATTGCTTTGTTCTCACAGCGATTTCTTATCAGGAGCATGCAATTAGTCGGTGCAAAAAAATGGTTTATTCAAAAACCGTTTTTGTTGCGCGCTTTAGGTTATGGACTTCTGTCAGGCATAATTGCTTCTTCATTACTTTGGGTATTAGCCTCCTATGCCCAGCAGAAGATTGAGGAACTTACATTGCTTCACAATCAGAGTCAGTTTTTGACGCTGATTATCGTTTTAACTGTCATGGGAATTATTGTTGCTACGATCAGCACTTTTTTTTCCATTCACAAATACTTAAAAATGTCTCTCGACGAATTATACTGATAAATAAAATACGATGGAAAGTAAACTTCCTTTTAGCAAAAAGAATTACCAGCTGATGATCATAGGCGTAATCACACTTGTGGTTGGGTTTATAGTGATGTCGTTGGATCAGGAGCAACACGGATTTGGATTTCTAGGGCTAACCCTGGGGCCGATCATCGTCATGGCTGGGTTTGTTATTGAAATTTTTGCTATACTGCGTAAGCCTACCAAATGAATTCTGTTATTCATTTCCGGGTCTATCCTCACCCCTAATTCTACTTCATGTCGGTCATTCAAGCTATACTCCTGGCCATTATTGAAGGCATTACAGAATTTTTACCTGTCTCTTCTACAGGGCATATGATCATTGGTTCCTCTTTGATGGGAATTGCTTCTGACCCTTTTACAAAAATGTTCACAGTTGCCATTCAGTTCGGTGCCATTTTATCCGTCATCGTGCTGTACTGGAAAAAGTTTCTGCCTAAGGCCGGAGAATTTCAACAAACTGTCGACTTCTATCTGAAACTTTTCGTTGCCTTTCTTCCTGCAGCCGTGATTGGCTTTTTATTAAATGACGTGATTGACCAGTTATTGGAACGCGTAGATATTGTGGGATATGCCCTTGTTTTAGGAGGTATTTTCTTCCTGTTTGTTGACAAAATCTTCCATAAGAATGAAGAAACCATTTTGGAGCAACCCATCACCTATCCTGCTGCGTTAAAGATTGGTTTTTTTCAAACCATTGCTATGGTTCCCGGTGTATCAAGGTCAGCAGCTACAATCATTGGAGGCTTATCACAGAAACTCAATAAAAAAACAGCAGCGGAGTTTTCTTTTTTTTTAGCTGTACCCACCATGTTCGGAGCAACGCTTTATAAAATGTATAAATTCTACGATGAAGGAAGTGTTTTCGGATCGCAGGAAATATCTTTATTGATCATCGGCAACGTTGTGGCTTTTGTCGTGGCCATTCTCGCGATTAAATCCTTTATCACCTTTTTAACCAAGAACGGTTTTAAAGTATTTGGGTACTACAGGATCATCGTAGGCGTTATCATCCTCATTCTTTATTACGCAGGCGTTGGTCTTTCCATCGTTTAAATGGACACTACAGCTGAAGATCCCGGCCGAATCTTACTTATAAACAAGCCCTTGCAGTGGACGTCCTTCGATGTTGTCAATAAGCTGCGTCACAAATTAAAAATAAAAAAGATCTGGCACGCTGGGACACTTGATCCATTAGCTACCGGATTATTAATTATCTGTGTTGGTAAAATGACAAAACGTATTGAAGAATTTATGGGGCAGGAAAAAGAATATACTGGCAAGCTCATCGTTGGACAAACCACTGCCTCCCATGACCTGGAAACGTCTGTTACAGACCAAAAAGATATTAGTAATATTAACGATAATTTGATCAACCTTACCGCTGCTCGCTTTATCGGAAATATAAGTCAACTACCCCCGCAGCATTCAGCGATAAGAATAAACGGAAGACGGGCTTATGAATTTGCAAGGGAAGGAAAAGAGATTGAACTAAAACATCGCGATGTCACAATAAAAGAACTGGAGATCACCCGGATCAGTTTACCCGAAGTCAGCTTTAGAATTGTTTGTTCAAAAGGGACTTATATCCGAAGCTTTGTGCGAGATTTTGGCGATGTACTTCAGGTCGGTGCCTATTTGTCGGAGTTGTGCCGGACACGAATAGGAGACTTCAAACTTGAAAATGCCTTAACGGTAGATCAATTTTAAGTGTAAAGTATATAGCGACGCCGAACTTTAAAATTTAAGCGTCCCTTTAAATCAATTACGATATCATGAAAATTTACCACGGGATTGAAGATTTTGTGAGGTTATCCTTTGCCGTGGTGACCATTGGTACATTTGATGGAGTCCACGTTGGACATCAAAAAATCTTATCGAGGCTTCAGGAAATTGCCAAAAAAAAAGATGGAGAAACGGTCGTTATTACTTTTTGGCCGCATCCTCGAATGGTGCTTCATCCGGAAGAGACCGCATTAAAATTACTCAATACATTTGAAGAGAAAGCTGAACTGCTGAAAGCGCAAGGAATCCATCACCTGGTCCGAATTCCGTTCACCAAAGGATTCTCACAACTATCTTCCGAGGAATTTATTACTCAAATCCTCGTTCAAACTATCGGAACGAAGAAACTGGTAATTGGTCACGACCATCACTTTGGCAAAAACCGCGAAGGAAGCTTTGAACAGTTAAAACTTGATGGTCCAAAATATGGATTTGAAGTAGAAGAAATACCGCGGCAGGATGTTGATCACGTTGGCGTTAGTTCTACTAAAATCCGGAGAGCTTTGGACGAAGGGGACATTGTAACTGCATCCCACTTATTGGGTCACACTTATAGTATTACTGGAAGAGTGATTATAGGAGATAAGCTCGGAAGAATTCTTGGCTATCCAACCGCTAATATTGAAATTGATTCCTATTATAAACTTGTTCCCGCGGATGGTATTTATGCCGTTACAGTACAGTATTCACACAAGCTTCTTAAAGGCATGTTGTATATTGGGAACCGGCCAACAATCAACGGCGTCAAGCGCAACATTGAGGTTAATATTTTTGATTTTAACGATGAAATTTATGGGGAAACTCTTACTATTCATTTTCATCAGTTGATTCGCAATGACATTAAGTTTAATGACCTTGAAGAATTGAAAAGGCAACTTTCTTTGGATAAAGTAGAAACTTTAAAGGCGTTATCTGTTAACAATATGTAATATCATACCACCATAATCCAATATCTTCACGATTAACCACTAACTGATAACGGATAACTAACCATGCTCTGGTCTCCATCTCAAGATTTCGTCGAGCAGTCAAACCTGAGCCATTACATGAAATGGCTTGCGCAAAACAAGAAACTTCCTTTTTCGGACTATCATGACCTATGGAAATGGTCCGTTAACAACCTGGAGGATTTTTGGGAATCTATTTGGGAGTTTTTTAATATCATTCGAGATGGAGCTTACCAATCGGTTTTATCTGACAAAGATACCTTCGACGTCTCGTGGTTTGAAGGAGCAAATGTCAATTACGCTGAACATATTCTTAGAAATGCAACCGATAAGAATCCCGCCATTCTATTTAAAAACGAATCGGGAAACATAAAAGAACTAAGTTGGAAGGAACTTCAATCACAGGTTGCTTCCCTTCAACATATTTTTAGAAACTGGAACGTATCACAAGGCGATTGTATCGCGGCTTACCTGCCGTGCATTCCTGAAGCAACTGTTTCCCTACTCGCTGCTGTTTCTCTGGGTGCAATCTGGTCAAGTTGTTCCCCTGATTTTGGTACTTCGGCTGTTATAGATCGCTTTTCTCAGATCAACCCTAAAATATTAATCGCTGTCGATCGCTATACTTACGGGGGAAAATCGTTTGATAAAACAGCCGTTATTCAAGAACTTATGGACGCCCTTCCCTCTGTTGAGCATGTCCTATTGATTTCGGACAAATCGACATTTGAGACCTTCTTAAAACCGATCACGTCCTTTGCAAATGTTATCCAGGATACCGATCGCGAAATGAAGTACGTTCGTGTGCCTTTCTCCCACCCCCTGTGGATTTTATTTTCTTCCGGTACCACCGGCTTGCCCAAAGCATTCGTGCACTCGCATGGTGGGATTTTGCTTGAGCAGTTAAAATATGGAGCGTTTCATAATGATTTTAAAGTCGGTGAACGCTGCTTTTGGTATACCACTACGGGATGGATGATGTGGAATTACATTCATGGAAGTTTACTCGCGGGAGGGACTATGGTGTTGTATGACGGCAGTGTGGCATATCCTGATCTCCAAGCCCTTTGGAAGTTTATAGAAGATGCCAGGATCGTTCATTTTGGTACCAGCGCCGGCTTTATATTAGCCAATATGAAAGAAGGGATTGAACCTGTGAAAAATTTCGATTTATCTTCTCTTCGGTCCATCAGCTCAACGGGTAGCACGTTGCCACCCGAAGGTTTTGAATGGATCTACAAAGCGGTAAAAAAAGATGTATGGCTGGCATCGATGAGCGGTGGTTCCGACGTGTGCAGCGCCTTTGTGGGGGGTAATCCAACGTGGCCGGTATATGTTGGTGAAATCCAATGCCGCGCGCTGGCTTGTCATTTAAAAGCCTACAACGAGGAAGGTCTTTCCGTAGAAGGTGAGGTCGGTGAAATGGTTATTCTTAGCCCCATGCCTTCCATGCCTATTTATTTTTGGAACGATTCGGAAAATAAAAGATACAAGGAAAGCTATTTTGAACAATATCCGAATGTATGGCGCCACGGCGACTGGATCGAGCTAACAGAACATCAGGGGATCATCATTTACGGGCGATCCGATGCTACGTTGAACAAAGGAGGGGTACGAATCGGTACAAGTGAAATTTACAGGGCTGTGGACAAGATATCAGAAATTAAAGACAGCCTGATCATTTGCATCGAAGAAAAAAATGGATCTTTCTGGATGCCTTTGTTTGTCATCATGGAAGAAGGATTTATGCTAACGGATGCCCTTAAACAAAAAATTAATTCAACGCTCCGCAGCGAATACAGTCCCAGGCACGTGCCGGATGAAATTATTTCTGTCTCTGATATTCCCTATACGATAAGTGGCAAGAAAACCGAAACTCCGGTTAAAAAAATATTCATGGGAAAAGACCCCGCGAAAGTAATCAGTGCGGGTGCGTTAAAAAATCCCGGGTCAATGGATTTTTTTATCGGCCTTGCTAAAAAACGATTCTCGTAAACGTTTTGTATTTTAGCTATTATGAAGGTCATTAAAACAACATTCGATGAAGAGCAAAAAAATAAAGACGAAGCTTTTCTAAAATTAACTCCCCACCAAAGGCTGGAGCAAGCAAATAAGATTCGGATGAAAATGCGAAAACCAGGAATAAATTATTCATATGTCGGAATGAAGGTGGTCGTAAAAAGGATAATGTGAGCTATTATAGCGACGAACATATTCGATTTTTAAAGCACCTTTTGGAATCAGAAGTAAAATTCATATTAATTGGAGGACACGCCGCCATTTATTACGGTGTCAATAGGAACACAGGTGATCTTGATATTTTAATTGAGCCTACTCAGGACAATGGCAAGCAACTTCTTGAGGCGCTGAGAAAAATGGGCCTGGAACTTCCCCACATCGAACCTCTAGAATTTGAGTCAAAGTTGGTTCTCTCCTTTGGTGTAGAGCCGGATGCCGTAGACATTTTGAATTATACGCCCGGCATTGAATTTACTTCTGCTTTTGAAAATGCACAGAAAATTGATTTTTCAGGTTTGAAAATTCCCATCATTGAGATCCGAGATTTAATTAAAAACAAAGAAAGTCTTGAACGACAAGGAGAAAAATCTCATCTGGACAAATACGACCTTGCCGTCCTAAAAAAGATCCTGAAAAGCAAGGGTACAGATTAGAGGAAGCCTCGTTGTCTAATTACAAGATTTAAACAGCAAGTTTCAGTAAATTACCATTAACAATTCACGAATAAGTAGCGCTATATTAACTTGCCGCATGAAAAAATCAAACGTCAATTTCACGGTAGAATTAGATCAGAATAATATTCCAGAGAAAATATTTTGGGAAGCAACAGACAAACCGGACCCAGGCCTTTCTGAAACGAAATCGTTAAGCGTTGCCATTTGGGATCATACGCAAAAAAATACACTTCGAATTGACTTATGGACCAAGGACATGCCCGTAGAAGATATGAAACGGTTCCATGTTGAATGCCTGGGAGGAATAGCGCAAAGTATCCTCACTTCAACGCAGGATGAATTCATGTCCAATGAGGTAAATGCCCTTTGTGAGCGGCTAGTAAATTATTTAAAGAAACAATAACCTGATTTCAGGGATATTGCAATCGTTTGTTTTATTCCTTTTTTTCTTTACCTTTTCCGAGAGAAGCTCGGTATGCATACTATTTTCCCGTTCTTCGAGAACATTTTCGATAAATCAACCTTTCATTGGTATGAAGAATTTTTATCTAAATTCAATTGCAGCAGGATTGGCAATCCTGGTCAGTGCTATAGGGGCCTTAGCCCAAACCAGTATTTCGGGCAAGGTCTCGGACGGCGTAAGCGGTGATCCTCTGGCTGGTGTAAATATTATTGTAAAAGGAAAAGTGTTAGGCACGATTACCGATACACAAGGTGCGTTTAGTCTGAAGGTAAACACTGCCCCGCCCCTATCCCTCATTTTATCTTTTGTGGGCTATCGAAGTCAGGAAATAGAAATTACGGATAACAACACTTCCGGCCTTGACATCAAACTTGAAGAGCAAACCATCCTTGGACAAGAGGTTGTGGTTTCGGCGTCCCGGGTGGAGGAGAGCATAATGAAATCGCCTGTCACAATAGAAAAACTCGATTTATTAACGATCCGACAAGCTCCTGCAGCGGACTTCTTTGATGCGTTAGCCAACGTTAAAGGAGTTCAATTCACTTCAAGCAGCTTAAATTTTCCTCAAATCAATACGCGTGGTTTTGCCACCATAGCCAACGTACGGTTTGTGCAGATGGTAGATGGAATTGACACACAAGCTCCGCTGTTAAATTTTCCAACTGGTAACATTGTGGGAATAGGAGAATTGGACACTGAAAGTATGGAGCTACTTCCAGGCACCGCGTCAGCGCTTTATGGGCCGAACGCATTCAATGGCGTTCTTTTGATGAACAGCAAAAGTCCTTTTGAATATCAAGGGCTGAGTGCTCAAATGAAAGGCGGCTTTACGACCTCCGATGCTCAGGGAGAATCTTTTCCATTTTACAGCTTCAACGCACGATACGCCAAAGCATTCAATAATAAATTCGCCTTCAAGGTAAACTTTGCCTTTATGGATGCTGAGGATTGGCGAGGCAATGACTATACTACCGACGTTAATAATCCTGAATCAACGGTAAGCCTAACTGGAAGTCCCAATTTTGATGGTGTTAACCTGTATGGAGATGAAACACGAATTCCTGTACCCCTACCCGTACCGGGCTATGCTCCGTTAGATCTGCGAAGAACGGGATGGAGGGAAGAAGATATCATTGACGAATACGATGCCAAAAGTATTAAAGGTGATGTCGCACTTCACTATCGTCCGACTGATAAATTAGAAATACTCTATAACTATCGCTATGGTGGCGGGAGCTCCATCTACCAAGGATCCCAAAAATATGCCTTACGCGATTTCACACAACAGTTTCATAAACTCGAATTTAAAGGGAGTAACTTTTTTGTTCGGGGATATATAACGGCAACCGATGCTGGTGATTCTTACAATATGGCTGCTTTGGGCGGAGTTTTAAATGAACGTATTAGCCCCACCGCAACGCAATGGGCACCCGAATATGCCCAGCGTTTTATTTTAGCGAAACAAGGTTTCATACCTGGCGTTGTTGCTGGAAACGATGAAGCAGCACATGCCGCTGCCAGACAACACGCCGATCGAAACAGACCGGCTGTTAACTCTACAGAATATAAAACCCTATTAGAAGACGTTAGAAATGCTTATTTTCAACGCAGCCCCTCTGGAGCAAAATTCATAGATAACTCACGGCTTTATCACGCGGAATTCAATTACAATTTTGCAGACAAGATTCAATTTGCGGAGATACAGGTAGGTGGTAATGTACGACAGTATAGCTTATTCTCCGACGGGACGATCTTTAATGAGGATCCTGACGATGGAACAAACTTTCAAAGAATTAATATCAACGAATTTGGCGTCTATACTCAAATTTCGAAAACACTGGCTGAAGCTTTAAAACTTACTGGTTCAATTCGCTACGATAAAAATGCAAATTTTGACGGTCGAATAACCCCACGGGTATCCGCCGTCTATACCTTCAGCCAAAACCATAACATTCGAGCATCGTTCCAGACGGGTTTCAGGAACCCCGATACCCAGGCTCAGTATATCTTCTTCCCCGTTGGCACGAACACGCTTTTGGGTAGCTCCAAAGATAATGCAGAGCGCTATGGCGTTCACAAAGGAGGAGCCTGGACCCGCTCCTCTTACGAAGCTTATCGCGCCTCAGGTGGATCGCTGAGTACGGATGGCACTCCTACCGGCGGTGATCCAAATCTGTTGGTGACAGATGATGTTGACTATGTTAAGCCGGAGCAATTGGTTTCGTATGAACTAGGATACAAAGGGTTGTTTTCTCAAAATTTCATTGTTGACTTTAACGTATACTATACATCCTACTCCAATTTCATTGGAGGCGACGACGTAGCTGCAAAACTTCAGACAACACATCAGGGTAACACGTTTGCGCCCGGAACAATTTATTCGCCGTATCGCAATTCATCAGAAGATGTAACTTCTACAGGAGCAGGATTGGGACTGACCTATAATTTTGGAAAAGGATATTCAATCAACGGAAATTATAACTACGCCACCTTTGACTCTAAGCAAACCGATGGAAGTACTTTCCGCGCAGGCTTCAATACCCCTGAAAGTAAATTTAGCATTGGTATAGGAAACCGGAAGCTGACTAAAAATTTAGCCTTCAATGTGAACTTCCGTTGGCAGGACAGCTTCTTATGGCAGTCTGATTTTGGCGACTGGATTGTCCCTGAGTTTGGCGTATTCGACGCACAGGTCAGTTACAAAGTTCCAAGTATTAAGACCGTCGTAAAACTTGGTGGTTCCAATCTTTTTGGCAGCGATTACCGCACCAATCTGGGAGGCCCTTTTGTCGGTCAACAATATTATCTCTCTCTTACTTTTGATGAATTTTTTAAGTAATGAAATTCTTATCAGACGACATTATGAAAAAATTAAAATATATCACCATGGCGCTTTCAACACTGTTGTTTGCAGCCGCATGCGAACAGGAGTTCATTGAAACTACTCCAGCAGAGCCAGATTTGACCAACATTTCTGCCGACCCCTGTGCAGGAAGTCCAGGCTCGGCAAACTTCACAAAATTTATTGCCATTGGAAATTCCTTCGTTGCAGGTTTCCAGGCAGGTGCTTTGTTTGATGAAGGTCAGGCAAATTCCTTACCGGCAATTTTAAATAAGCAATTTGAGTGCGTGGGTGGAGCAAGTACTTTCAATCAACCAACTATAAATTCACCTCTGGGATATAATATTTTTATAACGCCTAATCCTACGGGATCGGGAACTGTCCTAGGAAGATTGCTGCTCCAGGGTGCGTCACCAAGACCTACTCCTCAAGTTTCGAATGTCGCAGCGCTCCCGAATCCTGGAGTTAATCCTTCATTTATATATACTGGTAGTAAAGCAGCATTAAATAATTTCGGCGTTCAGGCAATTGTTCTCGGGCAGGCTTTAATTCCTGAAACAGGTAATTGGGCTGGCGCTGGTGTCGATCCCAGATTCAATCCCTTCTATGCAAGGTGGGCTTATCCGGGAACAGGGACATCCACTATTATTGGCGATGCAGCAGCCGCCGGAGGAACTTTTTTTCTGTTTTGGCTTGGCTTGGATGACTTCTTTCTACACGCAGCTTTTGGCGGTGATCCGACGAAAGCGCCGCTGACTACTGCACCCGCATTTGAGTTCCAATACGGGGCGGCTATTGGCTCTCTGCTGGCGTCGAACCCTCAACTTAAAGGGGTGGTGGCAAATTTTCCAAATATTTTCGTTATGCCCCATTTTACGTCAGTGACGTGGAACGCAATTCCTTTAGATGCTGCCACAGCGCAAGGGGTCACAACCAATTTGGCTGTCAACTATAATCTGTTTCTGGATGGGATGTTTGCCAATGGCATTATAACGGCAAATGAACGAGACCTTAGAAAACT
>Ga0136634_10000983_pt1 | contig 11290 bp, 9 predicted proteins | sample AntDrymUQ8332106_2_FD_104654 | JGI IMG/M metagenome (GOLD analysis project Ga0136634, IMG submission 104654) | Polar desert sand microbial communities from Dry Valleys, Antarctica - metaG UQ833 (21.06) | ecosystem: Environmental > Terrestrial > Soil > Desert | place: Antarctica: Dry Valley... | reverse complement strand
TTCCATTTGCGCAGGATATGACCGCCAGCGAGGCACGACCAGTGCCTGTGCGATACCCGTCCCAGGTGCGGGGGGTCCAGACGGCCACGCCCACGGGCACAGCGTTCACCGACCGCTCACATAGCGGACACCGGCGCGACACGGGCCCGAGCGACGATGCGGGCATGCGCATCGCACTGGTGACCGAGCAGTTCGCTCCGAGCACCACACCGACGGCCCACGTCAGCCGCGAGGTGGTGTCCCGCCTGACCGACGGCGGGCACGACGTCGTGGTCCTGGCCGGCGGCCGAGGACAGGCCACGTTCTCCGGAGCGCGGCTCTTCTGGGCGAGCCGGATGACGCCGGTGTCAGCCATTCGCGAGGCGCTGTCGCTCTCGCGTCCTGACGTCTGCCACCTGGTCGATCCGCACCGCCTCGGCATCAAGGTCGCCGAGGCGGCCGACCGGCTCGGCGTACCGACCGTGGTGCTGCACCCGCGCACGTGGCAGCCGGGCGTCGACCTCGCGGCGCACCACCCCGGCCTGCGCGATCAGGACCTGCACGACCGCTGGGCCCGGGTCCACTCCCCCGACGGCGGCCGGCTCGTGGTCGGCTACGTCGGTCCGCTCGAGCGGACCAAGGTGCTCCACCGCCTGACCCTGGTCGCCCGGCTCCCCGGCGTGCGGCTGGTCGCCCTGGGCGATGGTCCCGGCTCGGAGGGGCTGCGGGCCGCGGGCGCCAAGGTGATCCCGAACCCGACCACCCTGGAGCGAGCCCGATGTGTGGCCTCCTTCGACGTGCTCCTCCAACCGAGGAAGAGGGAGACCTACGCGCCCACGGTGCACGAGGCGCTAGCCAGCGGAGTGCCCGTGGTCGCCTACGACAGCGGTACCGCCTCCGACGCGGTGCGCCACGAGCACAACGGGCTGCTCGTCGACACCGACCGCGGTGGAAGGTCCTTCGCCCGCGCCGTCGCCAGGCTGGCGGTCAGCCCCGACCTGCGCTTCTCGCTCGCCCTCGCGTCTCGTCGGTCTGTCGCCGACCGGACCTGGGACGACGCAGTCGCCGAGCTTGTGGATGTGCACTACCCGACTGCCCTGGGTCGCGGCCCCCTGGCCATCGGCTGACCCGAGCACCCTCGGCCGTCGGCCGGTGGTGCACCGCACGACCGGCGGCGCTCGCCAACAGAGAACACCATCTCCGTGCGGCCGCCCCGGAACGCCCCCGGTGAAGTGTTAGCGTCCACGCATCTTGGCTGGTGCGTCCCGCCGGCAGACGGATGCCGCGGACACCAGCAATCGAGTCGAAACTCCGGAGGGCTCCAGGTCATGGGAAAAGCCGCAGCAGCATGGACCGCTCTGCACGAGGGAGGGCCGCGCGCGCTCATCTCCCGCACCAGGTCGTGGGGTGCCCGCGCCCTCGACCCCGACTCTGAACCCGGGACACCGGAGGCTGCGCCCCGTGCGCGCTCCGCACCGGCCGGGAAGAACGCCGCCAACGTGGGCTTCGCCCAGGCAACCCGCTTCTTCAAGCAGCGGCACGCCAACTACGAGAAGCTCGCCGACGCCATCGCGCCCCATCTCGACCCCGACGGGGTGCTCTTCGACATCGGCGCGAACATCGGCTACTTCAGCATGGTGGTCGGCGACCGCACCGGCTTCCGCGGCCAGGCCCACCTGTTCGAGCCCATCCCGCATCTGGCCCAGTTCTGCTTCCGGACGCTCACGGATGCCGAGTTCTCGATCGCGGTGCACCAGTACGGCCTCGGTGACAGCGACGGCCACGTCGACATCTTCATCGACACCCAGGGCAACTTCGGCTGGAACACCATGATCGCCGAGCGCGCCTCCTACATGACTCCCCAGCGGATCACGGTCCGCCGGTTCGACGGGATCGGCCTGACCGTGGTCCCGTCGGTGATCAAGATCGACGTCGAGGGTGCCGAGTACCTCGTCCTGCGCGGCCTCCTCCCCGCATTGCGCGATTGGGACAAGCGTCCCCCGATCCTGTGCGAGATCGGCTGGGGAGCCGAGGGCCACCCGGCCTGGAAGGACGAACTCGAGGTCTTCGCCGACCTGAAGGACCTCGGCTACCGACCGACCACCCTGGAGGGTGGGCCGGTGGTGCTCGAGGAGATCGACAAGACCTGCGACGTCATGTTCCTCCCGGCCTAGATGACTATGTCCAGGAACTTAGGTTCGCCACATGTCTCCGCGGCCCAGGAGACCCTGAAGAACTTCCGTCGATGACCAGTAGCACCCCACCCCGAGAGTGCGGACGCGGCACTAGACCAGCACTAGCCCACGATCTTTGCGCCCCCCTAGTCTCGTCCAATGCCGCTCACCGAAGGAGTTCGCCGCTACCTCGGCGACCCCGTGGCGAGCTGGCGCACCGGCAGCCCGCAGAGCCAGGGGCTGACCCTGGCCACGCTCCTCGTCGGCGTCTCCCTGTGCTTTGTCGTCTCGGTGGTCGCGGACTCCCTAATGCAGATGACGGCCTACTACATCTGGCTGCTGCTCGGGATGATGCTGCTGCGCTTCCGGCCCCTGCTGACGCTCACCCTGGTGACGGCTGCGGCTGCGCTCGGCGCCGTGCTGCTCGACCCGCCGATGACCGTGGCGCGGCTCACGGCCTGCATCACCTTGCTCATCTCACTGGCGCTGATCCTGTTCGCCTCCAGCAGGCAGCAGAGCGGTCTGCCCGGCCCGGTCAGCGAGGCGATGCTGACCGACCTGCGGGACCGGCTGCAGTCCCAGGGGACCATTCCCGAGCTGCCCGGAGGCTGGCGGTCGCAGTCAGCCATGCTCGCCGCCAGCGGGGTCGGGTACGGCGGCGACTTCCTGGTCGCGAACCTGACCGACGAGGGCAGGCGACTCGAGCTGATCCTGGTCGACGTCTGCGGCAAGGGTGTCGGGGCAGCCTCACGGGCCTTGCAATTCGGTGGTGCGCTCGGGGGGCTGATCGGCGCGCTCCCACCCCGCCAGCTGTTCGCCGCGGCCAACGACTTCCTGCTGCGCCAGAACTCCCCCGAGACCTTCGCCACGGCAGTGCACGTGCTCATCGACCTCGGGACGGGTGAGTACCAGCTGACCAGCGCCGGGCACCCACCGGCGCTGGTGTGGTCGTGGAACGACGGCAGGTGGGACGTCGACCTGGCCCGAGGGACGGCGCTCGGCATCGTGGCGTCCCCCGAGCTGCACACGACGAGCGGCCGGCTCCACCCGGGCGATGCGTTGCTCTTCTACACCGACGGCGTCGTCGAGACGCGCACGTCGGACCTCGACGAGGGCGTTGCCTGGCTCCAGCGTGAGGCGTCGCTCGCAATCGCCGCTGGCTTCGGTGGGGCGGCTGAGCGCATCATCGCCAAGGTGAGCCGCGGCGACGACGACCGCGCGGTCCTGATCCTCGACCACGCCGCCAGACCCGCTGAGGTCGCCCCCAACGGCGACCAGCTCGCTGCCACCTGACCACTCCCGGTCAGACCTCGGTGCGCCCGTCGTCGTCCTTGTTGCGCAGGCCGATCTTGTTGCCCAGCCACACGAGCGGGTCGTACTTGCGGTCGACCACGCGCTCCTTCATCGGGATGATCGCGTTGTCGGTGATCTTGATCCCCTCGGGGCAGACCTCGGTGCAGCACTTGGTGATGTTGCACATCCCCAGGCCTGCTGCTCCTTGGGCGAGCTCACGCCGGTCGTGGGTGTCCAGCGGGTGCATGTCCAGCTCGGCGTACCGCAGGAAGAAGCGCGGTCCGGCGAAAGCCGGCTTGTTCTCCTCGTGGTCGCGTACGACGTGGCACACGTTCTGGCACAGGAAGCACTCGATGCACTTGCGGAACTCCTGGCCCCGCTCCACGTCGATCTGTGCCATCCGGCGCTTGCCGTCCTCGTCCCTCGGGGGCGGAGCGAAGGCCGGCAGTTCCTTGGCCTTCTCGTAGTTGAAGGAGACGTCGGTGACCAGGTCACGGATGACCGGAAAGGAACGCATCGGCGTGACGGTGATCGTCTCGGACTCGTCGAAGTCGGAGAGCCGGCTCATGCACAGCAGCCGCGGCTTGCCGTTGATCTCCGCGCTGCACGACCCGCACTTGCCTGCCTTGCAGTTCCAGCGCACCGCCAGGTCACCGGCCTGGGTGGCCTGCAGTCGGTGGATGGCGTCGAGGACGACCTCGCCCTCCTCGACCTCGACGGTGTAGTCGCCGAGGTCACCACCCTCCTGGTCACCGCGCCAGATGCGCATCTTCAGGTCGTAGCCCATGGTCGCCTCACCCCACCCTTGTCATTGAGTCTCGAAGAACGTCGTGAGCTCGTCCGGCATCACCGGCAGCGGCTGTTCGGTGAGGTCGACCCCGGTCCCGGTGGAGTCGAGTCGGACGACGAGGTTCTTGGTGCCCCACGTGTCGTTGGGTCCCGGGAAGTCGTCGCGGGTGTGCCCGCCGCGTGACTCCTCCCGTGCGAGCGCGGCCCGCGCAATGCTCTCGGAGACGAGCAGCATGTTGCGCAGGTCGAGGGAGAGGTGCCAGCCGGGGTTGTACTGGCGATGCCCCTCGACCAGCAGGTGCTTCGCGCGCTCCTTGAGCTTCTCGATCTCCGCGAGGGAACGCCTCAGCTCCTCGGCGGTGCGGATGATGCCCACGAGGTCGTTCATCGTCTGCTGGAGGTCCGACTGGATCGTGTAGGCGTTCTCGGTGTGGCCCGACGCCCCGCCCTCGAACGGCGAGAGCGCGTCGGCCTCGGCTGCCTTGACGTGGCTGGGGTCCACGGTGGGACGGGCCTCGACCAGCCCCGCGGCGTACGCAGCGGCCGACTCACCCGCCCGACGACCGAAGACCAGCAGGTCCGAGAGCGAGTTGCCACCGAGCCGGTTGGACCCGTGCATCCCGCCGGAGCACTCGCCCACGGCATAGAGGCCCGTGACGCCGGCCAGCTCGGTGTCGGCGTCGACCTCGACGCCGCCCATCACGTAGTGGCAGGTGGGCCCGATCTCCATCGGCTCGGCGGTGATGTCGACGTCAGCGAGCTCCTTGAACTGGTGGTACATCGAGGGCAGCCGCTTGCGGATGTACTCCGCGTCACGCCGCGAGGCGATGTCCAGGAAGATGCCGCCGTGCGGTGATCCGCGACCCGCCTTGATCTCGGAGTTGATGGCCCTCGCGACCTCGTCCCGCGGGAGCAGCTCGGGCGGACGACGGTTGTTCTTCTTGTCGTCGTACCAGCGGTCCGCCTCCTCCTCGGACTCCGCCGTCTCGCTCTTGAAGAACTCCGGGATGTAGTCGAACATGAACCGCTTGCCCTCGGAGTTCTTCAGGATGCCGCCGTCACCGCGCACCGACTCCGTGACCAGCAGCCCCTTCACCGACGGTGGCCAGACCATCCCGGTCGGGTGGAACTGCACGAACTCCATGTTGATCAGCGACGCCCCGGCCCGCATCGCAAGCGCGTGGCCGTCGCCGGTGTACTCCCAGGAGTTCGAGGTGACCTTGAAGGACTTGCCGATCCCGCCGGTCGCCAGGATCACCGAAGGCGCCTCGAAGGTCACGAAACGTCCGGTCTCGCGCCAGTAGCCGAAGACACCGGAGATCCTCCCCTGCCCATCAGGGTTGCCATCCTTGAGCAGGTCGGTGACCGTGCACTCCATGAAGACGTCGATGCCCAGGGCGACGGCGCGCTGCTGCAGGGTTCGGATCATCTCGAGCCCGGTGCGGTCGCCGACGTGGGCGAGCCGCGCGTAGCGGTGGCCGCCGAAGTCGCGCTGCGAGATCAGCCCGTCCTCGGTGCGGTCGAACAGGGCGCCCCAGTCCTCGAGCTCCTGCACCCGCTCGGGAGCCTCCTGGGCGTGCAGCTGGGCCATCCGCCAGTTGTTCAGCATCTTTCCGCCGCGCATGGTGTCGCGGAAATGCACCTCCCAGTTGTCCTCGGGCCAGCGGTTGCCCATTGCAGCCGCGATGCCGCCCTCGGCCATCACCGTGTGCGCCTTGCCGAGCAAGGACTTGCACACGATCGCGGTGCGGGCGCCCGCGTCGTGGGCAGCGATCGCCGCACGCAGGCCGGCGCCGCCTGCGCCGACCACCACCACGTCGTAGGTGTGCCGCTCCATCCCACCGGACTCCGTCGGCGACATCTCGTTGCCGGTCATCGGGTGGCGCCCGGGACTGGTCTGTGGCATCAGAAGAACCTCAGGTCGGAGATGGTCTCGGTGGACAGCAGCAGGACGTAGAGGTCGGCAAGGGCCACGGAGAACAGCGAGAGCCAGGCGTAGCGCGCGTGCTGGGCGTTCTGCTTGGAGACCCAGGTCCACATCTGGTAACGGACGGGGTGTTTGCTGAAGTGCCGCAACCGTCCGCCGACCGCGTGGCGACAGGAGTGGCAGGAAAGGGTGTACATCCAGATCAGGTAGATGTTCGCGATGAAGATCAGGCTGCCCAGGCCCATGTGACCCCACTCGCCGTCATCGTTGCGGAAGGTGAGCACTGTGTCGAACGTCAGGATCAGCGCGACCACCACGGCGGCGTACCAGAACCAGCGGTGCAGGTTGTTCAGGAGCAGCGGAAGCCGGGTCTCCCCGGAGTACGCCGCGTGCGGCTCGGCCACCCCGCAGGCGGGCGGGCTCAGCCAGAACGAGCGGTAGTAGGCCTTGCGGTAGTAGTAGCAGGTCATCCGGAAGCCCAACGGGAAGATCAGGATGATCAGCGCGGCCGACAGGGGGAACCAGCCGAACGGCTGGCCGAAGTCCGAGGCACCCTCGACACAGTCACCGAGGCAGGGCGAGTAGAACGGCGAGAGATAGGGGGTCGAGTAGTAGTGCGCTCCCTGGAAGGCGCGGATCGTGGCGTAGACGACGAACGCGGTGAACACCACGAACGTGGTGAGCGGGTAGAGCCACCACCTGTCGGACCGCAGCGTCTGCTCCGCGATCTGCGCCCGAGTGGGACCTCGTACTCCTGCGTCAGTCGACGCCATCACTACCTCCACAGCCCGACCTGGGTCACCTCGCGTGACCGAGACCACTCTCGCCGCAACACATGAGAAAGCGAAAGGGGCGCGCAGACAAATGTCACATCCCCCAGGTCCCTCGACACGCGCCGCAGAGGGATACTCTCGGCTCTGTGGCAACTGTGACTCTCGTCAAGAACAGCAGGTCGACGCGTTCGACCATTGCGCTGAAGGTGCTGATGGCCCTCAGCGGCATCATCTTCATCGGCTTCGTGCTGCTGCACATGTACGGCAACCTCAAGGCCTTCGGCGGCCATGACGCCTACAACGAGTACGCCGAGCACCTCCGTGAGTTCGGTGAGCCGATGCTCCCCCACACCGGACTGCTCTGGATCATCCGCGTGGCGCTCCTCGGGTCACTGATCGTGCATGTGGCCGCCGCCGTCATCCTGTGGCGTCGCGCCAAGAGGGCACGCCCGATCAAGTACGTGATGAAGAAGAACAACCACTCGACCTGGGCGTCGCACCTGATGCGCTGGGGTGGGGTGACGCTCCTGTTGTTCATCGTCTGGCACCTGCTGAACTTCACCGTCGGCAAGGTGAACGTCAAGAACCCTGGCGAGACCGGCGACCCCTACAACCTCCTGGTCGACTCGTTCGACACCTGGTGGCTGACCCTGATCTACCTGTTCGCGATGGCGATGCTCGGTGCCCACCTCCACCACGGGATCTGGAGCTCGATGCAGACCCTGGGGCTCACCAACACCGAGGGGTCGCGCACCCGGGCCAAGCAGTTCGGCTTCACCCTCGCCGTCATCATCGCGGGTGGCTTCTCGCTCGTTCCGATCTTCGTCCTGGCCGGCGTCATCACCAAGTAAGGGGTCAGACCACTCCATGACAGACATGCCCGACACCACCACCACGGCGGACCCATCGCACCACGCGGACAGCGAGCAGGAGACCGACGACGCGGTAGGCTACTACGTCCCCGGCGAACCGCTCCAGGACGCCAAGGCTCCTGGCGGCCCGATCGACGAGCGCTGGGACACCCGGCAGTTCGAGGCCCGGATCGCCAACCCGGCCAACCGGCGGCGACTCTCGATCATCGTGGTCGGAACCGGACTGGCGGGCGCCTCGGCCGCCGCGACACTGGGCGAGGCCGGTTATGTGGTGAAGTCCTTCTGCTACCAGGACTCCCCCCGCCGCGCGCACTCGATCGCTGCCCAGGGCGGCATCAACGCGGCAAAGAACTACAAGGGTGACGGCGACTCCGTCTACCGGCTCTTCTACGACACCATCAAGGGAGGCGACTACCGCTCCCGCGAGTCCAACGTCTACCGCCTCGCGCAGGTCAGCCGGAACATCATCGACCAGTGCGTCGCCCAGGGCGTCCCCTTCGCCCGGGAGTACGGCGGACTGCTGGACAACCGTTCCTTTGGTGGCGTGCAGGTCTCGCGGACCTTCTACGCGCGCGGCCAGACCGGCCAGCAGCTGCTGATCGGCGCCTACCAGGCCCTCGAGCGCCAGGTCGCCGCCGGCACGGTGAAGACCTATGTCCGCCACGAGATGGTCGAGCTGATCGTGGTCGACGGGCGGGCCCGCGGCATCATCGTGCGCGACATGGTCACCGGCGAGCTGGAGACCTACTTCGCCGACGTGGTGGTCCTCGCCAGCGGTGGTTACGGCAACGTCTTCTTCCTCTCCACCAACGCCATGGGCTGCAACGTCACCGCGACCTGGCGGGCTCACCGCAAGGGCGCCTACATGGCCAACCCGTGCTACACCCAGATCCACCCGACCTGCATCCCGGTCTCGGGACCGCACCAGTCCAAGCTCACGTTGATGAGCGAGTCGCTGCGCAACGACGGCCGGATCTGGGTCCCCAAGGACGCCAAGGACGCCGACAAGAATCCCCAGGACATCCCGGAGGATGACCGCGACTACTACCTCGAGCGGATCTACCCCTCCTTCGGGAACCTGGTCCCACGCGACATCGCCTCCCGGCAGGCCAAGAACATGTGCGACGAGGGTCGTGGTGTGGGCCCAGAGGTCGACGGCGTACGACGCGGCGTCTACCTCGACTTCGCCGAGGCCATCGGGCGTCTGGGCCGCAAGGCCATCGAGGACAAGTACGACAACCTCTTCGACATGTACGCCAGGATCACCGGGGAGGATCCCTACGAGGTGCCGATGCGGATCTACCCCGCAGTGCACTACGTGATGGGTGGCCTCTGGGTGGACTACGACCTGCAGTCCACGATTCCGGGCCTGTTCGTGACCGGTGAGGCCAACTTCTCCGACCACGGCGCGAACCGGCTCGGCGCCTCGGCGCTGATGCAGGGCCTGGCCGACGGCTACTTCGTGCTCTCCAACACCATCCGCGACTACCTCGCCGATGGCCCGTTCGACAAGGTCCCCGAGGACCACCCCGCGGTCACTGAGGCCCAGCAGTCGGTGCAGGGTCGCATCGACCACTTCATGAACAACAACGGCACCCGCAGCGTCGACTCCTATCACCGTGAGCTCGGCAACATCATGTGGGAGTACTGCGGCATGGAGCGCACCGCGGAAGGCCTGAAGAAGGCCATCGACCTGATCCGCAGCCTGCGGGACGACTTCTGGCGCAACGTGCGGGTGCTCGGCAGTCCCGACGGCCTTAACCAGTCGCTGGAGCGGGCCGGCCGCGTCGCCGACTTCTTCGAGCTCGGTGAGCTGATGTGCATCGACGCGCTCAACCGGCGCGAGTCGTGCGGTGGCCACTTCCGGGGCGAGTCGCAGACCGAGGAGGGCGAGGCCCTGCGCCACGACGACCAGTACGCCTACGTGGCGGCCTGGGAGTGGGCTGGTGAGAGGGACTCCCCCGAGATGGGGACGCCCATCCTGCACAAGGAGAACCTGACCTATGAGTTTGTCGAGATGAAGGCGCGGAGCTACAAGTGAAATATCACCCCACGAAACCACGCCAGGGATTCGCTCCGCCCATGACGAGCATGCTTACGGGGGGACCCCGATGAACCTGACTCTCAAGATCTGGCGCCAGCCCGATGCGGGCACCGCGGGCGCGATCCATACCTACGAGGTCGACGAGATCTCGGAGGACATGTCGTTCCTCGAGATGCTGGACGTGCTCAACGAGCGGCTCAACGGCGAGGGCGAGGAGCCGATCGCCTTCGACTCCGACTGCCGCGAGGGCATCTGTGGGATGTGCGGGCTGATGATCAACGGCCAGGCGCACGGCCCCGTGGTGACCGCGACCTGCCAGCTGCACATGCGCTCGTTCGACGACGGCGACACGATCACCATCGAGCCATGGCGCGCCGAGGCGTTCCCGGTGCTCAAGGACCTCTGCGTCGACCGCGGTGCCTTCGACCGGATCATCCAGCAGGGTGGCTACATCTCGGTCAACACCGGTGCTGCTCCGGATGCGCACGCGACCCCGGTGCCCAAGGACCACGCCGACCGCGCCTTCGACGTCGCGACCTGCATCGGCTGTGGCGCCTGCGTCGCTGCCTGCCCGAACGGGTCGGCCGCGCTTTTCGTCGGCGCCAAGATCACCCACCTCGGCGAGCTCCCGCAGGGTCAGGCCGAGCGCGACACCCGGGTGGTGGGCATGGTCGGCCAGCACGACCATGAAGGATTCGGCGGCTGCACCAACATCGGCGAGTGCACCGCGGCCTGCCCCAAGGGCATCCCGCTCGACGTCATCTCGCAGCTGAACAAGGACCTCCGGACCGCGGTTCGCCACGGCTACTGATCCCGCCATTCACTCCCAGCGCCTGGCCCGCTCAGTCCCCGGCGGAACCCAGCCCGAACGCTCGCGTCGGCTGCCACCCGGAGGCGTTGTCATGGAGGTACATCCACATCTCCTCGACGTCGAACTCCGCGTCGAAGTCCTGCAGGTCGGTGAACGCCCGCACGAGCTGTTCGTCGCTCAGGTGATGGGCGACCGTGACGTGCGGGTGGTAGGGGAACGCTCGCTCGATGACCAGCGGACCCTGGCGTACGCCGGCAGCCAGCTGCTCGCACTGGCTGATCCCCTCTACCACCCCGATGAAGACCACCGGGGAGACCGGCTGGAAAGTCCCGGTGCCCCGGAGGTGTACCCGGAACGGCTCGATCATCGCCGCAACACCCGCCAGGTGTGTCACGACCCGGTCGATGTCCTCCTCGGCGACCTGATGGGGCGGCAACAAGGTGATGTGGGTGGGGATGTGGCGAGCGGCCCCGTCACCGGCACCGATGCGGTAGTCCCGCAGCTCGGTTCCCCAGGGTTCGGGAACGGCGACGGAGACACCGATGGTGGGCACTCGCCGACCCTACCCAGCCAGCCCGGCCCAGCCAGCCCGGCCCAGCCAGCCCGGCCCAGCCAGCCCGGCCCAGCC
>Ga0136634_10000982_pt1 | contig 11291 bp, 10 predicted proteins | sample AntDrymUQ8332106_2_FD_104654 | JGI IMG/M metagenome (GOLD analysis project Ga0136634, IMG submission 104654) | Polar desert sand microbial communities from Dry Valleys, Antarctica - metaG UQ833 (21.06) | ecosystem: Environmental > Terrestrial > Soil > Desert | place: Antarctica: Dry Valley... | reverse complement strand
TGCACGGCGGCACGCAGAACGCGGAAGACTTCGCCGCCGGCACCGGCATGAACGATCTGGCCGAGCAGCACACCTTCCTCGTTGCCTATCCGGAGCAGTCCCGCGCGGCGAACAACGGCCGCTACTGGAACTGGTTTCTCCCCGGTCACCAGCGCCGAGGCGCCGGCGAGCCGGCGATCCTCGCCGGCATCACCGGCCAGGTCTCGCGCGCACACGCCGTCGACCCGACCCGGGTCTATGTCGCTGGGCTCTCCGCGGGCGGCGCAATGGCCGCGGTCATGGGTGCGACCTACCCCGATCTCTACACCGGCGCCGGCGTACACAGCGGGCTTGCGTACGGAGCCGCGCACGACATCACCTCTGCGCTCGCTGCGATGCGCGGCAGCCGCGCAGCGCCGAAGCCCGCCAGTGAGGTCCCGCTCATCGTGTTCCACGGCGACCGCGACACCACTGTCGCGCTCGCCAACGCCCAGCACCTCATCGCCGCCCGTCTCTCGGCGCCGCGAGACAACGGGAGCGCTCACCTGCCGCCGGTGACCACCACCCATGACCCACACGGCGGCCGCCGCCCCTACAGCCAGCGCGTCTACCGCGACATCGACGGCACGGTCATGGCCGAGCAGTGGACGGTCCACGGCGGCGCGCACGCCTGGTCCGGTGGCAACCCAGTCGGGTCCTACACCGACCCGCTGGGACCCGACGCCTCGGCCGAAATGGTGCGTTTCTTCCTCCAGCTCGAGGCACCCGACGCAGTCGACTAGCCAACTCGTGCAGCAAGTCCGAGCCACCATCAGGGGGCCCTACGAGCCAGTGACTCCACGGATAAGCCAAGGGATCAAGTTGTTGAGTCATGCTTGCTCGTGTAGGCGGAATCGCCGGCCGAGGGGGCGACGGTGCTTGCCGCGGGTTCGAACTCAGGCGAGCAGGCTTACCGTGTTCGCGGCTTGTATGACTTCGGTGCCTTGCGTCGCATCAGCGTCGTCTTGTTCGGTGATGGTGGCGGGCGGTAAGCGGACGACGAAGTTTGCCCCTGGGTCGGCGGGCTCGTAGCGGACGGAGCCTCCGTGGGCCTCGCTCAGCAAACGCACGATCCATAACCCCAGCCCGACCGACTGGGGCGAACGGTCAGCTGAGCTGAACCGCTCGAAGAGATGTGGGATGTCGTCGGGCGAGACGCCGGTCCCGTGATCGCGAACTGAGATGCTGACTCCGCGAGAGTTCGAGTATGCGCTGATGATCAGCGGTGGGGAACCGTGACGGGCTGTGTTGTTGGCCAAGTTCACGAGCACCTGTTCTAGCCGCTCTCGGTCAGCCCAAACGGTCAAGCCTGAAGGAACGTCGATGATCAAGCCCAGTGACGGCTGTGCCGCTGCGATCTCTTCGAGTAGATCTCGTAGGACGAGGTTGTGTCGAGCGAGGGTGAGTCGGCCTTGGTCGACGCGCTCAACCTCCAGCAGGCCTGCGGCCAATCGAAGGATGCGCTCTGCCTGTCGGTTCGCGCTCCCCAGCAGTGCGCGGTGACCATCCGAGGTGTCTGGGTCATCGCTGATGACTTCAAGCGCGCCGATGATCGATGTGAGGGGAGATCGGACGTCATGTGCCAGCGTGGCCATAATGGCGGCTCTCCAACGCTCCTCGGACTTGATCTCGGCCCTCGCCGTCCGAGCCTCTGCGACTACGACTGAGATCACGATGCCGACGAGTGCGGCCACCGGAACTACCACCAGGGCTGACTCGGCCAAGTCCATGGAAGTTCCGGCGAGCCGGAGAGCTACCAGATACGTCAGGACTGCAGGCAACAAGCTGATGAGGATTACTCGGACGCTCTGGTGTAGACCCATCCAAACGAACGCAACGACGAATCCTGGCCCTGTAACGATTGCTTTGTCGCCCGCAGACCAGGTCGAGACTCCCAACGAATCGAATAGTGCGAACGTCAGAACAGCAACACCGCGCGGCCCCCAAGACCGGGCGGGCGTGATTCGCAACGCAATACCTACGCAAGCAAAAACGATGACAAAGACTACGAGGACCGGGCGCCCTGGGTTGTCCTTGATGGCTAGAAGACCCACCGCGGTAAGAATGCCGAACTGCCAACTAGCTCGGCGCGTCGTGGAGTCGTAGTCAGACGCATCACCTCCGACTGACCGTTCCATGCCCCGACTGTGCGCCCGAATTATCACAAATATGGTTATTTGACGAGCGGACATCCCACTGTGGCGCGGCGGACATGGTCAACGCCGCCGCCTGCTTCGCAACGGGACTCGGGTGTGTAGAGCCTGATCGCGTTCGTTGTCGAGAGGACCTCGCGTAGGTGAAGTCGAGACGGGTCAAAAGTCATCGTCGGGCTCGGCCTTCTTTTCGGGACCTGGCAACTCGGGTGGGCAGCAGCGCGAGACGATCGTTGCCCTCACGACGCAGGCGCGAGAGCTCGGCCCGGTCCTCGGCGCCGAACAGAGGGACTCCCAGGATGTCGGCGGCGTGAAGGCGTTGCCGATGGATACCGCGGTGTCGCCAACTCGATGGCGGCGACCGTGCGGCGGTCCACTTGCGCGAAGCGGGCAGCCAGGTTCGGTTCATCGAGCTCCTCGATATATCAGACCATGTCCTGGTAGGCGTGCACGATGCAGCGCAGTCCACCCACAACCACCGATCGCGGTCATCCTCATCCTCCTCGCCGATCTCCTCGGCGTAGACCAGGGCGGATTGGGGCCATACCTCCCGGGTGTCAGGTCGTCGAAGTCACCGCGAACGACGAGAGAAGCCAACTCCGTCAACGCTTCGCGATCGACCATCCGGCTTCAGTCCCTCGCCAAGACCCGGTCACGCTCGTCGAGGAGCCCGGTGCCGAACCAGACGACGCTCTCGAGGCAGCGTCACCCCGAGGACAGAGTCGTCTCCGTCACCCAGCACATGCGTCAGGAACCAGACGCGGTGGTCGAGGCGGGCCTGGTCGAGCGGCTCGCCCGACCCTGAGCGCTCGGCGCAGGCTCACCAACGGCCGCAGGTCCTGCTCGCCGTGCGGCTGGCGCGCTGGTCGATCACGTCGTTGCCGGCTGGTCTACCTCGCTCACGACCATGCTTCGCCCTCGGCACAGGAAGACCCTACGGGTGGGAGTCAGCGACCCTCTCGCAACCAGCGTCAAGCGTGCCTGCTCCAACGCAGTGATGTCTCGCTGAGCTGACCGACGTGCGGACACGACACTGGCGCGTATGGCACGAGGGTGGGGGCAACGTCCACACGGCAGAAAGAACCGCCCCAGCCAGTGGCTCCCCCGACCCGGGGCGGTTCTTGTCCCGAACATTAGACCCGGCCGATCGACTGCGAACACGGTCCCGTCAGGAAGTCTGGAGTGTGAGACGGAGGCCCGGTCTGCCCTAGACCAGCAACCCAGGGCCCCTCCGCGAGGTCGAGACTTGGCGCAGGGCAGTCACCCCGTGCCGTTGTTTCCCCCCGAGGCAGCACATGGGGTGGCTGTTCTTCGATGCGGCAGACTGCAGGTTCTCGTTCTTTCGACTGGCCAGACGGACATCAGCCCCTCCTGCCAGGAGCCGTCAGCCGAAGACGCTCACTCCGCCAGGACCGACCAGGAGCCCGCCGATGATGAGCAGAGCGCCGAAGAGGACCTGCCCTCGGACGAGGGTCACGATCCCGCTGATGACGAGTACGACGGCGATGATCCACAGAATGGTTGTCATGGTGTTCCTCCCTGAACGTTGACGGGGTCCATGTACACCGTCAACCCGAACTCCAAACCTCTCAACACCGGAACCGGGATCAGGGCGTTCCGGCCGGTTCTTGGGTCTGGGCCCCGTCCTCGTGCTGTTCGACCTCACGAAAGTTGAGGAAGCTGTAGACGACCATCGCCCCGGCGATGATCCCGGAGCCGATCAAGGTGGCGCCGGTCCCCCAGCCGCCCATCAGCCACCATCTGTCGTCGACTGGCCACCACGAGGGAGCCGGTGGGCTGATCCCCCAGTAGACGCCGAGAGCGATCAACCAGGCGACACCCACGAACGACAGCACGATCCTCTGCCAGCTCTTGACGCTGTCGGCAGCAGCGCGCAGGGCAGCTTTCTTCACCGGCTCGAGCCGGCGCTCGGCCCACTCGTACTGCGTGGCCAGCAGCGCCACTCCAGCGAACAGCGCCAGCAGCCCGGGACCGGGCAGGACGAGCGCGGCGATCCCGACCACGACGAGGATCCAGCCCAGGCCCTCTACTGCGACCCGTTTGGCGGTGTTCCGCACGACCATCCCCATCCCTCGATGCGGCCAGACGGCCGGCTCCCCCATGCTACGAGGGGCTGCACAGAAGATCAGCAGATCAGGTCGTCAGTCCTCCTCGTCGGACCCGGCCTCGTCATGGGTGCCCGGACGCGGGGCCCACGGCAGCTCCCTGGCGGGTCGTACGACGATCAGCTCGTCACCTCGCGCCAGCAGGGTGACCGTCGGATCGAAGTAGCGGTAGACCTTCTCGTCCCGCACCACGGCGATGACCTGGTCCGGCAACGACTGAGGGGCCTTGCCGACCTCGTTGACCAGCAAGTCGCGTTGGGCGACCTCGAGGCCCTCGCCATAGGTGAGCAGGTCCTCCATCACCGAGCCGAGGTTCGGCGAGAACGATGCAAGACCGAGCAGCCGGCCCACCGCGTCGGAGGAGGTGATCACCGAGTCGGCGCCGCTCTGGCGTACCAGTGGGACGTTGTCCTGCTCCCGGACCGCCGCGACGATGTAGGCGTCAGGGTTCAGCTGCCGGACGGTCAGCGTGGCGAGGACGGTGGTGTCGTCCCGGGCAGTGGTGATGATGACCTGCTTGGCACTGCTGACATGTGCCCGGCGTAGCACCTCACGCCGGGTTGCATCGCCGGTGACGATGGCCAGCCCGTCCGCATGGGCCTCCTCCTGCGCGACCGAGCCGGGGTCGACGACCACCACGGAGTCACGCGAGGTGCCGTTGTTCAGCAGAGTGTCCACGGCGCTACGCCCCTTGGTGCCATATCCGATCACAACGACGTGCTGTTCCATGTGCTTCCTCCACCGGGCGACCCGGAACATCTCCCGCCCCTGCGAGGCAAGTACTTCGAGTGTGGTCCCGATCAGCAGCACCAGGAAGGCGATGCGGAGCGGGGTGATGACGAACGCGTTGATCATCCGCGCGGGCTCGGTGACAGGGGTGATGTCGCCGTACCCGGTCGTGCTGAGAGTGACGGTCGTGTAGTAGATGGCGTCGCTGAGATCAACCGTCCCGTTGGGGTGCCCCGGCCTGATGTCGGCCCCGTCGCGATAGCCATCCCGGTCGAGGTAGACGAGCAGCACCGTGGCCGCCAGCAGCCCGAGGGCCATCAGCAGCCGGCGAGTCAGTTCCCACCACGGGGAGCGGGTCGTGGGTGGCAGCTTCAGCAGGCCGATGTATCCCTGCGCGGTCGCGTCGTTGGCCACGGAATCCTCAGTCGACTACGTCGCCGTAGATGACGATCTGCTGGTCGGTCTCGCCGTCCAGCTCGCGGGAGTTGCGCACGGAGACGAACCGGAACTCGTCGCCCTCCCGTGGCGTGCGGGCGTTGGGCGTGCGTCGCAATGTGCCGCAGAGCCTGCCCTCCGGGTCCACGCCTTCCTGGCCGTCGATGGCGTCGCCCTCCAGGCAGAGCTGTGACTTGCTGGCATCGAAACTGACCACCTCAGCCGTGGTGCGCTGGGGGGTTTCTGGCAGGAAGACCTGTCCGGCGAGAATGCCTGCCACGACACACAAGGCGCCACCCGCCAGAAAGATCGGCGTCGGCAGGGTTACGTTTCCCACGCCTGAAGCATGGCACGCGGGTGCTGGCGTGCCCGGCATTGACCCCTGGCCGCGAGGCTACCGCGGCCGCCGGCCACGGTGCAGCACCAGGACCTGGGCGAGCTGGGGCGTCGCGAAGCGAGTGAGCGGGCTCTCGACGGTGACCGGCCCGTCGGACCACCGACGCACGCTCACCCACTCCCCCGGATCCGGTACCCGGGAACGGTCCCGGGCAATGGCCCCCAGCATCCCGGCGCCGTACGTCGCACGCACCGGCCCTTCGTCGGTCAGCACGACCAGGATCCCGAGCTCACGCGCGAGTACGCAGCCCACCTCCAGCTCTGGGCGGACTGCGCGTGCAGCCGTCAAGGAAGGACTCCCGTCATTCCCGCAATGTACGTCGCAGCGCCGAGGCGTGCACCGGATTATCGGTCGGCGGTCGTGTGCGTGGAGGATTCCTCGGTCGGCGGGTCGGTCAGGGGGTCATTCGCCTCGGCGGAGCGCTTGTCCTCGGTCGTGGCTCTCTCGAGCGACGTACGCCAGGGCAGCACGTTCTCCAGCTTGAGCCGCTTGAGCCGCTCCATCCGGGCCGTGGTCAGCTCCTTCTGCGGCCAGATCTGGTCGAAGGCCGCGTTCAGCGCAGCACCGATGAGCACCGCGATGGAGAGCAGGTAGAGCCACAGCAGCACCGCGATCGGCGCGGCCAGCGGGCCGTAGATGGAGGTGGACCCCTGCGCGGTGCCGACCAGCACAAGGCGCAGCAGGGCGGAGCCGAACACCCAGCAGAACATCGTGAACACGGCACCGGGCAGGTTGTAGCGCCAGGCCGTCCGCACCGGCACCGACACGTGGTACAGCGTGGTCAGGAAGCAGACACCCAGTACGAGCACCGTCGGCCAATAGAGGTTGTTGAGCACCGAGACCCGGTCGGGCAACCACCTCGCGACCAGGTTCGGGCCGGCGACGACCAGCGGGATGGTCACCACTCCCGTGAGCATCCCGAGCACGTAGAGGAGGAAGGAGAGTGCCCGGGTGCGCACGATGCCGCGCTGGCCGCCGAGACCGTACATGATCGTGATCGTGTCCACGAAGACGTTCAGCGCGCGCGATCCCGACCACAACGCGAGGACGAAGCCGATCGAGACGACGTCGTAGCGTCCGCCACCCTGCAGCACATCGTTGAGGGTGGGCTTGATGATGCTGTCGACGGTCTGGGGGGTCAACGCCTGGCTGGCCAGGGAGATCACGGTCTCCCGGACCTCGTCGATCTGGCTGTCACTGAACTGGGCGAAGATGTAACCGATCGAGCCGGCTAACGCGAAGATCAGCGGCGGCAGCGACAGCACTGCGAAGAACGCTGCCTCGGCAGCCAGGCCGGTCACCCGGTTGCGCATGCAGGTGCCGACTGTCGAGACGACCAGGCGCCACAACGCCTTCCGGACGGTCTCCCATGAAAGCGCCCGCACACCCGCACGCAGACTGCTTCCCACTGCCATGACAACTACGGTAAGGCCATGGCCCCGTCGAACCCCGGCGACAACCGCGTCGCCGCCAACCAAGCACCCCCGCTGGTCGGCCACAACGCGGTCACCTCCGACGCCGCGCTCGTCGAAGCCGTCACCCGGCATGCCGCCTCCGATGTGGTCGACGACCTCACCGCACTGGGCGCCGAGGCCGGTTCGGCAGAGGCCCGCGAGCACGGCATGCTCGCCAACGAGTTCCACCCCGAGCTGGTCCCGTTCGACCGTTTCGGCAACCGCATCGACGAAGTCCGGTTCCATCCCTCCTGGCACTGGCTGCTGGAGCGAGGCGTCGGCCACGGCCTGCAGGCCGCGCCGTGGGAGTCGGACCACCCGCATGCCCACGTACGTCGTGCGGCCGGGTTCTTCGCCTGGTCGCAGACCGAGCCGGGTCACGGCTGCCCCATCTCCATGACGTATGCCGCGATCCCGGCCCTGCGGGTGGATGACGCGATCGCCAAGGAGTGGACCCCCAAGCTGGCCGCCACGTCGTACGACTTCGGGCTGCGACCAATCGCGGAGAAGGCAGGCGCCCTCGCCGGGATGGGGATGACCGAGAAGCAGGGCGGTTCCGACGTCCGGGCCAACGAGACCCAGGCCCGGCCGACCTCCGTCGACGCCGAGTTCACCCTGCACGGACACAAGTGGTTCACCTCCGCCCCGATGAACGACGTGTTCCTGGTGCTGGCCCAGGCACCCGGTGGCATGAGCTGCTACCTCGTCCCCCGGGTGCTTCCCTCCGGCGAGCGCAACCGCCTCGACGTCGTACGGCTCAAGGACAAGTTGGGCAACCGCTCCAACGCCTCCGGCGAGCTCGAGTTCGACGGCACCTGGGCGCAGCGCCTTGGCGACGAGGGTCGCGGCGTGCGCACGATCATCGAGATGGTGGCCGCGACCCGACTCGACTGTGTCCTCGGCTCTGCCTCACTGATGCGGCATGCGCTGGCCGAGGCCTCCTGGCACGTCGCGCACCGTTCCGCGTTCGGCGGTCTGCTCGCCGACAAGCCGTTGATGCAGAACGTCATCGCCGACCTCGCGGTCGAGTCCGAGGCTGCCACCGCCATCGGGATCCGGCTCGCGGCAGCGGTCGACAACCGGAACGACGCGCACGAGGCGGCATTGCGTCGGATCGCCCTCCCGCTCGCAAAGTTCTGGGTCTGCAAGCGCACGCCGATGATGGTCGCCGAGGCACTCGAGTGCCTCGGAGGCAACGGCTACGTCGAGGAGTCCGGCATGCCGCTGCTCTTCCGCGAGTCCCCGCTGAACTCGATCTGGGAGGGCTCGGGCAACGTCAACGCACTCGACGTACTGCGCGCTCTCACGCGCGAGCCCGAGGTGCTCGAGGCCTGGCTCACCGAGGTCGGTCTGGCGCAGGGCGAGGACCCGCATCTGGACCGTGCCATCGAAGGGGTGCTCACGATGCTGGCGGACACCTCCACGCTCGAAGTCTCCGCGCGACGCCTGGCCGGCCAGATGGCGGCCTGCCTGCAGGCCTCGCTGCTCCTGCGGTTCGCTCCCCCGTCGATCGCTGGCGCGTTCTGCGCCACCCGGCTCGGCGGCGACTACAACGGCACGCTGGGGACCTTGCCGAACGGGACCGGCCTGCGGTTGATCGTCAATCGGACCACGCCGGTCATCGGCTGAGTTCCCCCTTCCGACCAGACGGACGGGGTTGTCGGCCCTTCCCTGACGTATTGGGGTGAAGCATCAGGGCGAAAACGTCAGGGATCCCCGGCTAGCCGGGGATCCCTGCACCCTTATCCCAGGGCAGCGGAGACGACCTCGCGGGCCTCGGCCTGGACCTCGGCGAGGTGGCCCGGGCCCTGGAAGGACTCGGCGTAGATCTTGTAGACGTCCTCGGTCCCGGACGGCCGGGCCGCGAACCAGGCCGACTCGGTGGTGACCTTGAGACCACCGATCTTTGCGCCGTTGCCGGGCGCCTCGGTGAGCTTGTCGACGATCGGCTCGCCGGCCAGCTCGGTCGCGCTCACGTCGTCGGGAGAGAGTGCGGCGAGCTTGGCCTTCTGGGCGCGGTCTGCAGGTGCGTCGATGCGCGCGTACGCCGGCTCGCCGTGCTGCGCGACGAGGTCCGCGTAGTGCTCGCTGGGGGAACGGCCGGTCGCGGCCAGGATCTCGGAGGCCAGCAGAGCCAGGATGATCCCGTCCTTGTCGGTGGTCCAGGTATTGCCCTCTCGACGCAAGAAGGATGCCCCGGCGGACTCCTCTCCGCCGAAGCCGAACGAGCCGTCGATCAGACCGGGCACGAACCACTTGAAGCCGACCGGCACCTCGACCATCGGCTTGCCCAGCGAGGCCGCCACCCGGTCGATCATCGACGAGGACACCAGGGTCTTGCCGATCCGCGCCGAGTCGGGCCAGCCCGGCCGCGCTCCGCCGAACAGGTAGCCGATCGCCACCGCGAGGAAGTGGTTGGGGTTCATCAGTCCGGCGCCGGGCGTCACGATGCCGTGACGGTCAGCGTCGGCATCGTTGCCGGTGGCGATGTCGTAGTCGGCCTTGCGCACGATCAGCGATGCCATCGCGGACGGTGACGAGCAGTCCATCCGGATCTTGCCGTCCCAGTCGAGGGTCATGAATCGCCAGGTGGCATCGACCAGCGGGTTGACCACGGTCAGGTCCAAACCGTGCCGGTCGGCGATCTCACCCCAGTAGGCCACGCTCGCGCCGCCCAGTGGGTCCGCGCCGATCCGCACGCCGGCCTCGCGCACCTGGTCGAGGTCGAGCACGTTCGGGAGGTCGTCGACGTAGGTTCCCAGGAAGTCGTAGGACGACACGGCCGCGCGCGCTCGCTTGAACGGCACCAGTTTCACGTCCGCGAGACCACCGAGGATGAGCTCGTTCGCGCGCGCCGCGATCACGCTCGTCGCGTCGGAGTCGGCCGGGCCGCCGTGCGGGGGGTTGTACTTGAACCCGCCGTCGGTCGGCGGGTTGTGCGAGGGCGTGACGACGATGCCGTCTGCCAACCCTGTGGTGCGCCCCCGGTTGGCCCGAAGGATCGCGTGCGAGACAGCGGGCGTCGGCGTGTAGCCGTCGCGGTCGTCGACGAGCACGTCCACCTCGTTGGCGACCAGCACCTCCAGTGCTGTCGCCCACGCCGGCTCGGAGAGCCCATGGGTGTCCCGCCCGACGAACAGCGGCCCGTCGTACCCCTTCGCTCGACGGTAGTCGCAGATCGCCTGCGTCGTGGCCAGGATGTGCGTCTCGTTGAACGAGGTCTTCAGGCTCGAGCCCCGGTGTCCGCTGGTGCCGAAGGCGACCTGCTGGTCGACGTCCTCGGGATCGGGAACACCGGTGTAGTAGGCCGTGACGAGGTGGGCCACGTCGACGAGGTCGGCTGGCTCGGCCAAGTGTCCGGCGCGGGGGTCGGTCACCGTTTCCTCTCAGCCCTTGACCGTCGGGGGCGCGACGACCTGCCCCTTGGCCAGCACGGTGAGCCCCTCGTCGACGACGAACCCGCGGGCCAGGTCGTCCTCCTCGGAGACACCGATCTCGGCGCCCGGGGGGACCACGACGTTCTTGTCGATGATCGCGTTGCGGACCACGGCACCGGCGCCCACCCGAACCCCAGGCAGCAGCACCGAGTCGGAGACGTCGGCACCAGTCTCGACGTAGCACGCCGGCGACAGCACCGACTTGCTCACTGCGCCACCGGTGACCACGACTCCCGGAGACAGGATCGAGTTGTACGTCGTGGTCGGTACCCCTTCGAGCCCCTCGACCAGCTTGGCCGGTGGCTGCGGGCCATAGCTGGTGTAGATCGGCCACTGGTTGTTGTAGAGGTTGAAGACCGGGAGCGGTGCGACCAGGTCCATGTGCGCGGCGTAGTAGGACCGCATGGTCCCGACGTCACGCCAGTAGCCACGATCGCGATCGTTGGAGCCCGGCACATCGTTGTCCTTGTAGTCGTAGACTGCCGATTCGGTCCGGTCCACGAACCACGGCACGATGTCCCCACCCATGTCGTGCTTCGACC
>Ga0136634_10000981_pt1 | contig 11293 bp, 10 predicted proteins | sample AntDrymUQ8332106_2_FD_104654 | JGI IMG/M metagenome (GOLD analysis project Ga0136634, IMG submission 104654) | Polar desert sand microbial communities from Dry Valleys, Antarctica - metaG UQ833 (21.06) | ecosystem: Environmental > Terrestrial > Soil > Desert | place: Antarctica: Dry Valley... | reverse complement strand
TCTTTAACCGGATTGCTCTGCACTGCAGGAGGAGTTGGCTTGCCTTCTTTTTTATCTGCATCACAAGATGAAGCAGTCAGCATAATAAATGGTGCAAGAAAGATGATATAAAAAAAATATTTCATGATTTTATCTGACTTCTATTCTGTTTCCGATACTATAATTCAACTGACTGATGGATCGCCTGAGCTCAAATTCAATTTCTGCTCTTCTTAATTTTCCATTTACCAATTGCCGTAAACCTTCGAGCACCGGCAGATAAGAGATATCACCTCTTTCATACGACAGTTGTACAAGTCTCACAGCTTCCTCCAGGGAAGGAATTACGCCACTGTTCCAGTTTGTATAGCTTTTATATAATTCTTCGTACCGGTTGTAGGCATCGGTTACATCCAATGCAATCCGCTGCTTCAAGGCAACGTATTGAAATGACGCCTGCTCTATTTCTGCGCGGGCCCTCGCAATCTTACCCTGATTGCGATTCAGTATTGGAATCTCCATTTGGAACCCAGGGTTAAATGCATTCGGAAACCATTTATTAGTATTGCCGCTTTGTAAATGTTCATAGTTCAAAACCGCCGTAAATGCCAATATCCTGGAGCGCTCCCATCCCAGCCGTTTTGCGGCAGATGCAATCGTTAACTTTGCAGCCTGCAATTCAGGTTGGTACAATCCCGCCAACTCCAGGTATTCACTTTTAGAAATTTTGTGTGCAAGAAGGGTATCCTTTGTTAATTGAAATGACAGGCTGGTATCCGGAGCAAAGCCGAGTAACGTATACAATCTGTTGAGTTGAAGAATAGTATCCAGGTTGGCTTTAATGGACTGGTCGACGGCGCTTGCTGAATCAGCCCGGAAAGTGAGGGCTTCCAGTTCACTGATCTCTCCGTAACGTAACCGTGCATTTCCCAGACGGCTTATCTCTGCCCGGATAATTGCATTTTCTGCCAGGATTGCCGCTTTATCCCGAGCAAATTGCATATCCGTAAACGATAGCTGTACATCGCGGATCAATGAAAAACCACGCTGTACCATATTGCCGGCTATACGTTCTGCTTCTACGCGGGCCGCGGCAATTCGTTTTGGTCGCAACCATAAAAAATCGAAAGCAAAATTGATATATCCTGAAGCCATGATCCCGGCATTGGGAGAAAGATATCGCAGCAATGGATTTGACACGATGCCGGCATCGATAACATCCGCATGAGCAATAGAAATAGATACGAGATCAGCCTGAAACTGTCCATTATTCCAGAGTGCTATTCCAATCGCCTCATCTTCATTAATACCATCTGATGTTACGGTATTCGGCGGCAGTTCTAGTTGACCAGGTAGTTTGGTTTTCGTAAGATCAAATCCTGATTGTTTCTTTAACTCATCAGAAACGAAAGAACGCGTGACATGATTACTGGTTGCACAGCTAATCCCAAAATATATGGCGCAAAAAAATAATAAAAGTTTTGGTACCCGACGCATAAGGTTAATAAGATAAATATTAAAACATGGATGTAACATAGTTCTGAATTCTGAAGAAATTCTAAACTCCTGATAGGCCGCATTCATGGTACCTATTTAATGATTACGAGTACACCGGGTAAAATCAATAGAACTCCAATTGCAGTTTTGATTGTAAGCACTTCCCTAAAAAGATTACTGATAAATATTAAGGTTCAAGCAAGGCTCAACTTGTTGATGGCGCTACCTATGAAACATTTTCCAATTGCAGTGCTTGAAATAAAAAATCCAGCATAATCCTGTAGCCATTCCTTAAAATATAAGAAACACAGGATTTTTCTGCGACCACGCAAAGAACGTGGATGTCTTGCTTTAAATAAGGCGAGCCCCAGGCCAATATTAATACCACGATCATTCGGATTGCTGTTGCCAAATCACTTTCGACTGAGTTTTGAGTCGGGAGTGAATTAAATCAGGGAACTGTATTCTGACCACCGAGTAAAGACTATAGCCTCCCGATCTCCGACACCTATCCTTCTAAAAACGAAAAATCTTTATCCCCTTGTGAAAGAGCATAAAGATTGCATTGTTAAACCTATTCTCAGATTAGCGCGAGCCATCTCTCCCTGAATTGCCGCTACTACTGCCTGATGATTTGCCGTCCTTTCCAGACTCCATATCCTTATCCTTAGATGAATCGCGGCCGGAAGTGTTTTGTTTTTTTCCACTTCCGCTGCCGGTATCTGCGCTGTTACCGCGAGCCTGGCCCTGGCTGCTTTGCCCTTTACCCTGGCGTTTGGATTTGTCTGCCATGATTTTTATTTTTAATGGTTAAGAACAATATCACTTTTTACAAAAAAAGCATGCCTTTCTATTTTGCAATTATTTGTCATTGTTTGCCGGTTAATGAGATAGATATGCGAAACGAATTCAACAAAGTGCATATGGGTATCAGTATTTCCTTTAAATTTAAATGAGCGTTTGAATCAACCACTAATGACTTCATTTAATCTACACTACCAAAATGACCTTACTAATTGTTTTGTTCAGTATCCTGCTGCTGGTATTACTGATCACCTGGGGTAAATTCAATCCTTTCCTTGCTTTTCTGATTGTCTCTATTACAGCAGGATTGCTGCTCGGCATTCCTTTGGATAAGATCACTAAATCGGTAGAAAAAGGCATAGGTGCTACATTAGGTTCATTGGTCATCATTATTTCACTGAGGGCCATGTTGGGGAAACTGGTCGCCGAAAGTGGAGCCGCTCAAAGAATCACCCGTTCGCTTATGCAGGCTTTTGGAATGAGATACATCACCTGGGCATTGATGGTAACAGGATTTATTGTCGGCATTCCTTTGTTTTACAATGTTGGTTTTGTATTGATGATACCATTGATCTTTTCTGTAGCGTACCAAACAAAATTACCGGCAGTCTATGTGGGATTACCAATGCTGGCTTCGTTATCAGTTACTCATGGATTCTTACCACCACACCCGTCCCCAGCAGCACTGGTTGGGCAATTCAACGCCAACATGGGATTGACCCTGGTATATGGTATTATCATCGCCATTCCAACCATCATTGTTGCCGGACCCATCTTCGCAAAAACGATCAGGAACATTAAAGCGACTCCCTTGCAAACTTTTCAGCCAAAAACTTTGCCCGATGAAGAACTTCCCGGAACTGCAAATAGTTTTTTCTCCTCCTTATTGCCGGTTTTCTTACTGATCATCACCACGGTATTCCCTTATTTTATGGAAGCAAATGATTCCAATAAAAGCCTTTTTGCTTTCGTCGGCGACCCATCGATCGTTATGTTGATTTCACTGATGGTAGCCACCTATACACTTTGGCTTTCCAGAGGAAAAAGTATCAAGGTGATTATGGGACAGTATGCGGAAGCTGTAAAAGATATTGCTGTTATCGTTTTGATCGTAGCCGGCGCTGGTGCGCTGAAACAGGTTTTTACAGATAGTGGTGTCAGTGATCAGATCGCCGGCCGCTTACAGGGTCTGAACATTGAACCACTGGTTCTCGCCTGGCTGATCGCCTGTGTAATACGGCTTTGTGTAGGTTCGGCTACGGTTGCAGGTTTGACAGCTGCCGGCATCGTTTATCCCTTGATGGTACAAACCGGTGCTAATCCAAACCTGATGGTATTATCTATTGGAGCGGGAAGCCTGATGTTCTCGCACGTAAACGATTCCGGGTTTTGGTTGTTTAAAGAATATTTTAACCTCAGTATTAAGGAAACCATCCGCTCCTGGTCTCTTATGGAAACGATCGTGGCCATCCTGGGATTGATCGGCGTTTTGATTTTAAATCTTTTTATCAAATAATATGGATTCCAAATCACCGGAACAAAGCTTTGCTGAACTGGGGTTAACTCTTCCTCCGGCTCCGGCACCAATGGGTGTCTACAAGCCGTGCCTTGTCGAGGGGAAATATTTGTACGTATCGGGTCATGGAACTGTTAAGGATGACAGGTCTTTGATTATCGGACGGATTGGAGAAGATATGGATATTGAGCAAGGTAAACTCGCAGCCCGCCAGGTAGGTCTTGCCATATTATCAACCATCAAAACCAATATCGGTAGCCTCGATAAAATTAAGCGTGTCATTAAAGTGCTGGGCATGGTTAACTGTGTACCGACTTTTGAAAAGCATCCTTACATTATTAATGGCTGCAGTGAACTGTTTGCAAAAGTATGGGGTGAAGAAAATGGCATCGGTGTGCGAAGTGCAGTAGGAATGGGTTCATTACCTGATAATATTCCTGTTGAAATTGAAGCGTTGTTTGAATTGCATTAACGCAGTCCTGGTCTGATAGTCCCCATCTGACCAGGATTCACTTTCCTTGTCAGACGGGGACAGTCAGACCAAACCAAAAATACGGTGCCTTTTAATTGAAGGCATGTCGTTTGAATTGTAATAGCATACCATATTTCATAATAACGAAACCATGACTGTTAACAAACCCGAACATTATATTATCCATGGCGATCACAATTTTCCGAATAATGATCATTTACCCGTACTTGTGTATAAACATGCATTTGATTCCCAGGATAAAAAGATGGCTGAAAGTATTGAAAACAAATTCAGGGAAAATAACTGGACAAATTCATGGCGTAACGGTATTCTGGAAAAACACCATTACCATAGCAATACGCATGAGGCATTGGGTATTTCTTCAGGCCGGTGCAAGGTTCAATTGGGTGGCCCAAATGGAATTGTACTTGAAGCCGAAAAAGGAGATGTGCTCATACTGCCCGCGGGCATCGCACATAAAAATCTTGGCTGCAGTAACGACTTTGAATGCATTGGTGGATATCCTGATGGCATCGGGCCCGATATGAGATATGGAAAACCGGAAGAACGAGAAGAATCGGATGAGAATATCCGGAAGGTTGTTCTTCCTGAAACGGATCCGGTTTTTGGATATGATGGCGCCTTGATAACTTATTGGTTAATGCAATAAGCAGTGGGCGGCGTTAGCTGTTTGAGATGAAGTGCACCAGAGACGCAACGACGGAAAGGAAACAAAAAGATCAAAAAGAATTTGGTGCCCGGTGACCTGGCAAGCATTAAGGTTTCTCGCCTTCGAGTAAACCCTTTGATAAATTTTGCCATTGAGAGGAAGAAATTCCGGCAAATGCACTGACTGCAATGATTGCATTCCTAATTTTATCTACCAGGTTTTTTATAACGGCATTTGGTTTTTCGTTCCGGCCATAGACTCCGGCTTTAACCTGCACTCCCCTACGTTCAACAACAAAACTACTTGTTGCCTGCTCATTAAAAAAATGAGCAACTTCATTACCTTTTGTGTTTGGATTTGAAGCAGGACGAACCCGTATGGCAAGAGATTCAATATCATTTTCGCAATCAATACGCTCCTCAATCTTTTCTATTAACACCCAATCATAGCCTCCGCCTTCCACACCTCCCGGACCCGGAATATCAATTTTAAAATGATCGCCCTTCTCTGCATGGCGTTCTATTTCATTTCCATCCTGATCTGTTAATTTAAAATCAGCTGACATAGATCCGCATAATTTTTCCCAATGATTTACATCGAGCAATCTGTTGGCGGCCGCTTTAAATATTTCCTGGGCATTTTCCCGGCTTTCCGAAACAATGGCGTACTCAGTGTTGGTTTGCTGTCCCGTTTGCTGATCAGGAACGATATCTTTTTTAGCTCCATCTTCCATACCCAAGGTTAATAAAAAAGCGTGCCATTTAAATCAATCAAAGTGTAAATTGCACTATACTCATCAATTTTTATGTTATGCGATTGATTGCCACTATGTTGTTTTTTATTTTTTCTGTGAATTTGTTTTCCCAGGAGTTCTTTTTGTTTGCCGGCACTTATACCAATGGCGATAGCAAAGGTATTTACGTCTATTCTTTCAATTCGCTTAATGGCGAAGTAAAACCGGTAAGCATTGCGGAAGGCGTTTCCAATCCTTCATTCCTTTCATTATCGCCTTCGGGAAAATATTTATTTGCGGTTAACCAAAACAGTGGGGGAACACCCAGTGAGGTGAGTTCGTTTGCATTTAATAAAGTAAGCGGTCAACTTAGTTTGATCAACAAACAATTAAGTGGAAGTGAAGGTCCCTGTTATATTTCAGCCGATGCCAGCGGTAAATGGGTAATGGTTGGTCATTATACAGGGGGCACCGTCGCCGCATTTGCCGTGGAAAAAGATGGATCCCTGAAATCCCACGCTCAACTTATTACACATAATGGAAGCAGCGTAAATAAGCAAAGACAGGAAAAATCCCATGTTCATGCCACTGTATTTTCACCAGACCAACGCTTTTTATTGGTACCTGACCTGGGTATGGATAAAATTATGATATACCGTTTCGATCCGGCCTTTTGGAAGAAGCCTTTGACACCGTCAAAGAAACAAGACTTCATTAAAACAAAACCCGGAAGCGGCCCGCGTCATCTTAGTTTTCATCCAACAAAGCCCTATGCCTATTTGATAGAAGAATTAGAAGGTACCGTTTCTGTTTTTCACCATAGCCAGGATACGTTCAAATTCATTCAGAATATAAGTTCTCACCCACCCGATTACAGTGGCACCAAGGGAAGCGCAGACATTCATGTTTCACCGGATGGAAAATTTTTGTATGCTTCCAATCGCGGCGATGCAAATAATATTGCCATCTTTGCGATCAACCCTGATAACGGAAAGCTGGCGGCGAAAGGTTTTCAATCTTCCATGGGTACTGTACCCAGAAATTTTATGATCGATCCTACAGGCAACTACTTACTGGTAGCAAACCAGTCAAGCAGTAACATTGTAATTTTTAAAAGAAATTTGATGACAGGCCAACTACAGCCTACGGGAAAAGAAATCAGTGTTCCCAATCCGGTAAGCCTCGTGATGCTAAAAAAATAAACCAACTATTCATCATATTGAAAATCGATAGCCAGGGTACACCCTTCCCCGGGCTGAGATTGAAGGCGCATATTGCCATTGACCACCTCCAATCGGTTACGGATATTGTTTAGTCCTAACCCTTGCCTCACCTGCTGCACGTCGAAGCCGATTCCATTGTCATTAATAATTAAGTGGACTGCCCGGCTGAGTTGTTTTAATTGAATACTTACGTGGTCAGCTTCAGAATGCTTCACAACATTGTTTAATTGTTCCTGTATGATGCGGTAAGTCATTAGTTGTTTGGAAGAGGCAAGCAGGTGTTCATCAAAAGTGGTTGCATCCAGGTCGATCACGATATCTCTGGCCTGTTCTATAGAATGGATCATATCGGAAATGGAGGCGATCAAGCCGTTTAAGCTTAATGTAGGCGGAGTCAGTGATTTTGATAATTGCCTGATCTCCTTGATCACCACATCGAGGTATTCAGAACTTTTTTTCAACACATCACTTTTATCCGGGGAATCACCGCGGGCATATTCTACATACAACTTTACAACACCCAGTAGTTGATTAACATTATCATGCAATTCTTCAGCTAATTTTTTCCGCTCGGCTTCGTGTGCATTGATGATGCTTTGCGTCATTTCATGGGTATGTTTTACTTTTTGTTCTACCAATTGCTGTTGCAGCGTCCGTTGTTCAGTTACGTCCTGCATGGCGCCTATGAGCCGGTCAGGTTGACCGCTCTCATCGCGCATAATAAAACCACGGTCGAAAACTGTTTTATAATTTCCTTCCTTACATCGAAAACGATATTCATCCTGCCAGACAGCGCCTCCGTCACTTAATTTTCCTTCCAACTTGGCAATCACGCGTTCCCTGTCTTCCGGATGAAGATTGTCCTTCCACCATAGGTTATTGTCGGCCAGTTCATCAGCGGTATAACCAAATATTTTCTGCAACGTTCCGTTGGTAAAACATTCGCCCGTTTTGAAGTTCTGGTCCCATATTGCATCATTGGTCGCCATTCCCAAAACATTGTATCGCCGTAACGTTTCCTCCTGCTGTGTGCGTGCTTTTTCAATGTTTGAGTACAGTTTTTTGCTTACAAAATAGATCAGCAAGGCTGATAAAACCATAAAAAGTATTCCTTTGTATATCTGCAATCTTTGTATGTTAATCAGTTGGTTGGTGGCATGAGATAATATAAAGTCCGTAGTTAAAACCCAGACTATTCCAAACATCAGAAAGATCAAGGCCAACTTAAGTGGAGAGCTTAATTTTTTCATCTGACCAATTTTATGAAATCGTTCATACGATTATGTTATATTGTTTCCCGAAAACTGACGGCGCAGCTTTGTCCATTGCATAAACACGCCTGGAATCAACATAGGTACTTTCTCAGCATACATTTTATACTTTTCGCCAAATTCCTGTATTAATTTTCGTTCTTCAATACGAATACCTGCAATAGTATAAATAGAGATAAGCACGCAGGCAGCCAGATTGCTCCAGAACGGAAATAACAAGAAACAACTCCAGATAAATAGCAGTGTTCCAAAATAAAGTGGGTGACGAACAAAGTTGTGTATCCCATGAGTCTGCAATATGGGTGCGGAATGATCCGCACCTGAAAAAACGCTCACGCCGCTTAGTTGGAAAAAATATTTTCGTATGCATAGAATCATCACAATAATTCCTGTTGTTCCGCTTAACAATCCGATAAAGTTAAGCAGTTCGAAAGTCTCCCAGATGGCGACACTTTCTATAGTATATTGGAAATAAAGGAGGAATAGCATATTGAGCATCGCAAAAACCGAATAATAAAGGCGATAAAACCGAAAACGATTTCTTAACAGCAAACGCATTTTAGATTTCCACCATTCACCTGCCAATACAGAATGCTGGATACAGAAAAGCACCCATAAAATGACCAGGTACAGGTGTTGAGAAATCATCGAATTATAATTGATTTATAAAGTAAGTTACAATAAACCCATAAAATGGAAATAACATCGGGAAGTGAATGTCGCCTGAAAGGTTTCTCAACGATGTTTTATAACTGTTAAGGAATATCTTTGCCGCATGCATTATGTTTCTGTTGAAAACGTGACGAAGAATTACGGCATTAAACCTTTATTCGCAAAAATTTCATTTCATATTGAAGAGGGTGATAAAATTGCACTGGTCGCGAGAAATGGGAGTGGTAAATCCACGCTTCTAAAAATTCTGGCAGGCAGGGAAACCGCGGATAGCGGTAAAGTTTGGGTTCATAAAGAAGTGGATATTGCACTATTTGAGCAGGAACCCCAATTTGTAGAGAATAAATCGATCCTCGACAATATCTTTTTCCATAACCACCCGGTAATCAATATTATTAAAGAATATGAACTGGTCAGCGAATCAGAGGATTTCGATAAACTGGGAGATATCCTTATAAAAATGGATGAACTGGGTGCCTGGGATTTCGACACCAAGGTGAAGCAGATTCTCGGTAAACTGAATATTCATCACCTCCAGCAACCGGTAAATTCCTTAAGCGGTGGACAGCGAAAAAGGGTTGCACTTGCCAAAACATTGATTGATATTGGTTTTGAACACAAGCATGTTCTGCTGGTGATGGATGAGCCTACCAACCACCTGGATGTTGAAATGGTGGAATGGCTGGAACATTACCTGAGTAAAGAAAATGTTACACTGCTATTGGTTACCCATGACCGGTATTTCCTGGATACCGTTTGTGAAGAAATATGGGAACTGGATGGCAGCGACCTTCATGTTTATAAGGGAGATTATCAGAATTATCTTGAAAAAAAAGCTGCCAGGGTAGAGAGTGAATCTGCGAGCATCGACAAAGCGAGGAATACTTACCGGAAAGAGCTTGAATGGATGCGAAAGCAGCCCAAAGCCCGAACAACAAAAAGTAAAAGCCGGCAAGACAATTTTTACGATGTTGAAAAAAAGGCTAAGCAACGGATTGAAGACGAAAAACTTCAATTGGATATGAAGATGAGCAGGCTCGGGGGGAAAATCGCCGAACTGAAAAAAGTATATAAAAGCTATGGTGATTTCGTCATTCTGAAAGGATTCGATTATACGTTTAAAAAAGGTGATCGTATCGGCGTTGTCGGCAAAAACGGGATCGGCAAATCTACTTTTTTGAATATGTTGCAGGGACTTGAAAAAGCAGATAGCGGGAAAATTAATATAGGCGACACCGTGGTATTTGGAAATTATTCCCAGCAGGGTTTGTCTGTAAAGGAAGACATGCGGGTGATCGAATTTGTTAAGAACATTGCCGAAAGCTTTCCGCTGGCTGGTGGTGGTTCGTTGAGCGCTGCACAATTCCTGAACCTGTTCCTGTTTCCACCCGATCAGCAGTACACTTATCTTTCCAAATTAAGTGGTGGGGAAAAAAGAAGATTGCATTTGTTATCGATCCTCTTCCGCAATCCTAATTTTTTAATTCTCGATGAACCGACCAATGACCTGGATCTTCCCACACTGGGTGTGCTGGAGAATTTTCTATCGGAATTCCAGGGATGCTTGCTGATCGTTAGCCATGACCGGTATTTCATGGATAGGCTGGTAGATCATTTATTTGTATTTGAAGGAGAAGGATTTGTACGTGATTTTCCCGGCACTTATTCGCAGTACAGGATCTGGCTAAAGGAAGAAGATGAAAGGATCGCTGCCGGCCGTGCAACGCCCGTCGCTAAAAATGAAAACGGATTTTCGGCCAACAATCAACCTATATTAAACGATGGTTCCATCGCAGTCAGTGAAAAAAGAAAGCTTAATTATAAGGAAAAAAAAGAATTTGAAACATTGCAAAAAGAGATTGCTCATCTCGAAAAAGAACGGGCTGAGGTGAATGAGAAGTTGAATCATGGAAACATGCTTTTTGAAGAATTGCAACAGCTCTCTCTGAGGGTCGGAGAAATCAATATGCTCATGGATGAAAAGGAACTTCGCTGGCTTGAATTGAGCGAAGGGGATGCCCGTTAGCAAATTGCAGTGGGCAGTTCACTTCAATCGCTCATCGTGCACGTACTTAAAATATTAAAGGCTAAAATATGCTGAAATTATTGGTACCCCTATCACTATGTATTTGTTCAATGAGCTGGGCACAAAAAGTGGCCAATCCCCAACCATTTGCCAACACCATTACAACTGAAGATCTGAAAAAACATTTATACATTGTTGCAGGAAAGGAAATGGAGGGAAGAGAAACAGCCACTCCTGGCCAACGTAAAGCTGCCGCCTATATTGAAGAATATTTTAAGTCATTGGGCTTATTGCCAGCTAGTCAAAGCAATTATCAGATGGAATTTCCGGTTTTCCAGGATTCAATGATTAAAACCTCTTTGCTGGTAAATGGAAAAGCATTTAGTCTGTTTAAGGATTATACCATCAATATGAGTAGCTCTCATGCCGT
>Ga0136634_10000980_pt1 | contig 11295 bp, 9 predicted proteins | sample AntDrymUQ8332106_2_FD_104654 | JGI IMG/M metagenome (GOLD analysis project Ga0136634, IMG submission 104654) | Polar desert sand microbial communities from Dry Valleys, Antarctica - metaG UQ833 (21.06) | ecosystem: Environmental > Terrestrial > Soil > Desert | place: Antarctica: Dry Valley... | reverse complement strand
GAAGGCGGCCGAGCTCCGTAACGCGTTGGCGGATTTTGTAGATGGCTCGCGTGCGTCCGGTGATGGAGCACTCATCGCGCGCCCGGCCGCTGCTGCTGCAACCGTCGCGCCTGTGAGTGGCCACGCATTGAGCAGACGCACCGGAGTCGCAATCGCCGCCGGCGTGATTGCGGTGGCCATTCTGGTGGCAGCCTTGAGTCGCGACCGCGATCCCCCAGTTTCAGCCGCATCGATGCCTGAGTCAGTCACTGCGCCGCAGCCGGTTGTTGTATCTCCGCCTGTGGTCGACCCGCCGACATCAATTGCGGCACCGGGAACCAGCGACGTCACGGTACCCGATGCGAAGGCTCCGCCTCGCCGCAAAACGGAGCCCCTCGCCACGCCTGCACCACCGGTTCGGGACGGCGTGGTCACACTCGCCGTTTCACCGTGGGGCGAGGTCAGCGTGGACGGCGCACCGCGGGGTGTATCCCCGCCATTGACCCAGTTGTCACTGCCGCCGGGTGTGCACACGATCGAAATTCGCAACGGTGCCGCACCGCCGCTGGTCGCGCGCGTCGAGGTGCGATCCGGTGAGACGCTGGGCCTGCAACACCGTTTTTAGCCCCCTTTTTTGTCCGCTCAGTCCCGTCTTTGGACGGTACGGCTGATTGTGGCTCGCGCCGGCATCCGTTAGCCTGCGGCGTGCATCGGTTAACTATATGGCTCAAGCACTTACCCAGAATTTAAAGCTGATCGGCCGATATTCGATCCTGCGCGAGTTGCGCCGCGACAGGCATACGGTGGCCTATCTGGCTCTTGACCCCGTGTTGAACCGCGAGCTGGTGTTGAAGGCTGTGCAACTACAACCGCGCCCGGACGATCAAGGTGCCGGGCACGAGCGAATCGAGCAGGCGTTCATGCGGCAGGCGCAAGCTGCAGGCCGGCTGCATCATCCTCATATCGTCACCGTGTTCGATGCAGGCCGTGTGCACAACATTGGTTACCTGGCGCTTGAACGCGTTGACGGCAAACTGCTCGACGAGGCAATGCGGGAGGGATTTCGTCCCGGCACACTGCAGGCTGCCGATATCGCGGCACGCGTAGCCGACGCGATGGAACATGCGCACTCGCGAGGTGTGCCGCATGGCAATCTCGGCCCATCGCGCATTTATCTGCAGGGCGCAGATCGTGTGCCTAAAGTGATGGGCTTTGGAGGCTGGATCGATAGTGGGACGTCGGGCGACTTCGAACTTGCCGGCACCGAGGCGATGATGTCGTACTTCGAAAACGAACTGGGGCCAGAGGCGCGCAGAAAAGATATTCGGGCGCTAGGTTCGTTGCTGTTTCTTTTGCTGACAGGTCAGCGCCCAGATCTTGTTGCCCTGCGCAACCGCAAGGGTGGCGAAAATCCTATCCTCGAACTGCGACCCACGGCACCGCTGGCTCTGGCAGAAATTGCAGAGAACGCACTTGGCCTGACCCACGCGCGTCCCTTCAGCACCGCTGCCCAATTCCGTAACGCGTTGACAACTTTTCTGTGGGGTCAGCGCGGGGCGCAGCCATCAAGCGCACTGACCATCACTGGCATGCCTACACGGGTGGAGATCATGCCACCCGCGCAAACGCGCGCTCCGACGATGCGCGCCCACGCGCCGATTCCTACCGCTCGCCCGCTTGCCGTGCTTACGGGCAACAAGATCGCGCTGGGTGCCGGCGTGTGCGTTATCGCATTGATCGCCGCCTTTGGTACGTCGTTGCGAGGACAAGCCGCACCGACTGCCGCAACTGGCGGTGCTGCTCCCGCATCTGCTGTTTCTGCAGAACCCGGCACCGCAGAACGCAACACAGCGACTGAGGTGCCGGCGGCTGCGCCCGCCAACGCGTCAACCCCTCCGGCGGCTTCGGGAGTTGTCGTACCGGATTCGCCTCCCCGTGCAGGCCCAGGACGTCTGGCTAGGGCGCCCGGAGCGACGTCCGAACGCGGCGTGGTGATCTTTGCCGTCGCACCCTGGGGAGAGGTGTTCGTCAACGGCGCGCGCGAAGGCACCACCCCCCCCCTAGCGCAATTGGTTCTACCCGCTGGTCGTCATACCATCGAACTGCGCAACGGACAGCGTCCGCCGTATGTCACACAAGTCGACATTGCGCCGGGTCGTCCACTTCGGATCAGTCATCTGTTTCAATGACAATCGTCCATATTCCCGACGTCCGGCAGGTCGGCATCATCGCAGTGATTGCACTGGTGCAGGGGTGTGCGCTCCTGGATCCCCCTCCGGCGCCACCGCCGCCCCCGGCGCCGTCGATCAGCATTGCCCGGCTGTACGAGCAGCCGGCAGAGCGCGCATTCATCAACGGCATGCGGTTTTACGAGGATGGCCAATACGAGCGCGCCGAGGTGCTGTTCAAGCGCGCGCTCAGCGATGGGCTGCGTGATCGCAACGATGTCGCTGCATCGAACAAGCACCTGGCATTCATCGCGTGCGCATACGATCGCCCGGCGGAGTGCGAGTCGGCATTTCAGGCAGCGTTCGACGCTGACCCCACCTTCAAACTAAGTGATGCGGAAGTCGGCCACCCACTGTGGGGACCGGTTTACAAGCGCGTTGCGGCCGAGCGGACCCGAACGCTGAAAAATTCCTGATCAGCAAAGCGCGGCACGGCGCATCGGCCATCCGCACGGTAACGACGCCTTACGAACCGACCGCTATCAAAATCCAATCCGCGGCTTCTTCGATGCGCGCTCTTCGGTAATGTCGTCCGGCAGTACTTCATCACGGCCAGCAAGCTTCGCGTTGCCAAATGCAGCGAGCATCACGCGTCGCATCTCGCGTGGTTTCAGTTTGCATAAACGGTCGAGGCTTTGAAGCCCCAGGTGCTCGGGGAAGGCGCGGCCCCAGGCGTGCTCATTTCGCAGCTCTTCATAAATGCAGCGTGCGATACGCCGCGAGCCCTCGTAATCGGGCGGCTCGATCGAATACACGTTCATGCGGTTCAAGATCGGTGACGGTATCGCGGTCGCGTGATTGGCCGTCGCAATCCAGACGACCTCGGATGCATCGATTGGTACTTCGGCAAATTCATCGACGAACTCGCTCGCCGTGTCATGCTCAAGCAGCGTGTAGAGACTTCCAAGCGGGTCGTATTGGGTATCGCCGCCGGCCTTGTCGATTTCATCGACGACGATCACCGGGTTTGCGTAATCGCCGTTGACCAATGCATCAAATACCTTGCCGGGCTTTGCGTTCTTCCACTGTGCCGAAGCACCCGAGAGTATCCACCCCGCGGTCAGTGAACTCATGCCGATAAAGTTGTAGCCGGTGCCCAGCAGCTTGGCGAGGCGTCTTGCAAAGTGGGTTTTACCAATGCCCGGTTCACCCAGCAGCAACATCGGCTCGAGCTCGAGCGGGTCGTCAGAAGAAAGGCAGAGCGCAAGCTGCTTGCGAATGTCCTGAAGCGGCGCCTCAAAATTGGGCAGCTCGTTGATCAGCGTGTCGATATCCGGCAACCCGGCGGGCTTGGTAACGAAGCGCTGGCCACCACACCGAATCATCTTGACATAGGTGGCACGTAGCGCCTCATTCGCGCTTGCACCAAGTTCCTGCATTCCGGTCAGCGCTTCTTCGACGCGTAGAACCTGATACACGTCCTTGAAACCGGCGATGGCAATCGGCGACGGAATCACTGCAGGCACGCTCATCCAGACCTCCGTTTACGCTGCGCTGACAACGCATGTGTGCTGTTCAACGCGGAAGCTTGTAAACGGTATACATGCAAAACCCTGACTACAAGAAGCCAAATAGACGAGCTAAAACGGAAAACAACAAAAGCACTCGCGCGCGTCGAGTGCCAATGTTTTTGCGCGGCCGCTAGTTAACGGGCGCCGAGCGAAACGCGTAGGCCTTGTCGCCGACGAATAAATATTCGACGCGCACCACACGTTTGTTGTTGTCGGCCAAACGGTAGCCAATCACTTCGACGCGATCGCCAACCTTGAGCGGTTGGGACAGACCCCACGCCTGCATGCGTGACAAAGGCGCAAGTTCGACTTCCCACGCGCCCTCGGCGCTGGATGGAACCTGCACCTTCTTCAGGATGCCGGCCGCATCGACCGATTGCTGTTGACCAGGGAGAGCACGTGAGGTGAACTGTTCCGGCAACTTCGCGACGTCGACCCGCAGCGTCATTTCGGCGTGAGGGTTTTGCCACTTGACTTGAGACACGATGCCACCCAAGTAGAGCGGGCGATCCTGGTCAAAACTTGACCAGCCATGGTGCGCCACTGCGGGGGCAATGAGCAAAGCCGCGCCGACAAACTGAAGCAGGTAACGAAATTTCATAACAACTCCTTCACGCGGTTCACTAAATATAGGCAATCAATCGGCCACAAGCGATAACTCCCAACCACAACGTTACCGACAGCAAGGATTGCGCCTTGGCAACAACATCATGCCTCGCGATGCTGTCGCGTTGATGAAACCACAGGGCGTTTGCCCCCGCCGCCGCGATCAGACCCAGCTTGATCTGGAACGCAAGATTTGACACCAACTCGGTTGCGTTGGATATCAGCATCAAGCAGCCCGCCAAAGCGGCTAGTGCAAAAGCAATCAGTGCCACCGGTACTGCGAGCCTCGCCAATGGAGACAGGGGCACCGCGGGTGCAGCACCAAAGACGCGCAGCTCCAGCAGCATCAGCGCGCCAAAGACGGTCGCGAACGCCGCGATATGAATCGTTTCGAGCGCCGGGTAGACCCAGACCGAGCGCCTGATGACGTCCGCTATCGGCCACGCATCAATCCAAGCAAGGACCGCAGCCAATTCCGGCACGAGGCTCGTTCGCTTTGCTAGCGCCGCCGCGAGCCGCCGAGCAGCGAGCCGAGCACGCCACGGGTCAGCTCGCGCGCGATCGACGAACCCACCGACCGCGCAGCGCTTTTGGTCATTGCTTCGACCATCCCTTCGCGGCGACCACCGCGGGGGCCGCTCGATCCAAACAGCACATCGCCAATGCCGCCCATGAAACCCCCACCGGCCGGCGCTGGCGGAGCACCCTGAGCCGGCGGGCTCTGCATAGCCGCGTTCGCGTTCTGGGCCCGCGCCTTCAGCATCTCGTGAGCAGACTCTCTATCAATGGTCTTCTCGTAAACGCCGGCCACAATGGAATCCCGCACGACCAGTTTGCGTTGCTCTGGCGTAATCGGCCCGAGCTGGGAACCGGGCGCGAGCACCCACGCACGCTCTGTGACGCTTGGTGTCCCTTTTGCATCCAGAAAACTCACCAGCGCTTCACCGACTGCCAATTCAAGGATTGCCTTGGTCGCATCAATCTTCGGATTGGCGCGCATCGTTTCGGCCACCGATTTGACGGCCTTCTGATCGCGCGGCGTAAATGCACGCAATGCATGCTGAACACGGTTACCGAGCTGGCCTAGGACGTTGTCGGGGATGTCGAGCGGGTTTTGCGTCACAAAATAAACGCCGACGCCCTTCGATCGAATCAGACGAACAACCTGCTCGACTTTCTCGAGTAGCGCAGCGGGTGCGTCGTTGAACAGCAAGTGCGCTTCATCGAAGAAAAAAACAAGTTTGGGTTTTTCCGGGTCGCCGATTTCGGGCAGGTTCTCGAACAACTCGGATAGCAGCCACAGCAGAAAGCTTGCATAGAGCCGCGGGTTGTTCATCAACTTGTCGGCGGCGAGGATGTTGACGATACCCTTGCCATCCGAGGTCTGCATCAAGTCGGCGATATCGAGCATCGGTTCGCCGAAAAATTTTGCGCCGCCCTGCTCTTCGATCTGCAGCAATCCCCTCTGAATGGCGCCGACCGATGCCATCGAAACGTTGCCGTATTGGGTCTTGAACTGCGCTGCGTTGTCGCCCACGTACTGCAACATCGCACGCAGGTCCTTCAGGTCGAGCAGCAGCATCCCGTTGTCGTCGGCTACCTTGAAAATCAGCGCCAGCACGCCTTCCTGCGTTTCATTCAGGTTCAAGAGGCGCGCGAGCAGAAGTGGTCCCATGTCGGAGACCGTCGCGCGCACTGGATGGCCCTGCTCACCCCATATGTCCCACAGTGCCACCGGACACGCCTGCCAGTTCGGCTCGGGCAACGCGTGCTCGGCCAGACGCGCTTTCATCTTGTCGCTCAGCTTTCCTGCGGCGGCCATCCCGGTCAAATCGCCCTTGATGTCGGCCATGAACACCGGCACACCACTGTTTGAAAGACATTCCGCCATCTTCTGCATTGACACCGTCTTCCCGGTGCCCGTAGCACCGGTTATGCAGCCGTGCCGATTGGCCAGCGCCGGGAGCATTACAAGCTCGGTCTTGCCATTCATTGCGATAACGAGCGGTTCTGCCATTCAAGCCTCGTGGGTTCGATCTGTTACCGACAGCGTAGCCCAACGCCCCGGGGCAGCGTGCGATGCGACCCATGCCCGAACTTTTGCCTTGTTACACTCGCGGCCCTTCCCCGCTCCAAATTTCCCGCAGAAAACTCGCTATGGCCGGACATTCCAAATGGGCCAACATTCAGCACCGCAAGAACCGCCAGGACGTCAAGCGCGCCTCGCTATGGACCAAGATTATTCGCGAGGTAACGGTCGCCGCGCGCGATGGCGGCGCTGATCCGGCAATGAACCCGAGGCTGCGCCTCGCACTCGACAAGGCCCGTCTGGGTAACGTCCCGAAAGACAAGCTGACCAGTGCGATCCAGCGTGGCGCCGGCAAGCTGGAGGGAGCCAGCTACGAAGAGATTCGCTACGAAGGCTATGGCATCGGCGGCGCAGCGCTGATGATCGACGCGATGACCGATAACCGCGTGCGCACCGTGGCTGAAGTCCGCCATGCGCTTGCCAAGCATGGCGGTAATCTGGGCACGGACGGATCGGTTGCGTTCAACTTCAAGCATTGCGGTCATCTGCTGTTTGCTCCAGGCACGTCGGAAGAAGCAGTGATGGACGTCGCCCTTGCTGCTGGCGCCGAAGACATTATTGCGAACGAAGACGGTACCGTCGAGGTGATCTCCGCTCCCGCCGATTTCGAAAGAGTGCGCGCGGCTCTTGACGGCGCCGGTCTGAAGGCTGACCTTGCCGAGGTCACGATGAAACCGCTGGCGGAAACAGTCTTGACGGGCGACGATGCCGAAAAGATGCAGAAGTTGCTCGACGTGCTGGAAGACCTCGACGACGTGCAGCAGGTGTACACCACGGCCGCTCTCGCGTGATGAAGCTGCTGGTGATTGGCGGCGGCGGTCGCGAGCATGCGCTTGCATGGAAGCTCGCCGCGTCACCCAGGGTACAAAAGGTTTTCGTTGCGCCGGGCAATGGCGGCACCGCGCGTGACAAGCGCTATGTCAACGTCGCGTACGAAAGCAATGAAGCGCTGGCCGACTTTGCGCGCAGCGAAGGCGTGGCCTTCACAGTCGTCGGCCCCGAGGCACCGCTCGCGTCGGGCGTGGTCGACGTCTTCCGCGCGCGGGGCCTGCGCGTCTTCGGCCCAACGCAGGCGGCGGCTCAGCTGGAGAGCTCAAAGGATTTTGCGAAAGCGTTCATGACGCGGTATCGAATTCCGACCGCGGCGCACCGAACATTCAGCAACGTCGAAGCCGCACGCGATTACATACGACAGCGCGGCGCACCGATCGTGGTCAAGGCCGATGGGCTTGCCGCCGGCAAAGGTGTCGTTGTTGCCGCGACGACCGACGAGGCCATTGAAGCGATCGACTCGATGCTCGGCACTGCGTCTCACGGCGACGGTGCAAAGGTCGTGATCGAAGATTTTCTGACTGGCGAAGAAGCAAGCTTCATTGTGATGTGCGATGGCAAGAACGTGCTGTCGCTGGCGACCAGTCAGGACCATAAGCGGCTCCTTGACAGTGATCGCGGCCCCAACACCGGTGGCATGGGGGCGTACTCGCCAGCGCCGGTCATCTCGCCAACGATTCACGCCAAAGTGCTGCGCGAAATCATCATGCCGACGATCAATGGCATGGCCGCCGACGGAATTTCATACGAAGGTTTCCTGTATGCGGGTTTGATGATTTCTGCGGAGGGCGACGTCAAGACGCTCGAGTTCAACTGCCGCATGGGCGATCCGGAGGCGCAAGTCATTTTGATGCGAATGAAATCCGATCTGGTGCCGCTGATCGAAGCTGCGATTGACGGTCGGCTCGACGAGGTCGAAGCGCAATGGGACCGGCGCACAGCTCTCGGTGTCGTCATCGCCGCTCACGGATATCCCGACCAGCCGCGTCGCGGCGATCGCTTGATGCAGCTTGCGGGAGACGACGACGACTGCCTGACGTTCCATGCGGGTACCGCGCTCGAAGGCGAGGCCCTTGCTGTTGTTGGCGGCCGTGTGCTGTGTGTCACAGCGCTTGGCGAGACCGTCAGAGCAGCGCAGAAGCGCGCGTATGACGCGGTCGACGAAGTTGCATTCGACGGCATGCAGTTCCGTGGTGATATTGGATTCCGGGCGTTGAAGCCGCGTGCCCACTCAACCGTTCAGGCCGACACTCTTTAACAACAGCGACCGATGGACACGAATCAATACACCGTAGAACGGCACATCGCTTTAAGAAGGGTGTCGGAGATTGCGCCTTCTCCAGATGGCACCTGGCTCGCAGTTTCAGCGCAGCGGCTCGACCGCGAGGGCGTGAAGTACGTATCCGATATTTGGAAGGTTCCCACTGACGGCAGCGATGCGACGCAACTCACGCGTGGCGACACCAAAGACGTCGCTCCATTTTTTCGGAGCGATGGCGCGCTCGGGTTTCTGTCGAACCGGCAACCGACCGAAGTCAAGGCCGACGAGGATGCGGACAAGAGGATGCAGGTGTGGCTGCTGCCAGCTGCCGGCGGCGAACCGCAGCAGCTGACCGACGAACCGCTTGGCGTGGAGGGGTTCCGGTTTGCAAAGAGAGCCGATCGCCTGGTGGTTCTCGCCTCGGTGCTGGACGACGTCGAGCTCGACAAGCAGCGTGAAGCAGCGCGCGACCGTGAGAAGAAAGGCTCGAGTGCCCGCCATTTTCGTACTCAGCCGGTGCGGCACTGGGACCATTGGCTGCACGAGAACGCCAACATGGCAAACACGCACCTGATCACCTACTCGCAGGACGGCAAGGACCGTATTGACCTGACGCCTGACGCAAGGCGAGAGATGTCGGTCGAGCCAGGATTTGATGTGTCGTCGGACGGGCGCCACGTTGCTGTGACATGGCAAAGCGCAGGTGATGATCGCGAAACCGATACCCCCATTGCCTTGATCGAGATCGCCACAAAGCGCGCCAGGATTGTCGGCGCCGCGCCCAACACGAACAATGAGTCGCCGCTGTTTTCGCCCGATGGCACCACGGTCGCTGTCATTCGAGCTACGCGTTCACCGATCACGGTGATTCGCCCGACGCTGGCGTTGATCGATGCGCAGACCGGCGCGCTACGGCATCCGGAGTTGGAGCTCGACGCCTGGCTGCAACTGGGAGACTGGAGCGAAGACGGCAAACGGATCGTCGCCACTGCGGACATCGCGGGGTACGTGCCCGTACTGATGATCGACATCGCCAGCGGCAAGGTCGAACGCATCACCGCAGAACGCGAAGCAGGTGCGCATGCCGGCCCGCGCTTTCTATCGGACGGTCGCATCGCTGGTATTCGATCGGCGTTTCTCGAGCCGCCCGAGGCGTTCGTCGTGTCTGCAAAGCCTGACTCGCCGCCGCAAACGCTGGCGCGGCTCACGGGCTTCGCATTTCCGAACTGGGCCGTCGTCGAGAACCGAACCGTCAAGTCCACTGACGGGGCCGACGTGCAGTACTTCGTGGCGAAACCTTCAAAGTCGAGCGGCCGCATGCCGACCTTGCTGTGGATTCACGGTGGACCGATTGGCATGACTGCTGACGCGTGGCACTGGCGGTGGAATCCGCTGCTTGCCGTGGCGCAAGGCTACATCGTCGTCCAACCGAATCCGCGCGGGTCGACCGGCTTTGGCCAACCGTTCGTGCAAGGAATCTGGGGCAATGTGTGGGGCGACCAGTGCTTCAAGGATTTGATGGCTGTGACCGATGCCGTGGCTGCGCGCTCTGACGTCGATCCGAATCGAATGATGGCAATGGGCGGCAGCTTCGGCGGGTATATGACCAACTGGATCGGCACGCAAACGCAACGCTTCAAATGTCTGATAACGCACGCATGCGTGACCACGATGGCGCAATTTACCGGCACTACCGATCATCCGGCATGGTGGTATCTCGAAATGGGCGGTGAAGATCCGTACGCCGACCCTGCCGCCTATGATCGCTACGCACCAATCCGCCACATCAAGCAATGGAAGACGCCGGCGCTGATCATTCACGGCGAAAAGGATTACCGGTGCCCGATTGGTGAAGGCCTGAATCTTTTCGAGGCATTGCAGTATCACGGTGTGCCGTCGGAGATGTTGATATTCCCCGATGAGAATCACTGGATCATGAAGCCACGCAATATCGTGGCCTGGTACGACACGGTGCTGGCTTTTGTCAAGCGCCATCTTTCGTGACGTTCGAGCCTGCCGATAGCGCAGCCGTTGCCGACTACCTGCGCGGCCTGCAGCAGCGCATCGTCGATGCATGCGAGCGCCTCGACGGAATGCGATTCGAGAGTGACGCCTGGCAGAAACCCGCCGATGCCCAGCTTGCAGGTAACGGGATTACGCGCATTCTCGAGGGCGGCAGTTTGTTCGAGCGTGCTGGTGTCGGCTTCTCGCACGTTCTCGGCCGCGCGTTGCCGCCTTCGGCCAGTGCACAGCGGCCGGAGTTGACTGGCCGCAGCTTCGAGGCGCTTGGTGTTTCGCTGGTGTTTCATCCGCGCAATCCTTACGTGCCCACCGTGCACATGAATGTGCGCTTCTTTATTGCGAAAAGCGAAGGTCAGCCGGACATCTTCTGGTTTGGCGGCGGCATGGACCTGACGCCGTACTACGGCTTCGAGGAAGATGCACGCCACTTTCACACGGTTTGCAGAGACGCGCTGACGCCGTTCGGCGACACTCACTACGCGCGCTTCAAAAAGTGGTGCGACGACTATTTTTATCTGAAGCATCGCGACGAGCCGCGTGGAATCGGCGGCGTCTTCTTTGACGACTTTCATCAGGGCGGGTTTGCGCAAAGCTTTTCGATGCAGCGCGCGATCGGCGACGCGTTTCTCGATGCCTATGTTCCGATCGTCGAGCGTCGACGCGATACGCCATACGGTGAGCGGGAACGCGAATTCCAGGCGTATCGACGCGGGCGCTACGTTGAATTCAACCTGGTTTTCGATCGAGGCACGCTCTTCGGCCTGCAAT
>Ga0136634_10000979_pt1 | contig 11301 bp, 8 predicted proteins | sample AntDrymUQ8332106_2_FD_104654 | JGI IMG/M metagenome (GOLD analysis project Ga0136634, IMG submission 104654) | Polar desert sand microbial communities from Dry Valleys, Antarctica - metaG UQ833 (21.06) | ecosystem: Environmental > Terrestrial > Soil > Desert | place: Antarctica: Dry Valley... | reverse complement strand
CCTGCGGGCGCGCGCCGCCGGCGCGGGAGTGCGCCTGCACCAGCACGGGTTCGCTCACGTCAACCACGAAGCGAGCGGCCGCAAGCATGAGTTCGGCCCAGCGCGCGATCTCGGAGCCCAACTCGCCGACATCGTCGCCGGCCAACGCCTGCTGCGCGACGCCTTCGGCGATCTGGTCGATCCCGTCTTCACCCCACCGTGGAACCGCTGCACTTCCGACACCGGCGGAGCTCTCCTCGCGGCGGGCCTCTCAGTCATCTCGCAGGACGCCACCGCGCCGAGGCACAACCGTCCCGGCCTCACCGAGGTCCCCATCAGCGTCGACTGGTTCGCGCACCGGAAGGGAGTCCGGTTGACGCGCGCCGAGCTCGGCGGCCGGATGGCGGCAGGTGTGCGTGCGGGTGGCCCCGTCGGCGTGATGCTCCATCACGAGGTCACCGACGATGTGGAACTTGCTGAGCTGGATCGCCTGCTGCGCTTGGTGATAGCGCATCCGAACGCGCAGCCCGCGACGATCCTCGAGCTGGTGCGATGACACCCTCGGCGCACGAGCGCTACCGGCAGCGGCTGCATGCCTTGAGCGAGCCGGCGGCGCTCGCCTCACATCTCGACGAATGGGCGCGCGCGCGTGACATCCCGCCGGTCGAGCAATGGGAACGCGACTACGGCCGGTTCCATCCCGGCGCACCGGCGTGGGCAGTGCTCGCGTTCACCGGCGGGACCCGTGCGCCCGGTGTTCAGGCGTCCGTCCGGGTGGACGTCCACGAGACTTCGATCGGAGCGCCCGACCTCGTGCCGGTCGAGGACGTCGGCTGGGTGCGGGTCGTCGGGGCCGCGGACGATCCGCGCCTCGGCGGCCTGGGCGGCGTACTCAGCCAGCTGCGTGATCCCCGGGTGGTGCGCTACCGGCCGGGGAGCCGCTGCACCGTCCGCGGGGTCTCAGCCGAAGGCAACCGTTTCGTCAAGGTCGCGCCCGGCACCGAGCACACCCAGGCGGATGCTCGGGAGCTCTGGTGCGCACAGACCTCGGGGTTGTTGCCGTTCGCCGTCGCGCAGCCGCACGGCTGGTCAGCGGAGACGACATCGTCCTGGTACGGGGTGGTGGCGGGCGCGCCAATCGCTGCGGCGGTCCTCGGTGCGGACGGCGCCGCTGTGGCCCGCCGACTGGGGGAAGCACTGGGCGCGCTGGCTTCAGCACCGCTGCGACCGACGGCGGTCGAGGGCCCGGACGCTCAGCTCGCACGCACGGAACGGGCGGTGCGACGGGCCGAGCGCACGCTGCCCGAGCTGGCGGGGCCGCTACGGGCTCAGCTCTCCCTTCTGGCGTCACGACACGAGAGCCTGCGACTGCGGCCGCTCGTCCCCGTCCACGGCGCACCGCACATGCATCAATGGCTCGACGATGAAGGCCAGTTGGGCCTGATCGACTTCGATCGCTTCGCCCTGGGGGAGCCCGAGCTCGACCTGGCCACCTTTCTGTCCGAGCTCGACTCCGACGGCGACCGCCTGGCCCCGATGTCGGAGTTGGAGGATGCGCTGGTCGCAGGCTTCGAATGGTTCGGCCCGTCCTTGGATCCCGACCGGCTTGCGCTCTACCGACTGCACAAGCGCATCGCGAAGGTGGCCCGGACCGCGTACGCGCTGCGGGCGGACGGCGACATGCGCTCGGCGCGGCACTTGGCGAGCCTCACCCGCTGTGAGGTCGCGGGTGAGCGAGTCGGATGAAAACATACGACCGTGCTATTTTTGAGGTGTGCGGAAAGGTGAGCTGACGAGGCGGGCGATCCTCGACCACGGCGTGAGTGTCGCGGCGCGGGTGGGGCTAGGTGGCCTGACCATCGGAGAGCTCGCCCGCGGCACGGGGATGTCGAAGAGCGGCTTGTTCGCGCATTTCGCCTCCAAGGAGACACTGCAGCTCGAGGTGCTCGGGACCGCAACGGCGGCGTTTGCTACCTCTGTCGTGCGTCCCGCCCTGTCGACGCCGCGGGGGGAGCCGCGCATCCGGGCACTCTTCGACGCGTGGTGCGCGAGCGGTCGCGCGCGTCAACCGGGCTGCGCGGTGCTCGTGCAGGCCGGCATGGAGTTCGACGACCAGGTGGGTCCGGTTCGGGATCGACTGGTGCAGGATCACCGGGATCTTGCCGACGCCATCGCGCAGATGGTGCGGACCGGCTGCAGCGAGGGACACCTTCGTGCCGATGTCGACGCTGATCAGTTCGCCTGGGACCTGTACGGCGTCATGGTCTCGTACTACCACTCGTACCGGCTGCTCGAGGACCCGCGGGCAGAGGAGCGGGCGCGGACGGCGTTCGAGGCGCTGCTCGACGCAGCACGTCCGCAGCCCAGCGACGTGGGCCCGCTGGCCTGAGCCGCCTACAGACGGAGACACACACCCAGACCGACACCCGCCCGCGGACGAGAAGTGGGCGCGCGAGCACCAAGGAGCTTCGATGACAGATCTCGCACTTCAGAAAGTCTCTACCTTTATTAGCACGATCGTTCGTGCTGCGCGAAGGCGCCAGCGAGGCGTCGTCGGGGCCGCGTTCCGCGTGCTCGAAGTGATCTCACCCGCTGTGGGGGCACGGTGGGCCCTTCGGCTGTGGTGCCGGCCGCCCGGCGGCGCGCAGCGGCGCGACGATTGGCGACCGGGTCCCGGACGGGTCTCGACGCTCCGAGCGGCCGGCTCACCGTCGGTGGTGGTGGAGACGTGGGGATACGGTCCGCCGGTGTACCTGCTCCATGGGTGGGGCGGCTGGCGGGGGCAGCTGGGTGCCTTCGTCGAGCCACTCGTCGATGGCGGTTACCGCGCCATCGCCGTGGATGCGCCGAGCCACGGCGACTCTGCGCCGGGCGCGAGCGGCCAGGGCAAGAGCACCATGATCGAGTTCGCCCAGACGCTGGCGACCGTCGTCCGCGTACATGGCACACCGGTGGCAGTCGTCGCTCACTCCATGGGCGGGGCGGCGGCGACGCTCGCGATCCGGGACGGGCTCGACGTCCCGCGGGCCGTGTTCGTCGCGCCGGCCGCGGACCCGCTGACGCGGACCCAGGAGTTTGCCGAGTTCCTGGGCATCGGACCGCGCACGCACCGACACATGCTGGTGCTGCTGGGCGAGCTCGCCGCACGACCGATGAGCGACTTCGACGCGCGGACACTCCCGGGGGACCTGGCGCCGCCCACCCTGGTGATCCACGACCGGGAAGACCGGGACGTTCCCTACAGCGACGGCGTTGCGATCGCCCATGCCTGGCCGGGGGCAGAGCTCATGTCCACCATCGGTCTCGGCCACCGCAGGATCCTTCGCGAGGCAGCAGTGGTGGATGCCGCCGTCGACTTCGTACGCCTGACCGCGGACCATCGCGTAGGGGCGAACCCGGCGCCGATCCTCGCGGGCTCGGTGCCGGGATGACTCAGCCCCGGGGGGACAACAGTCGCTCGAGGCTGATCCCAGCTCGGCGCCCGTCCGGAGTCATGTCGCGTCCGGAGCGGTCGCCTCTCGAGCCGGACCGGTGGGAAGTCCGGCGAAGGACGTACGTGTCCGGCGGCGGTCGTCGGGAAGGCGGTCGGTGGCGCCGCGACGGTCCAGCAGCTCGAGGAGGGGGACAGCCACCCGCCGCGTCGTGCCCAGCGCCTGTTTCGCCTCGCTTACGGTGAAGGGCTGCGACAGCTCGGCGAGCACGGCGGAAGCTCGCTCAGCGCTGCCCGGCAGGAGCACCACGCCCTCGGCGACGCGGAGCAGCGCCCCGGCACGCGCCGCTGCGGCGATCTCCCTCGGTCCGAGGTTCAGCTCGGCGAGGCGCGCCGCATCCGGCGCGGCGAACGGCTCGCCGACGAGCTGCTCGCGCAGGCGTTCGATGGCGGCCTCGACCGACGGCGTGAGTGCGGAATCGCTGTGTTGGCGGCAGATTCGACCCTGCTGCACGACCATCGGCGGCGTGACGAGGGCGGAGACAAGAGCCAGGTCGGGAAGCTCTAGGGTGCGGCGTACGACATCCACAGGCGGTCCCACGTCGAGCGGATGGTGCTGCACCCAGTCGGCCACCACCGCGGGAAGTTGCGACCGCAGCGACGTCCACAGGTCGGCGTCGACGAGCCACGTACCGGCGACCGGCCGCAGGGTCACGGGCACACCCATGCGTTCCAGCTCGTCCCGAGGCACGATTCCCCGTCGCCGCAGCTCATCCAGCTCGTCTGGGCGTCCGTCCAGTGACGCGAGCGAGGCCGCTCTGGCAATGGCCGCGCCGCGCCGGCGCAGCGATGGCGGCGCGACGTCGAGCACTGTCGTCCCTCCGATCACGCGATGCAGACCCGGGTCGCGGATCAGTCCGCGGTCGCTGATACGGAGCGGGAGGCCTTGCCGGAGAGTGAGACGTGCGGTGTCGGCGCCGAGAGGCCGCACCTGGGCCGACACCGCGGCCGCGCCGATGTGGAACATCACCGTGGACGGGAGACGCGAGGAAGGGTCGCCGTGCACGCGGACGTCGATGCAGTCGCGACCGTTGAACTGCCCTGGTGTCAGGAGAGTGTCTCCCCGGTGGATGTTGTCGGCGTCGATCCCGCGCAGGTTGACGGCCACCCGGGCGACGGCGGACACCTCCTTCGTCGCGTGGCCGAGCAGCTGAAGCCCGCGTACCCCGACGTGGTGACCCGTCGAGCCGACCTGCAGCCGGTCGCCGACGTAGATCGTGCCGGCGCCGAGCGTGCCGGTCACCACGGTGCCGCTCCCGCGGATCGAGAAGCAGCGGTCGATCCATAGCCGCACCGGAGCGTCGCCATCGGGCACCGGCAGTCGCGCCACCATCCGGCTGAGGGCGGCTCGCAAGGCTGGCAGCCCGTCTCCAGTGACACCGCTGACGGCGACAGCCTCGACGTGCCCGAGCGACGAGCGCGCGAGCTGTGCTAGTGCCGACCTCGTCGCGCTGTCCGGGTCGCTGCGGTCGCTGCGGGTCACGGCCAGGACCCCATGTCGTACGTCCAAGGCATTCAGTGCCGACAGGTGCTCTGTCGACTGAGGCATCCAGCCCTCGTCGGCGGCGACCACGAACAGCACCGCCGGCACCGGACCGACGCCGGCCAGCATGTTCGGCACGAACCGCTCGTGCCCCGGCACGTCGACGAACGCGACGGTTTCGTCGTGCGGGAGATCGGCCCAGGCGAAGCCGAGGTCGATCGTCATCCCGCGCCGCCGCTCCTCGGCCCAGCGGTCGGGCTCCATCCCGGTCAGCGCCCGGACGAGGGTGGACTTGCCGTGGTCGACGTGCCCGGCCGTAGCAACGACGTACATGTCACGCACCCAGCGAACGAGAGACCGCCTGTACGGCAGCCAGAACTGCCTCGTCGGCGTGACTCGGAATGCAGCGCAGGTCGAGCAGCAGGCGGTCCCGCTCCACCCGGCCCACGACGGGGACCGCGCCGGTGCGCAGCGGTGCCGCGTACGCCGGGTCGAGGGCGACCGCCCAAGAGGGCAGCTCGAGCCCGGGGGCGCCGCCGCCTCCGACGACGGACATCGTGGCTACAGCGGCGGCATCGACACCCATGGCGCAAAGGGACTCGGCAAGTCGTTCCGCTCGTATCTGCAACAGATTCGCGCTCGCGTGGAGTGCCTGCGGCGTCGGAGGAACCGGCCCGCGCAGGGTAGCCTCCAGCGCCGCGAGCGTGATCTTGTCTACTCGGAGAGCCCGCGCGAGGGGATGGCGTCTGAGCCGCTCGACGACATCGGATCTCCCCAGCAGCAGACCCGCCTGCGGGCCACCGAGCAGCTTGTCGCCGCTGGCGGTGACGAGAGCAGCGCCGTCGCTGAGGGCGGTTGTGGCATCCGGCTCGCCCGGCAGGTCCGCGTCGGGACTCAGCAACCCGGAACCGATGTCGAACACCACCGGCACGTCGAGGGTTGCGAGCTCGCGCGTCGACACCGACGAGGCGAAGCCGCTGATCGTGAAGTTGGACGGATGCACCTTCAGCACGAAGGCAGTCCGCGGGCCCATGGCCTCCGCGTAGTCGGCCAGCGCGGTGCGATTGGTCGTGCCGACTTCGTACAGCTCTGCGCCGGTCGACCGCAGCAGGTCGGGCAGCCGGAAGCCGTCACCGATCTCGACAAGCTCGCCCCGACTGACGATGATCTCGCGGCCGGCCGCGAGCGCGGTCGCGGCGAGAACGAGCGCGGCGGCGCCGTTGTTGACGACGTGCACGGCCTCCGCTGCGGGCACCGCATCGGCGAGAGCGGCGAGCGCACCGCGACCGCGGCCGGCCCGCCGACCCGCGTCCAAGTCCATCTCGATGTCCGTGTAGCCAGCCGCAGCGGTGATCGCGTCGACGGCTGCCGCCGACAGCGGCGCCCGACCGAGGTTGGTGTGGACGACGACACCGGTGGCGTTGAACACCGGTCGCAGTGTGGTGGCGCGCTCGGGCAGCGATGCGACGGCCGCGTCCGCCACCTGCTCCGGCATGATCGCGCCGTTCCGAACCAGCTCCTGCGCAGCCGTCACGGCGCGCTTGGTCAGGGCGGGACCCAGACGCTCGGTCGCCGCGACGAGGCGTGCGTCGGCGAGGACCGTGTCCGTACGCGGCACCCTCCTGCGCTCATCCGCGCTCATCGCGTCACGCATCCACCTGGCCGAGCTCCTTGCCGACCCATGTGGGCAACCCTCGCGCCGAGGTCGCGTGTGCACCCGTGGCCATGCCCGCGACGGTACGACGTCGTACCCGATCGGAAGTAGCCCGGCCCGAAAGAGGCGACGACGCCGCAGGCGCCCGGCTCGCCGCGGGACCGGGCTCGATCCCCTCGCCGACGATCCACCGGTCCCGACAAGCGGTGCTTGGTCGCCTGCTGACGCCGCACTACTGTGACTCAGGGCCTCATCGGCGCCGAGCGTCCACTTCTCCCAGGAGCAGTCGATGACGACGAAGCAACCGGACGAGATCGCCAAGGCTGCCGTCGAGGCGGGCGTCAAGAAGGCCCACGTGCGGTGGGACAAGGTCCTGGTGGGATCGTTCCTTGCCGGCGCCTACATCGCGTTCGGCGGGCTGGTGGCGATCACGGTGTCATCGGGGTTGGACCCGGAGACCTGGGGGACGATGCCGACGCTGTTCATGGGTGCGGCGTTCACCCTGGGGCTGGTGCTCGTGCTGATCGCCGGCTCCCACCTGGCGACCGGCAACATGATGCTGGTGCCGATCAGCGCTTTGAAGGGCCGGCTCGAGATCGGTGAGGTGGCACGGAATCTCGCTCTCGTCATTGTCGGCAACCTGCTCGGCGCGATGTTCGTGGCGTACTTCCTCGCGGTCCAGACCGGCGTGATCGGCGATGTGCTGGCCGAGGCCGGCACCTCGGGAAGCCTTACGTACGAGCGGCTTGCCGCCATCGCGGAGGGCAAGGCGCTGCACGAGACGGAGTGGCAGATCTTCCTTCGCGCCGTCGGCTGCAACTGGCTGGTCTGCCTGGCGGTGTGGATCTCCCTCGCGGCGGACTCCGTCGGGAGCAAGGTGATCGGCGTGTTCTTCCCGGTGATGGCCTTTGTCGCGATGGGCTTCGACCATGTCGTGGCCAACATGTTCTTCCTGCCGGCGGCGATCTTCGCCGGCGTGCCGGACATCGGCTGGGATGACACGCTGCGCAACTGGGTCTTCGCCTTCGCCGGCAACTTCATCGGTGCGGCCGTCTTCGTCGCCACGTCGTACTGGTACCTCTACCTTCGCGACGACGACACCCCGCCGGCCGGCCAGGGCGGAGCCGCCGAACGCGCTGGCGGCGCGACCGCGGTCGACGAGGCCGGACTGACTGCTTCCTGACCCGCCGGAAGACCCGGCGTATCAACCGGAAGTTGCGACCATGACGTGGCAGCGGTCCTCCGCCGGTGCAGCTGGCGAGTGAGATACGGGAGCACGCACAAGGCGGGACGATTCGTCGATCAGCTGCCCGAAGATGCCGTTCGTGACGGCGGCCGCTCCGATGCGGGGACTGGCGGTCCGCCGGTCGATTCAACCCGTCGAGCTCGGCCAAGGCGGCTCCGCGACCTTCGCCGCGGCGAGGAGATCGGTCAGCCACGTCTGGACAGTCGCCGTGTAGTCCGGGCTGATCGAGCTGATCGTCCTGCCGCTGTTGAGGGTTGGGTGATGTTCGGTCCGTGGCAGATGGCACACCGTGAGGTGCTCGCGGCTGAAGTATGCGTCCCGCCAAACGTCGACGCTGTCCTCGACCGGCACCCACTCGTCTTCGCCGTACAACGCGAGCACCGGACAGCGGATCCTGCGGATGAGGTCGGCCGGGTCGAAGTCCATGTCCTCCCATCCCGGCGGGTCAGGGAGCTGCGCCGGGACGAAACTCAGCTCAAACCAGGGCTCTGCGACGAAGCGGTCCACCAAGCGTTGTGCCTCCTCGCGGTGGACCTGTCCTCGCTGGTACGCCTCCCACGCCGTACGCAGCTCGGCGAGGTCGGCGAGCGTAGCCGCTCCGTAGCCGGCGCGCCTGAGCTGCACCTCCGCGCCGTACTGCAGCTGTCGTGCGGGGCTCACACCACTGCAACCGACGAGCATGAGGAAGGCGATGGCCGGGTCGCCCGCCGCGGTCATGAGCGACACCCACGCACCCCGGCTGAAACCCCACAACCCGGTCGGGACGGGCCCCGTCTCACGCGCCAAGGCCGCGAGCGCGACCCGGAGGTCCGCGACCTGCTGCGGCAACCGAACCTCTGCGTTGCCAACCGGACGGCGGTCGTACCGGATCACGGCGACCCCGAGAGGAGGTAGCACCATCGCCAGGTGACGGAAGAGGAACTGGTCTCGCGACGACAGATGCGATGGGTGCAGGAGAGCGACCGCCGCTCGGCATGGGGACTCCGGCAGGGTGACGACGGCCGGCAGCCGCACGCCTGAGCACTCGAGGTTCAGCGCCCTGTCGACCATCGCGCTGCACCTCTCGCACTCGGGGCACGCCACGGTCGCGGGTCACGACATGGGCGGCACAGCGGAGGCGGACGGGAATCGAACCCGCCTGGCCCGGACACCGAGCCACACCGGTTTTGAAGACCGGGAGGGGCACCAGCCACCTGAACGCCTCCGCGGGCACTGTATCCACCGGCGTCGGGTGCGGGGCGATGTCCGCGAGGTTGGCACTCGACCACACCTTCACATCGGCGCAGGCAGGCGGTGGGCAGGATGCGGCATCGATGTGATGTGCTCCCCGGCGTGACGGTCAATGCGCGCCGACGGCTGACGTCGTACGCCCACGGCGGTGGCTGCGCGTGCAAGATCCCGCCAGGCCAGCTCGAGTCGATCGTGGCCGGTCTGGTCGGACCTGCGCCGGTGGACGCACCGGGCCAGCTGATCGTCGGGCTCGACGACGGCGACGACGCGGCGGTCGTACGTCTGGACAATGGCGTCGCGGTCGTGACGACGGCAGACTTCTTCACGCCTGTCGTCGACGATCCGTACGACTGGGGCCGCATCGCCGCTGCGAATGCTTTGTCCGACGTGTACGCGATGGGCGGGACCCCGGTCGTTGCAGTCAACCTGCTCTGCTGGCCCATCGACCTGCTGCCGTACGAGCTCGCCCGCGAGGTGCTGCGCGGCGGGCTGGACGTCGCCCACGCCGCCGGCTGCCATGTGGCGGGAGGCCACAGCGTGGATGATCCGGAGCCGAAGTACGGCATGGCCGTGACCGGCATCGCGGATCCGGATCGCCTGCTGCGCAACGACAAAGGGTTCGCCGGGCAACCGTTGACTCTCACAAAGCCGCTCGGTGTTGGGGTTCTCAACAGCAGGCACAAGGTGACCGGCGAGACGTTTCCCCATGCGGTCGAGGCGATGGTCACGCTGAACCGCGACGCCGCAGCCGCGGCACTGGCGGGTGGGGCGTCCTGCGCGACGGACGTCACCGGCTTCGGACTGCTGGGACACCTGCACAAGCTCGCCCGGGCGAGCGGTGTGAGTGCGGTCGTCGAGGCCTCCTCCGTGCCGTACCTCGACGGCGCGCGTGACGCGCTGGCGGCGGGATTTGTGAGTGGCGGCACGCGGCACAACCTCGACTGGGTCCGCCCGCATCTCGAGGCCGGGACCGCAAGCGAGGACGAGCTCCTGCTGCTCGCCGATGCGCAGACGTCCGGCGGGCTACTCGTCGCTGGCGAGGTGCCCGGCTATCCGGTGGTGGGCGAGCTCCGGCCCGGACGCCGGGACGGCGCGACCCTCACCGTCGCCTGACAGCACCTCGGGGCGCTGGTCAGGTCGAACGATGGTCGCTCCTGCGTACGACACGCCGACCGGGCCACACAGCAGCGCCCATTGTGTCGTGTCAGCTGCGCACCCACGCCGTGGCTCCGGCCAATGACCACGTTTCCTCGGCCCGTGGCGGGTTTACGTGGCGCGTACGCCGCATTAACCCACCAGCCACCGCCGAAACGTGGTCATCGGGGCGCTCGAGCAGGCGGGGCTGATTCGCGGGCGCGAAGGCGCTCCCGCTGCGGTACGACGACGTACTTCGGGTCCTTGGTCGATGCTGCGCCTGCGTGCAGCATTCCCAGCCGCTCGTACAGGCTGCCCGCCAGCAACGCCACAGCCGCGACGCCTGCGGCGGCGCGGCTACGGCGACCCAGGGTGACGCCGACGATCGCGCCACCCGTCGTGAGCCAGCGCGCCCGCATGAGCTGCTCGTGCGCTACGCCGGTGTGGAACACCTCGCCCACGATGCCGAGCCGGCTCTCCAGCCGCACCGACGCGGCGAGCTCGACAGCTGCTCCGTACGCCGCCAAGAGGCGGGCCGGGCCGGCCTCGTCGACCGGCGCGACCAGCATCCCCAGGCCGCCGGCGCTGGCCGCCGCGCTCCCGGTGAAGACGAACGGCAGCTCCGGATGCGCGTCGTGCCAGGCCGGCACCGCGGTCTGCGAGAGCAGCGCAGCGGTGTACGAGGCGACGGCCGGGGCGAGCGCTGCGGAGGCGAGACCCGCCGGCCGCGCGAGTGCGTCGACGAGACCCCCGGCCGGGGTGTCGCGCAGCCGCGCCGGCATCAGCTCGCTGAGCGCCGCGAGGCCGACGCCGGGGGCGTAGGCGGCCACGATCCAGGTCCCCATGCTCATCGGCGACGTGGGCTTGGCGACCCGCATCATGTTGAGGAACCGCTCCGGGCGGCCCAGGTCGATGATCAGGTAGTAGGCACCCACGACGATGCTCCCGAACGCGGCCACCCGGGTGCCGCGGCGCAGCTGGACTCGGCCCGTCAGGTCGGCGCCGGCTCCGAGGAGTGCCGAGCCGGCAGACAGCCCGCCGAGGAAGAAGTAGTAGGCGATGTCGTCGTGCCAGGCGGGCGGTTT
>Ga0136634_10000978_pt1 | contig 11302 bp, 8 predicted proteins | sample AntDrymUQ8332106_2_FD_104654 | JGI IMG/M metagenome (GOLD analysis project Ga0136634, IMG submission 104654) | Polar desert sand microbial communities from Dry Valleys, Antarctica - metaG UQ833 (21.06) | ecosystem: Environmental > Terrestrial > Soil > Desert | place: Antarctica: Dry Valley... | reverse complement strand
TGGGTGACGCCGCGCCAGCGGTCGCCGATGTGCTGCTCAAGCTATATGCAGCCTATCGCGCGACGGATGCGGAGCTCCTCGAAATCAATCCGCTGGCCGTGCTGGCTGACGGGTCCGTTGCCGCGCTCGACTGCAAGCTCACCATCGACGACGCGGCAGCCGAGCGCCAGCCAGCGCTCAGCGCGCTCGCAGCGCCAGAAAAGCTCACCGAATTGGAGGAACGCGCGCGAGCGGCCGGGCTGAAATTTATAGAGCTCGACGGCAATGTCGGGCTGCTTGCGAACGGAGCCGGCCTCACAATGACGACGATGGACGTGATCGCCCATTTTGGCGGACGGCCAGCGAATTTCCTGGAAATCGGTGGCCAGGCCTACACAATGGCGGAAACGGCGCTCGGTCTCGTCCTGTCGCACCCGCAGGTGAAGAGCCTCGTCGTCAATTTCTGCGGCGCCTTCGCGCGAACGGATGTCATGGCCGACGGCGTGACGGCCGCCTGGCGCAAGCTCAATCCGACCGTTCCGGTATTTTTCTCGATCCACGGCACCGGCGAGGAGGAGGCCGTGCAGATCGTTCGCGAGCGGCTCGGCATTGAGCCCTTTGATCTCATGGAAGACGCCGTGAAGGCCGCTGTCGAGGCCGCGCGATGATATACCGCAAAGGTCAGCGCGTTCTGGTGCAAGGCATCACCGGCAAGCAAGGCAGTTTCTGGACCGAGAAAATGATGGCCTGCGGGACAGCTGTCGTTGGCGGCGTGAACCCAAAACGCGCGGCTGATACTTACCTCGGCATGCCAGTTTTCGCATCGGCCACGGCGGCGATGGAGAAGGCGCCTTTCGACATAGCGGTGCTTTTCATTCCGCCCCATGCGGCCAAAGCCGCCGCTCTCGACGCCATTGAGGCCGGGGCCAAGACCGTTGTCATCCTAACCGAACACATACCCGCCCACGACGTGCTTTTCATCCGCGAGGCGGCAAAGACCTCTGGCACGGTGATTGTCGGCCCGAATACGGCGGGGCTTGTCACGCCGGGCGCTGGATTCGTCGGCATCATGCCCGGCCATAACCCCAACATTTTCCAGCCCGGGCGTGTGGGCGTGATTTCGCGCAGCGGTAGTCTCGGTACCTTAATCTGTCTCAATCTCACGCGCGCTGGCCTGGGCCAGTCCGCGTTCATTGGCATCGGCGGCGACCCGATGATCGGAACCACGACCGGTGACGCGCTGAAGGCGCTCGATGCCGATCCGGGCACGGACGCTGTCGTAATAGTCGGGGAGATCGGCGGCGCCATGGAGGAAAACGCGGCGGTGTATGCCACGCGAATGACGAAGCCCGTTGTCGCCTTCATCGCGGGACGTGTTTCGCCGCCAGGCAAGAAAATGGGTCACGCCGGAGCAATCGTGACCGGCTCGGCGGGCAGCTATGCCGCAAAACGCGCCGCACTGGAGGCGGCCGGTGTAAGGGTCGCCGATATGCCGGCACAAATTCCCGGCATGCTGGGCCCCATGGCAAGAGGAGGTGTGTGACAGTTGCGCAGCCAGTGCCTCAAGCTTACTCAGCTTGTGGCCCTCGCGGACAAACAATCGTATTTTGACTCAAGTTTACGCCAGTGCCTCATTTTGGCCGAATTGAGGCGCTTTGGTATCCCCAAATGAGGGGAAGTATTATGAACCGGTTGAAATATGTGTTTGTTCCCGTTGTGCTTGTGTTCGCGGCGGCGATGGCTAGCGGTTGCTTAGACGAGGCGTCCGCGCAGCAAGCGCAATCTTCAGGTTATCTCGAACGCAAGCGAGAGTTGAACGAAAATGTCGTGACGATCATGGCGTCCGGCACGGCCAGTCCGTACACGATTTTCGCGGAGGACATGCGCGATGTGCTGGACCAGGCCGACGTTCCCTCCGGCCTGCGCGTTCTTCCCATCCTCGGCCGGGGCGGCGGCAACAACGCGCTCGATGTCCTGCTGTTGAAGGGTGTCGACATGGGCATCGTGGAGCAAGGCGATATTGACATGGCCCGGACGAAGGATCCGTCCGTTTTTGCCAGTGTCCAGGATCGGCTCCATTACATTGCAAAGCTCGCGAACTCTGAATTCCAAATTTTAGCTCAGACCGAATACAAAACATTGCGTGACCTAGAGGGTAAGAAGGTCAACTTCTTCAAGCAGGGCAGTTCCACGGAGATCGTATGCGCTAAGATTTTCAGTGTTCTCAATATCAAGGTCGAGCCGGTCTATCTCGACCAGGCCGAGGCAAACGCGAAGCTGAAAACCAAGGAAATAGCCGCCGCTGCTCGCTTCGCGGGAGCACCCCACAACGCCTTTACCGGATTTAAGGCAAGCGATGGTCTCCATTTTCTGCCCGTCGATGGCGAGACTTTGCCAGCCGCGAATTTCGACAAGTTGATGCAGTCGTATCTTCCAGCGCTTTTGAAGAATGAGCACTTTCCAGCGCTGATCCCCGCGGACCAGCCGGTGCCAACCGTGGCCGGGGCCATGCTTCTTGTCGTTTATAATTGGCCGTCAAACACAGAACGCTATCAACGGGCAAGCCTTTTCGTGAGCCGGTTCTTCTCCAATATCGAGAAGTTCAAGGGCCCAGGGCGGCACCCCAAGTGGAAGGAAATCAATCTTGCAGCCAATGTGCCCGGCTGGACCCGGTTCCAACCGGCGCAGGACTGGCTCAATCAGTGGAAACAGGCCGATAAGACTGCCAGTCCCGAAGTGCGCGGTGCCTTCGACGAATTTCTAAAGAAACGCGGAAGCGGTGCGGCCATCTCCGCCGAACAGCGCGAGGCGCTGTTTTCACAATTCATGCAGTGGTGGAATACGCAAAGAACGACGCAGCGGTGACGGTGGCGAGGGCTGGCTAGGGATGCAGAAATACAGCCAGTTCCTCGCGGGTGGCTGTATTTTGATCATAGCCCCAAGGCTTATCTGGAATCGGGTCTGACGTGTTCCAGATCGACAAAATCCTTGTTCTCTGCCGCTTAACCCGCCGATAAGGAACGCTTTGGATGCGCTACAAGCGGGGACACCGCGTTCCGGATATGATCCGGAACCTGGCTTGGATTTCCTCCGGCGCCGTCTCTGTTGCGCTCTGGGGTTGCGCCGAGGCAGCTTTGGCCGGCCCGTTGGTTCCGCTAAAGGATTCTGTTCGGAACCTTGTTTCCGATCCAATTCACGCGTTCAGCCTTTTGCTGCGCGTTCAGAACGAGCCTGCGGATTTCCGGGTGGGCGATGTTACCGGCTCCGCGGGACGTCCTATCCCGATCAACATAGACGTTCTTCAGCCCGGTGATAAAGAGGCAGGTCAGCTGTTCATCTTCACGGGCCTTCCCGAAGGCGCCAAGCTGAACCCTGGCGGCAAGTTCGGAGATTTCTGGGCTGTGAACGCAGACGTCATCGAAAATCTGACGTTAATTACTCCGGAGAATTTTGCGGGCTCTTTTACGGTTAAGATCACGCGAACCCGCAACGAATCCACTTCGGCCCGCTCCGCAACGATTAAGGTGACGATTGGCGAGCCCCCGACAGTGCAAACGGCGGCTCCCTCGAATGCTCCCGGGGTCCCCCGCGAGCGTAACCCGAACGAGCAAAAGCTCATAGCTCGCGCGACGGAGCTTCTGAATGCGGGCGACGTCTCTGCCGCGCGCTCGACTTTCGAATATCTGGTCATGCAGGGAAGTCCGGCGGCCGCGGTTGCCATGGGCGAAACCTATGACCCGATCATTCTCGGAAAGCTTCTCATCAAGGGGCTGGAAGCAGACGCCAAGAAAGCGCAGCAATGGTACGAAAAGGCCGAGGAACTCGGCAGCAGTCAAGCGCGCAGCCGCTTGAACGCGCTTGCAACGCGCTAACGGCAGTCGGGATTATTGCGCACCGCTGATTTGAGCTGCCCTTGTCTGGCCCTACCCTTCTTTACCCGCCCTACCAAGTTGACAAAAAGCGCTGTCTCCTTTTATAAGACTGTGGGTCTCGAAAGTGATGCTTCTTTATGCCACGACGCCTTTCAGCCGCAGATACTTACCTGCCCCTCCGGGGGGTTAGCCTGCTAACGCTGGAATCGCGAACAGCAACCGACCGCAGCCTTGCCATCCTCGATACCGTTCTGAACTCAGACGCCCCGCTTAGCGCCAAAATGATCGGCACGGAGCTCGATCTCCCAAAGGCGACCGTTCATCGTCTGCTTGGCTCCCTGGAAGATAAAGGGCTGCTTGGCAAAGACCCGGTGAGCGGCGGTTATGTCGCCGGATCTAGCCTGTGCGAAATGGCGTTCAAGATCCTGCGGCGGTCGGCAGCGTCGGCACCTCGCCACGCTGTTATCGCCGATTTGGCGGCCAAGGTCGGTGAGACTTGCAATCTCGGCATGCTGGACGGCAGCGAGGTCCGTTATCTCGACCGCGTCGAAGCCTCGCACTCCCCCCTCAAGCTCGATTTCCGCCCCGGCTCGCGCGTGCCGCTCTACTGCTCGGCTATGGGCAAGGTGTTTCTGTCCGCAATGGCGGCAGGCGCGTTCGAGCGTTACCTCTCTGCGGTGGATCGTGTTCCCTATACCGCGGCAACGCTCATCGCCGAGATGGCGTTGCGCGATGGCATCGCCCAGGTAAGAGAAGCCGGTTACGCCACGGACAATGAAGAGTACATCGCGGGCGTGAATTGTCTCAGCGTCGCGGTTCCCGTCACGCGCGCCCGGCACTTCATCGCGATCGCGCTGCAAGCTCCCAAATCGCGGACGGATTTATCGGCTCTGCAAAGCCGCTTGCCCTTGTTGAAAAGCGCGGCGGTGAAGTTGGCGGAATTTTTCGATAACGAGTTGGCGGGCCAAAGCTGATGTCAGCTGGGCCCAGGACCTGATAGGAGGCTGATCATGAGCATTGAAAGCCGCGCCGGTTCGCCGGGCACAGCACCTTCGCAAGCGCAGATGAAACCCATGATGATGTCCGCCTCCGAGGCGTTCGTCGAGACGCTTGCGGCGCAAGGCGTCACGCATGTCTTCGGTATCGTGGGCTCGGCCTTTATGGACGCGCTGGATCTCTTTCCCACGGCAGGCATCCAATTCGTTTCCGTGGCGCATGAACAGGGCGCCGGCCATATGGCAGACGGCTTTGCGCGCGTCTCCGGCCGGCATGGGGTGTGCATCGCGCAGAACGGCCCCGGCATCACGAACTTCGTCACCGCGATCGCGGCGGCGCATGGAGCGCACTCGCCAGTCGTGTGCATTACTCCGGAGACCGGCTCGAACACGCAAGGCCTTGGCGGTTTCCAGGAAGCGGAGCAGCTGCCGTTCTTCGAGAAAATTACCAAATACCAGGTGCATTGCGGTAACCAGCAGCGCATTCCCGAGCTGCTGAGCCGCTGCTTCGACTATGCCATGATCGAGCGCGGACCGACCCAGTTCAATATTCCGCGCGACCTGTTCTACGGGAATTTCGAGACGGTCATTCCCCAGCCGATTCAGGTCGAACGCGGCCCCGGCGGGCCGGAAAGCCTTGCGCGCGCGGCCGACTTGATCGCCGCCGCGGAGTTTCCTGTGATCCTTTCGGGGGGCGGCGTGGTCATGGCGGAGGGCGTGGAGGAGGTGAGGCGCCTTGCCGAGCATCTTCAGGCGCCGGTGATCAACACCTATCTGCATAATGACAGCTTCCCCAAAAGCCATCCGCTTTGGGCCGGTCCCATCGGCTACCAAGGCAGCAAGGCGGCGATGAAGCTGCTCGCCCAGGCGGACGTGGTAATCGCGCTCGGCACCCGCCTTGGACCGTTCGGCACCCTGCCGCAGCACGACATCGACTACTGGCCCAAAAACGCCAAACTCATCCAAGTCGATGTGAATGCGCGTAAGATCGGCCTCGTGAAACGTACCGACGTCGGCATCGTCGGCGACGCGCGCATGACGGCTGCGGCGATATTGGACGTTTTGCAATCGAGCAACCGAACGGTGCGCGCGCATGAAACGCGCGACAGGCGGCTTCAGGAAATCCAATCGCAAAAGCAGGCCTGGGAGCAGGAACGGGATGAGTGGGGCCAGCAGTCCAGTTCCCCGGTCAGTCCGCGCCGCGCGCTTCGCGAGCTTGAAAAGGCGATGCCCGACGCGGCGATGGTGACGACCGACATCGGCAATATTTGTTCCGTCGCGAACAGCTATTTGCGGTTCGAAAAGCCGAACAGCTTCTTCGCCGCGATGAGCTTCGGCAATTGCGGCTATGCCTTCCCGACGGCCATGGGCGCGAAGGTCGCCCGCCCCGACCGCCCGGCCATAGCCTATGTAGGCGACGGGGCTTGGGGCATGAGCCTTGGCGAAACGCTCACCTGCGTGCGCGAGAACATTCCCGTCGTCGCCGTCGTCTTCAACAATGGCCAGTGGGGCGCGGAGAAGAAAAATCAGATCGATTTCTATTCCGACCGTTTCGTCGGCACGAACTTGGAAAACCCCAGCTTTGCCGGCATCGGCAAGGCCATGGGCGCCGAGGGTATCCAGGTTGATCAGCCGGACATGGTGGGCGACGCGCTGCGCATGGCCGTTGCCTCGAACAAGCCGACGGTCCTTGAAATCATGGTCACGCAGGAACTGGGCGATCCCTTCCGCCGCGACGCCTTGAAAAAGCCGGTTCGCCTGTTGGATAAATATAAGGCTTTGTCCGTCGCGTAATGAGGATGGGGGTGAGGGCGCCGCCGCATCAAGACGTGCCGCCGTCACCAAAGTCTTCGCGCCAGAGGCTGATGAATTCGACACGCCGGTGGGCCGCTAGGCCCTCCGGCGGAAAACGCCTGGACTTACCTGGCCTGAGCAGCTGCTGAGCTGTTCAAGCTCTACCCCGCCCCGAGATCAGCCGTGACCGATTTCCTGCTCGCCCTCAATGCCGGCTCATCGAGCGTGAAGTTCGCGGTTTTTGCGACGGATGCCGGCGCGCCGTCTTTGCGCTGGCGGGGGCATACCGAAGGTTTTGGCGGCGCTCCCCTCTTTGAGGTTTTCCATCGCGGCGATCGCGTTCTGTCGCGCGCCCTCCCGTTCAACAGTGCCGAGGGCCTGCATAAGGCCGCCTTCGCGGCGATGTTTGAATGGCTCTTCGGCGTCATTGATCGCCGGACACTGATTGCGGCGGGGCATCGCGTTGTGCATGGCGGAGGCGTGTTCACCGCGCCAGCCACTATCGACGCGGAGGTCCTGGCCCGCATCGACGGCTTTTCTCGCCTCGCCCCGCTTCACCAGCCCCACAATGTCGCGGGCATCCGTGCCGTCGGCGACCTCGTTCCAGGCCTCCTCCAGGTCGCATGCTTCGACACCGCCTTCCACCGGACCATGCCGGCCCATGCTTATACGCTCGCTCTGCCGAAGGCGGTGCGGGAGACCGGCGTGCGGCGCTATGGCTTTCATGGCCTGTCTTACGAAAACATCGCCGGCGCCTTGCCCAAGCATCTTGCGCAAAGCCAAACCAGGGTCATCGCGGCGCATCTCGGCAACGGCGCGAGCCTTTGCGCCATGCGCAATGGGGAGAGTGTCGAGACCACGATGAGCTTTACAGCGCTCGATGGCCTGGTCATGGGTACGCGTGCCGGGTCGTTGGACGCCGGTGTTCTCCTCCATCTCATGCTGGTGCATGGAATGAGCGCGCAAGACCTCGAAACGCTGCTCTACCAAAGCTCCGGTCTCCTTGGCCTGTCGGGCGCGACCAACGATATGCGCGCGCTGCTCGAAAGCCCGGCGCCGGAGGCTCGCCTTGCAATCGACTGTTTCGTCTACCGCGCCGTGCAGGAGATCGGCGCCCTTATTGCGAGTCTCGAGGGGCTGGACGCGCTTGTCTTCACCGCCGGCATCGGCGAACGCTCCGCCGAAATCCGCGAGCGCATCTGTTCTCGCCTGGGCTGGCTCGGCGTATCGCTGGATGAGGAAGCGAACGCCGCGCACGCAGCCAAGATCAGTTCGCCGCAAAGTGCGGTCGCCGTGCTCATCATTCCGGCCGACGAGGAGGGCATCATCGCGCGGGACACGCTTGCGCTTGCGAAGGCCGGCAAGACTGAGCGAGCCATGGGACATCCAGCGTGAGCGACATGGCCACCCTGGACCGCGCCGCCTCGACAGCGAAACGGCTTTTGCCGGGGCTGATGGCGAGCATCGTCATCGCCATGGCATCGACGTTCGTTTCCGATCATTACGGCGGGCCGACGCTGCTGTTCGCGCTCCTCATCGGGATGGCGCTGCATTTTTTGTCGAAGGACAAAATATCCGGTCCTGGGGTCAACTTCACGGCAAAAACCGTGCTCCGCGCTGGTGTCGCCCTTTTGGGCATTCGCGTCAGCGCCGGTCAGATCGCCGAATTGGGGCTGGTCCCAATCGTGATCGTTGTCGGCGGTGTAACCCTGACGATCCTGCTTGGCCGCTATCTCTCGAAACCCTTGGGGCTGACGCCGGAGCAGGGCGTTTTAATCGGAGGCTCGGTCGCCATTTGCGGCGCGTCGGCAGCGCTTGCGATTGCGGCGGTGCTGCCCCAGCGCCCCACCAGCGAGCGCGACACGCTGTTCACCGTCATCGCGGTAACGACCTTAAGCACGATCGCGATGATCCTCTACCCGCTGCTTGTCCCGGCGTTGTCCTTTAGCGGCAGCCAAGCCGGCATCTTGTTCGGCGGAACCATTCACGACGTCGCGCAGGTCGTGGGAGCGGGGCAGCTTATCTCCGACGAGGCCGCCACCGTCGCCAGCTACGTCAAATTGATGCGCGTGGCGATGCTCGTCCCAGTGGTCATGCTGGTGGGCTACATTTTCGGTCAGGCGGCGGCGGGCGCCAAGGGTCCAAGCCTTCCGGCCTTTCTGATCATCTTCGTTATTCTTGCCGTCCTGAACAGCCTTAACCTGGTTCCGGCGGCGGTGGCGCAAGCCATGAGCGAGATATCGCGGTGGTGCCTTGTCGGCGCCATTGCCGCGCTCGGCATGAAGACGTCGCTTGAGGAATTGACCAAATTGGGCTGGCGCTCCATCGCGTTGGTGGTCGCCACAACGCTGTTCCTTCTCGTCTTCGTGCTCGTGCTGCTCTTGAGCGTGTCCGCTTGATGAATAGGCCGCTGCCCTCCAACGCGGCGGTACGCCGAGCCACGGCGAACCTAGGGCCGCACGCAGTTCGCTTTTCATGGTTTGGCCTCGTTGCTTCGTCCTTACTGAACAGGGCGCAGAATATTTTCGCGGCTCCAACACGCCTTCGTCATCGCGTCATCTGACGATGGGAGAGTTCCGCTAGCAATCGGCAGGCTGAAGGCTGGCGGGAGGTTTGTATGCGTATTCACGGCCTTGTTTTTGCATTTGGCGCAATTGCCGCCGCACTCCACCTGACGCCACCCTCCGCGCTTGCCCAAGATGCAGCCAATGTGCAACTCGGCCCACGACCGTTCTTTCTGGTCGACCGATTAGACGACGGACCGCTAAAGGAAAAACTGAAATCCTGCGCCAACGGACCTTTCAAGCGCACGAATTTCTCCATCGGCCATCGCGGCGCGGCCATGCAATTTCCCGAGCACACCTTGGAATCCTACCGTGCCGCTGCGCGGATGGGCGCTGGCATCATCGAATGCGACGTGACGTTCACCAAGGACCGCCAGCTCGTCTGCCGTCACGCGCAATGCGACCTGCATACCACGACGAACATCCTTAGCGTGCCGGATTTGGCCGCGAAATGCACGCAGGCCTTCACACCCGCCGATCCGTCGAAAAAAGTTGAGGCGACCGCGAAATGCTGCGCCAGCGACCTTACGCTGGCCGAGTTCAGACGCCTGAAAGGCAAGATGGACGCGTTCGACAAGAATGCGGCGACCGCTGAATCCTACATGGGTGGCACGGCAAACTGGCGCACCGATCTTTACGTTGCCTCGGGCGGCACCCTGATGACCCATGCCGAGAGCATCAAGCTGTTCAAGGAACTGGGCGCGAAATTTACCCCCGAGCTGAAGGCGCCCGGCGTGCCGATGCCGTTCGACGGCGACTTTACGCAAGCCGCTTATGCGCAAAAGATGATCGACGAGTACAAGGCGGCCGGCATCGACTCAAAGGACGTATTCCCGCAGTCCTTCAATCTCGAGGATGTCCGCTACTGGATCACCAATGCCCCCGAGTTCGGCCGTCAGGCGGTGTATCTCGACGATCGCGACGAAAAGCTCCCCGGCTTCGATCCGAACAAGCCCGAGACGTGGAAGCCAGACATGAAGGCGCTCGTGGCCGACGGTGTGAAAATCATCGCACCGCCAACATGGATGCTGGTCACGCTGAATGAGCGGAAACAGATCGTACCATCGGCCTATGCTATTGCGGCAAAGGAGGCGGGCCTCGATATCATCACGTGGACTTTGGAGCGCTCCGGCCCGCTCAATACTGGCGGCGGCTGGTACTATAAGTCGATCAAGGATGCCATCGACAGCGACGACGATATGCTGAAATTTTTAGACGTGCTGGCGAAGGACGTTAAGATTCGCGGCATTTTCGCCGACTGGCCCGCGACAGTCACCTACTATGCCAATTGCATGGGGCTGGAGTGATCGGGTCGCCGTTGCTGGCATAGGCGCCGTGCGCCGGACGCAGACTTGCGAAACCCCGCAATATCATGAGCTGCCCTTAATAAATGGACAGCGGGAAATAGCGCAACATCAGCTCTTCGAAACGGCCGGAGGCGCGAACCCGGGCCAGTCCGTAATTCAGCACCTCTTTCAGGCGGATATTGCCCTTTGCTACGGCTATTCCCACGCCTTCGCCAAAATATTTCGATTCCAGAAAGCCCCTCCCCCGGAATTGGCAACAGGCCTCCGCCTCCTGCCCGTTAATCCAGAACATCAGGGTGATGGCGTCGCCGAAAACAGCCTCTACAGTGCCCGATCTCAGCGCAGCGCGGGCCTCCTCCTCCGTTGCAAAAGCGACGATCTTCGATGCAGCGAAAAAGTCCCGCAGATAGGCTTCATGCGCGGTGTCCTTCACCACCCCGAGGTTGACACCGGCCAGCAATTCCGGCGTGACATCACCGATCTTACTCGCGGCGAGCGTGACGAACTTTGCCGGCGTTGCGTAATAACCGTCGGTGAAGTCGACCTGCTCGATTGTTTTCGGGGTGATCGCGAGCGAGGCGATAATGGCGTCCCCATCCTCGGCCTGCACGGTGCGGACGAGATTGCCCCAGTCCGCCGCGTTGATCTCGCAATTCACGTCTAGCTCGCGGCAGATCGCGCGCGCCAGATCGACGTTAAACCCAGTAAGCGTGCCGTCCTCGTCGTTGTAGTTGAGCGGCGGATAGTCGGTTTCCGTGACGAAGCGCAGCACGACGAGCCAAGACCAATCC
>Ga0136634_10000977_pt1 | contig 11303 bp, 12 predicted proteins | sample AntDrymUQ8332106_2_FD_104654 | JGI IMG/M metagenome (GOLD analysis project Ga0136634, IMG submission 104654) | Polar desert sand microbial communities from Dry Valleys, Antarctica - metaG UQ833 (21.06) | ecosystem: Environmental > Terrestrial > Soil > Desert | place: Antarctica: Dry Valley... | reverse complement strand
TTATTGTATTTTTGGCAGATATGAAAATTAAATGTGGTATGGCCCTTATAAAATTTTTTAGTTTTTCGGTATTTTTTTTACTGTCAGGTCTTGGTTCCTGCAAAAACAATAAACAGTCGTCTGAAATTTCAACCGGTAATCTTACGCAGGAAGAGGTGTTGGGTTTTCTCAATACATATGACCATGCATGGAATACAAAAAAAGTGAAAACAGTGGATTCGTTGTATGCCTCCCAATACAAATATTTTACTTCTGTTGGCGGTGTCAGTTCGCGGGCCCGCAATCTGGAAATTTTAATGGCGGATTATTATAAATTAATAGGTGCAAGCCGTACCGAAGTACAGATATCCATTGAGGGCAATACAGCGATTGTAAGCTCCAGGTGGCAAGGCAATGGTATTTGGAAAGGCGAATCTTTCAATGATAATCAGCGCTGCGGACTGGTGATTCAGAAACAAGCAAGCCAATTAAAATTGCTTAGTGAACATTGCGTAGATATATCTGCTGAACCTTCGTTTTGATTTAGTAAAAGCTTCTCAATGATCTACCTATTTTCAATGCATATTTATCTCACCCCAGACTTCAACTCAAATGTCAATTATCCTAAACACCTGTTCAAACGTTTGCGTAAAACACTTTCCACATAGAAATCTTTAAGGGCTAAAAAAACTTCCTAGTTTAGTGGCCGCGGTAGAGAACATCATGGTAAATAGATTTATTTTTTTACTTCTTGTTATATGTGCGTCAGCCACATCAGTATTGGCTCAGCCTGAGGAGTATCAATTTTCACGAATTGATATCGATAACGGTCTGTCTCACAACCAGGTTAATTCTATTTCAAAAGATAGAAAAGGTTTTATTTGGTTTGGCTGCATGTCGGGCTTAAATCGGTACGACGGGTACAAGTGCAAGGTGTTTAAGCACGATTCGAGGGATAGCACTTCGTTAATTGATGACTACATTGTCAGGGTGATGGAAGGCCCGGAAGGATTTATCTGGGTTGAAACAGGAAATGGTTTCAATGTGTTTGATCCGTATACAGAAACCTTCGAACGAAACATACTCAGATCTCTAAAAAAATGATCACTGCCTTCTCTCCCTGTTAACAATATTATTAAAGATCAGAAAGGCGACTACTGGTTTTTAATGGGTCAACAATTTCTGTACAAATACAATTCCCGAAAAAAGGGTACAACACAGGTTCACCAGGTTAAGCCAGGTGAGGAAAATATTGTTTCTTTCGCATTCGATACGCAGGGCAGTTTCTGGTTGTACGCGCAAAAGGCGGGATAGAAAAAATAGGTTACAAAACCCTTGAACGGTTTCCAGTACCCATGCCGAAGCCAAATATTTTAACAATGATTCCCTTAATTATTCGTTATTCATTGATGCACAGTACGAGCACTGGATCTGTGCTTCCATGCTTCCGCTCGGTGTCATTCATTATTCTCCATCATCTCAACGAATCGAACATATCAATAACAATAGCAGTCCATGCCGCTTAAACAATAACATTGTGGTAAGTCTTGCGCAGGATACCAAAGGAAGAATATGGATATCGACTGATCATGGCGGCATCAACGTACTGAATAAAATTACGCGCACCATAGAATATATATTGAGCCATGCAGATGACATAAAAGCCTGGGTCAGAATAGCATCACCGTCACCTATTAAGACAATGGGGCATTATTTGGGTAGGCGCTTTCAAAAAAGGGATCAGTTACTATCACGAGAACATCATCAAATTTCCATTGATCAAACATCTGCCTGTCTGGAACTGGGCCTGGTGGAATGGTGTTGCCGGGGATGACATCCCTTCCTTATTCAGTATATTGCAATATAAACTGATGTCATCCCTTTATTTATTTTCTATATGCCTATACAGTTCCTGGAGTGTTTTTGCTTTTGTGGACTTTATGATCGTCAAATAAAATTATGAGAACTAGTTTTCTAAATTGGTTGTTTTTGATTGGTGCATCAGCCTGCATTATATTTTCCTGCAAAAAGAAAAATATAGATGATTTCACACCATCACCAACGGATAGTATAGTTGTTATACAACCAGCTGTTGATCCTCCTCTTCCAGGCACCATTGGATTTTTCTTAGACGATTGGCAGCCGAAAACATTTGTAGCCCCATCTTATACAGATACTGTACTTCCCTCATCGGCGACTTCCATCATTACGGTGGATGGCGGTTCAATCATTACGAAAGTTCCCAGGTCTTTATTTGGCAACAATGCCAATCTATGGATGACCCAAATGGTTACAGAGGTTCCGTTATTAAATCATCTTACCAATCTTCACCCCCATATCATTCGCTTTCCCGGTGGTAGTATCAGCGATGTATTTTTTTGGAACGCTTCTAAGAATATGCCTCCCGCAGATGCCCCAGCGCAATTTGTAAAGGCAAATGGTACAAAGGAACCCAGTGGTTTCTGGTATGGGAAAAATACAGAAAGCTGGACTTTTTCCGTTGACAACTATTATAACATGTTGCAACAAACCGGCAATGCGGGGATGATCACTATCAATTATGGATATGCAAGATATGGCACTGGTAAGGATCCGGTAGCTGTGGCGGCACATCTCGCAGCAGATTGGGTAAGATATGATAATGGCCGGACAAAATATTGGGAAATTGGAAATGAAAATTTTGGAGATTGGGAAGCCGGGTACAGAATTGATCCTTTGATTAACAAGGATGGTCAACCGGAGATTATTTCCGGCGAAATTTATGGGCAGCATGTTAAAGTATTTATTGACTCCATGCGGAAAGCTGCACAGGATATTGGAAAAACAATTTATCTTGGCGCGCTCCTGGTAGAGAGTCAGCCCCAGTCGTGGAATACTAATACCGTTAAAACCTGGAATGCCGGTTTAACAGCCAAAGCCGGAAATTCCCCTGACTTTCATATTGTACACAATTATTTTACGCCCTATCGGACGAACGCAACTGCCCATGAAATTCTTGCCACTGCGGCTACCGAGACAAAAAAAATGGCAGACTTTGTTTCACAAACGCTCTTAAGCAGCAATCTCACGCCAAAGCCGCTGGCACTTACAGAATGGAATATTTTTTCTGAAGGATCTATGCAACAGGTGTCGCATATAAACGGCATGCATGGCGTACTGGTGTTGGGAGAAAGCCTGAAAAATAAATTGGGGATGACATCCCGCTGGGATCTTGCCAATGGATGGTCTGGTGGCAATGATCATGGCATGTTCAATAATGGTGATGAACCGGGAGTTCTAAAATGGAATCCAAGACCGGCATTTTATCATATGTATTTTTTCCAGAAATTGATGGGTGACAGGCTGGTTGCATCGGCTACCGCCAACAATACGAATATTGCAACCTATGCATCTTCATTCACTTCCGGCCAGATCGCCCTCACCATGGTTAATACTTCAACATCGGTGCAAAGTGTACAGATCACTATAAAAAATTTCAATGTGGGTAACCGCATTTACTGGTACACCTTAACAGGAGGAAAGGATAATGGCGAATTTTCCAGAAAGGTATTCGTAAACGGAACCGGGCCTGCTGGTGTTTCCGGGGGGCCAGATAATTATGCCACTTTAAAAGCGTATTCGGCCAACGCTCAAAACGGTATAAGAATGAGTATACCCCCCAGATCCGTTGTTTGCATGGTTGTCGATAAAAAATAATTTCCGGGATGCATAAAAGCGCAAGATTTATAAGCAGCGAATTTCTGAATAAGCTGGTTATTTGGCCTGCATTTTTAATCTGGCTTAAACGATCCCCGGCAACTGTATGAAAACAAAATCGTCTTCAATTTTTGGTATCCCATTCTACAGCGTAATTGTAATAAGCCTTGTTTTATCAATATTGTACAAAGCCATCAGTCCTTCATAGTATACAGCTCTATTATTGATGGCCTGGTAAATTATTAAACTCTTTTTTAGAAATAACGAATGCTGTTCCATGCCGGGCTCCTTTAGGGAAACTGATTTGGTTTGAAATATCTGTCCAATGAAGAAGATCGGTTGAAACGACGGCACCGTAAGTATGCAAAGTATATTTATCAAAATAAACGATCCATTTTTCACCCAGTTTTAATACAGTAGGACCCTCCGCCCAATAATTTCCTGTAATGGCAGCAGACGGTGTACTGTATTTGGAAGTTAGGTTTTTAGACGTAGCTACCCGCAGGTTCTTTTGTGGAGGGTTGCGTGTTTCATCTTTCAGGAACATCAAATACTGCTTGCCATTTTTTTGAATCGTTGCATCAATGACATTAAAGCCGTGATCATACAGCAACTTCGTTTTGCTAAAGGTTTTAAAATCTTTAGTGATCGTGTAATACAGGCGATGATTGTACTTTTCATCACCTGAATTTTCTGATGGAGGAAACCTTCCCGGAATGGTGGTGGCCCAATAGATCATATATTGTTTATCCTCCGCATCATAAAAAATTTCAGGAGCCCAGCAGTTTCTGGCTGAATCCTCCTGATCCATGACGGGAATATATTTTTGTTCGCTCCAGTGGAGCAAATCATCAGACCAGGCATATCCGAGTCCCTGTTCATTCCAGCTTACTGTCCACACCATATGAAATTTTCCATCTGGTCCCCGGACAATACAAGGATCCCGCATCAGCTTGTCTTTACCAGCGGTGGGTTTTAAAAAAGAACTGTCACTTTTCAAACTTTTCCAGGAATAACCGTCATGACTGTAGGCAAGATGCAAACCATCCTGTCCATTATTATTAAAATAAGAAAACATGTAAACACTATCGCCGGGCTGCGCGCTAACAATCATAGTGTTTAAGAGAAGAAAAATAAATGCAAATAATTTTATCAGTGAATGGGTCATAGTTGATCTTAATAATGATCTCTGAATTTCGATCGTAAATATTGTTCAGTGATAATTTTTGTACCCGGCAATTGCGTCTCTACTCGTCTTCGTTGCGTCGCACTCTTCATCGTCCGGTTTTGTGATCGGCTGTTATCTCACAGGATGGAAGCAAGCGATGATTTGCTTCCTGCAATCATGGTTAGATTGGGAGGACCATGGTGTGATCGGTCAGACGAGAACGTCAGACCGGGTTAATCGCTAATCATTTAAGTTCTAAGACAACTACGCTCTTTGACGGCAGATTCAGGGGTTACTTTATTTCCATCTGTTTTGGCAGCGCTGAATTTTTCAATCTGAACAGTACTCATTTTTTGAAAACTGTAAATTTAAGAAAACGGGAAACTGGTAGCATATTCTTTTTTTATTGGGTCCAACGGCATCGATATTATTTAATGATATAGTTAACCGGGGTTATGGTTACAGGCCCCGACAGTCCGGATGACAAAGGTTTCCAGGCAGAGGCATCAATGAATGAATTGTTTTTCATAACCATACACGCCGTAAATAGGAGTTATTTCCAAACCACCCAAACCGGCAGCCTGGTAATCCTGCATGTTTGCTTTCAGATCTTTTTTATTGACTGCGCTTCCCTGCCACCACCAGCGGGCCCAGGGTTCGTTTCCTGTGTTATGGCGGGCCATTTAACCTGTGCCATACCCAGGTTGTAAACACCAGTAAACAACAACGTTAAATATAATTTCCTCATTGAATTATAGTCTTGGGCTAAGATTTATTTTTTTTTCTGCCGTAATACACATCCCTTGATCCGGATGCTGCAATATCGCTTTTTAGAAGGATTGTTACTTTTACACGATGTCTTTTTTTACCTAATCTTCATTCGCGAATTATACCGAAAGGCATTCGGTGTATTGAGACAATCGCCAGCTGTAAAGTAATCGTTCAGGATGCTTTAACTATCCTGTTGCATCCTGAGAATACTGACGAACGCTATCACCTTCTATCTGAGTGTCTATTTTTTTTTGATGAAGAATATGGAGATCTCATTGCATCTTTCATCTCGTAGCTGGCAGGAAATTTGAATGCAGTTATAAAAAAAAATTATGAAAAAAAGCGCTTTCATATTGGCTGTGGTATTTTTTTTCGGAGGATGCGATGGGGAAATTAAAATAAATGAACAGAAATTAGATACAGCAGGAGCCAGGATCAGGAAGTCGCTTGAGAAAGGAGTTGATAGCGCCGGCGCAAAACTCGACAGGCTAAAAGATAAGTTGGATAAGGATGATACCTTATCTCACCAGCAATATTGATATGAGTTCTCTTTCAAGATAGTGGAAGGCAATAATATCGTGATACCTCTAGTGGAAGTCAATCCAAAATATTTTTCCGGGATTCTACATTCTGAATGCGGTGCATTCTTTGATGTGTCTGCGCGTTAACTTGGCGGAGGCCTTTCAATGTCGGATGTCATCCTTAAAAAGGATGACATCCGACTATGTTTTGATCGAAGTGGAAGTGCGATAACCATCAAAAGTTCATATCATCTGCACTGGGTCCATAACTGCCCGGTATCGGAATATCTAAAATACGCAGGTAAACTCCCAATTGTGCCCGGTGATGGGTGATCTGATTTAACGAATGCCTCATTAATTCATGCTTTGCCATGACGGCATATACCTGCTCGCCATTGCGTAAAGTCCAACTTGGTAGCAGGTCTTCTTCTTTGGCTTTAGTCAGTGAATCTTTTCCACTTTCCATTGACTTTTCCAATAGGTCCAGGATTTCCCCGGTATTGGTTACCGGTGAAGGCTCATAAGGCGAGGTTGCAAAATCCAGCTCCGTGGTGTTTAGTCCGAGGGTGATCCAGGAAGGCAGTTCGGCAATATGTATTGCCAGGTTTTTCATGGATGTACTTTTTGGATGTGGTTTCCAATCGAATTTATCTGCAGGTACAAGAGCCAGCATTTTCCGGGAGACCTGAACTTCGTATTCTAGTTCTTTTAAAAGCATGGGAATGATTTGCATAACGGTTGTTTTTATTATATCACAAAGAAAACACCGGGTGATGACAACCCTATGTCAGCATCTTTAAAAACCAGAAATATTTCTGGAATAACCACACGTACATTTATATCGTTATTTTGCCGGCTTAAATTCTCACCGTATTTCAAGGCTTCATTTCTATTACAAGACTAAAGGGATTCAATCAAACAAATATTAATGAGTAAAAATATGGCGACAAGCCCAAAGAAAGGATTTAGAAAATACCTATTTCTCCTGATTGGAAACTGCTTGCTATCCATGATTTTCAACAGCTGCGGATCTCAACAACGGGTAGCTGGAAAATTGCCGGATCCCAATACCCGGCAACTTCTTTTGCGTGATGAGGGATTGTCGCAACTCAGTTATGTGAATATGACGAATCCGCAGGCAAATTATTATTTACCGGTGCCAGCCGGCAGAGATATGCAGCTGGTAGGAGGCGGGCGCGTACTTATCGGTACCGGTACCGGTTATGAAGAACGGGAAATTTCTACAGGTGCGAAAGTTCATGAATTGACTTCATTTAATGGAACCATCACTGCAAGAAGGCTGCGCAATGGCAATACCTTGTTGGTTGGATTGAATTGGCAGGGAAAACAGGGAATCGTTTTGGTTGAAGTGGATAAGACTGGCAGTATCCAACGTATGATTGTCTATCCCGGCTTTAATTATGTTCGTCTTATCCGGGAAACGGTTTCGGGTACTTTTTTAATTACAGCCGACGATACGGTGTTCGAAGGAGGTGCAGATGGATCTCTACTCTGGCAAGCGAAAGTTACCGGCCGTGACAAACCTCATGTATGGCAGGCGTTGCGGTTGAAGAATGGAAAAACGATTGTAAGCGGAGGCTTTGCCGCCAACATGCAGATTTTTGATAAGAATGGAAAATTATCAGATACCATTACCGGTCCGCCCAGGGTCAAACCGCATTTTTATGCTGGCTTTCAAATCCTTTCCAACGGAAATTATGTGGTTACTAACTGGCAGGGGCATGGGCCAAAGTTTGGCACGAGTGGGATTCAATTGCTCGAATACAGCCCAGGTGGGCAATTGATGTGGTCCTGGCAGCAGGATTCTGCAAAGTTTTCTTCCATCCAGGGAGTAATTGTGCTGGATGGTTTGGATTTAAATCGCTTGCATGTTGAAGATGCAGATGGGAAGCTGGTGCCTGTAAAGTTGCCTTAGATTTTTCCTTTTTGAAGACGTTGTTGGGTGTTTTCACCAACAACTGAAGCCAGGCTTGAGGCACTCAATAATTACACACTCCATACAAGCGCTTCAGCTATTGGTCATAAAACACAACAACGGCTCACTCCAAACCAGCACTGCGGTTGTTGGTCAAAAGACACAATAACGGCCTGGCAGAGCGGTTCACGGGTTCAAAACAAAATGCCTCTCATAGTTTATTTTATTGGCCTTTATCTCCTTCAGGCTGATATCGCGGTCAAAAACTTTATTCAGGTTATTTCCAGCCAGGTCTTCCAGGTAGGAGGCTACCTGTAATCGATAGGTGCCGGATAGCCATCGTTTATCCGGACTGAATGTGCACTTTGTTTCTTTATGACTGATCTTTAAAGTGCCAGCAATCCTGTTTCCACTTTTGTCAAGAATCTTGATCGTCTCCTGCAAAAGGAAGCAATCAAGTGGGTCTCCAATATCTATTACGAGTGGCTGATTGGTTCCCGCATCCGGTAATTTCAGGAACCATTGATCCGGATTGGGCGAAATGCTATCGCGGACACCAACTATAAATTTACGCCTGTAATCTTGTTTCAAATGCAGTCCCTGGACATCTTCCCAATTCGCTGAAACGGTCAGCGTGTATTGTTCTCCCTTTCTGATAGGATTTCCCATTTTCTGATTGGGGATTAAATCGCGTTTTATTCTTCCCGGATCAAGCCAGATGGTAAGCAACGTTCTTTCTTTATTCCACAACTCCGGTTGAAGATTTAGAAATACGTTGGGTATGGTATCTCCATTGCTGTTTAGCAAAGCAATGTGTTTATCGGATTCACCCTCGCGCATGGGACGTGAAAACTGAAGGTATAACTTTAGCAGGTTTTCAGTATGGGCCACTGGTATTGCGCCATCGACCCGAACAGGGGCAGTGTATCCCCGGTGGGATATATTGCAATCAGGGATGAAGCGTGTTTGGGATTGGCTAATGGGATTTTGAATATTCCGATTAGTCTTTCACGAAAAAAAATTTTGTAAGTCAAGCCTCTTGAGAAAGGTATGACTGGCTTAAATAATAAGAAATTGCCGGCCAAGTTGTGCTCTCCTAATATCGCAACCGGATTAATACTTTCTAGACGAACCTGGAATGATTGTCCGATCGAATCAAGCGTACCATCATGCAGCAATTTTTTCGGAACGGAGACACTGATGGCCTGGTTGTCGTTCCAATTAACCGTGATCTCTCCGGTGTCCTTGCGTTCGCAAGCCAACAGCACGAAAAAAGCAAAAAAAATCAGGCAAGACATTTTGCCTGGCCTGATTATAAGTGAAATGCAAAAATTATAAAACGGTATCATTGGCTGTCCATAGATCAACATCACCATTCGGTTTTTTCTGCAATAACAACACCTGGTTATTGTCTAACTTATCTAACTGCATCACGTTGATCATCGGTGTTGCCGTAAAATTAACTCCTGCGGTACCTTTAACAGGCTCGGTCAGCGTGCCTTCGAAAGCAGCGATATTTTTATAATCAACTTTTGCTACGGGGTGCTTTGTATTGGCCATCATCAAAAATGATTCATTTCCTTTTGTTATCGTGATCAAGTCGACGGGAGTGTTGCCGCTACCCATTTCCGCAACAGTTCTTCCTTTTACATGCGCACCTGGCTTTAACGCATCCATGGGGAAAGTACCAGTGGCGTGCAGGTATAGCTGGCAACTAAATATTTTTTTCCATTTATTTCGGCTGTGGTGAAAGTTTTTATTGGTGCTGCCGTTTCATATTTTCCGTGAGCCGCATGATATATCTCCAGCGTTGATTCATCTTGTTTACTGGTAAAAGGATAGGGGATGCTTTTAAAAGAAGAACTGAATTCATGATTTGACAACCCGCTTATCATTAATTTTCCATCTGCATACCCCAGATCAGAAATGGTTGAGATCCGCAATGATCTGCCCCGATGGTCTTTTGCATCTTCCGCGGGCGAATTGTTTAATACAACAGAAGTGTAGCTGAGATCTTTTAATGGTACCGATTCAATCTTGTCGGCTGCCCAGGTAAGCAGAACGGGAGTTCCGTCACTGTTCTGAACAGCAAAATATAATTTTTTTGAGACCGGATTGACCGCCATATCCATAATGGTGATATTCGTAACCTCTGTTCCGAGAACTGCAGCTATTTTTTGATCAATATTTTTGATTTCAATAGCAGTAATTTTTTTTTGCTGTTTTGTATCTTTTGTATTCACAGCGAAAACGGTGGCGCTTTTCGAGTCACCGATAAATAATATTCCGTCAGGGCCAAAAGCCAGCGACGTAATGGATTTGATTTCAGGACCTGCAATAGCAGCCCGATTTTTTGCGGGTGGGTTGAATGCAGCCAATAAAAATAGCCCGGCTACAACAGCAACGAGGTAGAAATTAATCTTTTTCATATTTATGCGGTTTCATTCAATGAAAGGCAATTCTCAATTAACAAACAAGTCAGGGTGGGATGATGAAAGGGGTATACCAAATATACCAATCATCTTCACATTTTCAAATGTGAAAATTTCTTTGCAATCATGATCAGTCGTGGTGATTTTTTCACATCGTAACTATTGAATTCATAATTACCAAATACTTCCTGTATCTGTAACTGGTGGAAGGCGAACATGTCATTGAAATCACCCAGGCTGAACTTGGCAACTTTTTCAACAAATTCAAGTGGTTCTTCCAGTGATTCATCTTCTATCTCAATTTTTTTATAAAAATGTGTTTCATCATACCATTTGGTAAGATAGTAGACTGTATCATCGATTTTTTTGGTTGACTGATGAATGAGATGGTCTTCGGCATAATGAACATTTAGATAGTCCAGCACCAGTAGTCCGCCTGGTTTCAATGAATTGGAAATGGTTCGAATGGCATTGTAATGTTCTCGTTCCGTTTTAAAATATCCGAAGCTGGTAAAAAAATTAAAAGCGTAATCAAAATAATTGATCCAGAAGGGAAGCCGCATATCGTGTTGAAAAAAATGGAGCTTGTCAGTTTCATACTGGTGTGCGTCTTCAATGCTTTCCGTTGATAGGTCGATACCGGTAACATCAAATCCTTCCGAAGCGAGTAATTTGGAATGACGTCCTCGCCCGCAGGCAATATCAAGCATTCTGCAGTCCGGTGATGGTTGAAGCTTTTGTATTAACTGATGAATAAACTTGCCCGCTTCATTTTCATCGCGGTTAAAATATAATTTATG
>Ga0136634_10000976_pt1 | contig 11306 bp, 6 predicted proteins | sample AntDrymUQ8332106_2_FD_104654 | JGI IMG/M metagenome (GOLD analysis project Ga0136634, IMG submission 104654) | Polar desert sand microbial communities from Dry Valleys, Antarctica - metaG UQ833 (21.06) | ecosystem: Environmental > Terrestrial > Soil > Desert | place: Antarctica: Dry Valley... | reverse complement strand
CAAGTGTACTATCAACTTTTATTTTTCCATGGTGTGCATCGATCATTGTTTTTACATAGCTGAGCCCAAGTCCAAAACCTTTTACATTGTGGATATTTCCAGTATGAGCCCGATAAAATTTTTCAAATATCCTACGTACCGTTTCTTTACTCATCCCAATACCATTGTCTTCGAAACGCATAACCAGGTTTTTACTGGTATTGGAGGTAGTTATTTTTAAGAGTAAATTTTCTTTGGAATATTTTACGGCATTATCAATCAGATTAGACAACAGGTTTCGAAAGTGGACAGGATCAGCATTAATAAGATCCCGTTTAGCATTTAACATCAATTCAACGGCCCCGTTTTTTTCCTGTAACTGCAAAGCATAGTTGCCAAGAATCTCCCTGATCAGGCCATTTACCTGAAGCGGAAGTTTTGATAATTGAATTTCCTGTCGATCCATCACAGCGGCCTGAAGAATGGTTTCTACATGTTTGTTCATTCGTTTGTTCTCTTCCTTGATAATGGAATTGAAATAATCCATCTTGGAACGATCCTGTATTACTTTTTCATTTTTTAAAGCATCAATGGCGAGGGATATGGTCGCTAATGGCGTTTTGAGCTCATGGGTCATATTGTTGATAAAATCATTTTTTATCTCGCTCAGCTTTTTCTGCCGGAGTAACGCACTGACTGTAATATAAAAAGCGCTAATGATCATGAGTGTAAAAAATATTGCACCCATGATCATCCATTGTATCTGTTGAAGTACCAGTTTTTTTATGTTCGGAATGATAAGAACTATAACCTGCACAGGCATCAGGTTTTCAAAATCACTGCCGCTCGGTGGTTGCAATGGATAATGCAGTTGGAGATTGGAAACCGTATCTTCTACCTGGGTTAAAAAATTGGTCGACTTGATTTCAAAATCAGGAGAAACGGAAGCGATATCACCCGTAACAGCAAACTCGAACTTAATATCTTTAAGGCCCTGCTTTCTAAAAGCATTGTCTATTTTTTCATGAATTTCAAATTCAGTAAACTTTTCGGTAATGGTAGCTGGCTTCATTAATTCCAACCGGAATTGATCCGATGGCAGACTAAAGCCAGGTTTTGTGCGATAATTTTTAAGGCTCGGAAGTGTGCCTTTCTGTTCAATCAACTCTTTACTAACCTCATCAAGCGTTCTAAAAACTTTAAACTGCAGGTCATCATGTTTATTTACCAGCATCGTGCGCAACCAGTTGTACTGAATATAAATAGTACCTATCAGCGACAAACTGATCAAAACGATGATAATGGGAAATATCTTCTTCAACGGGAGCTTATATTTTTTTTGCTTTGATGTGCTGGCTGTCTTTAATATTTTCGCATGATTCAACAGCAAACACAATCGGCAAATTTAATAAACAGTTCAGGAACACATACACAACGAATGTAGGTGGTTTTGATTTAACTAAGATTTACAAAGTTTATGGATTCGGGATGTTCAATTTTAAAGATCTTGTAATTTAAATAATTCATTTTGCCGGAAGGATTTATGTATTAATTTAGAAATATGATAGACCCAGGGCCAGGCATCTTACTCATTGCTGAACCTTTTTTAAAGGATCCCAACTTTATGCGTACAGTTGTTTTTCTTTGTGATCATCAGGAGGAAGGCAGTTTCGGTTTTGTAATCAACAGAGCTTATAAACATACACTGGATGAATTGATGAACAATGCAGAAGACCTGAAGATCCCTGTATTTTATGGAGGACCCGTTCAAATGGATACGATCCACTTTTTGCATCAGTATCCTGATAAAATCCCGGGAAGCTATGAAGTATTGAACGGTATTTATTGGGGCGGCGAGTTTGAGACTGCACTGAATCTTATAAAGGAGGGTCAGATCGATACCGGTAAAATCCGCTTTTATATTGGTTACTCTGGTTGGGGAACTGGCCAGTTGACAGATGAATTAACGGAAAAATCATGGCTTACTGCCGAGGCCACCAGGAAACTGGTATTTCATAAAAATGCCGACGAAATCTGGAAGGCTGCACTCAGCCATTTGGGAGGTGACTATGAAATGATGAGCAACTATCCAATTGACCCGCAATTGAATTGAAGTTTCATCATTCGTTGTGATTGATGGAAAAACTCTATGAGTGATGAACCATCAACCATAAAAATCCCCCAACTTTCATTGGGGGTTAACTAAACAATTTTTCGCGGATGATGGACCAATCCCTAAATATTGCATTACTACGCGATACTTCGGGAAGAATACGGAACCTGCGCATTATGGCGCTGCTTCGATAGGTATTGCACCTTCAACCAATACGGTGGCTTTGTTATTCAGAACCTCTACAAAACCACTTTGAATATCATAAAAACTAACATGTTGATTTCTGTCCTTCAAAATTTTTAACCGGCCAGCCTTGAGTGCAGCTACAAGAGGAGCATGTCTATCCAACACTTCAAACAATCCAACTACTCCTGGCAATTGCACGCCATAGACCTCTCCACTGAAAAGCTTGCGTTCCGGTGTTAAGATTTCTAAAGTCATAGCTCCCTAGACTTCTCCCTGGGGGAGAAAATTTTTTTTAAACCCTAATCAAGTGCGTTAGGATCTGATTTGAAATATTGAGTAAAGAATCCATCTATGAATAACGGTCAGCTCCACCCGGGGTGTTGGGCGACCCATCTTATCCCTGTGCCTGCGCCATCAACTTCTTGCCTTTTTCTATTGCATCATCAATGGTTCCTACCAGGTTGAAGGCTGCTTCGGGATAATCATCCACCTCGCCATCCATAATCATATTGAACCCTCGTATCGTTTCTTCTATCGGAACCAATACCCCCTTTAGCCCTGTGAATTGTTCGGCCACATGAAAAGGCTGTGAAAGGAAACGCTGTACCCTGCGGGCTCTTGCTACCGTTAATTTATCTTCATCACTCAACTCATCCAAACCAAGAATGGCAATGATATCCTGCAATTCCTTATAGCGTTGCAAAATTAATTTTACCCTGTTTGCACAATTGTAATGAGCATCACCAACAATAAGCGGCGTTAAAATCCTTGACGTTGAATCCAATGGATCTACCGCCGGATAAATACCTAAATCGGCAATTTTACGACTTAACACCGTTGTTGCATCCAGGTGAGCGAAAGTAGTCGCCGGGGCTGGATCTGTTAAGTCATCAGCTGGAACATAAACAGCTTGTACAGAGGTAATAGATCCGTTCCGGGTTGAGGTAATCCTTTCCTGCATCACACCCATTTCCGTAGCCAGGGTTGGTTGATAACCCACTGCTGAAGGCATACGGCCTAACAAAGCGGATACTTCAGAACCTGCCTGGGTAAACCGGAAAATATTATCAACAAAAAATAAAATATCACGACCTTTCCCCTGTCCATCTCCATCCCGATAATATTCAGCAATGGTCAATCCGCTTAAAGCTACACGGGCACGTGCGCCGGGCGGCTCGTTCATTTGTCCGAATACAAAGGTAGCTTTGGATTCAGCCAGCTGTTTCATATCGACTTTAGATAAATCCCATCCACCTTCTTCCATACTGTGTTTAAAGGCATCTCCATAGTTCATAATGCCCGCTTCAATCATTTCACGCATCAGGTCATTTCCTTCGCGCGTTCTTTCACCAACACCCGCAAATACCGAAACACCGGCATAAGCTTTGGCAATATTGTTAATCAATTCCTGGATCAATACTGTTTTACCAACGCCGGCACCGCCAAAGAGTCCAATCTTTCCCCCTTTGGAGTAGGGTTCTATCAGGTCAATGACTTTGATACCGGTAAATAATATTTCAGCTGAAGTACTTAAATTTTCAAACGCTGGTGGCTTGCTATGAATTGGGCGACCCCCTTTTTTATCTACAGGAGGCAATCCATCGATCGGATCGCCGGTAACATTAAATAATCTTCCTTTGATACCCTCACCAACCGGCATTGTGATAGCGGCCCCGGTATCGAATACTTCCATGCCCCTCACCAACCCCTCGGTTCCATCCATGGCAATACAGCGTACACTATCCTCCCCAAGATGCCTTTGCGCCTCCATTACAAGAGTTTCACCATTTGATCTTTTTAACTCCAGTGCATTGTAAATTTCAGGGAGCTTTCCGTCAAACTGTACATCCACAACCGCACCGATGATCTGTTTAATCTTGCCAACGCTAGCCATATTAAAATTTATTTACGTGAGAGTTTACGACTTATTAAGATGATTTTCATCCTGTTAATTATAAAAAACACGGGTTTTTTAATTTTGGCTGCAAAGGTAAGGGAGGACGGTCATAAATCCGAAAATTGATATTTCAAAATTCAAAACAATTCCCCTTTGCAATTGCCCTTACGTATAAAGCGCCTTTGCCCACTTATCCTAACCAAAATCCATCGTGGCTGCGTTCTGATTTTTAAAAGGTGTGGATGATTCCATCTCCTTTGATGGAAAATAATAACATTAATTATTCTACCTTTCTTTAGCAATATTTCTTTGGTACAAGAATGATTTTTTCTTCGCTATTATTATATTTTACAAACCCAAACTAGCAAATATGAAATACTTACTGATTTTTTCAATCATCTCATTTTTTGTTTTAGCCTGCCAGGAGCAGCAGAAAAGTTTAGAAGACGAGCCTGCTGCGCGACCAGTAGCACAGTATTCCATTGAACAATTTTACAAAAGTTCAGAAGTTTTTGGAGGAGCATTTACAACGGATGATGGGAAATTATTAGTTACAAGTAATGAAAGCGGTATTTTCAATGCTCATGAGATAGATATAGCCAGCGGCCAGAAAACACCTTTGACCAAATCAACGAAGGAATCGGTTTTTGCTGCTTCTTATGTACCAGGCACGCATAATATCATTTACAGTTCAGATAAGGGCGGTAATGAAATTTCACACCTCTACCTGAAAAAAGACAGCATGGTGAAAGATCTTACACCAGGCGAAAAAGAAAAAGCAAATTTCGGCGGATGGAGCCGCGATGGAAAACTCCTGTACTACAGCAGCAATAAAAGAGATTCAAGGTATTTCGATCAATATAAAATGGATACTGCTACCTGGGCACCTGTAATGATTTACAAAAATGATAATGGTTTTGACGTAGCAGCCATGTCTGATAATGAACGATACCTGGTAGTCACTGAAAATCTTACCACTTCTTCCAATAATATCTATCTCATCGATCAGCAAACAAGGCAAACGAAGAAGATTAACACTGACAGTGTTGAAACGAATAATTATCCGTTAACCTTCTCAAAGGATAATAACAGCCTGTACCTGATCACAGATGACGGAAGCGAATTTACCTATGCGGTTAAATATGATATTTCTTCCGGTAAGAAAGAAAAAGTATATGAAACCAAATGGGATGTGGCTTATATGGCTTTATCTTATAATGAAAAATACCGGGTTGTATATGTCAATGAAGATGGAAAAAACACCTTGCATCTGTTCGATCACCAAACCGGCAAAGAATTGGAATTCCCAAAAATTGAAGATGCAAATATCCAGGGTGTTGGCATATCACGCAGTGAAAATAAAATGCGGTTAACTGTCGGCAGTTCAATAGCACCTAATAATATGTACGTATATGATTTCAATACAAAAGAATTAAAGAAGCTTACCAATACCTTAAACCCAGACATAAAAGAAGAAGATCTGGTGAGTGGTAAAGTTGTACGCTACAAATCATTTGATGGATTGGAAATACCTGCTATTTATTATAAGCCACACCAGGCCGACAAAGATAATAAAGTACCCGCGGTTGTTTTTGTACATGGCGGCCCTGGCGGACAAGCCGGCCTTTTTTATTTTTCTTTGATCCAATATCTGGTCAATCACGGTTATGCCGTAATGGATGTAAACAACCGTGGAAGCAGCGGCTATGGCAAAACATTTTACAAAATGGATAATCGCAATCATGGAGATAAGGATTTGAAAGATGTGGTATGGGGCAAGAAATACCTGGCCTCCCTTCCATATATCGATTCTTCCAAAATCGGCATTCTTGGTGGATCGTATGGTGGATACATGACAGTCGCAGCATTATGTTTTCACCCCAACGAATTTAAAACCGGCGTGGATCTTTTTGGCGTAGTAAACTGGCCCAGAACCCTTAAAGAAATTCCACCCTACTGGGAATCATTCCGCAAAGCTTTATATGAAGAATTGGGTGATCCGAACTCTGCTGATTCAGTAAGACTTCAAAAATATTCTCCGTTATTGCACGCATCAAACATTAAAAAACCGCTTATGGTATTACAAGGGGCCAATGATCCGAGAGTGCTGCAAAAGGAAAGCGATGAAATTGTAGCAGCTGTAAAGAAAAACAATGTACCGGTGGAATATGTATTATTTCCGGATGAAGGGCATGGCTTTAATAAAAAAGAAAATGAGATCAAAGGATATGGTCAAGTGCTGAAATTTTTGGATACGCATTTGAAAGGGGAAAAACCAAAAACAAAGCTTAATTAATTTTCAATGATGCCCTCTCCTGAAAGGAAAAAATAATCCTTTGAAACTAGTTTCAGCTTGGATTGTTATATCATTAAGCGCTACATTAGTTCTTATGTTAATAACAGGAAAAATGACTTAGGGTGGTGAACAATGGCCTTTAAGAATCTTAGCTAGAGCCGTTTTTATTATTCCAAGTGTAGCCTTATTTTTATCCGTATTATCTATCTTTTTATATAGACGCCAGAGCAAAAAATATTGGTATTTAATTTTTATACTTATATTATTGTTTGCTTTCCTATGTATGTATATTTCAACGAAGGACCTTATTCTAAATTGTATCATCTTGAAATAACTATCTGTTTCTATGTTTCCATGTGATGAAAAAAAAATTACCACATAAAAACATAGAAAATGCACATGGGAACAAGTCAACGAAACCATTCCCTACATTTGCTGAAATTTTTTTCAACATGCAGTTGATTGAAGTGACAACCTCCGAGCACGCCAAAGAATTTATTCAGGTGAACATTGAACTCAATCAATCCAATCCAAATTATATTCGCCCGCTTGATAAAGACATCAATGATGTTTTCGATTCAAAAAAAAACAAAACATTCAGACAGGGTGAGTGCACTCGCTGGATTGCAAAAGCAGATGATGGCAAATTGATTGGGCGCATTGCAGCTTTTATCAATAAAAAATATAAAAATAAGGGCGATGATGTGCCCGTAGGCGGAGTTGGTTTCTTTGATTGCGTCAATGATCAGCATGTTGCCGATAGGTTACTGGATGTGTCGAAACATTGGTTGCTGCAAAAAGGAATGGAGGCGATGGATGGACCGATCAACTTTGGTGAACGCGATCGCTGGTGGGGTTTATTGGTTGAAGGATTTGACCCTCCGCTGTATTGCTTAAATTTCAATCCCCCCTTTTATAAAGATCTATTAGAAAATTATGGCTTCCGGCCATTCTACAACCAGATTTGCTTTTCACTCAGAGTAAAAGATAAAGTACAACAAAAGTTTTATGATCGCCATGCGATGGTTGAAAAAGATCCAAACTTCAGCGCCCTCCATATTAAAAAGAAACAACTGGAAAAATTTGCAAAAGATTTTACCATCGTTTACAACAAAGCGTGGGCAGGTCATGGCGGACTGAAAGAGATGAACAATGCCGTGGTATTGAAAATGTTCAGGCAAATGAAACCCATCATGGATGAGCGGGTGATCTGGTATGCCTATTATAAGGATGAACCCATCGCCATCTGGATAAATATTCCTGATTTAAATCAGTGGTTCAAACATTTAAATGGCCGTTTCGACTGGTTTGGAAAGCTCAAGTTTTTATGGGTCAAAGCGACCACGCGATGCACTAAATTTGTCGGTGTTGTTTTTGGAATCGTCCCCGAATGGCAGGGAAAAGGTGTGGATGCTTTCATGATCATGGAAGCAGCGAAAGTTATCCAGGTACAGCACCTGTATGATGATTACGAGATGCAATGGATTGGCGAATTCAATCCAAAGATGGTCAATATTGCCGAAAGCCTGGGTACCTACCGCAGCCGGAAATTAACTACTTACCGGTACCTGTTCGATCGGAACAAAGAGTTTCGATCACACCCTATTCTATAACGCTTCCAGTCTGACCGTTCCCGGTCTGACTGTTTCACCCGACCTGCTCGTAAGTCATTCGGACCGGGATGGCCAGACTGACATTCTTTTCACAAAATAATACCGTCAATCTGAATGTAAAATAGCTTGCTTATTTTCGTGTCAATGGAGAAGTTCATCGTTTCTGCGCGAAAATACCGCCCTCAGACTTTTGATACGGTAGTTGGGCAAAGCCATATTACAACTACGCTGAAAAATGCGATCAAAAATCAGCAGTTGGCTCATGCATTTTTATTTTGTGGACCAAGAGGCGTCGGTAAAACCACTTGTGCGCGCATTTTAGCCAAGACAATCAATTGTCTCGATCAAACACCCGAGGGTGAAGCCTGTAATATCTGCAATTCCTGTGTTTCCTTTAATGAAGGAACCTCTATGAACATCCATGAACTGGATGCTGCCAGCAACAATTCAGTCGACGACATCCGAACCCTTGTAGAGCAGGTCCGTTTTTCACCACAAGCCGGAAATTATAAAGTGTATATCATTGATGAGGTACACATGCTTAGTTCTGCGGCCTTCAACGCATTTTTAAAAACATTGGAAGAGCCTCCTCCCTATGCGATTTTTATTTTAGCAACCACGGAGAAGCATAAAATCATTCCTACCATTTTAAGTCGTTGCCAGATCTTTGATTTCAAAAGAATTACAACCAAGGATACTGTTGAACATTTAGAGGAGATCTGTATCAAGGAAAACATCAAATCCGAAAAACCAGCGCTGCAGATCATTGCACAAAAAAGTGAGGGCTGCCTGCGCGATGCACTCAGCATCATGGATAAAATTGTAAGCTTTACCAACGGCGAACTCAATTATCAAAATACCCTCGAGCATCTTAATATACTGGATGATGAGTACTATTTCAAAATGATGGATTGCATGCAGCAGCAAGACCTTGCCGGCGCACTGTTGTTGTATGATGACATCAACCGGAAAGGCTTTGAAGGTGATCTCGTATTGAACGGATTCGCTGAATTTATTCGAAATGTGCTGGTATGTAAAGATGAAAAAGTAGCAAACTTGCTCGAAGTAGTAGAAAGTTTTAAGGACAAATACTTGAGTACAGCAAAGAAAATCTCAATTTCTTACCTGATCAGTGCCCTGAATGTTTTGAATGAAACAGAGATCAATTATAAAGCCGCACGGAATAAACGACTGCATGTGGAGCTTGGATTGATTAAGCTTACTTACCTGCAGCAGGCATTGGAATTTTCACCCCAGCATGAAACCGTCACTAAAAAAAAAATAGTTGATACGGCCAGGCCGGTCGCTTACCGCAATATTCCGATTGTTCATGTTCCGGCATCTCAAACGCAGGTTGATAAAATTCCTGTGCGACCAAATCATTCCCATCAGGAAAACAACACCACTCAACAATCAGTACCGGCGACAGCAAAATTGATCATTGAATCGCCTGTCGAAAAAGAATTTATAAAAGAAGAAGATCAAGGAAATACGCATGCCGGATTGGTAATACCAGCAGCTAAAATTGAAAGGTCGAAATCTAAACTTGGTAAGCTCCAGAATATTCGTGACAAGTTCGTCAATAAATTAATGAGTGATGAACAGGATATCATTCCGCTGACAAATGAAAAATTGGTGGAGAGCTGGCGGATATTTACGGAACGATTAAAAGAAAAAAAGAATCCTGCTGCACAAAGCTTCGAATTGGCGCGCCTGGAGATTATTAATGAAGGCCGTTTGGAAGTGGTGACCAACAACAACCTGGAACAAAAATTCATTGAACAGGAAAAAAGAATTTTATGCGAGTTTCTTCAACAGAGTTTTCACAACAAAGCTTTGACGCTTTCGATAACCATTAAGGAAAATCCCGATACTTTTAAATCCGATGAAAAGCATTTGAGTAAGAGAGATCAGTTCCTAAAAATCATTGAGCATTATCCATTGGTCAAAGAATTAAAAGACAGGTTGAGAATGGAACTCGATTATTGATGTAGCAGGCAGAACCTAAATCCACTCTTTTACTTCTTTTATCCTCTTTTATCTCCTAGCCCCTTCTATTTCCGCATTTTGACTTAATTTCGGCGTCTTAAATCTAAAATCTGCAATATAAATGGCTGAAGTGATTTTAATGCCTCGACTGAGCGACACCATGACTGAAGGTGTAATTGCTGCATGGCACAAAAAGATAGGCGATCCGGTAAAAAAGGGCGACCTGCTTGCGGAGGTTGAAACAGATAAAGCTACCATGGAGCTCGAAAGTTATAAAGATGGCACCTTGCTTCATATCGGGACTGATAAAGGCGGCAAAATACAGGTCAATGATCTGCTGGCTATTATCGGTTCTGAAGGAGAAGATATCTCGGGATTGGTATCAGGCTCTGGCGAAAATGCCCCGGCAAATATAGAAAAGGCAGGCGTAGAACAAAAAGAAAATCAGTCTGCTAAACCTGCGCAATCTGCTACAGAAGATGCCCCTGCGTCTTCCCCTGTTAAAGGTTTAGACGTTTCAAAAATGGAAGAAGTAATATTGATGCCGAGATTAAGTGATACGATGACTGAAGGTGTTATTGCGTCCTGGCATAAAAAAGTCGGTGATGCCGTGAAAAAAGGAGAAGTGCTGGCAGATATTGAAACCGATAAGGCCACCATGGAACTGGAAAGTTATAAAGAAGGTACTCTGTTGCATATCGGTGCACAGAATGGCGAAATAATTGCCGTGAATGATTTGCTTGCTATTATTGGTGATGCGAAGAAGGTTGATGTACAAAAAATTATTGCATCAACGAAAAGTGGCGGTGAAGTTGATAATAAAAATGTCGGCGAAAGTAATAGTGATAATTCGAGTGGCAGCGAAAGCGATAATAAGGGTAGCCAACCCACCTCGGCAAATGGCAACGGACGAATCAAAGCTTCTCCGCTTGCCAAAAAATTGGCATCAGAAAAAGGAATTGACATCAGCCAGGTTCCTGGGACTGGAGATGGTGGAAGAATTGTGAAGAAAGACATTGATAATTTTGCACCTACAACGGCAAGCAGTGACCGCAATCAAACCAAAGAATCCGGGATTGTTGCGAAAGGTGGCCATGAAGAGCGCGGCTTGAGTGATGAGCGAAGCCAAAGTGGTGAGCGAAGCCGAACCAGCTTTGATGAAGTGCCTGTTTCGCAGATGCGTAAAAGCATAGCCAAGCGTTTGGCTGAAAGTAAATTCAGTGCTCCTCACTT
>Ga0136634_10000975_pt1 | contig 11318 bp, 10 predicted proteins | sample AntDrymUQ8332106_2_FD_104654 | JGI IMG/M metagenome (GOLD analysis project Ga0136634, IMG submission 104654) | Polar desert sand microbial communities from Dry Valleys, Antarctica - metaG UQ833 (21.06) | ecosystem: Environmental > Terrestrial > Soil > Desert | place: Antarctica: Dry Valley... | reverse complement strand
GAGTTATCAAAACATTCTATATGCAAGGGCAGTTCTTTTAAATGTAAATCCTTTTGCAACTGAATTAAAATCCTGTTTTTTTCATCGGCGGTTTTATCTTCTAGTTTTAATAATTTTTTAGCGTGTAATTCTTCCTTGAAATAGTCAACATTTTTTTGAGATAGTTCCAATAATTTCTTTTTATCACCTCCCCTGGGAACAGTAACAATTATGTCCGTTTCAGGATAATCAATTGAAAAAGGGACTATGATTTCTTTTGCATCGCTTACAAATGTTTGCCTTACTTGTGCAATGGCAAAACATAAAACTTCGGCAGGGCTTTCTTCCAGTTTTTTCTGCAGCGTAATTGTTTTTGTTTGAATGATGCTGCCGTTGCTTACTGCCAGGTAGTTTACAAAAGCCTGGTCACCTTCTTCAATGATACTAAAAATATCAATGGTGCCCGTATTGGTATTCACTACTTCAGACTTAGATTGGTATTGTAGTAGATGCGCTATTTTTGATTGGTAAAAAGCTGCTTTTTCAAATTCCATTTTTATGGAATGCTCTTTCACTTTATTTTTAAAATGTTGCAGCACCGGCGATACATTGCCTTTAAGAATATGCTTTAGCTGTTGCAGCCCTTCATTATAATCTTCTGCAGACTGTAGCTCTTCGCAAGGTCCCTTGCAATTTCCCAAATGATATTCCAGGCAAACTTTAAACTTTTTTTTCTTAATATTATTTTCAGTGAGATGAAGCTTGCAGGTACGAAGAGGAATATTTTGTTTTATCACTTCCAGCATTTCTCTAACCCTGCCTACAGAAGTATAGGGGCCGAAATATTGAGAACCATCATTTATTTTTTTTCGGGTAAAAAAAACTCTCGGAAAACGCTCATTTTTTACAACGATATAAGGATAGGTTTTATCATCTTTTAAATTGATATTAAAAAGGGGCTGGTATTCTTTAATCAGGGAGTTTTCTAACAAAAAGGCATCCTGTTCACTATTTACTATTGTAAATTCAATTCTTTTGATACGATTTACAAGTTCTATTGTTTTGTAACTCTGTAAATTTTTTAGAAAATAGCTACTTACTCTTTTGCGCAAATGTTTGGCCTTGCCCACATAGATGAGTTGATTGGCGGCATCAAAATATTTATAAATACCAGGAGCAGTTGGTATAGTAGAAGCTATGGTTGAATAATCTTGTGAAGTCATTTTTAATCAAATCTCCATTTGATGGTTTCTTCATATTCTACAAACTGTTTACCAGTTTTATCTTTAGCTATACAAACGGTTTTACACGACTCTCCGCTTTTCCAGGTAAATTGCTTTTCCTTACCGTCTTTTGTATGTTTTACTAAATATATGCTCTTAACAGTATTGTCAGATCTGTTTATATAAACATCCCATCTTTTAAGTTGGAGTGTATCAGGTGCATTTTTTTTTAAATCATAAGTAAAAGTATAAATGTCCAGGGTTTCATCTGAAAAAGTGCTTTCCTCATAAAAATTAACCATGTTTGCACTATCAATAACCGGTTCTGTAAATTCATTAAATACAGTGCCAAAATCTGTTAGACTAATCCAAACTGAATCAGACTTATTTCCCACCGTTTTATATTTAACAGGGTTAATACCATCACTTTTTATTTCATTTATTTGTCCCTTTATATAGTTTGTTACAGGAAAAAAAACCGGAGCTTCTTTTTCAATGATGGTATTATCCTGTCCTTTATTTGTATCGGTTTTACAAGAAAATTGTATTGCAATAAAGAGTATGGGAAAAATAATACTTTTCATATTTATGTAAAATTAATTGTAATAACCCAGCCGGAAAAATAGGAAAATGCAAAGGCGCAACTAATGATAGTTACGCCTTTGCACAAATTATGAAAACAAGTTATAATTTTTTTGTTATACCTAGTTTTATGCCAATGTTGTACAGTTTTTCTGTATAGGTATATTGCTTGCTATAAGTAGATAAAAGTTGATACCTCAATTGAGGACCAACATTGATACTTATACCAGATGGAGTTTTAATACTGGCAAAAGTTTCCAGGCTGGAATTCAGATTCCATGTCCTTAACATGGAAGGATCTTCAACAAAATTTTTGTTATCAGCAGAAATTAAATAAACATTTCCCCCGGTAATAAATGTAGGTTGAACTGTACCACCTACATACCATTTCACTTTGTTAGAACCAGCAAGTTTATAGTTTAAACCTACAGGTATAGAAACCTGGTATGTTTTATTATTTAAGCTATTTAAATTAGATCCTAAAACGTTTCCATGATAGCTGTTGTAAGCCACAGGCATGAGAGTATTATTATTCAAATCATTAATCAACACTGTTGTTTGACTTGGATGTTGCAGTTTGTGTGCATTGGTTATGTAATTGGTTAAATTAATCTGAACTCCGGTTTTAAAGCTTAGTTTTTTACTAAGATCTAAAAGCAAGGTTGCACCTGCTTCTAAATTAACAGCAGCCTGCTGGCTTAATATATCTGTATTACTAGTTCTCAAAAGTAATCCACCGTTTACGGGTTCAAAATCATTGTTTTTATAAAGTTCTCTATATCCTAACGAGGGTGTTAAATAATACTGTATAGATGCATGACTTTTCCATTTGTTTTTATTCTTTTTGTTATGAAAAGCAAAATCTTCCATCCACACCCTTTCTTCGGTACTTATTGTTTTAGTTTTAGCTGTCAAAGAATTTACAGGTTCAATAATAGCTTTGGTTTCTTCCTGAATTGAACTATTTTTTTCTGCTTCAGGAGCTAAAGAAAACCCTTTTGCTTGTGCTATACTAACAACCTTAGCTTCTTCTTTGTAAATGCTGTTGGAAGTATTGTTGCCAGGTTGTTTTTCAGAATAAACATCTATAGCCTGCCGGTTTAAATTGCCGTTCTCGTTTTGAGAAATTGAATTACTTAAAATAGAGGATGCTGTATTTTCATTATTCTTTTTGAAAATGTCTTTATTTACATCATCTGCTAAGGCATTTACAATTATGTCATGTTGTTCCGGAGCCTGGTATAAGTTTGAAATTATTTCTTTCAAATCTACTTCTTCAGTGCTAATTGAATTGGGGAATGTAGAAACAGGTTCATCTTCATAAACTTTATCTATAAAAATATTTGGAGGAGTACCGTTATTTTTATTAATCGATTGTTTATTCAAATTTTCGGGTAATTTATTGGGTTGATTTGAAGTCAAACCCGTTTCATTGGTAATTTCTTTCCCGTTATTAACGTCTGTGGTTATGGAAGCAACTAGTATATTCCTGGAGTTTTTACTTATGCTGTTATTGTTAGAAATACCAATGTATAAAATAGAAGTTAAAAGAACAAGGCAAACGGTGAAAGATGGCCATTTACGATCAGGATGAAAATCGTTGTATATGCTATGCCATACTTTTCGGGAAGGATACATCCTGAACTCCTCTGAAGTGTCCTTCAGCATCTGCTCAAAGTCGTCTCTATAAAAATTTTGTTCCATTTTCTTAAGGCAAAAAGCGTTTTAGTTTGGTTCTGGTTATTTAATGTGCTTATTATAGTACGTTAACTTGATGAGTTAGCAGTCCCGGTGTTATTTTTACGGGACTTCTGTATTATATTTCTTTTGATCAAAACTTCTTCAAGCATTGCTTTTGCCCTTGTGTATTGGCTTCTGCTTGTGCTTTCTTCTATATCTAATAATTGACCGATCTCTTTGTGCGAATACCCTTCAATTGCATATAAATTCAAAACTGTTCTATAACCCAACGGTAATAACCTTATGCATTCTACCACCTGCTTTGCCTGCATTATTGATGGAATCATATCCTGTTTTATATGAATACTTTGAGCATATATAAGATCTACACTTTCGCTGAATTTTTTATTTTTCTTCAAAATATTAATACAGGTATGTACCATTATCCTTCTTATCCAGCCTTCCAAAGCACCTTCACCCCTATATTGGTGTAACTGGGTAAATACTTTGATGAAACCTTCCTGAAGCATATCTTCGGCGTCTTCCCTGTTTTTTGCAAAACGGTAGCAAACTCCCAACATGCGTGGGCTAAAACGGTTGTACAATTCTTCTTGTGCAGAAGCATTGTTTTTGATACTTCCGGCAAGCAATTGCTCCTCGGTCATAATTTTATGTGTTTATTACCCTTCAATTTAGACAATTTTATTTGAACTTCTGCTGCTTTAAAATAAAAACGCCTGAACTTTAACTTTCAGGCGTTTTCAAGAAAAAAGAGATTTATATCTTTCCCCGAAGGGTAATCACAAAGTTTCTTCCTGGTGCTCCCAGGCCCGATCCAAATACCCGGTAAAATTTATCAAAGACGTTTTCAACTCCAACCTGAACAGAACAGTACTTACTTATTTCGTAAGCAGTTCTGAGGTTGGCAGTAAACCATGCAGGTGTAAATCCACGGATAATATCGGCACTGTATACCTGGTTATCTTCTCCACGTAAATTGTAATTGGCTGAATTTTTTGCTCCATTATACAAAGCGAAAACTTCAATGGTTAGTTTATTAAACCTTCCTGTAAAATTTGTTTTCCCATAAACCGGAGGCACATGATCTAACGGATAGTTTTTTGGAACTTCTTTAATGCGGCCATGAGTATAATTTATTACCGAAGAAAAAGAGAAATGCTTATTAAAGTCAGCTCCGATATTTGCACTTATGCCCTGAATATATGCCCTCTTTTTATTTACCACTGTAACAACCTTACTGGTTACTCCATTATATGCAATCGTTGAAGAGCCGTTAAATGTCGCAAAGTCTGTAGTTAAAGCGTTGTAATATTCGGTGTGCCAAAAAGTAGTACCCAATTGCCATTTTTGATTAATGGTTTTATTTAAACTGATTTCATAGTTGATCGTTCTTTCCGGTTTTATATCCGGGTTGGGTATAATAACGGTTCCATTTCCACTTTCAAATACCTTAGACATATCATCTACATTAGGTGTACGAAAACCCGTAGCAACTATGGTGGCAATTTTCCAGTCTGATCCTGGTAAAAATACAAGTCCAAGGTTACCGGAAAGGGCCTCGATTTTTTGTTTTATTGTATCGTAAGGAAGTGGAAAAAATGTTTTATCAATAAACCTGGAACTTAACCTGTTTTGCGTAAAACGTATGCCGCTATTAACGACAATATGTTCCGATAATTTATGCAGAGATGTAACATACAAAGCATAGGATTGGGTAGAACTTCCTCCGTCAGGGTAACGGGTATCCAAACTGCTTTGCACTCCCGTTAAAATATTTTCAGCATAAGCACTTGAGTTTACTTTGTTGTAAATAATTTCTGCACCATAACTAATTTCTGATTTTTTTATTTTCTTAAAAAAATCAGCATTAACACTACCCACTTTTACATTTTCTTTTCTATGATTTAGTTTAGTGCTTTTAAAATTCCTGTTATGCCTGCTTTCTTCAATATCCTGGTAGGCTACAGTAAATTGTGCTTTGTCATAAAATGAACTTGCCTGTAAATACATATTGTATGCTGCCATCAATCTTTTTTGTGGACCATAATACCATTCAGCGCTTTTTGCAATGCCTGCAGCAGTGGTTTCCGTAAGCCTGTCATAACGATAAATATCCGAAGAAGTAGAATACTGAAAATTGAAAACATGTTCAATTTTACCCGTTTGCAACAAGAATTTTTGCAGGATATCATATTGCGAATAGCCTGTCTGGACTTGTTTATCCGGGTTGGTATTTTTAATCATGGTATCCATTCCGTTTATTCGCTTTACGTAAAATGTACGTTTACCCCAATCCGGAAAATCATCGTAGTAATGAGAACCTTGTTTTAAATCTCCGAAATCAGAAAAAGTAAAGCTGGTTAAGGAAGCCAGTTTTTTGCCGCCAATATTAAAATCTAAATGGCCGGTTTTTTCCTGGTATGCGGATGCATATCTAACATATGCATTGGCCTTAATGGTATCTTTTCCTGTTGTTTTTAAAACCGGCTTTTTGGTATAGAAACTTAAAACACCACCTAAAGCATCACTTCCATATATAACAGATGATGGTCCGAAAATAATTTCAACCCTATCTAAAATAGAATTGTCCATGGTGATAACATTTTGCAAATGTCCGCCACGAAAGATGGCATTATTCATACGCACACCATCTACAGATATCAACACTTTATTTGCTTCAAAGCCACGAATAACAGGGCTTCCACCCCCCAGTTGACTTTTTTGTACAAATACATTTCCGGTTTGTGTTAATAATTCTGCAGTAGTTTGCTGACTATAAAATGCAATTTTTTTGCTCCCAATAGTTTGTACCTGTTGAGCCAGGTATTTTTTATTTTCTTTAAACTTAGTTACCGAAATGGTGATTTCGTTCAGGTTTACTTCATTTAAGCTATCTGTATTACCAGGTTTATTTTTTTGGGCTTGGACAATAAAAATTATACATAGTAAAACATGTATAAGAAATATTTTTTTCATATGCTAATTAACGCGGCAGTTTTAAATGTGCTTTATTTCTTTTTCCTTATCAAACTATCTGCAGGATAATTATTTTTCATACTATCCCTGAGCATGTCCGTCCAGTTAGAAATAATAAGCTTTTGCTGAGTATTTAATATTGCATTTCTGTGTATGAAAGTATAAGACTCTAAAGGCATTTCATTTTCTTTTACTTCTTCTGCTATCTCCTCCAGTTTTCTGTATTGCCTGGCGACAGTGTATGTTGCAAAAGTTGAAAAGTTTAATTCTTTTTTACCTTCTACAATATGATCATTATGCCAGTAAGAAAGAGGTTGAACATTACTATACCATGGGTAATCAGTATTATTGCTGTGACAGTCGTAGCAGGATGTTTTCAATATTTGTTGAACACTATCCGGTACTGTATGTACACGGGTAATGTCGAAAGTTGTACTTAGCTCACTATTTTTAGTAGCTCTTGGATAAAACTGCATTAATAAAAATATCACCAATAAACTTATACCAATAAACTTTATTATTTTTTTCATATTACTATAGCGCATTAAATTAAAATATTACCCGTCATTGTTGCGGGTATTGGCAGGTTCATCATCTTTAATATTGTAGGAGCAATGTCTCCTAATTTTCCATCTTTTATTATACCATTCCAGTCGTTATCCAATATAAAAAAAGGAACCGGGTTTACCGTATGGGCTGTGTTAGGTGTACCATCTTCATTGATTTCATAATCAGCATTGCCATGATCTGCCGTTAAAAAAATGCAATAGTTATGTTTAAGAGCTGTTGTTACCAATTTCTCAACACATACGTCCACCGTTTCAACGGCCTTAATTACGGCTTCCCAAACGCCTGTATGGCCTACCATATCTGCATTGGCAAAATTTAGACAGATAAAGTCCGGTTCTGAAGCTTCTATTTCTGCAACCGCAGCAAGCGTTAATTCATATGCGCTCATTTCAGGTTGCAAATCGTAGGTAGGGACTTTTGGAGAAGGGATCATAATTCTTTTTTCACCTTCAAACGGCACTTCTCTTCCTCCGCTAAAGAAAAAACTTACATGCGGATATTTTTCAGTTTCGGCCATGCGTAACTGTGTTTTTCCGTGCTCCGCTAATACTTCTCCAAGAGTATCATCAAGGTTATCTTTTTCAAAAATTACATGAACATTTTTGTAAGCATGATCATACATTGTCATTGTTGTATAATGCAGGTTTAAAGAATGCATTGCATATTCTGCAATATTTACCTGGGTTAATACTTCTGTTATTTCCCTGCAACGATCTGTTCTAAAATTAAAACTTACCACTGCATCTCCATCCTGAATTCTTGTTTCGGGTAAGCTTGCGTTTATAATAGGTAGAATGAATTCGTCTGTTATATTATTGCCATATGAATCAAGCATAGAAGTTAATAGATCAGTTGATTTTTCACCTATTGCATTTACAAGAGCATCATAGGCAATTTTTACCCGTTCCCATCTCTTGTCTCTATCCATGGCATAATACCTGCCGGTAATAGTTGCAATATTCCCTATGGATAATCTTAAATGTTCCTGTAATTCACTAATGAAACGCAAACCGCTTTTAGGATCGGTATCACGGCCATCTGTAAATGCATGAATGAGCACATTATAAAACTGCTGTGCCGCACAAGTATCAACTATAGCTTTTACATGATTAATATGAGAATGCACGCCACCATTACTTACCAGGCCCACAAGGTGAAGCGGTTTGTTATGTTCTTTGCAATAATTTATAGCATTTAAAAGGGTACTGTTCTGCTGAAAAATATGATCTCTTATGGCAACATTTATTCTCTCCAGCTCCTGGTAAACAACACGGCCGGCACCCAGGTTTAAATGGCCTACTTCGCTGTTGCCCATTTGACCTTCGGGCAAGCCTACTTCTGTACCACAGGTGACTAAAGTGGCATTTGGATAGGTGTTGGATAAAGAACTAACAAAAGGAACATGAGCATGTTGAATAGCGTCGCTACTTTTAACCTTACCCAAACCCCAACCGTCCATAATTACTAACAAAACTTTTTTGTTTTCCATATTGTAAAGCTACTTAAATGAAGATTATACAAAATAATTAACCATATTTATCCTTAATATTAACCCTGATTAAGGCAATATTAAGGTTTATTGGCACGTTTTTAGTCAAACCTGTATTAATTATAAAAACAAGAAAATGAAAAAATTTTTTACTCTGTCTATTGTTTCTTTTATGTTTTTTTCTTTTACTTCATTGGTTGGTATAGATGAAGTGGTAACAGCATTAAAAAACAATAACGCATCGCAGGTTGCTACGTATTTTGATAATACTGTAGACATCACTCTTCCAGAAAAAAGCAACAGTTATAGTAAAAGTCAGGCCGAAGTTATTTTAAGGGATTTTTTAAGTAACAACCCTATAAAAAGCATTGAAATAATTCATAAGGGCGAAAACAATGGCTCACAGTATTGCATTGGCAAATTGGTTACAAAAAGTAAAGTTTACAGAACAACCATTTATATGAAGCATAAGGGAGACAAACAATTTTTACAGGAGATAAGATTTGAAAATATGTAATACCCTTTAACTTTTTTAAGCTCCCAATTGGGAGCTTTTTTATTACTTCAATTTCCTTACTTAGTTTTGTTGTTATGATTAAAGAAGCGCAATTACAATTTCTTATAAAAAATGCTTTATCTGAAGATATTGGCGATGGCGACTACTCCACGCTTTCTACCATAAATGCAAATGCAAAGGGTAAGGCAATTTTAAAAATTAAACAGGATGGAATACTTGCCGGCATCGATGTAGCTGAAAAAATATTTAAATATATGGAGCCGGAAGCAGTATTTATCGCTCAGAAAAAGGATGGAGAAAAAATGCATTTTGGAGAACAGGCTTTTGAAGTGCATGCAAAAATTCATACTATTTTACAATGTGAGCGTCTTGTGCTTAATTGTATGCAACGTATGAGTGGGATAGCAACCCTAACAAATGCCTATGTGCAAAGATTAGGTTCTTATAAAACAAAATTATTGGACACCCGTAAAACAACTCCTAACTTCCGGCTTTTAGAAAAAGAAGCAGTGCATATAGGCGGAGCAGTTAATCACAGGTTTGGATTATATGATATGATTATGCTTAAGGATAATCATATTGATTATTGCGGCGGAATAAAAAATGCTATAGAAAAAGCATACGCTTACGTGCAAACGAATAACCTGGCACTTAAAATTGAGGTGGAAACCAGGAGCCTGGCAGATGTTACAATAGTTATGCAAACAGGAAAAGTTGATCGTATTATGCTGGACAATTTTGCACCTGAACAAATAACAGAGGCATTAAGAATTATTGAAGGCAAATATGAAACAGAAGCCAGTGGAGGAATTAATTACGACAACCTGCAAAATTATGCAGTTACAGGAGTAGACTATATTTCCAGCGGGGCCATCATTCACCAGGCTGCCAGCCTTGATTTGAGCTTGAAAGCTGTAGTACTTTAAAATTATTAATATGTCAAAAAACAAACGGGAAAATTATGGTGTTGTTTATTCAACAGATCCCGGTTTTTTAAAGCAGGAAGAGCAAGAAGATATAGCTACAGCTTTACCTGCAGTGCAACCTCTAAAAATAAAACTTGAAACCAAACAAAGAGCCGGAAAAGCTGTTACATTAATAATTGGCTTTATAGGTAAAACAGAAGATGCTGAGGAACTTGGTAAAAATTTAAAATCTTTTTGTGGTACAGGTGGATCTGTGAAAGAGAATGAAATATTGGTGCAGGGAGATAATAGGGACAAAGTCTTGGTATGGCTACAAAAAAATGGGTATAAATTGGCTAGGAAGATCTAAGGCTTGGCAAGTCCCCATGCTATTATTTATTACCTTAGTGTAAATTCATTATATGACGAGTACAATATCTGGCGGAGTTAAGGTAAGTGTAGAATCATTTTACCAACCGGAATTTAGTAATCCGATGAATAGTGAATTCATGTTTGCTTATCGCATAACTATAGAAAACAATAATATTTTCCCGATAAAATTGTTAACCCGACACTGGCACATTTTTGATAGCAACGGGAGTATGAAAGAAGTGGAAGGAGAGGGTGTAGTTGGTGAGCAGCCAAGCATAGCCCCGGCTGAACAATTTCAATACATGAGTGGGTGTAATTTGCGCAGCGAAATAGGAAGAATGCATGGAACTTATCTTATGGAAAATGTTCATAATCATAAAACTTTCAGGGTAACTATTCCTGTATTTGAAATGGAAGTGCCTTTTAAAATGAATTAAAAACATTTTTGGTTAGGGTATTATTTTATATGATAAAGACGCACAGTTAAAAGCCTTTTATTTATATATTGCCATGATCACAAACAAAAAAGTAAAAATACTTTAATAAGTAAAAATTAAATATGTCTAAAATTATCTTCAATAACAAAAACAACGCATTTTACCAGGATTTAAAGCAGGCGGTTGATAATTATTTTACAGAAAACAAAGTTGGAAAAACAGGAGACTGGAGACTTTTTTCTAAAACAATTATTTTAATAGGTTCTGCAATTGCAGTCTACTATTGCGTAATGTTCCTGCAAATTGGTGTACTGCCAGCTTTGTTACTGGCAATGCTTTTCGGTTTCCTGGCGGCAAGTATTGGTTTTAGTGTAATGCATGATGCCAATCATGGTAGTTACAGTCCCAACAATAAATTAAATGATTTTTTGGGTCTTTCGGCAAATGTACTTGGTGCCAGTTCTTATTTCTGGAAACAAAAGCATAACATTATTCATCACACTTATACCAACGTAGACGGTATAGATGATGATATTGCCAAAAGTCCGATTATACGTCAATGTGAAT
>Ga0136634_10000974_pt1 | contig 11331 bp, 9 predicted proteins | sample AntDrymUQ8332106_2_FD_104654 | JGI IMG/M metagenome (GOLD analysis project Ga0136634, IMG submission 104654) | Polar desert sand microbial communities from Dry Valleys, Antarctica - metaG UQ833 (21.06) | ecosystem: Environmental > Terrestrial > Soil > Desert | place: Antarctica: Dry Valley... | reverse complement strand
GCCGCATAATCGCAAAATCCTGTATGGCAGTTTTAACTCCTGTAAAAGCGTTTTCACATGCTCGACCATTCCTTCCAATGCCTCGTACGATTTGTCGGGATGCTCGATTCGGACGATTTCAACTTTGTCGAACTGGTGAAGGCGGTTCAGTCCGCGTACATGCGCACCGTATGAACCGGCTTCACGGCGGAAGCATGGCGTGTAACCCGTACATAAAACCGGCAACTCGCTTTCATTTAAAATAACGTCGCGGAATAAATTAGTTACCGGAACTTCCGCGGTCGGAATCAAATATAAATCGTCAATGCCTACATGGTACATTTGCCCTTCTTTATCAGGCAATTGTCCCGTTCCATAGCCTGATGCTTCATTTACCAAGTGTGGAACCTGATATTCCTTGTATCCGGCTGATGTGTTTTTATCCAAAAAATAAGAAATCAATGCCCTTTGAAGCCTTGCGCCTTTGCCTTTATAGACGGGAAATCCGGCGCCAGTAATCTTTACTCCAAGTTCAAAATCGATGATGTCGTATTTTTTTACAAGTTCCCAATGTGGCTGTGAATCCTTGTGCAATACTGGGATTTCTCCTTCCTGGAAAACAGTGACGTTATCTTCGGGAGTTTTTCCTTCGGGAACGATATCGGCAGGAAGATTGGGAAGCGTATACAGTTTTTGTGCGAGCTCATTGGCGTAAGTTTCGCCTTTCTCCGCAAGCTCTTTACTTTTTTCCTTGAGGCTCAACGTCTTTTCTTTGAGGATGGCGGCTTTAGATTTTTCTCCTGATTTCATTAATTCGCCAATATCTTTTGAAAGCCTGTTTGATTCAGATAAGATGCTGTCCATTTCAGCTTGCGACGCACGGCGCTTTTCGTCAAGCTCGACAACTTCTTTTACGATGGTTTTGGCATCAATATTTCGTTTTGCGAGCGCTTTCACAACTTTTTCCTGATTCTCGCGTATATAGGCTATCTGTAACATGTTCTTGTTTTATTAAGCACGCAAATTTAATCAAATGTTTGATATAAAGTTTGGCCTTTGATAAATGATGCGTTTTGCTCTAATACGCTATGAATTAGTATGTTTCCCGTTTTTATTACACTCTTAACATCGGTTATTTCAATTATTACATATATTTGCGTGAAAATTTACAACCCGAATGAAAAAATACTGCCTGCTCTTTTTATTATTATCAGTTTCCATCACGTTTGCACAGACGCCAGAAACCGACCAGATTGCGGAGTCTGAAATGAAGTCGGCCTCATCACTGATGAGCATCGCAGTCAATCCAAATACCGCAAATTACGACGTGACTTATCACAAGCTTGAGCTCACTGTTGACCCGGGTGTTTATTTTATTGCGGGGAAAATCACAACAACTTACACTGCGCTTGCCAACATGTCGACCGTGACATTTGATCTTACTAACGAACTGACTGTAAGTTCTGTCAAAAAAAATAACGTTTCTCTTGTTTTTACGCAAAATGCGAACAATGAACTTGTCGTCACGCTGCCCGCAGTACAAACCACTGGAACCAGCGCAACGGTTGAAATCATTTATTCGGGTGCACCTTCTACAGGCGAGCAGGCTTTCGAAACTTCCAGCCATGATGGTACGCCGGTGTTGTGGACGCTTTCCGAACCTTTTGGAGCTCGTGATTGGTGGCCTTGTAAGCAGGATTTGAATGACAAAGTAAACAGCATAGACGTTTTTATCACGGCACCATCGCAGTATGTGAGTGTTTCAAATGGACTCGAGCAATCTCAGGTTGTTAATGGTGCGAATAAAACCACACATTTCCATCACGGATATCCTATCCCGGCTTACCTGATTGCAATGGCGGTAACAAATTATAGCGTGTTTACTCAGCAGGCTGGAACGGCTCCAGATGATTTTCCTATCGTCAATTATATTTATCCTGAGGATTTAGCCACAGCGCAACCCCAATTGGCACAGACATTACCCATTATGAATTTGTATGAGGAACTCTTCGAAACGTATCCTTTTGCAAATGAAAAATACGGTCATGCTCAGTTTGGCTGGGGTGGCGGAATGGAACATACTACAGTTTCTTTTATGGGCTCATTCAATCGAAGCCTGATAGCGCACGAACTTGCGCACCAATGGTTTGGCGATAAGATTACCTGCGGAACATGGAAAGATATATGGCTGAATGAAGGCTTTGCGGAATACCTCTCAGGTCTCGTGGTCGAAAACCTCGACGGTAATACAAGTTTTATTAGTTGGAAAAACAGTAAAATCAATAGTATAACATCGCAGGTAGGCGGCGCAGTTTATCTGACAGATACTGAAGCCACAAGTGTGAGCAGGATTTTCAGCAGCAGGCTTACATACAACAAAGGCTCAATGGTTGCGCACATGTTACGTTTTAAACTTGGCGACACCAACTTCTTTCAAGGCATGAAAAATTATCTAGCCGACAGTAATCTTGCGTATGCTTACGCGTTGACCCCTAATTTACAATCGCATTTGGAATCTGTTTCCGGAATGGACCTCGATGGCTTTTTTAATGACTGGGTTTACAAACAAGGTTATCCTACATACACCATTACGGCACAAAATCTCGCACCTGGCCAAGTTAGGCTGGTAGTAAATCAAACGCAATCGCATTTTTCAGTTCCATATTTTGAGATGCCGGTTCCAGTAAGGGTTTTTGGCACAGGAGGACAACAGATGGATTTAGTTTTGGAAAATACATCAAACGGACAAATATTCATTGAAAGCGTACCGTTCGCAGTGACTTCAGTGACATTCGATCCTGAAAAAAATATAATTTCTAAAAACAACCAGACAACACTAGGCACTGAAGATTTTGATATCACAGAAGGTATTCAAATCTACCCAAACCCGGCTTCATCAATTTTGAATATTTCTTTACCAAACAGCGTCAACCTCAAAAATGCAATTTTCCACAATGTTTTAGGGCAGGTCGTTTTTGAAACCACCGAACAGACTAGCTGGGATATTTCCCAATTAGCAAGCGGAGTACATTTCATCACAATTGTCACCGACGCGGGAAGCAGGCAGATGAAGTTTATCAAACAATAATCAAGACTGCAATTCTACAAAACGGGCTTTAGAAATAGAGCCTGTTTTATTTATTAAAACCTTACTTTTGCCACAAACTGAATTACGAAATGGAAATTATAATTAAGCTTTCTCAATTTTTATTGAGCTTGTCATTACTGATTGTACTGCATGAACTGGGACATTTTATACCCGCCAAAATATTTAAGACACGCGTTGAGAAATTCTATTTGTTCTTTGATGTAAAATTTTCCCTGCTCAAAAAGAAAATCGGGGAAACGGAATACGGTATCGGGTGGCTTCCGCTTGGAGGTTATGTGAAAATCGCGGGAATGATTGACGAAAGCATGGACAAAGAGCAGATGGCATTGCCGCCTCAGCCTTGGGAATTTCGTTCAAAACCTGCATGGCAGCGACTAATCATCATGCTTGGCGGCGTTACGGTAAACTTTATCCTCGCCTTCATTATATATATCGGGATGGCTTATGCTTACGGAGATCTTTTCATTTCAAATGCGGATGTTAAGGATGGTATTTGGGTGGCAAATCCTGTTGTTGAAAATATAGGACTTAAGACAGGTGATAAAATAGTAAGTGTTGACGGAGATAAAATTTACAAGTTCCATGAGCTTAACGAAAAGATTTACCTTGCTGACGAGATAACAATAAACCGACAGGGAAAAGAGCAGACCTTAAAATTGCCGGTGAATTTTATTGACCAGCTTCTTCAGGGCGAAAAGATTTCTGTGGTTGAATTAAGAGTTCCTTTTGTCGTATCGGGCGTTACTGACGATTCTCCAAATAAAGGGACAGTTGAGCCAAAAGATATAATCACAAGCTTTAACGGAAAGCCTGTCAAATATGCAGATGAGGTAATTGCGGCTGTTGAAGGCTTAAAAGGACAAACCGTTCCTGTAATCGTGAAACGCGATGATAAGGATGTCGCATTAGCAATAAAAGTCAGCGACAGTGCGAAGATGGGAATCGGATATGCCTTAAGGCTGCCTTATGACAACCTCGAAAAAATAGGATTGTATAAGGTCAACCGCCAGCAATATGGGTTTGCAGAATCATTCCCTATTGGGATAAAGATGGGAAAAGACAAGCTTGCGGGTTATGGGCAACAGCTAAAAGCGATATTCAACCCAAGCACGGGCGCTTATAAAGGCGTAGGCGGCTTTAAGGCGATTTACGATATTTTCCCTCAGCATTGGAGCTGGGAAGCGTTTTGGAGCATTACCGCTTTGCTTTCTATTATGCTTGGGGTTATGAATTTACTCCCGATTCCAGCGCTTGACGGAGGCCATGTTATGTTCCTCCTTTACGAAATGGTGACACGCAGGAAACCGAGCGATAAATTCCTGGAATATGCACAAATGACGGGGTTTGTATTGCTCATTGCCTTGGTATTGTTTGCCAACGGGAATGATATTTACAAGGCTGTAATCGGCAAATAATTTTTTTGAATTTTTTACAGTAATTAATTTGCGGAAAAAGAATTTCGCATTATATTTGCAACCGCTTTAAAAGGCATACGCCTTCCTCCTTAGCTCAGCTGGTTAGAGCATCTGACTGTTAATCAGAGGGTCCTTGGTTCGAGCCCAAGAGGGGGAGCAAAAAAAGGCTATCAGCAATGATGGCCTTTTTTATTAGGTCTCGTAGTTCAACGGATAGAATAGAAGTTTCCTAAACTTTAGATCCAAGTTCGATTCTTGGCGAGATCACAAGAAGCTGTCGCATCTGGCAGCTTTTTTATTGAAATTTGCAATGGAAAATCTATTTAACCCTACTTATAGAAAGCACTATTCAAAAGGTTATGTCTTTGGGCAGAATCCTGTTTTTTCGGAATTCGAAGATATTTCTCAGGTTGCACCGGGATTCAACAATGATGCTTTTAAGTCAGGTTTTGAATCGGGAAGAACGCAATATGAGCGCATGAACGGAAAGCTATCTGAGGGAATTCCGACTATGATTATCACCGATAAACTCCTGGAAGAATTTAAATTTCTGGCACAAATAGGTATGACACTGGAAATTGAAGGCTTTACGCTGCGCCAACTTCACTTTATCAACCAATCACGCTTGATTGGCGAAAGTGAATTAAATCCGAACCAAATAATCTGTCTTTTTCAGCTGTTAGCCCTAAACGGAATTTCGCTATAGCAATTTCAAATTTGGTATGTAAATATCAAACGTTGCGCCTTTCATGACTTCGCCTGAAGCTACGATATGTATATGGTGGTATTCAACAATTTTCTTTACGATGGCAAGGCCATTATCCGGCAGTACTAGATCAAGAATGATAAAGTTCTTTACTTGATAGGAGTAACCACTTCATTTTTTTAACAACCAATCCGAGTTCCATTTCATTGTCAACAACCAAAAGATTCTTGCGTTTTTATCCTTAAAATTATGTAGATCTTAAAACATGTAATAATTGACTCGTTTTTAACGGTTTCAAAAGGATGACTAATGCTTTGACTGATTTTAACATTTGTTACGGGAAATCTGTAACTATTTAGGCATCAATAAGGTAATTTTATATGTACAAAAAGAATAATGGTCAACAAAGGCTGACCACCTGAATTTATAAGTGCCGTTTATTTTAGAGGTTTGTTATTAAACGGATGCAATGCCAAACCAACCACAAAAAAAGCAGCCATACCTTATTATGTTTTGGAAGACACAAAGTATGACTGCAAATAATTAAAAATTATTTACAAAATTATGAAAAAAATTTTATTTGGCTTGATAGCCACAGTGTTATTCTCGGGAATGTCTTTTGGGCAAAAAATGAGTGCCGATGCAGAAAAGAAATTAATCAGTTCGCAAATGGTAGCATTGGTGAATGTATCAAAAGCTTTTTATGTAAGAGGTCAAAGTTATGATGATTTCATACAGGTCATGATGATTCCTTCGCCCACATTTCCTTCGCAGGACTTGCTCTTTAAAAAAGTGCATTCTTACTTAACCAACAATACAGCTGAATGTGATATTATGAAGGCCGATAACAGCATTTTATTGACATTCGCAACCGACCTTAGCAAAAACCCGCCAAACCAATCCACATTAGAGAAAGCACATTCCAACCCGCCGAAAAAATGGTGGATGATAGCAATAAATTGGATAGTCAACGGAGTGGCGACAATCATTACCACTCAGAATGGCTTACCTCCAATGCCTCCGATCGATTTATTTCCGGGGAATGCGCCATAATTAACTAACAAAACGGAGCTGTTTACGGGCAGCTCCTAAAAACTAATTACATGAAAAAAATCCTCTTACTCGCTCCATTATTGATGCTCTCCTGCGGCGAATATAAAGCCATGATTAATGAACAGATCAGTTATAAAAACGACAGCATTGCTTATTTTTCTGATAAAAGAATGCAGCTTTTACCTATAAACATAGACGGTGAAAAATATAATTTTATATACGATACGGGATCGCAGGTCACAATCTTAAATAATCCAAAATTTGACCTCAAGGAAGATGATATTATCAGAGATAGAAAGATATACGGATTTGACAAGAAAACCTCGGCAAGAATGCAAGGTTATGGAATTAAAAGTTTTTCATCAGGGTTATATGACATTAACGGCAAATACTTGTACACTGCAAAATTACCAAAACCATTTTGTGGAAATCCGCCTGCCAATGATGGCGTATTGGAAAGATTAAGTCCGGCAAGTGACCATGTTACAGAGCTTAATTACGAAAAAGGATTTGTCCGCTACGTTAAGCGTCCAAGTCTTGACGGATATTCAGCGGTAAATGCAAAATTTCATATTTCAACAGGGATTTTTTGGATTGAATTAAACATGTTCGGAATCAGTGACTATTTTTTATTTGACACCGGCAATACAAGTAATATGGTTATAATCGATAAAAATAAGTACAATTCAATACCAGAAAAAAGATATCAATTAAATACAATCATCACTGGAATTAACAAAATCGTGAAAAACTGCGCTATTGATGTATACGTAGCGGACGTTAAAATGAATGACTTGGAGTTTAAATATCCAGTTTGCGTCAACCACGATGCCAACCAGAGCAACATTAATCACGGTTTTATAAAGAATTTTAATTGGATTATAGACGAATCGGCTAAGAAAGCATACTACAAACCCCTATCGATTAAAAAACTCCAGGAATTTAAAGGAGAAACAAATCCAGCTCCGGCTCGGCAAGTTGGAATTTTCAACAAGAAGCTGCTTATCTCATTTATGAATTATGAAGATGCGACTTTTAAAGTAGGCGATGAAATACGGGAATTCAATAATGAATTGGTAACCGAGAAAAATATATGTGATATCGGCACAAAATTAAATTTAGAGAAAGATTGGACAAATTTCAATATCCAATTTGCCGTTAGCAATAAGAACGAAAAATAAATTAAACACACCGAAGCAAATGTACATTTAATCCAAAGCAGAAGTTGGCCCAGTCGACTTCTGCTTTTAAATTCCCCAAAAAATGAAAAAAATTACTTTTCTTTTTCTGCTCGCATTTTTATTTGGGTGCAAACCTGCGGCGAAAATGATTTATGGAATTAAAAAACCCATGCTTGAAGATAAACAATCAATTCAGGCATTTTTGCAAAACAGCAAAGTGGATATTACAAAGGTTTTGTATCTAAGGGATTTCAAATCGTTTATAAGTGTTGCGCAAATGAAATTAATGAGCTTTCCCAACGCACTTTTTTTTAATAAAGACGGGGCATTTGTTGACTATAATCAAACCCCGAGCGATTGCAATGCTAATGTTGGCACATTTATAAGTGATCTCACAACTTTTAAGAATTCAACAGTTGATTCCACAAAAACATTAAATCAAATCATACCTTATGTCGATGTTGATAAAAATGGAATTCCACAAAGTGACATAACAGTCTTAATAACATTTGCAAAGTATACGGGAAAAAAGCTCAACAAAGAAAAAGCTTTCGAATGGGTGAAACTCCTTGAAACGGCTAAACAAAAAGGGATCAACGTCAACTATTATCTCCTCAACTGTGACTATCAAAAGAGCTGGAATATACCTAAGCAATTATATCCAAAACTTGGAATTAAAGAGTAATGCCCATCTTCAGATGGATTTTTATAACTGATCTATTTGTAACAAATCCACATTTTTTACTACAAAATAGAATCATCAAAATCGAACAGTTATATTTACATTATTAACCAACGAACTTCCAACTTTATGGCTTCACAATTCATTACACCAAAACTTTCTCTTTTAGCTCTCACGCTTTTATTGATATGTTCTTGCGGCAAATCCGATAAAAATGAAGACCTGCACTCAGGTGTCATTCTTAAAAACATGGACACGCTGGTCAATCCCGGTGACAATTTCACCGCTTATGTCAATGGCGCATGGGTAAAAAAGACCTCAATCCCAGCCGACAAATCCAGTTATGGTGTGGGAGAAATGGTTCAGGACAAAGCTGAGGAAGACGTAAAGGCTATTATCGAAGAATCGGCAAAAGGGAAGTTTGAAAACGGTTCAAATGAGCAGAAAATCGGAGACTTTTATGACTCATATATGAATATGAAAGACCGCGATGCCAAAGGAATCAAGCCTCTAATGCCTGAGTTTGCGAAAATCGATGCGATTGCCAATTACTCCGATTTGGCAGCCTACTTCGGAAATGCTAACAAAACCGGGCAAATGGTTCCGTTTTATGTGGCAGTGATTGAGGATTTTAAAGACCCGACAAAATACATGCTTTACACTTGGCAAGGCGGGCTTGGACTTCCGGAACGTGAATATTATTTCCTGACGGATGCAAAATCTAAAGATATCCGAACCAAATACCAGCAGCATATTTCCAACATGATGAAAATCGCGGGCATGGACAAAGGTTCCGAAAAGGCCTCAAAAATCATGGCTTTAGAAACACTTCTCGCGTCGAAACACATGAAAAAAGAAGACACTCGAAATATTGCCGGCCTATATAATAAATATGAAATTAAGGATTTGAACAAGCTTACTGCGGATTTCGACTGGACGTCATTACTGAAAAGCGCCGGAATCCCGAATGAGAAAAATATTATCGTAACGCAAGTCGAATATATGAAAGCCGTCGCCTCAATTATAAAAAGCACACCGCTGGATGTTTGGAAAGATTATCTGAAATGGGGCGCAATTACCGATGCCGCCAACTCGTTAAATTCGGAGCTGGACAATGAGAATTTTGCTTTTTATGGCAAAACGTTGTACGGCAAACCCGAGCAGCAACCGATGTGGAAACGCGCTGTGAATGAAGTCAACGGCAATCTTGGTGAAATCATCGGCGAAGTTTACGTCAAAAAACACTTTACTCCCGAAGCCAAGGAACGAATGACAGCACTTGTGAAAAACCTTTTGAAGGCGTATGAGGAAAGCATCAAAACCCTCGACTGGATGACGCCTGAGACAAAGAAAGAAGCGCTTAAAAAAATCAGCAAGTTCACGCCGAAAATCGGTTATCCCGACAAATGGCGCGATTACTCCAAACTCAAGGTCGTTAAAAATGACCTTTACGGAAACATACAGCGCTCAGAGGAATTTGAGTACAACCGCCAGATTGGCAAGCTTGGCAAACCTGTTGACCGTGACGAATGGGGAATGACGCCTCAAACCGTTAACGCCTACTACAATCCGACACTTAACGAGATTGTTTTTCCCGCCGCGATATTACAGCCGCCATTTTTCGATTTGACTGCCGAAGATGCCATCAACTATGGTGCAATCGGAGCAATCATTGGGCATGAAATCGGCCACGGATTCGACGACCAGGGAAGTACTTTCGACGGTGATGGCGTCATGCGCAATTGGTGGACTGACAAAGACATGGCGGCGTTCAAGCAAAGAACGGGCGCATTGGTTTCACAATACAATGAGTTTAAGGTTTTTTCCGACCTCAATGTTAACGGCGCCTTTACACTTGGAGAAAACATCGGTGATTTGGGTGGAGTGACCATTGCGTTAAAAGAATACAAGATGAGCCTAAAGGGAGAAAAATCGAAGGTCATGGATGGTTTTACAGGTGAGCAGCGCGTCTTCATCGGATGGGCGCAGTCGTGGCTGAGCAAGGAGCGCGAGGAATCTCTGAGAAATCAGGTGGCGTCCGATCCGCATTCGCCGGCAAAATTCCGCGTAAACGGGATCGTTCGCAACATCCCTGAATTCTATGAGGCGTTTAAAGTCAAGCCAACGGATTCATTGTATCTCGCTCCTGAGAAACGTGTAAAAATCTGGTAAAAAATATCAAATCACAACTTCTGAAACCCTGCTCTGGCGGGGTTTTCATTTTTACCATTTAGTGATTAGGAAAAAATCTGTACTTTAGTAGAAAAGTCGAAAGCAGATGGCAGATTCTGATTGCGGACAACCGACAACCAACAACCGACAACTTCATGAAAGACAACTTCAAAGCTATATCCCAAGCCCTTACCAACGCTGGTTTCAAAACCTCGCTCGAAAACATGGTCGGCAAGTCGCTTGATTTTAAGTTCACCCCATATTCCCTCAATACAAGCCTGAGCTTCAGGTTTGAAAACCTCGATGAGTTTACCGAATTCCTGATTCATTCCCACGGCGAAACCACCGACGAAAAAACCGCTCTCTTCAATACCTCATTCCTGGAACTCGGTCTTAACCCAAAGGAGTTCTTTTATGTAAACTTTTTTGAAAAAGGGAAAGAGGAAGAAATGTAATTATCATGACCTAAAAAAATTCTAAAGCCATTCGAAAGAGTGGCTTTTTTTTGGGTTGTCTTTGGTTGAGGTTTTATTGCAATCGCTAACGCGGGCGTTTTCACGTGAAATTTATTCTTCTCCATTGGCTAATTAAATAGGTAAATCGTGTTCATGAGATTGTCAACAATAAAAAACAAATGCGGTCAATTGTAAGCGGGTCAATTGTAGGCATATCTATAACTTTACTTTAAATAGATTACCATTTATGGAAGACTATGATATCTACTTGATGTCCGACCAGCCAACTACTTGCCCACTTTGCGGAAATAGGACTGAAATATTTATAGATCCAAAACTGGTGAAAATTCAGCAACATAAATGTCTGTCAAATTATTGTAGATTTGAATTCCTCGTTGAGGATGAATTATCTAATTAACAACTATGGCTATAAATCTTTGGTCCCGTGAAGAACTAATTCTCGCTTTTAATCTGTATTTAAAAATTGAATTTGGAAAGACGCATAAGGGCAATCCGAAAATTATTGAATTAGCTAACCTTTTAGGTAGAACTCCTAGTTCAATAGGAATGAGATTGGGG
>Ga0136634_10000973_pt1 | contig 11331 bp, 10 predicted proteins | sample AntDrymUQ8332106_2_FD_104654 | JGI IMG/M metagenome (GOLD analysis project Ga0136634, IMG submission 104654) | Polar desert sand microbial communities from Dry Valleys, Antarctica - metaG UQ833 (21.06) | ecosystem: Environmental > Terrestrial > Soil > Desert | place: Antarctica: Dry Valley... | reverse complement strand
GAACCGGCCAGTATTCCTGCGCGACCTGCCGCAGTTGTGCCGACTCCCCGTAAGGGCTCGCGTAAATGAAATTGGCGGGGCGATGAGCGCTCGGTCAAATACTCGTTCGTCTGCGGGCCTGCGTGGGTGGCTGGGCGGTCGATTTGCGTTGAGACCGACTGATCCGATCGAAGTGGCCGGCGGTCGTCTTGGATACCGGCCTCAATATCTGCTGCGCCCCGCGAGTCCGGCATTTATCTGGTCGTCGCTTTTCGGTGCGCTGCTGGTAAACCTGCTGCCCTGGGGCCGTACGCTGCTGGTGCCCGATGTGCTCGCTATCGCGCTTGTGTTCTGGAACATTCACCAGCCGCGCAGGGTCGGTATCGGCGCGGCGTTCGCATTCGGTCTGATGATGGACGTGCACGAAGGAGCCTTGTTCGGCGAGCACGCGCTCGCCTACACGCTGATTTCGTACGGCGCAATCACACTGCATCGGCGCATCCTGTGGTTCCCGTTGGTAGCGCAAGTTCTGTATGTGCTGCCCTTACTGCTGATCGCACAGGTGGCATCGCTGGGGATCCGGACATGGGTAGGCGGTACATGGCCGGGCTGGATGTACTTCGGCGAAAGCGCAGTCGGCGCGCTGTTGTGGCCGCTGATTTCCTGGCTGTTGCTGGCGCCGCAGCGGCGCCCAATGGATCGCGACGAGACGCGGCCGCTTTAAGAAGCGTTGCTCGTGTACGCGACGCTGCGCGTCGCACGTGCACTCGCAACGATTAGTTAGGCGGCCGCCTTGGGGCGGCCCGGCGGCGGCCGCTTTGGCGCGCTCTGCGCGCGTGAAAAATGGCGTGTCAATTTGTCGCAACCGCCCAAGTAACGCAATACTTGGCCTCGCTCGCGGCTAATCCGCCGAAGCAAGTAGCGCCACTCGTAGTACCTTCGGGAATGCCAGCTTGCGGCAGCATGCGGCGCAGTTGTTGCACCATCGAGGCATCGTTTGTTGTAATCGCCGCCGAATGCTTCATCACTCTCATGTCGCGCGTCACCAGAAAGCCGAGTAGTAATCCGTTCGGCGTCGCGGCGGCTTCGACCATCGCGGGGTAGTACTCGCGCGCCCACGTCACCAATTGTTCCGCGGTAGGCCCGCCGTCGGTGGCAGCTATAGCGGCCTCCATGGTTCTTGCCTGCTTTATTGCGCGCAATACGGTGAGAAAGCTGGCCTTGCTCAACGTTGGGCTGAGAAAAGACGTCATGTTGTCTAGGCGCGGCGAGTGAACTACCGTACGTGGATCGAGCCGGCCGCCGCCAAAATAAGGAAACGCTCTAGCTTCCACGCTGCCCGTAACCACGACGAGCACGGCGAAGTTTTGGCTCATGAAACTTGCAACTTCCGGGTCCCGCAGGACGCTAGTGGCAAAGGCGGCAAATGCTTGCGACTCGTCCTGGAAAATGACTATGCGGTCGCCTTCATGTGCCAAGACGGCGGCATCAGAACCACTGGCAAGCGCGGGGTTGGCCACGCACAGTGTGGAGAAGGTGCAAAACAGTATCGGAAGAATACGCATCAAGACCTCTCCTGGAAAGCACATCCGCTTTTTACGCGTGCCGCCTGCGCGCTGCAATCCCGCGCCGATTTCGAAATTAGCCACGCCGCACCCTGCACCAATTCTCATCAATTTCGCTCTGCCTCCACTATGATGCCGCGCCATGGCCTCCAGGCGCTTGTTCCATCGTCGACGCTCGTCTGCCGAACAGCTTTCGTTTGGTCCGCGCTCGGCAGCCATGCGTAATCCCGAGCGCGAAGTCCACTATTTCCGGATTCGTATTGCCGTGGCGACTGTGTTCGTGCTGGTGGCCTTCACCACGCTGATCGCGCGGCTGGCATGGCTGCAGGTTGTCAAGCACGACGCCTACATGGCGCAGGCGGAGTTGAATCGCATCGCGATCTTGCCGGTGGCGCCCAACCGCGGACTCATCAAGGACCGCAACGGCAAAATCATTGCGCGTAATTATTCCGCCTACACCCTCGAGATCACGCCGGATGGGCTGCGCGAGCATGACAAAACGATCGACGAGTTGTCGAAGGTTGTTGAAGTGCTGCCGCGCGATCGTCGGCGCTTCAAGAAGCTGCTTGAGGAGAGCAAGCGGTTTGATGCCATACCGATACGCACGCGGCTGACGGACGAAGAGGTCGCGCGCTTCAGTGCGCAGCGCTACCGGTTTCCGCATGTGGAACTGCGCGCGCGGCTCTTCCGTGATTACCCGCTTGGCGAGATTGCTTCGCACATGATCGGTTATATCGGCCGCATTTCCCCGAACGACATGGAGCGTCTCGAGAAGCGCGGTGACGCGCCCGCGTACTACGGGACTGATCACATCGGCAAGGTTGGCATCGAGCAGAGCTACGAAAACGAGCTGCATGGTACGGCCGGGCAGGAGCAAGTCGAGATCACGGCCGGCGGGCGCGCGGTGCGCACGCTGTCGAGCAGCCCGTCGGTGCCGGGAAACAACCTGATCCTGTCGGTCGATATCGAGCTGCAGAAGATCACCGAAACGGCCTTTGGCGACCGGCGTGGCGCCTTGATCGCTATCGAGCCGAAGACAGGTGACGTACTGGCGTTCGTCGCTAAACCGACGTTCGATCCCAACCTCTTTGTCGACGGTATCGACCCCAAGAGCTGGGATGAGCTCAATAACGATCCCGACAAGCCATTACTGAATCGCGCGGTGCGCGGGACCTATCCGATCGGCTCGACTTATAAACCGTTTCTGGCGCTGGCCGCGCTCGAATTGGGCAAACGCAAGGCCGAGACTGTGATTCAGGACAACGGATTCTTCATGTTTGGCAATCGGCGCTTTCGCGATTCGAACAAGGTCCCGTTGGGGCCGGTTGATCTGCGCCGCTCCATCGTCAAGTCGAGCGACGTGTATTACTACATGTTGGCAAATGATCTCGGCGTCGATGCGATGCATGACTTCATGAAGCCATGGAGCTTCGGTCAGCTGACTGGCATCGACGTCGAGGGCGAGCAGACTGGGATCCTGCCGTCGATCGCATGGAAGGAACGCCGCTTCAAGCAGAAGTGGTATCCCGGCGAAACGATTTCTCTCGGCATCGGCCAAGGCTACAACTCCTTCACCTTGCTGCAGCTGGCGCACGCCACTGCGATTCTGGCCAACGACGGCGTCGTGATGAAGCCGCATCTGGTGAAGGCCATCGAAGACGTACGCACCGGTGAGAAGCGGATCACGGTGCAGAAAGAAAGTTATCGCATTCCCATTAAGCCCGAGCATCTGAAGCTGGTGCGGGAAGCCATGGTCGACGTCAACATTCTTGGCACCGGTCGAACTGCATTCGCAGGCGCGCCCTACAAGGTTGGCGGGAAGACGGGCACCGCTCAGGTCGTTTCGATCAAGCAGAACGAAAAGTACGTCGAGAGTCGCGTCGAGGAGCGCCACCGCGACCATTCATTGTTTATTGCGTTTGCGCCCGCTGATAACCCGCAGATCGCGCTTGCGGTAATCGTCGAAAACGGGGGCTTCGGTGCGCGGGCGGCTGCGCCGATCGCTCGCATGGTGATCGACTACGCATTGCTGGGGAAGGTGCCGGCGGCGCCCGCGAAAGAGGGGCCCGATGACGAAGCAGCTGCTGGACCGTTGCGAAGCGCCGCAGTACGCGGCAGCACGGCGACCACGGCCTCGCTGGGCGTGTCGAGGGCATCACCATGAATCGGGGATCGGGCGCTCGACGCCTGCGTGACGTCGCACGGAGCTACATGGCCGTGTTCGATCCGGCGTTACTCGCGATTATCGGAAGCCTGGGCGTGATCGGACTCATCACACTGTATTCGGCCGGCAACGACTATCCGTGGCGTATCACCGATCAGATCCGAAACTTTGGTATTGCATTCGTAATGCTTTGCGTTGCGGCGAACGTCCGGCCGCAATGGTTGATGCGCCTTGCGCTTCCCGTTTACGTGATTGGCGTCGGACTGCTGATCGCCACCGAGTTAAATGGAGAAACCGTCAAGGGCGCGACCCGCTGGCTGGACATCAAGGTCACCCGCATCCAGCCTTCGGAGATCATGAAGCTTGCGGTGCCGATGATGTTGGCGTGGTATTTCCACAAGCGCGAAGGCGCGCTTCGCGGCATTGATTTTCTAGTCGCCGCGGTGCTGCTGATCGTACCGGTCGTGCTGATTCTGAAGCAGCCTGACCTCGGAACCGCAGTGTTAGTTACCGCCGCCGGAGTATTTGTCATTTTCTTCGCCGGTCTCCCGTGGAAGTGGCTGGCGGTCATGCTGGCCGGCGCTTTTGCAATGCTGCCGGTTGCATGGACCCTACTGCACGACTATCAGCGCGAGCGCGTGATGACTCTGATCGATCCATCGACCGACCCGCTGGGCAAGGGTTTCCACACGATCCAAGCAATGATTGCGATCGGCTCGGGCGGCTTGTTTGGAAAAGGCTGGATGGAGGGCACGCAGGCGCACCTCGAATTCATTCCTGAGCGCACCAGCGACTTCATCTTTGCGGTTTATTCAGAGGAATTCGGACTCGTTGGCAACATCGTGCTGGTGCTTTTGTTCTTTGCTCTGGTGTGGCGCTCGTTCGCGATTGCAATCAATGCCCCGACGTTGTTTACGCGCCTGCTGGCTGCGGCGATCGGTCTGATCATGTTTACCTATGCGTTCGTAAACATGGGAATGGTGAGCGGGATTTTGCCGGTGGTCGGCGTGCCGTTGCCCTTTATCAGTTACGGTGGGACGGCGCTCGTGACCCTGGGCATGGCCTGCGGTTTACTGATGGCCATTGCTGCGCAACGCAAGCTTGTGCAGTCGTAGCGCAGGAAAGTGCAACCCTACTTTCCTGCGATTAGTTTCCAAAAAATCGCTGGCGGAGCCAGACAATTTTTTGAAGGTACAAGTCAGCAAAAGCGTTTGCGCGCATTGGTCGTACTGGTCCTGACAACGACCTTGTCCGCGTGCGGCACTTCCAAGCGCACTGGTTACTACCAAAACGATGGGCCGCCTGATCGGGCGCCGAGCGACGTGGCCTCGACGCCCGACGCCATTCCCAGGATCGAAACGTTTTTGGCGCGCGCCAATCGCCCCTTTGTCGCACTCGGGCGGAGCTATACGCCGCTGACGAGCGACGTCGCTTTTCGAGAGCGTGGCGCTGCGTCGTGGTACGGCAGGCAATTCCATGGCAACCGCACCGCCAGCGGCGAGATCTACGACATGCTTGCGATGACCGCTGCGCATCCAACGCTGCCGATTCCGAGTTATGTGCGGGTCACCGCCGTACGTACACGCCAAAGCGTCGTCGTGCGGGTCAACGATCGCGGCCCATTTAAGTCAGACCGCGTGATCGATCTGTCGTACGCCGCGGCGGTAAGGCTCGGCATTGTCGCTAGTGGCACCGGAATCGTCGAACTCGAGCGCATCACGCATGCGCAGATTGCATCGGGAGAATGGCGCGACGCTCCGTGAGCAGGGTTGCTGCGCAGCCGCGACAAGGCACGCTCAGCGCGCTTTCAGCTGCAGTGCCAACGCGTACATGGCGCTCTTTGGTTGACCGCTGGCTTTGGCCGCGATCGCCGCTGCCCGCGCGGGCGGTAATTCTTCGAGCAATGCAGCAAGCCAGCGCGCGACCGCCGGGTCGATGTCAGCCGGATCGCTGGCCTTTGGCTCCGCATCCGCCGCTGCGTCGACCAGGACGACGTATTCGCCGCGTTCCTCGACGCTTAGTGTGGCGAGTTCAACTGCACGTTGCACTAAAATGGCTTCGAACTTCTTGGTCAGTTCGCGCGCCAGTACCACGCGGCGTTCAGGCGACAACACAGAAGACAGCGTCGCTATCAGATCGGCAATCCGATGAGGCGCTTCGAAAAGTAAGAATGGCTTTCCGTCCACAGCGAGCAGCCGCAACGCACGCTCGCGCTCGCTGGCTCCGCCGGTTAGAAAACCCGCGAAGACAAAGGGGCCCGGTGTCAGCCCAGACACCGACAGCGCGGCTACCACGCTGCTCGGTCCAGGGATCGGAATGACGCGCCTGCCCGCTTCCAGCGCTGCCCGCACGAGCCATGACCCGGGGTCGGATAGAGCCGGCGTGCCCGCGTCGGTGACGATCGCAACGCGTTCGTTGCGCCCGAGGCGCTCGACAACCTGCTGCGCGACTTCGCGCTCGTTATGCCGATGCGCGGCGATTAAAGGCGTGCGGATGCCGAAACGGGCGAGCAGCGGTCGGGTGACACGGGTGTCTTCCGCCGCAATCACATCGACCTGGGACAATACCCATAGCGCGCGCAAAGTAATGTCAGCCGCATTGCCGATCGGCGTCGCAACTACATACAATGACCCGCCGGGCAAATCCTGTGCGGCCACTTCGGACAGACCGATCAATCGATCCTGCAGGTCCCGCGTGCTCGCTTCCATCGCCGCATCCCGCCTTTTGTGCGTCCGCCTTGCGGCGCTCGCTGTGCTGGCAAGTGTCGCATGCGATGTTGGCGCTCAGACTGTTGTCGTGCCGCAGCCTGCGAGCGGCAGCGCACAGATACCCGTCACAGCGCCGGCAATCGCGTTGCTGCTGCCCAGCCAGCAGGGAATTTTTGCGGCCGCCGCCGAGGCGGTGCGTCAGGGGTTTTTTGCTGCGCATAAGGCCGCAGGCAGCAGCGCCGCGATTCAGGTGCTCGAAATCGATGACGACTTCGAGCAGCTTGCGGCCGCGCTCGCCGCAGCGCGTGATCGGGGCGTACGCGTCGCTGTGGGACCACTGCGGCGCGATGCAGTCAATGCAATTGTCGAGGGAGGGCGCGCGGTACTGCCGCTTGTGACCTTGAATTATCCCGAGCGCGATGCGGCAGCGCCGCCGACGATGATTGCGTTGGGACTGTCTGCGGAAGCAGAGGCCGAACGCGTTGTGCAACTTGCGCTTTCGAGCTTTATCAACATGCGGCCCGGCGCATCGACCGGTGCGCGCATCATCGTCCTGGCCGGAACTTCCCCGCTTGATCGACGAATTGCGCAGGCGTACGTCAACGCACTGCGCTCAGCGGGCGAAGTGCCCTTGATGGTGGATGCGACTCCGGCGGCGTTGAGCCGCCTGACGCGGCAATTCGAGACCGGCACCTACGACGCGATATTCCTGGCGCTGGGTGCGCGCGAGGCGTCGCTCGTGCGGTCGCGTATACCGCGCGGCGTTGCACTGTTTGGGACTTCATTGTTAAACGTCGGTGATTCGGCGGGCTCGCCGGCGGCGTCAGCCCTCGCGTTCGACCTGGAAGGCGTGCGCTTCGTCGATATGCCGTGGCTGCTTCAGCCCGATCACCCGGCGGTAATGGTGTATCCGCAGCCGGCTCGTCCTCAGACGCTCGAGAACGCGCGCTTGTATGCGCTGGGGATTGACGCCTACCGAGTGGCCCAGGCGTGGATGAAAGGAGAGCACCGCTTCGAGATCGACGGCGTTACGGGCCGCCTGCGCGTTGATCGATTGCAGAGTGTCAGGGTCGAGCGCATTCCGACGTCGGCGATTTATCGCAACGGTGTGATCGAGCGTGAGGAGGTCGCGCGCTGATGGCCGGCGACGCGCGAGCTTCGACGCAGGCGCGAACGCCAAAGCAGCGCGCCGGCGACGGCGCCGAGCAAGCTGCAGCGGATTATCTGCTTGCCGCGGGATGCCGCATCGTTGCGCGCAATGCCCGGTACCGCGACGGCGAAATCGACCTCGTCGTCCGTGAACGAGACACCGTGGTGTTTGTCGAAGTCCGAATGAGACGCAGCGCTCGCTTTGGTGGTGCTCTAAGCAGCATCAACGCTCCGAAGCAGGTGCGAATAGGGCGCGCCGCGCAGCGGTGGCTGTTTGCCAATTACGGCGAGCGCTGGCCGGCGTGCCGCTTCGACGTAGTGACCGTTGATGGCGATGGCACAATCGACTGGATTCGCGACGCCTTTCAATGCAAGTAGCGATTGCTGGAGATGCATATGAACCTGACTTTTAGATACCTGGCGGTGGCCCTCGCAGGGTTGACCGTGTTGCCTGCTTGTGCGCCGCTGCTGATTGGCGGCATTGCTGCGGGAACCGCCGTGGTGGCGACCGATCGCCGCAGCACCGGGACGCAGCTTGACGACAAGACGATTCAGGTGCGAATCGCCAACGAGCTGTCCAATGTACTGCGAGGCACCGATATTCATATCAACGTCAATAGCTTCGAGCGCCGCGTTCTACTGACCGGCGAAGTGTCGAGCGAGGCGGTCAGGACCCAGGCGGGTTCGATCGCATCCCGATCAAAAGACGTGCGGCTGGTCAATAACGAGTTGGTGGTTGCTGCGCCTTCCACATTTGGCGAGCGAACCGACGACAACGGGCTCGGCGCGCGGGTACGCGCCGCATTCGTCAACACACGCGAAATTGCATTCAACTCGGTTGACATCGTCACCGAGCGCCGCGTTATTTATCTGATGGGCTCGGTTACGCAGAAGGAAAGCGACGTCTCCACTTATGTGGCGAGCCGTGTGCCGGGCGTGCAGCAGGTGGTCAAGCTGTTCGACATTGCATCGGCCGATGAGGTGAACCGGCGACGTGTTGGCGGTGGCGGTGTGCCCGCGGGCGAGCCGAAGCCTCCCGGCCCTGCAGCGGCGCCGATCATTTCCACGCCGGCGACCGTCTCGCCGGGTTCGACGCGCTGACGCCTCAGACCGATCACTGGACGCCGTTCATCGATTCAAGGCTTGCCTGTGGGGCCCGTTGTCTTATAGTCCGCGCGCTTTGAGGGTTCGGGTGGCGACACCACGGAGCGCCTTTTGATTGCCGTTTGACTAAGGAGATTCGATGGGCTGGATCATCATGCTGATCGTCATTGCAGCGATCGTGTTCTGGGCGGTGGGCGCTTACAACCGATTGGTAAGCCTGCGCAACAAGTTCAAGAATGCCTTCGCGCAGATCGATGTGCAGCTGAAGCGACGCTACGACCTGATTCCGAATCTGGTCGAGACCGCCAAGGGGTACATGAAACATGAGCGCGAGACACTCGAAAACGTGATTCGCGCCCGCAATTCGGCCGTCACGGCAAATGCCGCGGCCGCGGCTGACCCCGGCTCGATGCCGGCAATTCAGGGGCTGGTGGCGGCCGAAGGCGCGCTCACCGGCGCACTTTCAAAATTGTTCGCGTTGGCCGAGGCGTACCCGGACCTCAAAGCCAACCAAAACATGATGCAGCTGACCGAAGAGTTGACTGGCACCGAGAACAAGATTTCGTTTGCGCGCCAGGCGTTCAACGACTCGGTGATGAGCTACAACACGGCCGTTCAGCAATTCCCCACCAATGTGATCGCGGGTGCTTTCACGTTTACACCCGCCGAGCTGCTGCAGGCCACCGAAAGTGATGAAGAGCGGCAGGCGGTTCGCGTCCAGTTCTAGCAGGGCGTCATGGTCGCAATGTGGATTCTGTTCGCGTTCGGCGCGGGGCTGGTCGCGTGGGGCGTAATCAACATCCGTCGTGGCACGATCTGGGACAGTGACATGGCAAGCGACTGGATTCGGCGCGACGACGATCCGACCATGTTCTGGACGGCGATATCGCTGATCTTCACTCTTGCGGTCCTGGCATTTGGTGTGGGTGCGATTGCGGGGCTCAATGCCCGGCCTCTTTAGCCGCGTCTGGCGCGCGACTGGCTCGCCTTGAACTTCTTCGAGCACCAGGAGGTTGCGCGCCGCTCCACCCGCCGGCTGGTGATCCTTTTCACCTTGTCTGTGATAGTGATCGTGATCGCGGTCAATGTCGCCGCTGCTGCAATTTATCTTTCCCTTGTCGCACAGGTCGGGTTCACGGCAAACGCCGGCACGCTACCCGCAGGATTCTTTGTCGTTAATACATTGATCGTGCTCGGCCTGATCGGCGGTGGCACGATGTTCAAGATGAACTCGCTCAGTGCGGGGGGCGGCGCGGTTGCGAATCTGGTCGATGCTCGCGAAGTCGATATGACGACCAGCGATCTGCTCGACCGGCGGCTGATCAACGTGGTCGAAGAAATGGCGATCGCATCGGGCGTGGCGGTGCCGCGCGTGTACGTGATGGACGACGAAACGGCGATCAATGCGTTCGCCGCGGGGCACTCGATCAACGATGCAGTGGTGGTCGTCACCCGCGGCACGCTGACCCGGCTTTCGCGCGATGAACTGCAGGGCGTGATCGCGCACGAGTTCTCGCACATCCTGAACGGCGACATGCGATTGAACCTGCGGTTGATCGGCGTGCTGCACGGTCTTCTGATCGTTGCATTGGCTGGGCGGCTGCTGCTTGAGCTCGGAGGGCGCAGCCGCAGCGGCAGTAGCAGCAGTTCGCGTAATGGAAACGCGATCGCGGTGCTGTTCTTCGCGGGTGTGGCGCTGTGGATTCTGGGATATATCGGCGTGTTCTTCGGCCGGCTGATCAAGTCGGCTGTTTCGCGCCAACGGGAGTTTCTGGCCGACGCGAGCGCGGTTCAGTTCACACGCAATCCCGACGGTATCGGTGGCGCGCTGCGCAAGATTGGCGGACTGACTGCCGTCAATGGCCTGGGGACACGCATTGAGCACCCGCAGGCAGAGACGCTGTCGCACCTGTTTCTGGGCGCCGCGCGTCCAAGCTTCGTGCGCGGCCTGTTTGCTACGCATCCGTCGCTGGAAGAACGGGTGCAGCGTATTTATGGACGCAAGCAGGAATTTCTGTCCGCGCCCGAGAACGCCGTTGCGCTTTCTATGGGCGGTCTTGAACCGGCGGCTGAGCCGCAACGTCCACGGTCGCCGATCGAGTTCGTGCCGTCCGGCGAATTCTTCTCCACGACCACTGCGATGAGCGATCGGTCGGGAATCGATGCATTGTCTCCGCTGGCGGGGTTGGTGGCAGCGGCGGCAACCGGCGCTGCCGGCGTCGGCACGGTGATGGCATCAGTGGGCACCGTATCACCGCCGGGGCACCGCGATTTTGCGCTTGACGACGCCCAGCGCGGTGTCATCGAAACCTTGCGGCACGCCGCAAACGATGCAACGCATGCACAAATGATTGGTTTTGCACTGCTGGCAGAAAAAGACAGTGCGTTGCGCTCGCAGCAGTGCGCCCTGATCGCCGAAGCCTATGGGACGGAGGCTTCGCGCGCTGCGGACCGATATCACACGCTCGTGCAATCACTTCCGCCGGGCGCGCGTCAACCGCTACTCGACATTGCGATTCCGGCGTTGCGCAAGCTGCCCGATTCGGCACGGCACCGCATGTTGAAGGTGTCGCAGCTGCTGATCGCTGCCGATGGACGTGTATCGATACGCGAATTCCTGCTCTTCACGATTTTGCAGCGCCGGCTCGGGCCCGATGCCGGT
>Ga0136634_10000972_pt1 | contig 11342 bp, 9 predicted proteins | sample AntDrymUQ8332106_2_FD_104654 | JGI IMG/M metagenome (GOLD analysis project Ga0136634, IMG submission 104654) | Polar desert sand microbial communities from Dry Valleys, Antarctica - metaG UQ833 (21.06) | ecosystem: Environmental > Terrestrial > Soil > Desert | place: Antarctica: Dry Valley... | reverse complement strand
TAGTCGACCGTGCCGGTCACGACCGCCACTGCATCGGTCACGACAAGCGGGTCCAGCGGCGCCGTCCAGGTGCCCGGCTCGTCCTGGCGACGCAGCCACTCGGCCACGATCGCATCGCGACCTCTGTACGCCTCGGCCGACGGGTCGAAGCGGTATATCGCGTCGGTAGCGAAAAGGGCTCCCACCGCGTACGCGTCGTTGCTGCGCCAGGCCTCGACGTACGCATCGACCCACGCGCGTACCTGCTGCTCGTCCATCCGTCCTCCTGCATCGTGCCGCGATCGCGTCAGGCACGCGGCGCGCTTCGCCGCCTCGGCGACTTCTCGCGACCCATGATCGCGCCCTGTTCACGCATGCTCATCGCCACACCACCTAACACCGGGCGCCCAGCCGACCGTGTGCGACACCTGACCCGTCGGGGCGCCCGGGGGAAGCTAGTGGCGCCGGGCACCTGGTCGAACGGCGTGTCGGGGTGCTCACCGCCCCCTGCTTCCCCTGAGTCCGGGCGCGGGACGCGGCCTTCAGCGGCACCCGCTACCGGACAGGCGCCAGGGTCCCCGGCTTCCTCCGTACGTTCATACTCGGGCCGCGCATCAGCCTTTACGCGGCTCGAGGGGTTGATACGTGGCGTAGACGCCACGTATCACCACACGGCGCCATCGATACGTGGTCAACGAGGGGTGTTCAGAGATTGCTGCGTCAGAGCTTGCGGAGGCGTACGCGCTCGACGGAGTGGTCGGCGCCTTTGCGCAGGACCAGGGTCGCGCGGCCCTGGGTGGGCTGGATGTTCTCGACCAGGTTCGGCTCGTTGATGCCGTGCCACAGAGACCGGGCGAGCTCGTCGGCCTCGCCGTCGGTGAGGGCGGCGAAGCGGTGGAAGAACGACGCGGGGTCGGCGAAGGCCGTCTCGCGCAGCGCGAGGAAGCGGTCGACGTACCACTGCTCGATGTGCTCGGTGCGGGCGTCGACGTAGACCGAGAAGTCGAAGAAGTCGGACACCGCGAGCCCGGTCCGGCCGTCGTGATGCACGCGGGCGGGCTGCAGCACGTTGAGGCCCTCGATGATCAGCACGTCGGGCTTGCGTACGACGGTGTGCTCGCCCGGGACGATGTCGTACTCGAGGTGCGAGTAGACCGGCGCCTTCACCTCTTCGGCGCCCGACTTGAGGTCGGAGACGAAGCGCAGCAGCGCGCGCTGGTCGTAGGACTCGGGGAAGCCCTTGCGCTCGAGGATGCCGCGCCGCTCGAGCTCGGCGTTGGTGTGCAGGAACCCGTCGGTGGTGACGAGCTCGACCCTCGGATGGTTGGGCCAGCGTGCGAGCAGCGTGCGCAGCAGCCGGGCGGTGGTGCTCTTGCCGACCGCGACGCTGCCGCCGAGGCCGATGATGTACGGGATGGGGCTGGCGCCCTCGCCGAGGAAGGTCGCGGACACGTTGCGCAGGTCGTGGGTGGCCGCGACGTACAGGTTGAGCAGCCTCGACAGCGGGAGGTAGATGATCTCGACCTCGCGCAGGTCGAGGTTCTCGCCGAGGCCGCGCAGGCTCTCGAGCTCGTCGGCGGTGAGGGGGAGTGGGGTGTTGTCACCGAGCGCCGCCCAGGCCTCGCGGTCGAACTCGAGGTACGGCGTCACATCGCGCCGCTCACCCACCACACAGCGCACCTTAGGCGATGCGTTCGTACGGAGCCCGGGTGCGTCACACTCAGCGGAACGGCAGCCAGGTGACGTGCGTCACCTGCTCAGCGCCGGCGTCGCTCCGGGCGGCTCCGGCGGCGGGCGCAACACGGCGGGTGCGAATGCAGGAAGCGGGGCGACGTCGAATCTGGCCTTTCTCGCCGCTCGACGCAGGGCCGCGATGACAGCCGGTCCGGTCAGCGCGATGAGGGCGACGTTGGTCAGCATGCGTCCCAGGTCGAAGCCCCACGTCGACGTCGCGAGCGTGAACACGACGAAGCGGTGCAGGTTCTCGAGCGGGCCGGCGCCCGGGAGGTACGAGAGCCCGGTGCCCGTCCCGAGGACGCCCCACGGCCAGCCGGACATGTTCAGCAGGAAGCCGTAGATCTGGGCGGCGACCGCGCCGTACGCGCAGAGCAGCAGGATCTCGGCCCGCCCCCGAAGTCTCCGGCGTCCGGGGAGGAGGCCCGCCCCGAGTCCGACCCAAGCGGCGGCGATCATCTGGTACGGCAGCCACGGCCCGACTCCGGCGGTGAGCAGCGCAGACGTGAAGAGCGTGACGGCTCCGAGCAGGAATCCGAAGCCCGCACCGAAGACCCACCCGGCGAGGACCAGGAGGAAGAACACGGGCTCGAGACCCGCCGTGCCGGCACCGAGCGGGCGCAGGGCAGCGCCGACAGCGGCGAGCACGCCAAGCACGGCCACGGCACGTGAGTCCAGACCGCCGGACGACAGCTCCGCGGTGACGACGAGCACGAGCACCGGCAGGATCGTCAGGAAGATTACGGGAGCGCCGGTCGCCGCGCCGCCGGCTGGTGGGGCGACGAACAGCGGCCAGAAGAACGCGACCAGCCCGGCGATGGACGCCAATGTCAGCACGATGGCGGGGCGCAAGCCGAGGGGTACGACGCCGTGCCGGGCACGAGTGCTGGCTCGAGCTTTGGTGCCGCTCACCGCGGAGCCGCCGCTCGACTCTCGAGAGCGTCCGCGACATCGCGGACCGTGAGCCACGGCTGCGGGGCGAGGATCTTCGCGACCTGCGGCGCGAACGCCGGCGAGGCGGCCAGCACGTCCGCTGTGCAGCCGTCCGCGACGACGTCGCCGTCGGCGAGGACCACGACCCGGTCCGCGACGCCCGCGACGAACTCCACGTCGTGGGTCGAGCACAGGACGGCGCGGCCCTCGCTCGCCACGCCCGTCAGCTGCGCGCCCAGGCGTTCCTTTGCGGCGTAGTCCAGTCCTCGGGTCGGCTCGTCGAGAAGCACGACGCCGGCCTGCGCCGCCAGCTGGATGGACAGGACGAGCGCGAGGCGCTGACCTTCGGACAGGTCCCTCGGGTGGGTGCTGCCGGCGATCTCACCGACGAGGGACGCGAACAGCTCTCGGGTGCTGCCGTCCGGGGCGTCGGCCTCCACGTCGGACTCGCGGAGCTCGTCGGCCACCGTCGTGCGGTATAGCAGGTCGGACGGCGTCTGCGGCACGAGCGAGACGAGCCGGCGGGCCTGGCGCGCGTCGAGGGTGGCGGGATCGGTCCACTTGCCCCCGTGGCGTACCGCGACGGTGCCGCCGCTGCGGCGGCCGCTGCCTTGCACTGCCCAGAGCAGTGACGTCTTCCCCGAGCCGTTCCTGCCCATGAGGGCGACGACCTCGCCTGGGGCGAGATCGAGGTCGACCTCCCGTACGGCGACGACCGCCCCGAATCGCACCGAGAGGCTACGGACGCGTACAAGCGGCTCGTCCGGCGGGACGGGGGAGCGCACACCGGGCGCGGAGGTCCGCCGGCCAGCGTCGAGGTGTGGCCACCGGCGCGCGCGGGCGGGAGCGGTCCCCGTACGGACGGCATCGGCTCTGGCGCCGCTCGAAGCGACCGCTGCAGTGGTCTTCGCCGGCAGCTGGCACGCAATCAAGCGCTGCTGGAGTGGGCCGGCCAGTCGCCGCGCGTCGCGTACGGACAGCGGGACCGGCGACCACCCGGCCAGCCGGCCCAGCTCGACGACCGGCGGCGCGACCGGGGCCGTCGCGAACACGGCCGCCGGCTCGCCGTCGATGACGCTGCCGTCGCCGGGCAGAACGAGCACGCGGTCGGCGTACTGCACGACCCGCTCCAGCCGATGCTCGGCCAGCAGGACGGTGACACCGAGGTCGTGCACCAGCCGCGTCACGGTCGCCAGGACATCCTCGGCGGCGGTCGGGTCGAGTGCCGAGGTCGGCTCGTCGAGCACCAGCACGCGGGGATGCGCCGTGAGCACGGCGCCGATCGCGACCCGCTGCTGCTGCCCTCCGGAGAGGTCGCGCAGCGGCCGGCGCCGGAGCTCGGCGAGGCGCAGGAGGTCGAGCGTCTCCTCGACGCGCTTGCGCATGACAGCTGCGGGCAGCCCGAGCTGTTCCATGGCGTACGCCAGCTCCTCCTCGACGGTGTCGGTGACGAACCCGGCCAGCGGGTCCTGGCCGACCACGCCGACGACGTCGGCGAGCTCCCGCGGCGGATGGTCGCGGGTCGACCGGCCGTCGACGACGACGCGGCCGGTCAATGTGCCACCGGTGAAGTGCGGGACGAGGCCGTTGACCGCGCCGAGCAGCGTGGACTTGCCGCTGCCGGTGAGCCCCGCGACCAGGCACAGCTCGCCCTCGCCGATGTGGAACGAGACGTCGTGCAGCGTGGGTGACGTCGCACCGTCGTACGCGATGGTCACCTGCTCGAAGGTGATCATCCGCTGTCCACGCCGACCCGGTCGGGGATCCTCGTCGTGGCAGGTCGGGGTGGGGTGGCGACAGGCGGTGAGAGCACCGCGGGCGCGACGGCGGCGAGCACCGCGACGGCGGGCAGCCACGGCAGTGCGGGCCAGTTGAGCGGTGCGAGCGACGGGACGAGTTGCATCGGGTCGTATCCGCCGACGGCCGACGTCACCACGACGCACAGCACACCGCTGCCGACGACGAGCCACTCGGCGAGCAGCCAGGGTGCCGGTCGATAGCGCGAGCGGGTGACGTCACGTCCGCCGGCGACCATACCGGCGACCGCGACGACTGCGCCGCCGACGAACACGACGAGGCCGGTACGACGGGAGCCGACGTCACCACCGAGGAGTCCGAACAGCCCGGCGCAGATCCCGAGCAGCCCACCGATGACGAGCGCGCCGGTCCGCCGCCGCTGCGCAGCCGACACGGTGCCGCGGCGGCCGTACCCACGGGAGTCCATCGAAGCCGCGAGCTGCAGCGAGCGGTCGAGTGCGTCCTCCAGGACAGGCAGCAGCAGGCTCCCGACCGCGCGCAGACCCCTAGGTGGTTGCCCGCGCAAACGCCGCGCGCGCCGCACTCGGAGGATGCTCTCGATCAGCTGCGGCGCGATGGAGAGGGCGACCACCACCGCCATGCCGACCTCGTACAGCGCGCCGGGCAGCGACGTGAGCATGCGCTTGGGGCTGGCGAGGGCGTTGGCCGCGCCGAGGCAGACGAGCATCGTGGCCAGTCGCAAGCCGTCGTACGTCGCGGCCAGCAGCGCCTCGGCGGTGACCGGGCCGCCGAGCGTTATGCCGGCGGCCGCGGCCGGAAGGTCGACCTCGGGCAGGGTGAACAGGACGTGGGCGCTGGGCCCGTACTGGCCGCCGAGGATCGCCCGGAACGCCACCCGCAGCGCGATGACGAACAGGCCGAGGTAGAGGAAGTACTTGAACCCGCGCGCCCACGGCGCGTCGGTGCGCCGTGCGCTCACAACGACGGCGACCACGCCGAGAGCGAGCAGCAGCAGCAGGGGGTTGGTCGTACGGCTCGCCGCCGCGGCCACCATGAGTGCCCACAGCCACCAGGCACCTGGGTGCAGGTCCCTCGGCAGCCGGTCGTACGCGTCGTTCACTCGCTCTGGTCCGCGCGTCGGCGCCGCAGCGTGATCACACCTGCGGCGACAGCGAGAGTTGCTGCGATGCCGACGCCGACGACGGCTCCGACCGGCGAGCCCGCCGGCTGGTCCGCCGCTGTGACGCGGACGGCCTCGCGCCCTGTCGCCTCGGGCGTTGCACTGGTGTCCGCCGTGGTGGTGGAACGCGTCGACGAAGGGCTCGTCGAAGCCGTTGACGGGGAGGGTGGCGTCGCTACCGGAGTCGACGCTGCGGGCGCCGACACCGAGGGAGCGGCCTCGAACGGCGGGTCGCTCTCCTCGTCGGGCGAGGGGCCTTCCGGTTCCGGCTCGGGTTCCGGCTCGGGTTCGTCCGCCGGGGGGTTCGAAGTGGGGGGCGGCGGGGGCGGCGGCGCCGGTAGCTCGGGCGGTGCGGCCTCAGGCGGGGAGTTGGCGCCATAAGCCCAGCCCTCGACGCTGCCGGGAGCGGGGTCGTACGCGTCGGCTCCGAGCGTGCCGTACGCCCAGCTGCCGCCCCGATCGGCGTGCCAGTAGCTCCAGTAGGCAGTCGCCGGCGGCGTCCGCACGCACTGGTCGACCTCCGGCGTCGGGACACCGTCGATACGGCATACGAAGCTGCCGAACTGCTGGGTGCCCTCCCAGGCGAAGCCCGCCGCGGTGAGGGCGTCCAGGCCGGTCGAGGCGTCCGCGGGTGCGCAGGAGATGACCACTCCGCCGTACGCGCCGAAGTCGACGACCACGGTCACGCCCTTGTCGTCCGCACAGGCCCCCGTGAGCCGCTCGACCGCCGATGTGCTGGCCGCGCGCGCGGTGGCACCCGTCGGTGCGACGAGTGTCATCGTCGCGACCGGCAGAGCTGCGATCGACAGAAATGCGATTGACCCGGCCGCGATCGACCGCGCTCTGGCGGTGCCCAACCTCCCGGAGGTATCCCTCCGGGAGGTTGGCGTGCCGGGTGGGTGCATCGTCATGTCCGCCGCAGCGCCCGCCGGGCCATCAGCACGGCGGCGGCGCCGAGGAGGATCAACCCGCCGGCGACCGTCGAGATCGACCCTGCGGACCCGCCGGTCGCCGGGAGCGTGCTCCCGCTCGGCGTCGGCACCGCTGACGTGGTCGGCGTGCCGCTGGATGTCGGGGTCGCCGTGGGCGGCTCGGTCGACGGCGGCGGGTCGGTCGGTGTCTCAGTCGGCGTCGGAGTGGGCGTCGGAGTCGGCGTAGGCGTCGGCGGCACCTCCGCCACGACCCCCGCCGCGATGACCGACGGCGCCATCGACAGGAACGACTCGAGCGAGAGCGCGGGCAGCGCCTGCGCTGTCGCGTAGAAGTCGCTGGTCCCGCCGGGTGCCATGGGCAGCCCACCGTCCGGGAGCTGCACGCTCTCGAGGAAGTCCGTGGTCGAGGTTGCATCCAGTCCGGCCGCGAGCAGACCCAGCCCGCCGTACCCCGTCGTGTTGACGTTGACGAGACCGTTCAGGAGGTACGAGCCGTCGGGCTGGCGGTTGTCGACGAGCCAGCCGGCGGCGGCGGTCAGAGCGGCGATCCGGTCGTCGGAGAGCGAACCCGACTCATCCGGGTCCACACCGTTGAGCGCCTGCACGACCAGCCCGGTGGAGTCGGCCGAGCCGGTGCAGGCGCCACCCGTGAAAGTCATCGCGAAACTGCCGTCGTCGCATTGCGCATCGAGCAGCAGCTGGACTGAGGCCTCGGACGGCTCGACCCCGTCGGCGGCCGTGAGCGACAGCACGCCGTACGACTGCGAGAACGTGCTGGAGTAGTCGCCGTACTGGCTGACATCGGAGAACCTGCCGTCGGGGCCCTCGAGGCTCAGCAGCGTCGCAACGAGGTCCTCGCCGCCGACGTCGTACGGGTCGACACCCACCAGCGAGGCGAAGAACCCGAGCTTGCCCGTCGGTCCGGCGTAGATCTCGGCAGGGTCGCCGAAGTGGAGGTAGCCGCTGACCGCCTCGGCGGTCGTCATGTACGCCGTGATCGCCTCGACAGAGGCGTCCTGCCCGCCTGCCGCGAGGAGACCCAGACCAGCGTCGAGAGTCTGGCCGTACTGCGGGCCGAACTCGCTCTCGTAGTGGTCACCGTCGGTGAGCTGGGACACGAGGTAGGCGGCGGCGTCGTCCGGGGGTGCGGCGGCGGCGGGCGCTGCGTTGGTCGCCGTCAACACGAGGACGAACGGAGCGGTCACGGTGGCCCGCAGGCCGGTGCGGAGTCGCCTCACAGCGCCGGGAACAGGTCGCTCGGCGTGACGCGGGGGAGATCCCAGCCGACCTTGTCGTACGGCGCCCAGGACCAGCCCTCGAGGCTTCCCGCGGGCGGGACCCAGTCGGCGGGGCCGACGCCCGAGTAGGTCCAGTCGCCGCCGCGCTCACCGTGGGAGTAGGCCCAGTAGCCGTTCGAGGCGCAGATCGAGTCCTCCGGCAGAGGTCGCTCGTCGATCTCGCACACGAACTCCACTGTCGGGTCGACGTCGAAACCCGCATCGAGGAGCGCCTCGAACCCGTCGGCCTGCGCACCCTTCGCGCAGCCGATCTTGACCCTGTTCATCACCTTGCCGGCCTCGTTGTGCAGCTTGCGGAAGTCGACGACGACCGTGATCCCGGTGCTGCCCTTGCAGGCCTCGCCCACGACCTTCGGATCTTTCAGGGTGGGCGCGGCGACGCTGTCGGGCGTCTCGGCGGTGTGCGCGCCGACGGGGGCCGGTGGTGCGACGAGCGCGACCGCTGCAACAGTGACTGCCGCGGCCGCCGGTCGTACACGAACAGGAACGTGCATGGGCTGATGCCCTTCTCGTGAGCGGTCCGCGACGGGAGCTCCACGAGAGGGGGGCGCGTACGCCCGGCGCCCTCGAAGGGCGGCCCGTCCCGTAGACCTCGACGGATCGGATGGCCGCTCGCACCTGCGGGGCATTCCGGCTCACGGCACACGTGCCGTCCACGGTTGCGGGTCAGCGTCGGGCTTCGACCGACTTCCCCCGCGCAGGTACGTGTGCAGTTGGTGCCGGCGCCCTGCTTCTGCGAAGAGTGCACGGAGTCAGAGGCGCTGACGAGGTGGAGTGTACGACGGAGCCGGCCCCCCGATCGACCACGCGACGACCAGTCGGGTGTACGGGATGGCGGGGTGGTCGCCGTTCAGGCGTCGTCGTTGCGAATCCGCCCGACGCCCTCCGCGTCACTGATCGTCGCCCCACTCGGGTTGGCCAGCGTGACGGTGAACTTCTCCGTCGGCTCGACGACGGTGTCGCCGTAGACGTTCACGACGATCTTCTTCCTGGTCGTCCCCGGCGCGAAAGTCACCGTCCCGGACCGTGCCGCGTAGTCAATGCCCGCAACAGCGGTGAGGTCGCCAGTTGCGTAGTCGACGGTCACCGTGCTGGTGCTGGCCGCGGCCAGGGTCACGCGGAACTTGAACTTCGTACGACCGGTGTCGCCCTCCTCCAGCGCGCGGTTCTTGATCGTCATCGTGACCGCAGGCGCTGCCTCGGCCAGCTCCTTGACGTACACGTCGGAGTAGGAGTCGGTGTCGGCCGAGTCCAAATTCGTGGCAAATGACCAGAACGCGACCGTGCTGCCGTCTCCGGACAGCGACGGGTTGTAGCTGCTCCCGTCGCTCTTGACGGCGGCGTCGGAGGAGGAGGCCAGCATGAGGTCCCCGCCGGTCAGGTCCTTGACGTAGACGTCGTAGGTGGAGTCGGTGTCGGCCGATGTCAGGTTCGTGGCATCGGAGACGAAGGCGACGCTGCTCCCGTCGGCTTCCAGCGACGGGCTGTAGCTGTAGCCGTTGCTGCTCTCGCCGGTGTCGGAGGTGGAGGCGAGCACGACATCCCCGCTGACCAGGTCCTTGACGTAGACGTCGAAGGCGGAGTCGGTGTCGAGCGGGTCGAGGTTCGTGGCTATGGAGTGGAACGCGACGGTGGCGCCGTCGGCAGACAGCGCAGGGAAGTAGCTGCCCGCGTTGCCCTTGTCGCCCGTGCCGGAGGTGGAGGCCAGCACCATGTCGCCGCTGGCCAGGTCCTTCACGTATACATCCGCCTGGACGTCGGTGTCGGCAGGGTCGAGGTTGGTGGCGAGGGAGTAGAAGGCGACGCGGCCGCCGTCGGCGGACAGGAACGGGATGTAGCCGTCCCCGTTGCTCTTGTCGCCGGTGTCGGAGGTGGAGGTCAGCACGATGTCCCCGCTGGCCAGGTCCTTGACGTACACGTCGAGCTCACTGTCGGTGTCGGCCGGGTCCAGGTTGGTTGCTTCAGAGGTGAAGGCGACGCTGTTTCCGTCGGCGGCCATCGACGGGCTGTAGCTGCCGCCGCTGCCCTTGACCCCGGTGTCGGCGGTCGAGGCCAGGGCGATGTCCCCGCTTGCCAGGTCCTTGACGTACACATCCGGGCTGGTATCGGTGTCGGCCGGGTCCAGGTTGTCGGCATGGGAGTAGAAGGCGACTGCTGTCCCGTCGGCCGACAGCGACGGGGTGTAGCTGTGCCCGTTGCCCTTGACGCCGCTGTCGGAAGCCGACGCCAGTACGAGCGCTCCGCTAGCGACGTCCTTGACGTAGACGTCGCCCAGTGCGTCGGTGTCGGCCGGGTCCAGGTTGGTGGCGAATGAATAAAAGGCCACCGCGCTGCCGTCGCTCGACAGGGACGGGCTCTCACTGGACGAGTCGCCTTTGCTGCCGCTGTCCGACGTGGAGGCCAGGACCAGGTCATCGACGGCGGCCGATGCGGGTGCGGCGACGCCCACGACGGCGATTGCGGTTGAGGCGGCAGCCAGCTGGCGTACGGTCCCGACGACTCGTGTCATGTCAATTCCTGCTCCCCCGAGCCCGAGCCGCCGTGTCGGGCATCGGTTGAGGCAGTAGAGCATGCGCATCGACGGACCGCGCGAGGAAGTCACGAAGTCCGCCTGTCCCGGGACGGGCTGGGCGCGGCAATCGCCTGATCAGCGACATTCCGTCAGTGCGGCACCCGTGGCCGGGGTGACGGCTCTAGCTCTCGAGCACCTCGTCGATCGTTTCGAGGAGTAGCGCGGCGTCGTCGCACACGGACGTGCGCGCGGCCGGAGCGGTGAGCTCCACGTCCTCCAGCGGTCGGCGCGAGCACCGCCGCCGGATCTGGGTCTGCTTCATGGCTACCCCCTCACCCGACAAGAGCCCTCGGGACGGCGCCGAGATACATCGGGCGCCCGGCGCTTGACGGGTGGCTGTCGGGCGCGGCGGTTAGCCTGGATGCATGTGCGGCATCGTGGGGTACGTCGGTCAGCAGTCAGCGCTTGATGTCGTCGTGGAGGGGTTGCGGCGGCTGGAGTACCGCGGCTATGACTCCGCGGGCGTCGCGGTCCTCACCCCCGAAGGCATCGCCAGCGAGAAGAAGGCGGGCAAGCTCGGCAACCTGGAGAAGGCGCTCGCCGAGCGGCCGTCAGGCGACGCGATCCGTACGGGCAGCACCGGCATCGGGCACACGCGCTGGGCCACCCACGGCGCGCCCACCGACGCCAACGCGCACCCGCACGCCTCGTACGACGGAGCCGTCGCGGTGATCCACAACGGCATCATCGAGAACTTCGCCAGCCTGCGCCGCGAGCTGACCCGCTCCGGCATCACGTTCGTGTCCGACACCGACACCGAGGTCGCCGCGCACCTGCTCACAGCCGCGTACGACGAGTCCGACAACGACCTGGCCGCGGCGATGCGTACGGTGTGCAACCGGCTCGAGGGCGCGTTCACGCTCCTCGCCGTGCACCGGGATCAGCCGGACGTCGTCGTCGGCGCCCGGCGCAACTCCCCGCTGGTGGTCGGCCGTGGGGAGGGCGAGTACTTCCTC
>Ga0136634_10000971_pt1 | contig 11355 bp, 7 predicted proteins | sample AntDrymUQ8332106_2_FD_104654 | JGI IMG/M metagenome (GOLD analysis project Ga0136634, IMG submission 104654) | Polar desert sand microbial communities from Dry Valleys, Antarctica - metaG UQ833 (21.06) | ecosystem: Environmental > Terrestrial > Soil > Desert | place: Antarctica: Dry Valley... | reverse complement strand
TCGCTCTCCGCGTCATCGAGCTGGCCTGTCGTGCGCCGAGCGTGCACAACAGCCAACCCTGGCGCTGGCGCGTGGTCGACGACGCCACGATCGAGCTGTACGCCGACCGCCGCCGCCAGCTGCACGTCAGCGACCCTTCCGGGCGCAACTTGGTGCTGAGCTGTGGTGCCGCCCTGCATCACGGCTTCGTGGTCGCCCAGGCGCTCGGCCTCACTGCTGCCGTCGACCTGGTGCCGTCGCGCGATGACGAGGACCTCCTCGCGCGGATAACTCTCTCGTCGGGCACCCGAGCCGATGGAGCCCTCGAGTCGCTGCAAGCACTCGAGGAACGGTGCACCGACCGACGCCGCTTCACCTCCTGGCCGCTACCCGACTCCCGGCTCGCCCACCTTGTCGAGGCAGCCTCGGGTTGGGGGGCCTTCGCCATCCCGATCACCGATGTGACCGCCCGCTTCCATGCCGAGGAGCTCGTCGGGCGCGCGATGGCCGTCCAGGCGATGGACCCGAGGTTCGCGGAAGAGCAGCGTGAGTGGATCGCTCACAGCCGGGTGGAGGGAATGCCCATGGCGAACGCCTCCCCGCCCGCACACGGTCGTCCGCCATCCCGTCCCAACCGGTTCGCATCCGTGAGTGAGGCGGAAGCCACCGGCGACGCACGGATGGTCGAGAACTCCGACGGCCTGGTGGCCATCTGCTCCGCGGCCGACGACCAGGGGTCGTGGCTGGCGGCAGGACAGGCACTCAGCGCCCTGTGTCTGCGGGCCACCCACGACGGGCTCTCGATCGTGCCACTGAGCCAGGTGGTCGAGGTCGAGGAGACCCGTCACGCCCTGCACCAGGACGTCTTCGACGGCCTGGCCCGCCCGCAGATCCTGGCCCGGATCGGCTGGTCGGAAGCCACCCGCACGCCTCTTGTCCGCTCGCCACGGCGACCGGTCGACGAAGTGATCGAGAGCTGACCTGAGATGACGACCTACATTCGCGACTTCGCCGAAGGCGACCGGTCCCAAGCGGATCTGCTGGGGGGCAAGGGCGCGAATCTCGCCGAGATGTGCCGGCTCGGGCTCCCGGTGCCCCCAGGCTTCACCATCACCACCGAGGCCTGTCGTGCTTACCTGAGCGACGGTGCCGCCCCGGATGGTCTCGACGTCGAGGTGGGCGAGCACCTCGCGCGTCTCGAGCGAGACATGGACCGCCGACTGGGTGACAGCACCGACCCGCTGCTGGTCTCGGTCCGTTCGGGCTCGAAGTTCTCGATGCCGGGAATGATGGAGACTGTGCTGGACGTCGGCCTGAACGACGAGTCCGTGCATGGCCTGGCCCGTCACGGTGGCGAGCGTTTCGCCCTCGACTCCTACCGTCGTCTCATCCAGATGTTCGGGAGCACCGTGCTCGGGATCGAGCCCAAGGTGTTCGCCACTGCACTCGCTGACCTCAAGGACACTCGCTCGCGCGTGGACGATGCCGGCCTCGACGTCGACGACCTGCGCGGGCTCGTGAGCACCTATCAAGCGCTCGTGCTGCAGTACGCCGGCCGTGGCTTCCCCCAGGACCCCCGCGAGCAGCTCGACCTCGCCGTACGGGCGGTCTTCGACTCCTGGCACACGCCACGGGCCACCTTCTACCGGCAGCGCGAGCACATCTCCGAGGCCCTCGGCACGGCTGTCAACGTGCAGGCGATGGTCTTCGGCAACCGCGGTTCGTCCTCCGGCTCCGGAGTGGCGTTCACCCGGGACCCAGCCACGGGCGCCAGCGGCGTCTACGGCGACTACCTGCAGCACGCACAGGGCGAGGACGTCGTCTCCGGCACCCGCAACACGATTCCCCTGACTGATCTCGCGGAGCTCGACAAGACTTCCTACGACGAGCTCCTCGCGAACATGGCCACCCTGGAGCACCACTACCGCGACATGTGCGACATCGAGTTCACCATCGAGGGCGGCAAGCTCTGGATGCTCCAGACCCGTGTGGGCAAACGCACGCCCGAGGCAGCGTTCCGGATCGCTCACACCATGGTGGATGAAGGACTCGTGACGCTGGACGAGGCTCTCGGGCGCGTGACCGGTGCGCAGCTCGTACGCCTGATGTTTCCGCGATTCGATGACATGGCGACACGAGAACGCCTCACCGTCGGGATCAGCGCCTCTCCCGGTGCCGCTGTGGGCCGGGTCGTGCTCGACGCCGAGACGGCCGTGGAGTGGAGCGAACGCGGCGAAGAGGTCATCCTGGTGCGCGAGGAGACCAACCCGGACGACCTCGAGGGCATGGTGGCCGCGCGCGGCACCCTCACCAGTCGTGGCGGCAAGACTTCGCACGCCGCCGTCGTGGCTCGTGGCATGGGAAGACCGTGCGTGTGCGGAGCCGCGGCGTTGACCGTCGACCTCGTGGGCCGTCAGGTCCAGGTCCGGGGTGGCCCGGTCATCCACGAGGGCGACGTCATCTCCCTCGACGGTACGACCGGAGAGGTCTTCGCCGGAGCCGTTCCAGTGGTCGACTCGGCCGTCGTCAGCTACTTCGACGGCAAGGAGGTCGACGACCCCGTGGTGGACGCGGTGGCCGCCCTCCTACGCCACGCCGACGGCGTACGTCGGATGGCGGTGCACGCGAACGCAGACACCCCCGAGGACGCCGCGCGCGCCCGGCGCTTCGGTGCCCAGGGCATCGGGCTCTGCCGCACTGAGCACATGTTCTTGGGCGCCCGACGTGTCCTGGTCGAGAACCTGGTGTTGGCCACCGACGACGAGGATCGGGACGCAGCCCTGGCCACGATGTTGCCATTGCAACGCGACGACTTCACCCGGATCCTCGCTGAGATGGACGGACTGGCGGTCACGATCCGGCTCATCGACCCTCCCCTGCACGAGTTCCTCCCCGATTTGACGAAGCTCTCGGTTGACGTTGCCCTGGAGGACGAGCATGCCCGGAGCGACCCCGCCAGGCACCGACTTCTTGCCGCCGTGCGGGCAGCCCACGAGCAGAACCCGATGCTGGGACTGCGCGGCGTGCGGCTCGGACTGGTCGTTCCCGGCCTGGTCGCCATGCAGGCGCGCGCGATCCTCGAGGCCGCGGCAGACCAGATCGAGGCGGGCGGGGATCCGCGACCGGAGATCATGGTGCCTCTCGTGTCCACGGTGGGCGAGCTGACCCGACTGCGACGAGAGCTGGCCGGCGTGGCCGATCAGGTCGAGTCCGAGCGCGGTTTCGCCGTACCCCACCGGGTTGGCACGATGATCGAAGTGCCGCGCGCTGCACTCACCGCTGACCAGATCGCATGCGAGGCAGACTTCTTCTCCTTCGGGACCAACGACCTGACCCAGATGACCTGGGGCTTGTCCCGCGACGACGTGGAGGCCACCTTCTTCCCGGCGTACCTCAGCCAGGGGATCTTGGCGGTCTCGCCGTTCGAGTCACTGGACACCCAGGGCGTCGGCTCGCTGATCACCACCGCGGTGACCAAGGGACGACGGGCACGACCCGACCTCGCCCTGGGCGTGTGTGGCGAGCATGGAGGGGACCCGGACTCGATCCACTTCTTCGAGGCCGCCGGGCTCGACTACGTCTCGTGCTCACCGTTCCGCATCCCGGTGGCCAGGCTGGAGGCTGCACGCGCCGTCCTGTTCGGTGCAAGCTCAGCCAGCTGACAGGGAGGCCAAGCGCGTCAATGTCCAACGGTTCAGGCCCGTGCAGCGATGCAATGACCCTCGACTCTCGGAGGACCGCGGTCGGCTTGATGTCCCGACCCGATGGACGGCAACCGTCCACGGTGGGAGTACTGGTCCTGCGAAGGTCCGGAGGGTGGCCGGTGCGGGCTGCAGCCGTCACCGCGGGTTGCCGGCGGCGGCTGCGGTGTCGTGGGGAGACGCCAGATGCGCACTCCCTCCGTTCTCTCGTGCCCGTCTCGATGCGCGCGCCGGGCAAGGAGTCGATCACCGGACAGCCGGGTCTTGTTGATGCTTCCCTACCTGCCGGTGGCTGGGCCGACACCACAGATCTCACTGGCTGGCTGTGGTCTACTCGAAGCATGGGCCAGAGCAGGGAAACCGAGCGAACCGTCGAGGACCGCGAAGCCGAGCTCGATCGGCGCGAGGCCGCGTTGGCCATCCGTGAGGCAGCTCTGTTGCACCGAATGGAGGCAGCGCACGAGATCCTGGCTGCCGCCGACCAGCGCGATGCCATTGCCGATGCCCGAGACACAGGCGCGGATACCCGCGACCGTCGCGTCGATCGCGCAGAGTTCATGGCCGCGGGGGACACCTACGGGGACAACTACGCAGACCACTTGCCGCAGCGCCGCGATGCTGCCCTCGACAGGGAGCACGCCAAGGGCAACCGCACCGCGTCGCAGGACGACCGGATCGCCTTGACTGAAGACCTCGAGGGGGCCGACCCATCCTGACCTCGCAGAGTCCGAGCCGACCCCCACGACTGAGTACCTCGCCCGCACCTTCTTCCCGAGCCGCTCTGATGCAGAGCGCACGTGCCGATGAACGCGTCGTCACGTGACGGACTCCGGGTCCTGAGGGGCCGGCCACGCTCTCGGGCCACGAGCCCGGTCACGCGCTGGGCTTCCGGCCTGAGCACACCCGCCCCGGAGCCGGCACCTGCCTCGAGGACGACACCTGGCGACCGCTGTCGCCGTACGACTCGGCGTGGATCATGCACTACCCGCAGTGCAACGGCTCCTGCCGATGTAGCCGGTGATGTCGGGCTATCTCGCGGATGTGCGAAAACGGGTCCTGCGAGCGCGATCAGTCCCCGGTGGTCACGGGAGTCGTCGGCGCCCCATGCACCCCTGGGATGGTCCCGAGCCTGCCCTTCTGGAAGTCCTCGAACGCCGCCATCACCTCGGCCTTGGTGTTCATCACGAACGGTCCGGCCCAGGCGACCGGTTCGCGGATGGGCCTGCCCCCGATGACGAGAACGTCGAGCCCCGGGGTGCGGCTCTCCTGGTTGCCTGCTGCCTTGACCGTGACGAAGTCGCCGGCACCCAGGACGGCGAGGTTCCCGGTCTGGACGGGCCGCTTCTCGTCACCGACACTCCCGTGACCCGACAGCACGTAGACCAGCGCGTTGTAGTCGGCTTCCCACGGCAGGTCCAGGCGGGCGCCCGGCTCGACGGTGGCATGCACCATCGTCATCGGGGTGTAGGTCGACCCAGGCCCCTTCGTCGTACCGACGGCTCCCGCAATGACCCGGACCAGCGCACCTGCATCGGCCGACGTGGCCAGCCCGACCTGACCGCTGCGGATGTCCTGGTAGGCGGGTGGGTTCCACTTGGCGTCGCGCGGAAGGTTCACCCACAGCTGGATGCCGTGGAACAGCCCACCCCTCTGCACCAGCCACTCCGGTGGTGTCTCGATGTGCAGTAGGCCGGAGCCGGCGGTCATCCACTGGGTGTCACCGTTGGTGATCGAACCGCCACCGCCGTGGCTGTCGTGGTGGTCGAAGACGCCGTCGATGATGTAGGTGACGGTTTCGAAGCCGCGATGCGGGTGCCAGGGGGTGCCCTTGGGCTCACCGGGCGCATATTCCACCTCGCCCATCTGGTCCATGTGCACGAACGGGTCGAGGTCGCGCAGGTCCACCCCTGCGAACGACCGTCGGACCGGGAATCCCTCACCCTCGTAGCCCTTGGGCGCATCGATGAGCTGCTTGACCGGCCGGACGGTATCGCCCAACCCTGGCGCCGTGAGGCGGTTCAGGACGGTCAGGTCGTCAACGGTCACAGCGGGCATCGGGCACCTCCGGTGGTTTCGAGTATGCCGTCCAACACTAGTTGAGCTTTAAATGTTTCGTACCCTGAACGCGCCTTGCCCCGTTTTGGCTGGGGTGCCGATCTGTTGCTAAGGTTCCAACGCTTCGCGCGCCATTAGCTCAATTGGCAGAGCAGCTGACTCTTAATCAGCGGGTTCGGGGTTCAAGTCCCTGATGGCGCACCAACCGCTCACCAGTCGCCGAGGTCGCCTCGGCGCACCCGGCGGCGCTTGCCGATCTTGCGGAGCACCGGCCAGGGCTCGCGTGCGGCGCGCCCGTTGCGCCGGTTCTTGTGGGACTTGCAGAGCTGGCAGCCCTTGTACTGCTTGTGCGGTGAATGAGCCATGGTGGGCTCCGTTCCGTGACTACACCCGCCACGGAGGGCGGGGTAGGACCGCCCGGCTGCTCGCTGACATGCATCGAGACTACTCCGGCAGGGGGCTGCGAACCGCGCGCGGACTATGCCGGGGCATCGCCAGGCTCGAGTCACTCCCACTGCAGACCTGTCCCGCAGGGACCTGCCCCGCGGCGAACACAAGAGTTGGGGTCCTTGAGGTGATTTGTGGCGATGGCCAGGCCGTCGGCACGATCACCGACAGGGACTATGTCAGGGCGCGCAGAGCCATCAGGGTCCGCTCGACCAGATCCTCCAGGACCGGGAGCAGGTCCGAGGCTGCGAACGCATCCTGCTGGCCGCCAGCATCCTCGAGCGCCTGGCACACCCGGCCGACCTCGACGGCGCCCAGGTTGAGGGCACTCCCCTTCAGCCTGTGAGCCGCCTCGACCACGCGGCCGTGGTCTGCGACGAGGACTGCCGATGCGATGGCGGCGACATCGTCCGGGACTCCAGCGACGAACGTGTCCACGAACTGGTCGAGGAACGACTGGTCGCCGGGGCGGAGGTCGCGCAGCATCCGGATCCTGGTCAGGTCGAGCAGGCCGGAGGCGTCAGCGCAGGGGCGGTCGTCCTGGGCTGGCGACTCGCCCCTCACCCAGCGGGCCAGGGTTGTCTCGAGCAGCTCGAAGTCGACCGGCTTGAGGAGGAAGTCGTCCATGCCTGCCGCCAGGCACCGCTCCCTCTCACCGCGGAGCGTCGACGCGGTCATGGCGATCACCGGCACACGCAGCAGGTCGGGCTGCTCGAGCTGGCGGATCACGCGGGTCGCCTCGTAGCCGTCGAGCTGGGGCATCTGGCAGTCCATCAGGACCGCCACGAAGTGGCCGGGGGTCGCGGCCACGGCCGCCACGGCCTCGAGCCCGTCCTGCGCGAACTCCACCGTGTAGCCGAGACCCTCGAGTACGCCGCGGGCCACCATCTGGTTGACCACGTTGTCATCGGCCACGAGCACCGCGCCGCGCGACGCGTCCGGGATCGGGGATACCTGAACCGAGGCCGAGGCCGGGGCGGACGCTGACGACGGGCGGACGGCTGCTGGCGCAAGCGGCGGCACCCGGCGGTACAGCCAGCCCCGGCGGACACCCTCGTCGTCCAGCATCGGGCTGTAGCTGACCAGGGCCGAGATGCGCGAGCCGTCCTTGCGGTCCAGGTTGCACTGCACATTCACGCGCCCGGACTTGCCCCGGGTCAGCTCGTCGAGGAGCCCGAAAAGGGTCTCCAGTCCGGACAGGTCGAGCACGTCAGCGACAGCGAGCCCGGACATCTCCTCCGCCGATCGTCCGAGGATCTCGGCGAGGCGGTCGTTGGCCACAATGGTGCGTCCGGACTCGTCGCAGATCCAGAGGCCGTCGGTTGTGGAGCGCATGACGAAGTAGCGGTCCAGCTCGGGAACCAGGTCGTTGGAGGACACCGGTTCGAAGGCCTTCAGCGACAGCGCATCCCGCGGGTCGTCGGCGGCGCCTTGGACGGAACGGACCAGCTTGTCGCAGGCCGCCACCCGTTCGACGATGGCGGGCTGGGCGTGATCCAGCTCGGCCTGCGTATATGTCGTCCTGCCTGGCATGACGCGTGGTCCCCTCCGTCCTGACTGGTCGCTGGTGTGGATTGTCGGTGAGACACGTGATCCCGGGAGCCCTGACGGTTCCCGGCATCCGTGACCTGGGTGTGGCCTACAGGTAGGGAATCAGCAGATCGGCGTACACCAGGTTGTGGTCCGAGGGGATCGAACCACCGGAGGACCAGTTGACGACGTTGACGTAGGCGCGGCTTCCCCGGATCCCCTTGGTCAGGATGTGGTCGGAGCGCGGCCCGAGCCCGGAGGGGTGGGGAGTCTGGCGCGCGCCTGCGTTGACCACGGAGTACCCCGTGTTGACCTTGGTCAGAGCAGCCATCGCGTCGTAGTACCCGCCACGGACGAAGGTCGGCTGTGCCGGCGTGTAGCCCGCGGGGTCGCCGTACGGCTCACGGCCGTAGCGGATGTCGCCGGCGACGATCACCGGCTCGGTCCTATGGCTGAACCCGTTGATGGCCGTCATCGCGGCCTTGGCGGCCAGACCGCTGTCCCGGTTCTGGTACACCCTTGACTTGCGCGCGTCCTCCGAGAAGTGCACGGAAACGACGTAGAAGTTCTGGCTCTTGCCCGACCCGGGCTTCACGGGCGCAAGACGCACCCAGGGCGTCGCGAGCGGTGACGAGGGGGACTTCGGGTTCGGCACGTTGAACCTGCCGCTCGAGAGGGCCCGGAACTTGTCCTTGCGGTAGACGATCTGCTGGCCCGTGCCCGAGCCAGAGGCGGCAAGGCTCCAGGCCGAGCCGAGTGCAGCGCGGATGGCGCTGGCGCTGGCCGTGTTCGACTCCTGCAGAGCGGCAACCGTGACCCCGTGGCTGCTGATGTTGCGCGCGATCGAGGCGGCGCGGGCACCGGTCGGGTAGAGCTGGACGTTGTAGGTGCCCATCCGGACCGGGTCACCGGGCCTCGGGGCCGCCGGGGTCGGGAATGCGGCCACCCACTTGGAGAGCTGGCTGGCGCCGGCACGGTATCCGTTGTTCGCCTCGACCTGTCCGAAGACCGGGTTTGCGTAGCCGACGGCGAGGAAGTTGTCGCCCTGGCTGGGCTTCGAGGGGACGGTGTAGGTCGACTGACGGGCGGTCTGGCCCAACCAGCCACCGGGGGTGCGGCTGATGTAGCTGGCGCTCCCGGGCCACTGTCCGTACCAGGCGGCAGACCAGCGCACGCGGTAGCGCGAGGAGTAGGGCGTGTAGGCCCACTTGAACTGGACCGCACCCGGCTGGCTCACCCGCGACAGCGTGGGCGCCTTGGGCCAGTAGTTGATGAAGTTGAGACCACGAGCCGGGGACCAGGGACCGACGCGGCCGCTCCGGATAGCACGCACCTGGAAGTACCAGGTCTTGCCGCGATGGAGGGCGCCGCTGTAGGTCCCGCCGGAGGTGCCCGACCCGATCACCTTGCTGTAGGAGAGCTTGGAGGGGTGGTAGGACCACCGCATCTGGTACGACGAGCCGGGGACCGCCCGCCAGCCGACCTTCAGCCTCGAGTTGTACCAGTCCTGCCCGACGCGGGTGATGCCGGCAACACGCATCCCCTTCTTGTTCTTGCGCCTCGCATCCGCCGCGGGGGAGGTCAGGGTCACCAGCAGGGCGGTGCAGAGCAGCGCGATCAACAGTCGACTCAGGCGACGAAGCATGGTGGCATCCATTTCGCAGGAAAATGTGGCTATTACCGACGACCAGACTAGTCCGTTATGTCCATTTTTGCACGAATACGCATGATTTAAACCTTTTCCGACAGGCCTCCCCGAACCAAGACCCTCCCCGGTCCCCCCGTGGCACGATGAGCGCATGCCGCCCGAGGTTACCGACACAGCGGCCCCCCGCCGTGGCCGGCCCGGGTACGACGGCCCGACGGTGCTGCGGCGGGCCATCGAGGTCTTCAACCGCCAGGGCTACGAGGCCACGAGCATCGGGGACGTCGCCCGGGAGCTCGGACTGACCAAGTCGGCGATCTACCACCACGTCCCGAGCAAGGAGGCGCTGCTCGCCGCCGCACTCGACGAGGCGCTCGACGGTCTCTCGGCGGCCATCGACGACGCAGCAGCGTCGGGGCGAGGGACCAGTGCCTACGACCGCCTGCGCGCCGCCGTTCGACAGTCGGTCGAGATCCTCGCCGCCCACCTGCCGGCGGTCACGCTGCTCCTGCGGGTTCGCGGTAACAGCGCCGTCGAGCTGGCTGCCCTCGAGCGACGGCGGCTGATCGACGAGAAGCTGGCCGGCCTGGTGCAGGCGGCCGTGGACCAGGGGTCACTGCGTGCGGACATCGCTCCGGAGCTGATCAGCCGGCTGCTCTTCGGCCTGGTGAACTCGCTCGCCGAGTGGTATCAACCGGAGGGGCCGATCAGCGTCGAGGACCTCTCCCGGTCGATCGTCGACCTCGCGTTCGACGGGCTGGCCACCGAGCCTCCGAGCCGATAGCGCGGCAGGTCGAGCGATTGCGGCCACGGAACTCCTCGATCACCGCCCGGTCCGAGGATCGGGTCATCGTGACATCGTGTCGGCGCACCCCGCGGACCAGCTAGTCCGGGTCACCCGTTATTCGCGGTCATGGTCCTCCTCAGGCGTCGAAGTCGACGGTGACCTCGTCGGAGACCGGATGGCTCTGGCAGGTGAGCACGAAGCCGCGGTCGACCTCGTCGTCGCCGAGCGCGTAGTTGCGGCGCATGTCGACCTCACCCGAGGTCAGGTGGGCTCGGCAGGTGCCGCACACCCCTCCCTTGCAGGCGAAGGGCAGGTCGGCCCGCGAGGTCTGGGCGGAGTCGAGGATGGAGCGGTCCCTCGGCATGGGCGACGTCGTGCTCCGCCCGTCGAGTACGACGGTCACACTGCTCGTCTCACCGCTGACCACGGCGTCCGGTCGGACCAACTCGGGAGGCGGGACGTCGACGTAGAAGAGCTCGAAGTGCACTCGCTCGGGCGGGAGGCCGAGCTCCTCCAGCACGGCGCGCGCATCGGCGATCATCCCGAACGGCCCGCACAGCCACACGTGGTCGACCGAGCTCACCGGCACCAACTCCGTGAGCAGGCGGCGCAGCCGGGACTCCTCGAGCCGACCGGAGAACAGCTCGACCTCCCGCGGCTCACGGGACAACACGTGCACGAGGTCGAAGCGGGGACCGAACCGGTTCTTCAGGTCCGCCAGCTCCTCCGTGAACATCACCGAGCCGGTCGTGCGGTTGCCGTAGATCAGGGTCACCCGCGAGGCCGGGTGTCTCAGCACGGTCGAGGCGATCGAGAGCATCGGGGTGACCCCCGAGCCGGCGGCGATGCACAGGTGTCGGCGCCCGTCCGGCGAGGCGCGGAAGCTCCCCCGGGGCGTCTGCACCTCCACCTTGTCCCCCGGCCTCACCTCGTTGACCAACCACTCCGAGAACCTGCCGCCGGGGATCAGCCGGACGCCCACGCGGGGCCGCTGCCCCGCCGGCGCGCAGATCGAGTAGTCGCGCCGGTGGTCCGACCCGTCGATCAATCGACGCAGGGTCAGTGACTGGCCCGCATCGAAGTCGTAGGCGTCACGCAGCTCCTCGGGAACGTGGAACGACACCGCGACCGCGTCGTCGCAGAGTTGGTCGACGGCAGCCACGGTGAGCGTGTGGAACGTGCCCCGCGTAGAACGGGCCTCGGGGACGGTC
>Ga0136634_10000970_pt1 | contig 11356 bp, 7 predicted proteins | sample AntDrymUQ8332106_2_FD_104654 | JGI IMG/M metagenome (GOLD analysis project Ga0136634, IMG submission 104654) | Polar desert sand microbial communities from Dry Valleys, Antarctica - metaG UQ833 (21.06) | ecosystem: Environmental > Terrestrial > Soil > Desert | place: Antarctica: Dry Valley... | reverse complement strand
TACAACGCAAATCAGGCAAAAGAACTCGGCTTGATCGATGACGCCTTTTATAAGGAGAAGGTTCAGGAAGAGCTGCGAAAACGGCTTGGCTACAAAACCGACGAAAAGCTGCGAACCGTCAGCGGCAGTGAATATCGCGAAATTCCATCCGATTCGCTCGGATTAAACAAAGGTGAAAGGGTTGCCGTGATTTACGCATCGGGCACGATCAATATCGGCCGTTCGAATGACAGCCCGTTTGGCGGAAGCATGGTCGGGTCGGACACAATTGTCGAAGCTGTTAACGATGCCGCTGCCGATAATTCGATCAAGGCTATAGTTTTGCGCGTAGATTCGGGCGGCGGCTCGGCTCTTGCATCGGATATGATGTGGTACGCGCTGGAAAATGCGAAAGCCAAAAAACCAGTGGTAGTTTCGATGGGTGATGTTGCGGCGTCAGGCGGTTATTACATTGCCTGCAACGCAAATAAGATCGTAGCCGAGCCTGCGACAATCACCGGCTCGATCGGGATGTTTATGGGCAAACCGGTCGTTAAAGGTTTATATGACTGGCTCGGAATTACTAACCAGTATGTAATGCGCGGCAAGAATGCAGGCATTTTCCGCGAGACCGAAAAATGGACGCCGGAAGAGCGCTCAAAAATGGAAGCACAGGCAAACAATGTCTATTACAATAATTTTATCCCGAAAGTAGCGCAAGGCCGGAATAAAACGGTCGAAGAAGCCAACACGCTTGGACAAGGGCGTGTCTGGACCGGCACACAGGCCAAGGCCAACGGATTGATAGATGAATTCGGCGGGCTTGAGAAGGCTATAGAAATCGCCAAACAGCTTGCCAGCCTGCCCGCCGACAAAGACGTCAAACGTGTCATTTTCCCTGAGCCTCGGCCGTTTTTCGAAACCCTTTTCGGCAGCGAGGAATCAACCCAAACAAAAGCGCAGCAGGCACAAAAAGCTCTGGCCGAGTCACTGCCGGCAGACGTTCGCAAAGCGTTTCGTTTCGCCGAGCTTTTCGACCGTATGAAACGCGGCGAAGCAATGCTGCTGCTTCCATTTGAACTTGAGATTAAATAGCTAACTTTAAATCGGATTTTCTCAATCAATAAGCCCGCGTCAGATCTATTCCGGTGTAATAGTGCTTCACGATCGCGTCGTATTTTACGCCCATTTTTGCGAGGCCGTAGGCGCCGTATTGGCACATGCCGACGCCGTGGCCCCAGCCGCGGCCTGTGAATGTATAGCTTGTAACCTGGCTGCCGGAATAGCGTTTGTTGATGACAAAAAGCTGTTCATTTAGTCTCAGCGCCGAGCGTATTTTGCCGCCTTTTAAAATTTTCACGCCGTTTGAGCCAATTATCTCAATTTCCGCCGCCCGTCGGGAATAGCCCTTTCGCTTGATATTCACATCATAAAGCGTGCCGATTCCCCGAACATAGCGCGACAAACGCGACTGCACAGCCGAGGCGGAAAGCGACGTGGTCCAATTTGTAAACGGCGACATGTTTTCGGCAGATGTCGGCGTCTCGGTCGGCTCGATCTCAAGATAAATAACCGAACCTGCGGCATCGGTTTGATAATTTACTGTTTCACCGCCGACAAGCGCGGCTTCTTTTATAGAATAAAAATCCCCACCGAATTTCCGAAACAGGAAAACATCCGGGCGAACAATTAGCTGCCGTTCGGATTTGCCTGATTTCAAGACCATTTTCCCGTCGACAGCTGCTTTCGTCGTGGCGCTTTGCAGATTCGGCGTCCATTTCTTCTTTTCATAGATCTGCCGGATCAACCGAAGCATTTTGGCTCGGGTGAATGGCTTATTAGGTTTTAAGGTAAGATCTGGAAGCAGCGTGAAATAGCCGTCGCGCATAAGAATCGCGATGTCGGCACGCCGATCCTTCGGGATTTCCTCCGCGTCGTCAAACGACAAATGATAATTGACGTCCGAATCGCTAAGAAGCGTGTCGGCCGTTCCGGGTGTGTAAATCAACCCGTTCAGGATGCGTGCGAGTTCCGCAGGCTTCGCGGTTTGCTTGTTCACATTCGGAAAAGCTCTGCCGAGTTTCGTTGCCAATTGATTGAGCCAATTCGACATTTCCCCGTCCCCCGGCGCGTCTTCAAACCAATTGTCCGTCATCTGCCCGGTGGTCAGGGAAAAACCGTTTACCGCCAACAGCGACATCAGCCGGACAAGCCCGAGATTTCCTTCGTCGCGTAATTTCGCGGGCTGCCGGACGGTTTTGATAAGAAAAGGCTCGAAATGTTTGTGGCCTTCGAGCGAACACTCTACGCCGCGAAGATACGGCTCCGCAACGTCGAAAACATTCTCAGAGTTTTCCGTGCGGCCACCACATGTTGAAGTGTAATAAGCATTTATAGGTTTTCCGTTGTGAGTCGCAACGATGCCTTGTGTTTCCCTGACCGCCTGCGTTCCCATTTTTGTTTCGATGGAAACGCCTTTGTAAACCTGCGACCAAACTGTCGGCAGCATATCGAAACCTTTCTTTCCGTAAGTGTTAATATTCGCGATCGCATAAGTTCGGGCAGCGACTGCCTGTGCTTTTTGTGCTTCCAGCTGCGGCAAACTGAGCTCGCTCGGAACGACGCCAAGCAGGTATTCTTCGAGCGGAACGACATTTACGACCGTCAGGCTGCCGCGTGAATTTACAAAAACCTCGATCTTTCCGCGATAAGCCTTGCCGTTGAGGCGCACGGGATTTGCACGCTCGTTGAACGAGCCGAACGACACCGATTTCAGCGAAGAATATCTTGAAACATCGCTTGTCCCGTTAACGATTACTTCTCGGAGATTTGCGTTTACTATGTCGGCAGCCGCCGGATTTGCTGCCGCGGTTGTCCTTACCAAGCTGCGGACTTCGGATTTCCCCGCCGTCCGCAGTTGCCGGGAGAGAGCTACCGCATCGTCGGACGGCACAACCTTTTTCTCTGTTACAATCACGACATCCGCAAACCCTTTTTCGGCCAAAGAAGCCTTGAATGCGTCGGCCTCTTCTATCGTGTCTTTAACATTTCCCACCCAAACTATCCATTTATTGTCAGCCGGGTTAATGCTGACCAGCGCGGTTTCACCGGTCTCCTCGCGGATCTCCTTCGCGAGATCGTTCGCTTCCGTTGCGGTGACGATATCTTGTATCTCAAAACGGTAATTCTCGATCACAGGCGGTTTGTAAGTTCGTGCCGAGACCGAAACCTTGTTCGTCGCGAGCATCCGGCTTGGCTCGTCCGGCGAAAAGGCAACCAGCGATGAATCGGAGGTCGTGATCGAAACTGACGAAGAGTTAGTCGAAAGCCCAATGCGGATAAGCGGTTCTTCACCCAGATAAAAATGCACACCATCCCAAGCCGAAGCAGAAATCGCGAGCATTATAAACATTGTAAATCCAGATAAAGTGCGTTGGATCATATATGTATAATAACGAAGAGTGTTGGGTTTGTCAGTAAATTATTACCGAGCACTGCACCTGCCCACACGTTTCGGGCAGGATGCCCGTGCTCCGACTAATCAACCGCATTAAAAATAAACGGAAACGTCGCGAATGCCTGTCCGCGGTGCTGCGGCCTAAATGCAAAAAGCACAATCTTCCCTTTACCGTAGTTGGTTTCTGCGAGTGCCGTCCTGCCGTTTAAGTATTTTTCACCGAGCATCCAACCTGACAGCAAAGCATCCTTCGCTGCATATTTGGCAATTGTTTTGACTTTAATCGAGTCGGTGATTTCAAAGGCAGAGCTTGAGATAAAATACGCCGGAGTTTCACGGCGGAGGCCTTTCGCAAGCGGATTGAACGTATCGACTTCCAGCATCACAATTGATCCGGGATTGTAAAATTCGTTGCGCTTCAGGCCTTTCAGAACATTTTTCATCGGAAGGTTGAACCTCTTAATAATTAACGCGCATGAATCGTCGAAGCAGATCAGCTTCCCGCCGTTCTCGACATATTTTTTTAGATTCTCAATGCCCGCTTCACCGATTCCGCCCGTAAACTCTTCCGGATAACGCTCCGCGCTCAAGCCTTTTACTATCGTATTCTCGCCATCGGCAGGTAAAATGATCGCGTCGAAATTCAAATTTCCGCGCCGGATATCGAGATCGGAAATAGACGTGTATGGAATTTGAAAATTATCGAAAACCAGCCGCGTCCAGCCCTCGTCCATCGATGAAGTGAAAGGTTTGTAAAGGCCGATCTTCGGATTCGATTTCAATGGATTCGGTAATTTACCGAATGGTATGCTGGCCGCGGTCAGATTTAAAACGCCACGGGCTTGATTAATATTCCCTATTTTTTTTAACGTGCCGCGATATTTGTCGAAATCTTGTATATCCCAAATCTCCGCTGTTCCGACACCCATTTGCAGCGGCAGCGTCCAGCCGGCAACATCATACGGCGCTTCAGCCTCGCCGTTGGCCTGCAATCGATTCGGATAAACCTGTTTTTCAAAGAGGCTGAGGACATTGTTCTTCTGCGGCTGATTCACGAAAACGACAAAACTGCCCAGCGGAATTTCGTGAAATTCGACGCTGCTTTTCTCGTGTTTAACCAAAAGCTCGCGCGTCATTTGATGAACCTCGATTCCCTGCCACATTAGGATTTCCAGTAATCGTGAAACCGTTTCCGCATTCGGCTGGCCGGCGGTAATAACGAAAGCCTCGGGATCGTTGCCGGAAGCTATAAGATTAGCCTTGCCGATCTCGTAAAAATTTCGCAGATAACGCGGACGAAACTTCGCGGCTATTTGAAGAAGAGCACGGCTCGCGGTCATCTCGATTTCATTTATATCCGCGGGACGCCAAACGCCGCCGTCCCACGGATCGGGATGACTTGTCGCCCGTTCCAGCGGCGAGCTAAGACCGCGTGTCGCGCGGCTCCGCTGCATTTGCTCCTTCGTTATAGTAACCGGCGACATCAGATCGGCACTCGCGGCTTCCGACAAAATGCCGATCGAGTTGTGATAATAAGGCGCCGAACGGAACCCGCCGTGCCACCACGTGTCGAATGTCGTATTCGTTGCAACGCCGGCAATATTTTTCGCTTGCAGGTCTGCAGCCATCTTGTAACCGACCAACCCGACTTCCCTCAGAATCAAAGGCGAAATTCGCGGATTTGGCGGATCGAAAAACGGTGGAATGATAAACCGCGGGCCCGTTTGCCCCATCTGATGAACGTCGTACACGATTTGCGGAAACCATTCCTGCCAAAACAGTTTCGTGATCGCCTGCGTTTCCTTCAAATTCAGCATGAACCAATCGCGGTTGTTGTCGTGCCCTGCGTAGTGGTGATAAAGTTCCGGCGGCGAAGTGCCTTCGCTTTTTGTGCCGAGCGTTTTGCGATACCAATTCGCCACGATGTCTATGCCGTCGGGATTTGATGACGGAATCAGAAGCAAAATCGTGTTGCTCAAAATTTCCTTCGTTGCGTCATCATTTGTCGTGGCGAGATCATAAGCAAGGTTCATCGACATCTGAGAAGCGACGATTTCGGTCGAATGAATAGAGCAGGAGATAGATGCAACGGTCCTGCCGCTCTTAATAAGATATTCGAGTTCCTCGTTTTTTACATTACGCGGATCGGCAAGTTTTGCATTTATCCGCCTATATTTTTCGAGATTTTTGATGTTATCGGGCGATGAAATAAACGCGACGATCATCGGCTTTCCAAGCGTCGTTTTTCCGATCTCCCTGACCATTACTCGATTGCTGGCTGCATCAAGTTTTGCAAAATAACCCGTTATTTGTGTCCAGTCGGCGATCTTTTTATCATCCGTCGGATGAAAACCCAGAACTGATTTCGGCGACGGCGGATTTTGCGCAAAAACCGAAAGCGAGAAAATTAAACAGAGACATTGAAACACAACTATTCTAAACACGAAACGACACGAAGAAACAATAATGTCTTTTCGTGTCTTTTCGTGTTTTGTCGAGGCTGTCTTTCTCAGTGTCTCTATGTTCTCGGTTATCAAAATATGTCCGGCCACGCTAACTACGGACTATTGACTTCTCTGTTTTAGGGCTTTTGGGGCGGTGTTGTTTTCTCCACCGGAACATCTTCTTCGCCGATAATTTTCACGTCGGATCGACCGACTCGATAATTTGCGTATTTTACCCTGATCTTCATCTTTACTACCTGTCCCTTTTCAAAAACCAGCTCATCGTCGGAGCTGGTAAAGGACGGAAACCAATATTTGCCGTCGACATTTTCGCGCCATGTTTCCATCGTCGCAAAGCGTTCTTTGCCTTCCGGAACGGCTTTGCCCTTCGACTTGACGATCATCAGGTCTTCATCATCAACCCAGACCCTGCCCGAAAACAACCGTGTCATTCCCTTTTTAAACTCCGGAATCACCTTCGGCGCAACTTCAAAAACGTGGAGATCGAGGTCGTCTATCTTTTCTTTACCAAGATATATGAAATTATATTTATCAATCGCCGCCGGCTCGATAGCAAAAGGGTCGATGCCGCCGAGATTGTCGATATCGGAAACGGTAACGACGATCTCCGTCATCGTTGATACGGGCGCAAAAAGAATTTTCTCGAATCGTTCGCCTGCCTCGTTGAACGAGAGATACGAATCGCGCTTGTAAGTCCCGGTTATCTGCCCGCCCATTCCGACCGTCTGCATCGTCGCATTTCGGTTGAAAGCGTAAATATTCAGTGCCCGTCTGAATAACGCTTCGTTCTGCGTGAATTTCTTTACGATTATATCGATCTCCGGCTGGCTTAGATTACTCTTGACAATATTTGAAGTCTGGGCAAATGCCATGGAAAGCGAGAAACATAGGACCATCAATGCTAAAGAAAGAAGTTTTTTCATCATTTTCTACAAACTAACTTCGTCGGGTTGCGCCCGACGCAAATAAATTGACCGCTTCGGCGGCAATACCAAGAATTTCTAAATCCTCAGCGGAAACTACTGGAATAGATGCCGCCGTACACGAATAAGTTGACAGTAATCATAAAATACACCGGCAAAAAAACGGGCGGGAAATAATCCCGCCCGTTTTAATCACATTTAATAAAATTAATCCACGAAATCGATATCCACCCGATGTGGAATGATTCCGTGATTATAACCCTCCTCGAGTAGCAGCCGCACGCTTTCTTTGCCACGCTCGCCATAATCGAGCGTCAGATCGTTGACCCACATCGCAACGAATCGGTCGGCAAGCTCCGGCGGCATGTCCCGGGCAAACTGCATGGCATATGCCATAGCGTCCTCGCGGTTGTCCATCGAATAAACTATGCTCCTGTGCAAGTGCTTTGAAACCTGCTTTATCAGATCATCGCCCAAATCGCGCCGGATCGCATTTCCTCCCATCGGCAGCGGCAATCCGGTCTTTTCATGCCACCATTCGCCGAGATCAAGCACCTTGTCGAGGCCAAGCTGCTTATAAAAAAGCTGGCCTTCGTGAATAAGCAGCCCGGCGTCGGCCTTGCCTTTTTGGACTGCATCGATGATCTGATCAAACGGGACGATGATGTATTCGAATTTGCGGTTATAAAGCCGCAGGGCCAAAAAAGCACTTGTCAATTCGCCGGGAATCGCGATCGTCATATCCGAGATCTCTTCCGGCTTTCGCGGCTCTTTTGACACAAGAATCGGCCCGTACTTGTCGCCTATGCTCGCGCCGTGGGGCAGGAGCGCGTATTTGTCGGAAACATATGCATAAGCGTGGAACGAAACAGCCGTTACATCGTAAACGCCTTTTTTCGCGTCCTCATTCAGCGATTGAATGTCTTTCAACGTGTGCTCGAATTTTAATCCGTCCGTTTCCAGCTTGTTAGTCGCGAGGCCGTAAAACATAAACGCGTCATCCGAATCGGGCGAATGCGCAACTGTAATCGTTCTTGTTTTTGGGATTGCCCGGGGAGTTACTGCCATAAATTAAACCTGACCGTAAAAAATATTAGTATCATAGAAAACTTTTATTTTACCGTTATCGGCGTGTTTGGCAAATAGGACGCGAAGTTCAGCAGACATCGGCTCAAAATTTTCGTCGGATTTGGACGGCATATATGATGATGAGAGAACTCTTCCCTTTAAGCCTTCAAAGTCAAGGGTTTGCAGATTTTGAAACGTTCGGCGGTGAAAATCGCATTGGAAAAATTCCGCCAAATTTTTTGCATTTATATTATCGTGCCGCACTTTCGAATAATCGTTTGCAAATCTCAACAGGAAATTTTCGTACTCGAGTAGGAATTCTGTCGTATTTAATTGACGCTCGTTCCAGATCAGAGCGATGAAACCTTTTTCGTTTAATATTCTTTTGAATTCAAGGCTTGTTTTTTCGGGGTTGAACCAGTGAAATGCTTGAGCCGCAATAACAAAATCGACTGCTTTATCGGGTAAATTCGTGTTTTCCGCGGTTCCGTTAACACTCTTGAAATTACTAAAATCCTGTAGAAATTCTTCGGCCGCGAGACGCATCGGCTCATTCGGCTCGACTCCGTAAACTTCGTTGCCGTTCAGCAGAAACAGCTTAGAGGAAATTCCCGTGCCGGAACCGATATCGGCAATAACCGAACTTTCGTTCAAACCCATTTCGGCACGGAATAACTGTAAAACTTCGCCCGGATATCCGGGGCGGTATTTTACGTAATTCTCTACCCGATTTGAAAATCTCTCGATGGTTCCGATCATTTGCTCAGGTGCCGGTTGAACACAATAATTAGCTCCGTAGAGCGTTGTGTTTGTTTAACACAGTAATTAGCTCCGTAGGAGCGTCATGTTTGTAGTAACCGTTCAATAAAAATCCTTAAGTTCCGTAGGAACGCCCTATACTTGCTTTTGTGCAAGTTGGAATTCCCGTGTTTTCATGTCTCGGTCACACCGCGGGATTTATCTCGTCGCCTGTCCATTGCGTTTTCTTCGAATGCGGAATATCGAACTGGTCAAGTATTCGAAAGCATAAATGCTCAACCAAATCTTCGATAGTTTTCGGGCGGTGATAAAATCCGGGGCTTGCCGGCAATATGGTTGCACCTGCACGCGAAAGCTTGAGCATATTTTCAAGATGAATCGCGTTATAAGGAGTTTCGCGCGGCACCAGCACCAATTTACGCCCCTCCTTAAGGCAAACGTCAGCAGCGCGGTGGATAAGATTCGTTCCCGCGCCGGAGGCAATCGCTCCGAGCGTTCCCATCGAGCAGGGAACGATTATCATCCCGGCCTGTTTGTTCGAACCTGACGAAGGTTTAGCCGCAAAGTTATCCAAACGCCAAAGCCTGACGATTTTCGAACCGGCTGGCAATCCAAGCCATTCGTTGATTATTTCTACGGTTGGCACGTCAAGATTTGCGCCTGTTTCGACCTTAGCAACGGTCGCGGCGGTTTCCGACATTATCAAATTTATCGTATTTACCGAACCGCTTTGCGCCATTAATTGCAGCGTGCGGTGTGCATAGATCGTCCCGGACGCTCCGGTTATTGCCACAGTCAATTCCATATTGCAGTGTTGTAATTCTAACGTCTTTGAACAAAATTATAAAGTAAGTTGTGAAAAATATCGCGTGCTGCCAACCTGCGTTCCGGCTTAATTTGTTGTAGATTCTTTAATAAGAATTTTATGAAAACCGCCGATATTGAAGAATTACTAAAATCTCATGCCGCCGGAAATCTCTCTGTTGCAGACACTGTAGAAAAACTGCGAAATTTATCTTACGAAGACATCGGATATGCCCGCATAGACCACGCAAGAGCGGATCGCCAAGGATTTCCTGAAGTAATTTTCGGCGAAGGCAAAACACACGCTCAAATTGCCGGAATCTTCGAGAAACTGATTGAGCGGTCCGCCAACGTCCTGATTACCCGAACGACCGCCGAGGTTTTCGGCCAGATCAGAAACATTTACACCGACGCGGAATGGCACGAATCCGCGCGGCTCATTAGGGTTTTCCGCGACAAAAGTGAATTGGGTATCGGCGAGATAACCGTTGCAACGGCAGGCACTAGCGATATCCCGGTTGCGGAGGAAGCTGCACTTACAGCCGAAGCCATGGGCAACAAGGTGCAAAGAATTTGGGACGCAGGCGTCGCCGGAATTCATCGCATTCTTAGTGAACGCGAACGGCTGCAAAATTCCCGTGTTGTGATCGTCGTAGCTGGAATGGAGGGTGCGCTGCCCTCGGTGGTAGGCGGCCTTGTGAAAGTCCCGGTTATCGGCGTGCCGACTAGCGTGGGTTACGGTGCATCTTTCGGCGGGATCGCCGCGCTTCTCGGCATGTTAAATTCCTGTTCGTCGAACGTTACAGTCGTAAATATCGATAACGGATTCGGCGCTGGTTTTGTTGCAAGCTTAATCAATCGCAAATAGGAATTTTAAATTTCATAGTCTGGCCGCTTGCCTAATACTTCAAAAAGTACATCCATGTTCCAATTAATTCGGCTCTACGGATTTAACAAAATCAACAGCCTATCAGCCCAGTCGGATTTTGAGTTGCGAAGAATTTCGTAATGTACCTGGGCCATTTCACGATTGCCGATCTTGACATAAGACCGACCGAGATTATAGCGTGCTTTTTCAAAATCAGGGTTGTATCCGACGGCGTTGTTAAAGGCGTCAACGCTTTCCTCCGCTTTGCCGAGCTCGATAAAGCTTTCGCCGATATAATTAAAGGTTTTAGCGTCCGGTTTATAAGTTTTTAACTGCTCGAAATATGAAAGTGCATCGGCGTAGCGCTTTTGTTTGAAATAGGCCATTCCGAGTTTTTCGATTGCGTTCGCATGATCCGGTTTCAACGCCACAGCACGTTTGTACGCAAGGATTTCCTCATCCGTCCGGTTCAGCTTTTCCAGGCTCAAGCCGAGCGAATACTGGGTGTTGGGTTTGTCGTCGTCAAGTTTAATCGCCTGTCGATAAGCGTCTGCCGCTTCCTTATATTGTCCGAGAGCAAAACTCGATGCTCCGATATTGACGAACGTCTCCGACCAATCGGGCCTAAGCCTGGCGGCCTGTCTGGAAGCTTTCAGAGCTTCGCTGTGACGACCCAAAACGCCGTAAGAAAAACCGGCCTGATACCATGCTTCGGCATAATTCGGATCTACTTCGACGGCCTTTTCAAAAAAATTGAGCGCCCGCGAAAAATCATCACGCGAAAGCTGCGCAACGCCTTGGGAATAAAACCGCTCGCCGGCGGAACGCTTATTCTTTTGGGTTTCGGCGGTAAGCGATGAAACTGTTTGCAGATCGCCGACCTTCAACTGCAAAATCCTTTCCGACGGAACGGCAAAGTTTAGGCTTTGGCCTTCCGCCGCTTGAAGCGTTGCGATTCCGATAACCTGGCCGGACATGTACACAACCGGCGAGCCGGACGATCCGGGCGAGATCGGCGCGGTTATCTGAATTA
>Ga0136634_10000969_pt1 | contig 11365 bp, 9 predicted proteins | sample AntDrymUQ8332106_2_FD_104654 | JGI IMG/M metagenome (GOLD analysis project Ga0136634, IMG submission 104654) | Polar desert sand microbial communities from Dry Valleys, Antarctica - metaG UQ833 (21.06) | ecosystem: Environmental > Terrestrial > Soil > Desert | place: Antarctica: Dry Valley... | reverse complement strand
GGTCGACGAGGTTCAGACCCTTCATGAGGCCGGCGTGACACGGGTTGCGCTCGTCACGGCCGATCGGCGCCGCCGACGCGGTGCCGTGCCGCGGCGGTCGGGCACGGAGCCCACGTCCAGAGCGCCCGCACCCGGCGCCGTTGCGGGAAGACCTTCGGATGCACCCATCACTGAGGCGCTCGCCGTCGACGGCCCCACCGCTGGCCGGCCGGGGACCACACCGGAATCCGCGCGCAGGTGATCGGCCGACAGTCGCCACGAACGGCCAAGCCGGGCGCTTCCTCCGACACCAAAGCCCTGTCCGCCATTGCCCGCGGCGGCGTAGCCAGCCTGCTCGGGTCCGGGGTCAGCGCGGTCAGCGGGCTCGTCGTCGTGCTCGTGGTGACCCGGTTCTACACCCCGTCAGATGCGGGTGCGCTGTTCGCCGCGACGGCCGTCTTCCTCATCACGATCGCAATCGTCCAGCTCGGCACCGACCAGGGGCTCGTGCGCTTCGTGGCCGCGCACCGGGCCCGCGGCGAGCACCACGAGCTGCGACGCATCCTCCGCATCGGCCTGCTGCCGGTCCTCGGTGCTTCGCTGATCGGGACGCTGGTCCTGATCGGGCTGGCCGCGCCACTTGCGGAGCTGTTCGACGACGGCGAGACGGACCGGGTCGCGCAGATGTTGCGGGTGCTCGCGCTCGCCGTCCCGATCGCCGCGGTCCACGAAGCTGTTCTCGCGGCCACGCGCGGTCTCGGGTCGCTCCGGTCGACCATCATCGTCGAGCGCATACTGCGCCCGCTGCTGCAGCCCCTCGCGATCGTGGCCGTAGCTGTTCTAGACCTCGATGCGGCATCTCTGGCGCCGGCGTGGGTGGCGCCGTACCTCTTCGCGATCGTCGCGTCGGTCGTTGCGTTGCGGCGCACGCTGCGCCGCGTCGAGCGCGAGGTCGGGACGCCCGCCGCCGAGCCTCTCGACGACGTGCTGCTGGACGACCCGGTCGCCGGAGCCGCCACGGCGCCGACCGACATCGCGCCCGGCGACATCACCGGCACCGCACCCGTCGCTTCCGACCTGCCTGCCGACGTCGCGCCGACACGGTCGTTGGCACGTGAGTTCTGGTCCTTCTGCGCCGCCCGCGCGGTGGCGCGCGTTTGCCAGGTCGGCCTGCAGCGGGTCGACGTCATCCTCGTCGCAGCCCTTGTCGGCACGAGCGCCACTGCGGTCTACGCGGCCGCCACCCGCTTCGTCGCCGTCGGCATGCTCGCCAACCAGGCAATCCAGCAGGTCATCCAGCCGCGCATCGCCGCCATGCTCGCGCGCGGTGAGAACCGCCTCGTCCAGCTGGTGCTGAAGCGGACAACGGTGTGGATCGTCGCGCTGGTGTGGCCCGGCTACCTTGCCCTCGCCGTGCTCGCACCGACACTCATGCTGGTCTTCGGCTCGGCGTACGCGGCAGGCGCTCCGTCGCTGGCGATCCTGGCCGTCTCGATGCTGGCGGCAAGCGCCGCGGGGCCGTTGGACGTCGCCCTCCTCATGGCCGGCCGCAGCGCGATCTCGCTGCTGAACACCGCGGTCGCGCTCGCGGTCGACGTCATCGGGTGCTTGCTGCTGCTGCCCTCCATGGGCGTTACCGGAGCCGCCGTCGCATGGGCCGCGGCGATCCTCGTGCGGAACGCCATGACGATCGTCCAGACGAGGCGGCTGCTGGGTCTTTCGGCCACCAGCCGCGAGCTCGCGCAGGTCAGCCTGATCGCCGCCCTGTGCTGTGGACTCGTGCCAGTGCCCCTGGCTGTTGCGGGTGCGCCCGCCCTGGCTGTCGTCGGCGCGCTCGCGCTGGGAGTCGTCGCGTACCTTCTCGTGCTGCTTCGCTTCCGCACCCGACTGGGGCTGGGCACTCGACCGGATGCGGTCCCCGCCACCGGGTAGTCACCGGCGCCGCGGGAGAGTTGGACCGCCGAGCCCGATCTAGGGGCAGCCCCGACCACGACACGCCGTACGCCCAGGTCACCCGTGCCCCCACGTTCGGTCCGGGGTGCCGCTCGGCCAGTCCGATCGTGCGTGGGTGCGCCACGCCCGCCGGCGAACCAGCAGGGTCAGAAGGCGCCGTTGCGGCGGAGCACCTCGGGCAGGGTGCGCGCGAGAATGCGCAGGTCGAGCGGGAGCGACCAGGACTCGACGTAGCGCAGATCAAGACGCACGCTGTCCGACCAGCTGAGATTGGCGCGGCCGCCCACCTGCCACAGACCGGTCATGCCCGGCTTGACCAGGAGACGACGCCGCTCGACTGCGGTGTACGCGTCCACCTCGCTGGGCAGCGGCGGGCGCGGACCGACGAGCGACATGTGACCGGCGAGGACGTTGAACAGTTGCGGCAGCTCGTCGAGTGACAGCGTGCGTAGCACACTGCCCAAGCGGGTGAGACGCGGGTCGGCGCGGATCTTGAACTGGTTGCCGTCGCTCTCGTTGAGATGGGCGAGGTTCTCGAGCATCCTGTCGGCACCGACGTGCATCGTCCGGAACTTGATCATCGTGAAGGTGGCGCCGCCCTCGCCAACTCGGGTCTGACGGAACAGGGCCGGTCCGCGACTGTCGAGACGGACCGCGAGCGTAAGGCCGAGCACGAGTGGCGACAAGATCAGGAGGCCGACGGCCGAACCGAGTCGGTCGACAACACTCTTGGCGAACCGCCCAGCGCCGGACGGCCCCGGTCGTGACATGGCGAGCACGGGCAGGCCGGCGACGGGGGACACGACGGCGCTGGTGGCCACGTCGACGACCGCCGGGGCAAGGAATAGCGGCAGCCCCTGCCATTCGCACGCACGCGCCAGCCGGCGCAGGACCTCCGTGTCGACGCCCCGCCCGGGTGCGAGGAGGACACCGTCGGCCATCGAGGCACGCGCGGCCGCGAGGATCGTGCTCGAGTCGAGTGTTTCCAGGTTGTCGTCGAACCCGACGACAGGCAGGCCGAGGCGAGTCGCGTGCTCGACACCGGTGGTGGGCACGGCGACACCGACGGCTACAACGGCCGTCGCGGCGCGGCGAAGCCGCTCGACCATGTCCACGACAGCATCGGCGTCTCCGGCGAGGAACAGGCTCTGCGTGCAGCGACCCACCCGACGCCTGGCGTTGATGATCTTGCGGGAGATCCAGCGAGTCGCACCGGCACCGACAGTGGTCGCGGCGAGTGCGAGCGCCACACTCGCGTTGTACGCAATATCGAGAGCGACCACCGACACCAGTGGCACAAGAGCGAGCAGCACCACGCCGGTGAGATAGACGGCACGCAAGTCGTGGGCACCGGCGCCGAGGATGTTCGGGCGATAGGCGCCACACAGCGCAGCAGTCGCCACCCACGCCAGCGGAAGAGCTGGCGCCCATGTCAGCGACAACGCATCCGAAAAGGCGGTGAGGAAGATTCCGACCAACGACGCGAGCAGGATGTCGAGCGCCACCAGGGTCGCCTTGTACGTGCTCAGCCAGTTGGCGGGATGAGCCATGGCTGGGAGCCGCAGATGCGTTGACGGAGACGACTGCATTGCGTCGAGTTCGGCACGGAGGAGCTCCGCAACCGTCATTCGGTGACCCCCCTTTGAGGAGTGCCGGACAGCTGCGCTCAGTGTTCACGCTGGTCGAACGCTGTGTCCCCGCCGCCCAGATCCCCTGCCTGGGCGCTCCGCACTCCTGCCTTCGCGCTCGAACATATGGGCCGCGTGGGTCCGCCGTCGACCAGTTTCAAACACTCACCTGACTTACCTCGCTCAGTGATCGAACGACTACCAAATGTAAGTCTTCCATGGCAATGCGGAGTACCACAATGACTACCCTGCGTACAGGGATAGGTATTCCACTGACAGCGCTCATTGCGCATTGCAGCTCGCCCGATCTGCTTTTGAATGCTTACAACGCATCGCAGCTCGGGATTAGGAGTTGAACGCGTTCTGCGCCGCCGGAAGGCCCGAGGACAACAGACTCTCGACCGCGTCTGCAGCTCGGTCGATATGCAACTCGAGGAGCGTACGTTCGGCGGCGGCGAACGGCTTGAGGACGAATCGCGCTGGATCCAGCTGGCCCGGCGGCCTGCCGATGCCGACGCGGACCCGGAGGTACTCCGGCGATCCGAAGGCGGCGGTGACAGAACGTAGTCCGTTGTGGCCACCGTCGCCGCCGCCGCGTTTGAGCCGCAGCGTGTCGAACGGCAGGTCCAGCTCGTCGTGCACCACAACGATCCGGTCGAGGGGGACCTTGTAGAAGTCGCGCAACGAAGCCACCGGCCCGCCGGAGAGGTTCATGTACGTCTTCGGCTTCATGAGCACGGTCGGCACGCCGCCGACGACACCCGTCAGGACGTCAGCGCGCCCTCGATGCGCCGTGAAGCGCGCACCGAGGCGGGCGCCGAGCAGGTCCAGCACCATGAAGCCGGCGTTGTGACGAGTCGTGGCGTAGTCCGGGCCCGGGTTGCCGAGCCCGACCACGAGCCAGCGGTCGGCGCTCACGTCATCTGCGGTCAGCTGTCAGCGCTGTCCGAGGCACCGTCGCCGCTCTCGGCAGCAGCCGCCTCAGCTTCCGCCTCGGCAACCTCGGCCGCCGTGGGGTCATGCTCGATCCCCACCTCGGCCTCGGCCTCGGCGAGCTCGGCGTCGAGCTGCTCGGCGGTCGGCGCGGCCAGCACGTGCAGCACCAGGAGCTCCTCGTCCAGGTCGAGCGTCACTCCGGTCGGCAGTGTGACGTCCTTGGCGTGCACCGCCGATCCCACCTGCATGCCCTCGACGTCGACCTCGAATGCGGTGGGGATGCTCGTCGCCTCCGCCATGACGGTCAGCGTGGTGAGCAGCTGGTCGAGCAGCCCGTCGGCAGCGATATCGCCGACGGTGTGCACCGGCACCTCGACGCTCACTTTCTCCCCGCGTCGCACGATGACCAGGTCGACGTGCTTGAGCAGACCCTTGATCGGGTCACGCTGCACCGCCTTCGGCAACGCCAGTGTCTCCTCGCCGTCGACGTCGAGGTAGAGCAAGACGTTGGGCGTACGCAGCGCACGCATCAGCTCATGACCCGGCAGCGTCACGTGGCGCGTGTCGGTGCCGTGGCCGTACACCACGCCCGGCACCTTGTCGGCACGACGGACCCGGCGCGACGCGCCCTTGCCGAACTCGGTGCGGACCTCGGCGGTCATGCGGACCTCAGGCACGTGGAACTCCTTGCAGCGTGGTGGGTAAGACAGATTCGACGGGCCGCTGACCCGGCGGTGGAGCGGGCACCTCACGACATGGTGGGCGCACTCGCGTCCGGAGGACTCTCCGGAAAGCATCCACCGCGCCGATCACGGGACGACTCGCGTTCGCACGCAGGTCCCCTCGCCGAGGCCCGCCCAGTCTAGGCGAGCCCGGCCCCCGCGCCCAATTGGCAGTCGGGTGCGAAGCCGGCTCAGGCGTTGCCGTCGAAAAGGCTGGTGACAGAGCCGTCGTCGAAGACCTCACGGATCGCACGGGCGATGAGGGGGGCGATCGAGAGCACCGTGAGCTGGGGGAAGCAGCGCTCCTCGGGGATCGGCAGCGTGTCCGTCACGATGACCTCGGAGATCTTGCTGCTGCGCAGGCGCTCCATCGCGGGGCCCGACAGGATCGGGTGCGTCGACGCCACGATGACATCGGCGGCGCCGTTGTCGAACAGTGCCTCGGCCGCCTGCACGATCGTCCCGCCGGTGTCGATCATGTCGTCGACGAGGACGCACGTACGCCCGTCGACGTCGCCGACGACCTCGTGCACCTTCACCTCGTTGGACACGGTGAGGTCGTGGCGCTTGTGGATGATCGCGAGCGGCGCCGCGAGCCGGTCGGTCCACATGTCGGCGAGGCGTACGCGGCCCGCGTCGGGCGAGACGATCGTCAGCCGCTGCCGGTCGACCCGGTTGCCGACGTAATGGGCGAGCAGGGGCAGCGCGAACAGGTGGTCGACGGGTCCGTCGAAGAAGCCCTGCAGCTGACCCGTGTGCAGGTCCACCGACATCAGCCGGTCGGCGCCCGCCGTCTTGAACAGGTCCGCCACCAGACGCGCTGACACAGGCTCGCGGCCGCGGTGCTTCTTGTCCTGCCGGGAGTACGCCCAGAACGGCATGACGCAGGTGATGCGCTTGGCGGACGCCCGCTTGAGCGCGTCGACCATGATCAGATGCTCCATCAACCAGGTGTTGATGGGCGCGGTGTGGCTCTGGATCACGAACGCGTCCGAGCCGCGGACGGACTCGTTGTAGCGCACGTATATCTCGCCGTTGGCGAAGTCGCGGATCTCGGTCGAGCTGAGCTCGACGCCGAGCTCGCTGGCGATCTGCTCGGACAGCTGCGGGTGTGCGCGTCCGGAGAACAGCATCAGCCGCTTCTCGCCGGTGCTGGTGATACCGGTCACCGTCACGTCCTCTCCGTACGTGCCGACCGCTCGCTGTCCCCTTCGAGGTGATCCTCGCCGGTGTCGCCGACAGCGGTCGAGGCGACGGCGAGTGCGCGCGCGGCGGCGTCGGCCGCAGCTGTGCCGGCACGGCGCCGCGCGACCCAGCCGGGCACATTGCGCTGCCGCCCTCGCGCCACCGCCATCGCACCCGGCGGGACGTCCTGGGTGATCACCGAGCCCGCAGCCGTGTAAGCCCCGTCACCGATGGTGACCGGCGCGACGAACATGTTGTCGGCCCCCGTACGGGCGTGGTCGCCGACGGTCGAGCGGTGCTTGGCCACGCCGTCGTAGTTGACGAACACCGTGGCCGCGCCGATGTTCGTACGCTCGCCGATGTCGGCGTCTCCGACATATGACAGGTGCGGCACCTTCGTCGCTCGACCGATCGTCGAGCCCTTGACCTCGACGAACGCCCCGATGTGCACCTCTGGCCCGAGCACGGTCCCGGGACGCAGATAGGCGTACGGGCCGACGGTCGCGCGCGTGCCGATACGGGCATCGCGGGCGTGGCTCCGGACGACCTCGGCGCCCGCGCCGACGACCGTGTCCCGCAGCGTCGTGTCCGGGCCGATGTGAGCGCCGGCGCCCACGCTCGTGGCGCCCTCGAGGTGCACGCCGGGATGCAGAACCACGTCGGGCTCGAGCGTCACCGCGGCACCGACCCAGGTGGAGCCGGGGTCGACGACCGTCACGCCCGCACGCATCCACTCGCGCAGCACCCGCTGCTGCCACCACCGCCCCACTTCGGCGAGCTGGACCCGATCGTTGACGCCGAGGACCTCGCTGGCGTCAGCGACGAGGACGGCGCCCACAGAGCGCCCGGCTGCGCGCGCCAGAGCGAGCACGTCGGGGAGGTAGAGCTCACCCTGTGCGTTGTGGGTGTCGACCCGGCTGAGCGCATCGCGCAACACGCCCGCGTCGAACGCGTAGATGCCCGAGTTGATCTCGGTAATCAAGCGCTGTTCCGGAGTTGCGTCGCGTTCCTCGACGTTGCCCAGCACCGTCGCGTCGTCGGCGCGCAGGATGCGCCCGTACCCCGTCGGGTCCGTCACGCGCGCGGTCAACACCGTCACGGCGTTGGCGTCGGCGGTGTGTGCGCGGAGCAGCGCCTCGAGCGTCTCGGTCCGCAGCAGCGGCACGTCCCCGGCGGTGACCACGACAGTCCCGTCGAGCGGAGCGCCCCCGTCGGCGGCGTCCAGGGCGACCGCGACGGCATCTGCTGTGCCGCGCTGCTCGGGCTGTACGACGGCCTCGGCCGCCGAGTCGAGCTCGCCGAGATGGGCGGTGACCCGGTCTCGTTCGTGCCCGACGACCACCAGCATTCGGTGCGGCTGGAGGCGACGGGCGGCAGCGACGGCGTGCCCGAGCAGGGACAGTCCGCCGATCTCGTGGAGCACCTTGGGAGTGGCGGAGCGCATCCGCGTGCCCTCACCGGCCGCGAGCACGATCACAGCCGCCGGCACGGGAAGTGTCTCCGGGGCCGGACGGATCGACGTCACTCGCGCTCTCGCCTCGTTTCGACGTCTGGCTCTTGATGTCTGGGCCTGTGATGTGTCGCCGGCGGCGGTTGGCACTCTATCTCGCGGTCAGAAGTGTCCTAGTCATGTGTGCAGCGGGGTCATGCGTGAGCGGAGTCATGTGTGCGGCGGGGATGTCACGCGGGCCGTCCGCTCGCCAGGTGGTTCCGCCGCCTGGACTCGAACCAGGACTGCAAGGCTCCAAAGGCCTGCGGGCTGCCATTTACCCCACGGCGGACCGGACAGCCTCGGGAGTCTTTCACGCGGCGAGGGACTCGCGCGGCGCGGAACGGGTACCTAACTTACGCATCCGTAGGTTACGGTTGCGTAGGAACTGACCCACTCGACCGACTGACCACTCGAAGAAAAGGCCTGTCGATGACACCTCCCCCCGCCATGACGGCAGCGTCCGCTGTGCCTGCGCCGGCTGCGGCCCTGCCCAGCGCCACGCTCGGCGCAGAGCGCAAGACCACCGGCGAGCAGATCGCGCTCGCGCTGTTCATCGGCATCCCGTTCATGGCGATCCTTGCTGCGGTCCCGTTCGCGTGGGGCTGGGGCCTCGGCTGGCGGGACATCGTCATCGCGGCGGTGTTCTACATGTTCACCGGCCACGGCATCTCGATCGGCTTCCATCGGTACTTCACCCACGGCTCGTTCAAGGCGACGCGACCGATGCGGGCGCTCCTCGCGATCGCCGGCTCGGCGGCGATCGAGGGGCCGGTCATCCGCTGGGTCGCCGACCACCGCAAGCACCACAAGTTCTCGGACAAGGACGGCGACCCGCACTCCCCCTGGCGCTACGGCACCTCGATCGGCGCCCTGACCAAGGGCCTGATGTACGCCCACATGGGCTGGCTGTTCGACCCGGAGCAGACCCCGCAGGCGAAGTACGCGCCGGACCTCATGCGCGACCCGATGATCGCGCGCATCTCCCGCGCGTTCCCGTGGATCGTCGCCGGCTCGCTGCTGCTGCCGGCGCTCATCGGCGGGCTCTGGTCCTGGTCGTGGCAGGGCGCGGTGTCCGCGTTCTTCTGGGCGAGCCTCGTACGCGTCGGGCTGCTCCACCACGTCACCTGGTCCATCAACTCCATCTGCCACACCGTCGGCAACCGCCCGTTCCTCAGCCGCGACAAGTCCGGCAACGTCTGGTGGCTCGCGCTGCTGTCCTTCGGTGAGTCGTGGCACAACCTGCACCACGCCGACCCGACCAGCGCCCGCCACGGTGTAGAGAAGGGCCAGATCGACACGAGCGCACGGCTCATCCAGTGGTTCGAGCGCTTCGGCTGGGTCCGCGACGTCCGCTGGCCGACCGAGGAGCGCCTCGCCGCCCGTCGCGTGGCCTGAGAAGTCCGGCGAGAAACTACGCCGCGAGGCCTAGCGTATGAACATGTCGCCGGCCCCCTCACTCGTGCCTGTCCCCGACGACCAACCCGTGCGCCGCGTACGCATGACCGGAAAGCAGCGTCGCGAGCAGCTCCTGGCAATCGGACGCGCGGTCTTCGCCGAGCGGGGCTTCGAGGGTGCATCGGTCGAGGAGATCGCTGCTCGCGCAGGCGTGTCGAAGCCCGTCGTGTACGAACACTTCGGCGGGAAGGAGGGGCTGTACGCCGTCGTGGTCGACCGCGAGACCGAGGCCCTGCTGAGCCGCGTGACGGCCGCGCTCGCCGACGACCACCCGCGGGTGATGCTCGAGCGGGCCGCACTCGCCCTGCTGGACTATGTCGAGGAGTCCACGGACGGGTTCCGCATCCTGGTCCGCGACTCCCCTGTCGGTGGCTCGACCGGTTCCTTCGCCAGCCTGATCAGCGACATCGCGTCCCAGGTCGAGGACCAGCTCGCGGCCGAGTTCACCCACCGCGGGTTCGACGCGCGTCACGCCCCGATGTACTCCCAGATGCTGGTCGGCATGGTCGCGCTCACCGGTCAGTGGTGGCTCGACGAACGCAAGCCGGCCAAGGCGGAGGTCGCCGCCCACCTGATCAACCTCGCGTGGAACGGCCTGACCGGTCTCGAGCTCGCACCTCGACACCTGGCGACCCTGCCCGGCCACCTGACGCAAGGCTCCGGAGCCGTGCGTACGGGGACCGCCGACGACGCTGCGTCGCCGGGAGCGAGCGACGAGGACCGGTAGGCTCTAGACCGTGAGGCATGTCTCGAGCACGGCCACCGGACCGGCGTCCGGCGTACGCCCGGTGGGTGCGCTCTGCGCCCACGTGATCTCCCGGGTCGATCACGGTGTGCGTCCGTGAGCCAGCCTCCCGACGGACCGTGGGGCGATCACGACCCGGCACCTGAGCCCCGTCCACGGCCCTCGTGGGGAAAGCCCGGACCGGACGATGCGGCGTCGACCGCACCGATCGACGCGCCGCGGGCGCCGCAGACTTGGGGTTACAGCGAGCCCGACCAGCGCCCCCCGCCGCCGTACGCGCCCACCCCGGGCGCACCGCAGCAGAGCTGGCCGCAGCAGGACTGGTCCGGCTCCGGTGCAGGGCCTCAGCAGTCACCGGCACCTCCCCAACAGGGCTGGGGCTCGCCGTCGGCGTCGCAGTACGGCAAAGACCTGGGCCGCCACGAGCAGGCGTACGCGCAGTACTACGGCGAGAAGCCGCGGACGGGCATGTCCGTCGCGTCGATGGTGCTGGGCATCCTCGCCTTCCTGGGCTGCTGGATCCCGTTCGTCTCGTACGCCGCGGTGCTCATGGCGCTGCTGGCGATCATCTTCGGCATCGTCGGGCTCCGCCGCAGCGGCCGCGCCATGGCCATCACCGGGCTCATCCTCGGCGGCCTCGCGCTCGTCGCGTCGATCATCGCCTCGATCATCTGGACCACCATCTTCGTCGACGCCGCGCGCGTCGCCCAGGACTGCGCGGACGAGGACCCGAGCCTCGGCAGGGCGTACGAGCAGTGCGTCACGGACCGCACCGACGAGATCATCCCGTTCCAGTAAAAGTCCGACCGCTGCGCCGGGTCATAGCGTCCGTCGCGCGACCACGAACGTGCGACGGAACGCGAACACAGTCCCGTGCGCTCCGCGCGGGTAGGCGCGACGGAGCTCCGACGTGTACGCCGCGATGAACTCGTGCGTGTCCGCCGGGCCCAACGCGTCGAGCACCGGCCGCAGCGCGGTGCCGCGGACCCAGCCCAGGACGGCGTCTTCGCCGGGCAGCACGTGCAGGTACGTGGTCTGCCAGACGTCGACGGAGCAGCCGGCCCCCGCGAGAGTCTCGAGATAGGTCTGCGGCTGCTCGACCGCGTCACTGTGCCGGAGCACTCCCTCGAGCAGTGTCTTGAACCGTGGCGAGGTCGCGAGCTCGCGGAGCAACAGGTGCGACGGTGCGTCGAAGTTTGCGGGCACCTGAAACGCGAGCCAGCCGTCCGGGGCGAGGCCTTCGACCCAGCGTGGCAGCAGCGCGCGATGG
>Ga0136634_10000968_pt1 | contig 11365 bp, 6 predicted proteins | sample AntDrymUQ8332106_2_FD_104654 | JGI IMG/M metagenome (GOLD analysis project Ga0136634, IMG submission 104654) | Polar desert sand microbial communities from Dry Valleys, Antarctica - metaG UQ833 (21.06) | ecosystem: Environmental > Terrestrial > Soil > Desert | place: Antarctica: Dry Valley... | reverse complement strand
TGACCGCTTCAGGCGGGCTCGGTCTGGTGGAGTCCGGCGACGCGACAACAGACGTGATCCGGGCGCGCACGCGTGGCCGAGGCGTCGATGCTGTGCTCGTGACAGCCTCTACCAAGTCGTCAGATCCTGTGATGCTGGCGTGCGAAAGGGTGAGGGATCGAGGAACGATCGTCGTGGTCGGGGACGTCGGAGTCGTGCTGGCCCGCACGCCATTCTACCTCAAGGAGATCGACCTTCGATTTGCACGATCGTATGGTCCCGGTCGGTACGAGCGGACCTACGAGGGCTATGCGGTCGACTATCCGATCGGGCATGTCCGCTGGACCGAGGGACGTAACATCGAGGCCTACCTTGACCTCGTGGCCAGCAACCGGCTCCGCGTCGACGACTTGGTCACTCACACGTTCGGGGTGAGCGATGCGGCCACTGCGTACGAGACGATCGCCAAAGATGACCGCGCAGTGGCGGTCCAGTTCATCTACGATCTGGGCGCCCTGTCCAAGGGAGCGATCCAACTGGGAACACCGACAACGGGGGCGGGTGCCGCCGGCATCATCGGTGCGGGCAACTTCGCGAAGATGACCATGGTGCCGGCCATGAAGAAGAGTGGGTTCGACCGGATCGTCGCGGTCACGTCGAGTGGCGGACTGAGCGCCCGCCACCTCGCCGAACGCCATCAGATCGCGGTGGTCACCGAAGATGTCGACGAGATGCTCGACCGTGACGACATCGACACCGTCTTCGTTCTGAGCCGGCACGACTCCCACGCGGACCTAACCTCGAGGGCGCTTCGCGCGGGCAAGCATGTCTTTGTCGAGAAGCCGCTCGCACTCACCGAAGACGAGCTCACCCAGGTCATCGAAGCGCTTGAGTCCTCCGGGCGTCAGCTCTGGGGAGGCTTCAACCGAAGGCACAGCGAGGCGGTGCGGCGTACGCGTCAGATTCTCGGGGACGCTGGAGGCCCGTTGGTGCTGACCTACCGGGTGAGTGCTGGCAGGCTACCTGCCAGTCACTGGTACAAGGATCGTCGCCAAGGAGGCCGGCTCCTGGGTGAGGTCTGCCATTTCATCGACCTCGTGTCGTGGATCGTTGGTCTTCCCGTCACGGACGTGGTTGCGCTCGGCTCCCATCAGACGGAGGTGCTACTCCAAGAGGACCTGGTCGTGTCGCTGCGCTTCGGTGATGGTTCGGTCGCGACCATCTCGTACGCCGAGTTCGGACACCCGAGCACGCCGAAGGAACGGCTGGAAATCCTCGGGCGTGGTAGGTCAGTGCTGATCGACGACTTCGTGAAGCTGACGGCAGATGGCAAGGACGTGAAGCTAGGAGAGCCTGGGAAGGGCCACGCTGCCAACCTGGCGGAGTTCCGGAAGAATCTGACCGGCACGAGCAACGACTCCGACGTGCGAGCCACCATCGCCAGCACTGCGGCGTCGCTGGCATGCGTAGAGTCGATGCGGACCGGGTCGGCTGTGCGGGTGAACCCAAGGGTCGACCCGGCTCCATTCGCATGAGTCTCGGAGGAATGCAGTGGTGAGCGCGCAGGGCGCCGTACGAGACCTGAGGGCCTTGGGGGGGTCCTTCCCCTTGCGCGCGATGTATGAGTTGTCGAAGCGGAGTGGCTTCCACTCATTGCTCTTTCGGTCGAGGGCCGAGGTGGCGACGCCCCGTTCGCATCCGCTTTCCTTCGGGAGTCATCTCCCGGCCGGCGAGACCGCCCGCCAGAGGTGCCTCCATGATGCGCAACAGATCTTGAAGGGGGGCACTCGCGTCTTCGGACTGGGCTACGTCCCGACTGGTGTGCACGCGCCTTGGAATACCGACCCCCTGACCGGCAAACCGTGGCCACAGTTGGACAAGTGGTGGGACATTGACATCCGTTCCGGCGAACGGCTCTCCGATGTGAAGTACGTGTGGGAGGCAGCCCGGCATCGCGATCTCGTCGTCCTGGCTCGCGCAGCAGCGATCGAACCTGATGGGCCGTGGTTGCCCGAACTCTCGGGCATGCTGCAGAGGTGGGTCATGCAGTGTCCGCCCGAGCGGGGGGTGAATTGGTACTCCAGCCTGGAGCTTGCCCTGCGAGCGATTGCCTGGTCCCAGGTGCTTCGGCTGGCGGGGGCCGGGCTTCCCGGTAGCCTGCGCACAGCGATGGACGCGCAGCTGGTGGCCAGCGCGCGTCACATCATGCTCGAGCTGCCCTACACGGTGAGCAGCATGAAGAACAACCACCTGCTCGGGGACGGACTTGGCCTGGTGGTTCTGAGTCGGATGTTCCCCACGCACAAGGCATCGGCGCGCTGGCAGCGGCTGGGGGATCGGATCTTCCTGAAGCAGCTTGCGCGTCACATGCGGCCGGACGGCTCGATGATCGAGGACTCGCTGTCCTATCACCGCTTCGTCCTGGAGATGCTGATTGTTCGAGTCCTTGTGGGTGGTGTCCACCGGGATGTTGTCAGGGCCATGACTGGAGCCGCCTCCCACCTGCGAACGCTGGGAGTGTTCGAGGGAGAGGTCCCACAGTTCGGCGACTGGGATGAGGGGCGCGTGCTCGCCGACTCCGCTCCTGCTGGCTCCGCCGCCGGGTCGGCGTGGCTCGGTCTGGCGCTCAGCGGCGAGAATCCGCCGGCGTCAATGTGGGAGCAACACGATGAGCTCGCGTGGTACGCGGTTCGGGTCGCGGGGGGCGCGGAACCGGCGCCGGCCTCTGGCCCAGTAGCGCGAGGTGGCGGATTCACGCGGGTCCGGAAGGGGCCGTGGTCTGTTTGGTTCAAGACCGGTAGTGGCTCATCGCACCAGCACGCCGATGTGTCGGCCGTCTATGTGCGCAACGAAGCCGGCTGGCTCATCTGCGACCCGGGCACCGGCACCTACAACGGCCCCCTCCGCGTCCGCAACGGGTTCCGGACTTCGACCGCCCATCCCGTGTGGCACCCCGCCGGAGTCGACCAGATGGATCCACACAGGGCCTTCCGGTGGCTGCGAAGGGTTCACGGCTATGCATCGCCGACACACCTGGCAGACGAGCGGGTCGTCCTCTTCGGGTGGCATGACGCCTTCGCGTCCCGCACTGGGGTCGGTCGTATCGCTCGTGCGGTCGTGGTCACGGATGGCGGAGTCCTGGTGAAGGACTTCGTGGAGCACGAGACCTTCATGCTCCCCTTGCAACTCACCGTGCCGCTACCCCCGGGAGGGACGTCGGACCAGCTGTTCGGGCTGGATGACGCCGCCGTCACTGAGGGACAGCTGGATCCGTTCGCGGGGTGGTACAGCCCCACCTACGGCGACTGGAGGCCCGCTAGGTGGTTGTTGCTCGAGAAACGCGCGGACGATCTCCCGGAGTGGGGAGTGGGCATCAGACCTGCGGGATTGGAGCTCAGGATCTCCTGGGGCTCCGAGGTCGTCACCCTCGAGGTGAGTGACGGCGGCAGCACAGAACAGCTCGGTGCCAGTCGTGGCTAGCCGCCCGCAGCGGAATCCCCGAGTGCTCGTTCTCAACCACTTCGCTGCTCCCCTGGGACAAGCCGGCGGCACTCGTCATGTGGAGCTCTTCAGCCGGTTGCGGGCATGGGACTACCTGATCATTGCGAGCGACCTCAACCCGCAGACAAGCGAGCGGGCGGCAGAAGCGCCTGGATTCGTGTTTGTTCGGGTACCGGCCTACTCCGACAACGGGGTGAAGCGCCTCCTCAACTGGCTTGTCTTTGCTTGGCGTGCATTACCTGTCGGTTTGAGGCAACCCGGTGTTGATGTCGTCTACGGTTCGTCGCCGCATTTGCTGGCGGCTGCCGCGGCGTGGGCGATTGCGGCGGTGAAGCGCCGTCCGTTCGTCTTGGAGGTTCGCGATCTGTGGCCTCAGGTGCTCGCCGACATGGGGCACCTGAGCACGACCTCCCCGACGTTCAAGGCTCTAACCGTGCTCGAGATGTTCCTGTACAGCCGCGCGAAAGCGATCGTCGTACTGGCGGAGGGCAGTCGCACGAACCTCATCGCCCGTGGAATCGCATCCTCGAAGATCCACTTCATCCCCAACGGAGCCGACCCTTCGGATTTCGTGCCATCGGCGCCCCGGGATGAGTTGCGCGCTCGATATGGCTTCACCAGGTTCACCGCCATCTACGCCGGCGCGCACGGGCCCGCCAACGGGCTTGATCTGCTGCTCGACGCGGCTTCCGATGTCGTCCATCTCGAGCTGGACATCGTTCTGGTTGGTGGCGGCGTCTCCAAGTCCACGCTGATGGCGCGAGCGGGGCGGGAGGGCATTCACAATCTTCGTTTCCTCGACCCGGTTCCCAAGACGGAGATACCCGACCTCCTAGCTGCCGCAGACATTGGTTTGCACGTGCTGGCGGATGTTGAACTATTCCAGTCGGCGGTTAGTCCCAACAAGGTCTTCGACTACATGGCGGCCGGGCTACCGGTGCTGACGAATTGTCCTGGGCTGGTTACCGAGCTTGTTGTCTCGGCACGCTCAGGTTGGGGAAGTACGCCGACCGGGCTTCGCGATGGATTACAGGTCGCAGTCGCCACCCCAGAGTCGGAGTTGGATACTCTCGGTCGGTCCGGACAAGCGTGGCTAGCCGAAAACCAGTCGCGCAAGGCGATGTCCCACAGGCTTGGCGATCTCATAGGTGACGTCGGGTCACGATGCAGACTTGATGGTGGCCCACCGTGACTCATTACATTTTGTTCTACTTCGCCGCTCTGATCCTCTGGTGGGCCGTCACTCATAGACAGGGGCGACTACTAACCGCGGACTCTGTCTTCGTCATTTCCCTGACCCTCATGGCAACTGGGACTTTTCTCCGAGTTGACCCAGATCAGCAAGTCGACGTCTTGTACGCACAAATCTTCCTCACGTCTTCGTGCATCTACCTCGGCTCAAGCGCATTCTTTGCCGTCTCTTTCGGTGCCCGATCGCCGCGGGAAGCACCGCGCAGGGTCATCGACGTAGATCCATCGACCGTTGTTGTGCGGGGCCTGATCTTCATCTCCGTCGTGGTGACAATCGCCTACTTCTACTCGATTGGGTACAGTGCGCTCTATCTGAGCTTCAGATCACTGACGGGAGCCGATCCCGCGGACGTCGCAAGTCTTCGGCTCAATTCCTATTCCGGGGCAAAATACTTCTTCCCTGGCTATGTCAATCAGTTCAAGAACGTCATTCTTCCCGCGATGACCGCGGTCATCGTCACGTCACGTTTAGCCAAGACGAGCGAACTTAAATCGCGGCGACTCCGGTTCGGAGAGATCGTTCTCGTAGTACTGGCACCGTTTGCCCTCCTCGGGACCGGTCAGCGTGGCCCCTTCTTCATCTTTGCCGCCGTTCTGGCCGTCTTCTTGTATCTACGGCAACCCAGAGGTATTGCGAGGAGGATCTGGGTCCTGGGGGGTGCGACGGTAGCCATCGGTTTGGGCGCCACGCTGGCTCTGCAGCGTGGGGGCAATGCGCTGGCAGCTGCGAGTGGGTCGGGCAAGTTGCAGGGACTGGTGACGCAACTGTCGGACCGATTCCTGTTCAGTAACCAGGAATCTGGTATCGCCGGATTTCGGTACACTAGCCACTTCGCCGTGGCGGACGGCCATGAGTGGCTTCAGGGAATGGCAGGGCTTCTGCCAGGTTCTCGAGGCAGCGACCTTTCGGGACAGATTTTCGCATCTATCTTCGGCGGGAGTCGCGGCACGGCGCCACCATCTCTATGGGGTTCGGTCGCTTACAATTTCGGTGTCAGTGGAGTAGTTCTCTTTCCGATCTTGCTAGCCCTGATCTTGCAGGTGATCAACCAGCGCTCGCTCAGAAAAGCGGAGTACAACTCGCTCGAAATCATGGGCTTGGCTGGAATATTTGTGATTTTCGGAACGTGGACGAATGGTGGTCCGATCTATCTGATGAATGCTGGGCTGGCTTCGTACACCTTGATCTGGGCTATCGGGCGAGCGCTCAGAAGAAAAGCATCGAAGCACGGATACGACGCGGCGAACATCAAGAAAGTTGCTGGAGCACCGAAATGAACTGGGGCGCCAAGAGTCGCGCTTCGCGAACAGTCACGTGGAGACCGTCGCGATAGATCCAGGTGTTGGCCCGATTGGTTGTGCAAGTGCCTTCGGGGCATATTGTTCCGCGCACATTGAGGTAGTCGGCCCCTGTTGCTGCTACCGCTTCCCATTCCGCACGCAATGCCGAGGCCTGCCGCCCCTCGGCACGGGTGCTGGATTCTGAAACGCCGCACTTCGCGGGGGAACTCCACATCTTGATCAAGGGACACGACGCGACATTCCACCAGTCGGTGCTGGGCGAGGTGAAATGCGGAATGGTCGAAACAACGACCACCCGTTGCCCCTGGACTTCCAACTCGTGAATCGTGCGCTCAAGTCCCCGCCTCCAGGCGTCTTCCTTCGACTTGACCGTAGTCGCAAGACTGGACGTGCTGGGCGACTGAATTGCAAAGTCACCACTGCTGACCGCCTCATTGGCCGCTGCAACTACGACGACCCCGGGTGGTTGGGTGGCCATGTATTCGACAGTTGAGTCCACGAAGCTCTTGCAGCCGTTGGTTGGGACCCCTCGATGCAGCACTTGAACGTCGATGAGAGGGCAGCCATTTGCAGTGGCGAGCACAATGCGACGCCCGGGCAGCTTCGCCTGACTCGCGACAAGTGTGTCAGCGTACTGGCCCGCATTGGAGTCACCCAGTAACCAGATAGTCGGTGCTGACACATCCTTCGGGCCAAACGTGCACGGCGAGAGCGTGCGTTGCTTCAGCGGGGTGAGGCTGTGGCAACCCTGGCTGTACCCGATAGGATCTGGGTCGATTTGCGCCTGTGCCTCACGAATACTGGCGCGGTACCAGCCGTGGTTTGCCGCGGCGAGCAGACCTAGCATTGCGATAACTGGTATCCCGACGCAGGCGACCACGAGGGCACTGCTCCCTCGCAGCTCAGGTCGACGCCTTCTGATCGGGTTCTCAACGAACCTGTAGGAAAGAAAGGCCACCCCCAAGGAGATTACGGCCGCGACAACTTTCGATTGGGCGTTGCCCACCCCGAGAGTGCTCGAAAAGACGATGAAGGGGAAGTGCCACAGATACCAACTGTAGGAAAGATCCCCCAGTGCGATCATAGTTCGGTGCGAGAGCAGGTTGGTCAGTGATCCGCCGTTGGCATAGCAGCCCGCAATGACCGCACCTGTTCCCAGGCCAGGAGCGAGCGCCCACCATCCGGGGAAATGCTGGGCGTCGGCGATCAAGACGCTGCCCGCAACGATCAGTACGGCGCCTGGCCAGGCCAGGGCGCCGATCCACCGGGGGAGAGCGTCCAGTCGTACGAGCGTCAGCCCCAGGAGGGCACCGATTCCGAACTCCCAGGCGCGGGTAGGCATCGAATAGAAGGCCGCCGAGGCAGGATTCGAGACCCCGGGCAAGCCGTGGCCAAATGACAGGTAGAGCGACAGGGCGAACGAGGATGCGCTGACCAACCCAAGGGTTGCCCCTACGGCGCGTTGGGGTCGCACTCCAAGGCGGCGCCCAGCCCACCAGGCCAAGGCGATGAGAGTCGGGAACAGCACATAGAACTGCTCCTCGACACTGAGCGACCAGGTATGCAGGAGGGGTATGGAGTCCGCCGCATTGTCGAAATACCCACCGGTGATGAGGTAGAGGACCGCGTTTGACAACCACGCCGATGCGCCCAGTCCGGTTCGAGCGGTGTCCTGCTGTGCCCCGATCGGCGACTGGATCAAGGATGAGGCAATCGCGACGCAGACGAGTACGACGGCCAGCGCGGGCAGCAACCTTCTGATTCGTCGAATGTAGAAGTTGCCTAGTCGAATCGACCCAGTCCCTCGCAACTCGGTCGCCAGCATGCGGCAGATCACGAACCCCGAGATCACGAAGAAGACGTCAACTCCGATGAACCCGCCGGGGAGGGGTAGGCCGGCGTGATAGGCGACAACGAGAAGAACCGCGACTGCTCGGAGCCCTTGTACGTATGGAAGATTGCTCGCCCTGGTCGGTGCGGCGGCGGACGAGGTCATCGTCTGCACGCGTGTCTCAAAGCGTCTTCGCGGACGGAGTCGAAGGCGGCGGACCAAGTGAGCTCACTCCTGCCGACTGCATAGCAGTGCTCCGCCAGATTTGGGGTGAGGGCAGCAGAGGCCTCGAGGATGGTCTCCGCAAGCGCGGCAGCTGACACGTCAGTGAGCCACCCGACCTCAAACTGCTCCATGAAGCGAACGTTCTCGGGCAGGCGACCTGCTATCACCGGGCGTCCTGCGCAGACGACCTCCATGACCTTGTTGGACAGGGAGTCGTTGCCAGGGTCCCCGGGCTCATACAGGGCAAGTCCCAGATCCGCATTCAGGTAGGCCGCCGCTACGTCATTCCGCTCCAAGGCGCCGTGCATCCTTACGTTGTTGTGCAGGCCGAACTTCTCGATTTCGCGCTCGAGACTGCTCAGGTATTGGGGGCGTCCTGGGCCGTAGATGTCCAGCTCAACCTGCATTCCATCGCGGAGCAGGAGGGCGATGGCTTCAATCATGATCTCGAAGGCCCGGCCCTCGAAGATCGAACCCACCGTGACGATCCGAAGCGAATCGCTCATGGGTGGGGCAGTGTAGGGCTTGCGCCAGGCTGCGTCTGGGCAGTTCCGCACCACGCGCACATCTTCGAACCCGTAGTTGCGCTGGAGCAATTCAGCGTGCCCGGGTGCCACTGTAAGGGTGAGGTCTGCCAGCCGCGCACCCATCCGCAGTATGCGTGGTTCCAACTTCGCAGCCAACGCGAAAACTGATCCGGTTGCGGTCACGCTGGCAGGTCTCTCGTTGATATCGAGCACCAGGAATGACTTGTGAACAAGCTTGTGAAGGTAAGCCACGCCCGCGAGCGGAGCGCCGGTGACCTGGACAACCTTTGCGGGGCGAAAGGGCATCAGCGCGAGTAGCTTGAGAAGTGCTGGCAGGTAGCAGCACAAGGCGTTGTAGGCCAAGGACATCGCCCCCAAGTCCACGCGCGGTTCGCGGACGGGGATCTGTTCGATCACCAGTACGCCGTCTTTCGTGGTGCCCGACTGATCGCGCTTACCCGTTCTGCCCACCCCCTGAAGAGAGAGGAATCGGGTACTGACCAGTTCGGCGTAGGAATCAGCAGCTTTCCGCGGGCGCGTGGCGAACTTGTAGGGACCCATCGAGATGACGAGCACGTCGGAGGATTGTTGGCATTTCACGGTCAGCTGCTCCCACGAACGGTCTGATGGCGCCGCAATGCGATGAAACACAACAATGTGCTGGTGGTCAGCCGAACCACGATGTTGACAAGCAGCCCGAGCGTGGCCGCCTCGAGAACCCCACTGGACATCGCCAGGATTGTGACGCCGACCTGGATTCCGACGGCAACAGTGGACATCGCGCCTGAAAGCACGAGGTCGCGGGGGGAGCCGACGGCACCTTGGACGGCGCTCGGTAGAACGTAGAGAAGACGCAACGCTCCCACTCCAGCGAGCGAAACAAGCACCGAAGTGCTCGCTTCGTAGCCGAAGAGCGCGTGACTGATGGCGGCGGCGGTCGGCGCGAGAAGCACCCACGCGGCGACGCTCACCAGGCCAGCGCGCGCGTAGACACGTCCGAAGGACCGGGGCGTCAGCTGATCCCGTCTGGAGGCGAAGTACGGCAGTGCGAGAAAGCCCAGGACACTCCCGATGGACAGGAGGGGGTAGACGGTCAACAGTTTGGCCTGCGCGTAGTGGCCGGCGGACGCTGTACTGGCCAAGTGCGCGACCAAGGCCTGGTCTACCCAGTCGCTTGCTGCGAGCCCGAGCATCCCGAGCGTGTACCCGTAGCCAAGTCTCCGAAGGTGATGGCGCTCTTTCGAGGTTGGCTGCCAGGGTTGCTGGAATCGTGCGGAGAGGCCCAGACACCAAACGGCAACCACCAGCGCCGTGCCTGCCAAGGCCCACGCCGTGGTGCCGCCAGTGAGATGACCAAGAGTAAGGATCAAGATGATCCCAGTGCCCATTCGGTATCCCTGCTGAGCAACGGCAGCAACCAGCGTCCGACCTGTAGCGCGAAGGACTCCCGAGATCAAATTCGATACTGCGACACCCGCGCCGGCAGCCACCAAGGCGATGCTCGGCATCACCGGCACATCTAGCAGCGCAATGAGATAGATCGCGAAGAGTGCCCCGACCAGGATTGCCCGAACGCTGGAAGTGATGCCTTGGCGGCCGAATTTCACGGGCTTTCCACGCGCTGCCGACTCGCGCGTCAAGGCTTGGTCGTAGCCGAGGAGTCCTATCGCGGACACAACGGGCAGTGCCTGCTTGACAAGGTTGTAGACACCGAAGTCGGCGGCATCCACCTGACGGGCGAGCATCACTTCGCCCAGCATGAGTAAACCGACCGAGCCACCGTAGACGAGTCCTACGCCAGCTATTCGCTGGAGCGCGGGACGGGTCAAGGCTGGGAGTCGGCGGGCCTCATCCGACGTCGCCGGCTCCCCCGCGGTCACGAGCCGCTATTGATCATCCCGGCACCGACGGTGACCCCGGTGGCCTCGTCAATCAGGATGAACGACCCAGTCGTGCGGTTCTTCGAGTATGGGTCACACAGCAGCGGCACCGTGGTCCGAAGCTGCACCCGGCCGATCTCGTTCAGGCCGAGCTCCTTGGTTTCCTGGTCGCGGTGCAGCGTGTTGACGTCCAGGCGGTACTGGATGTCCTTGATCAACGCTCGACCGCTGCGGGTCGTGTGCTTGATCGCGAGCTTCTGCTTGGGTCGCAGCGGCTCGTTGGTCATCCAGCAGATCATCGCGTCGATGTCCTGGCTGGGTTTGGGGGCGTTCTTGACCCGGGCGATCATGTCGCCTCGGCTGACGTCGACGTCGTCCTCGAGTCGAACGGTGACAGACATCGGCGGGAACGCCTCGTCGATCTCCTTGTCGAACAGGTCGATGCCCGCGATCCTGCTAGTCATGCCGCTTGGCAGCACGACCACCTCGTCTCCTGGCTTGAGAACGCCACCGGCAACCATGCCGGCGTAGCCGCGGTAGTCGTGGAACTGGTCGGACTTGGGACGGACGACGTACTGCACAGGGAGTCGGGTGTCGACCAGGTCACGGTCTGAGGCGACGTGGACGTTCTCGAGGTGGTGCATCAGCGAGGAGCCGTTGTACCACGGCATGTTCTCCGACCGGTTGACGACGTTGTCGCCGTTGAGGGCCGAGATCGGGATCACCTCGAGGTCGGGAATGTTCAGCTTGGTGGCGAAGGAGGTGAACTCCCGGTGGATCCGGTCATAGACCGCCTGGTCGTAGTCGACCAGGTCCATCTTGTTGACCGCGAGGACCAGGTGGGGGACCCGAAGCAGCGACAAGATGAC
>Ga0136634_10000967_pt1 | contig 11370 bp, 5 predicted proteins | sample AntDrymUQ8332106_2_FD_104654 | JGI IMG/M metagenome (GOLD analysis project Ga0136634, IMG submission 104654) | Polar desert sand microbial communities from Dry Valleys, Antarctica - metaG UQ833 (21.06) | ecosystem: Environmental > Terrestrial > Soil > Desert | place: Antarctica: Dry Valley... | reverse complement strand
GTTCACTGCATCGCCGGGGGATAATTTAAAATCTATAACATTTACTATGGATTGAAAGACACTCGTGGGGATTGTGGTACCGCCCGGTGTTCCTACTACCATATATGGCGTATTGTTTTTTAAAATGATCACGGGAGTCATACTGCTTAGCATTCTTTTACCAGGTGTAATCGCATTTGCTGCATTGCCAACCGCTCCATACATATTAGGCGATCCGGGCTTAACACTAAAATCATCCATCTCATTATTCAGAAGAAATCCGGCACCACTCACTACTGTTTTACTTCCATAGGAATCATTCAGGGTAGTAGTGACTGAAACTGCATTCCCATCTTTATCAATGATACTAATATGTGTTGTTTCTTCACTTTCCGGGATAAGGCCTTCTTTAGTGACATCACTTTTACCTGCAACGCCTGGCTGAAAATCGTTCATGCGTTGCTGTAAGTAAGCGGTGTCTACCAGTTTTTTTACCGGAACACGTACAAAGTCAGGGTCACCTAAATAAAAAGCCCTGTCTGCAAAAGCGCGGCGTTCTGCTTCTATCATTAACTGCACGCTCCCGGCTGTTTGAAATCCCATAGAACCAATATTACGCGTTTCAATTATTTTAAGCATCTGCTGCAATATTATTCCCCCGCTACTGGGCAATGGCATGGTAATTATTTTGTTTCCCTTATACATAAACTTTATGGGGATACGCTCTTTAGCCCTGTATCTTTTTAAGTCTTCATAGCTGATGATACCATTGCCTGATTGCATTTCTTTTACAATAAGCATAGCGGTTTTGCCTTCATAAAAACCTCTCTTACCCCCATCGCGTATACGCTTTAATGTATTGGCCAGGTCTTTTTGTATTAATAAATCACCAGCTTTCCACTTATTGTCTTTCACAAATGCGACCTTGTTTTTATTTGCTTTTATAAATTCATTTTGCATACTATTGAATGTATCCGCCTGGGAAGATGTTACTGCAAAACCTTTTTCAGCCAGTAAAATTGCAGGGGCAATTAATTTTTTAAAATCGAGTTTTGCATATTTCAAGCTTGCAAATAAGCCGGCTACTGTACCCGGAACCCCGGATGCAAGCTGACTTTCAAGGGAAAGATTTTTAATTGGATCTCCGGCCTCATCCAGGTACATATCACGCGAAGCGTTACCCGGGGCTTTTTCACGATAATCCAATGTGATGATTTTACCGGTTTTAAAATAGGCTACCATAAAACCTCCGCCACCCAGATTTCCTGCCGATGGATGCACTACAGCCAGGGCCAGTTGAGTGGCTATTGCAGCATCCACTGCATTTCCACCCTGCTTAAGCATTAGGATACCAGCCTGACTTGCCAGCGGATGTGCAGATACTACAGCTGCCTTTCCTACTATAATGTCTTTTTGCTGCCTGTAAGAAAAAGTCTTTAACTGGGCTTGCGGATAAGTTGATGTTACAATAAAGTATAACAGGAAAATAAATGGAAGTTGCCGCATATGTATTTTTAATCCTTCAAATTTAAAATTTCTTTTTTAAGGAAATTAGTTTTAATAATTTCACCATTATTAAAAACGATTATTGTGAGAAAACTTCTCCTGCTTACCTGGTTTTTTGGTGTACAGAATATAACGGCACAAAACTTAAAAAGCCCGCAACAATTCCTGGGATATGAATTGGGTGAAAAATTTACACCGCATTACCGGATAGTAAATTATTTTGAACAGGCAGCAACTGCAATGCCTCAAATGATGAAGCTTATGCAATATGGGCAAACGTATGAAGGGCGCCCTTTGCAAGTTGCTGTGATCAGCTCTGTTGAAAATATGTCAATGATTGAAGATCTGCGGAAAAACAATTTAAGATTAAGCAGCCAGCTATCTGATATGCCTGCAAATATAAATTCTCCTGTTATTGTATGGCTGAGTTATAACGTGCATGGCGACGAAGCAAGTTCTTCAGAAGTATCTATGAGAACCTTGTATGAACTATTGTCTCCCGCTAACCCACAAACGAACCAATGGTTAAAGAATACAATAATAATAATTGATCCCTGTCTGAATCCGGATGGGCGTGACCGTTATGTTAACTGGTATAACCAGGTTTCAGGTAAAGTCGCTAATACAAATGAGGATAGCCGTGAACACAATGAGCCCTGGCCTGGTGGAAGAAGCAATCATTATAATTTTGATCTGAACCGTGACTGGGCCTGGCAAAGCCAGGTGGAAACACAGCAACGCATAAAAATATATAATCAATGGATGCCCGCCATCCATGTGGACTTTCATGAGCAAGGTCCGGGAAGCCCTTATTATTTTGCTCCTGCAGCAGAACCTTTCCATGAAGTGATAACTCCATTCCAGCGTAGCTTCCAGGAAACTATCGGAAAGAACCATGCAAAGTATTTTGATGCAAAAGGATGGCTGTATTTTACAAAAGAAATTTTTGATCTTTTTTACCCTGCTTACGGGGATACCTGGCCGATATTCAATGGAGCTATCGGTATGACATATGAACAGGCGGGAAGCAGCGAGGCGGGCCTTTCTGTTGCTTTGCCAGATGATACCCTTACTTTAAAAGACCGGATAGACCATCATTTTACGACCAGCATGAGTACAATTGAAACTGCATCCGGTAATGCAATAAAATTAAATACAGAATTTAAAAAATATTTTGATGATGGAAAAAATAATGGAAATGGAATTTATAAAACATACATAGTTAGCGGCTCCAATACAAAAAAACTAAGTGGGTTAACAGAATTATTTGATCGTAACAATATTACTTATGGTATTGCAGGAAAAAACATACAGGTAAAGGGCTATAATTATTTTAATGGGAAAGAAGAAAATTATACAACAAAACAGAATGACCTTGTTATAACTTCATATCAGTCTAAATCAGCTTTTTTGAAAGTGCTTTTTGAGCCCCAGTCTAAATTGAGTGATTCTGCCACTTATGATATTACTGCATGGGCGCTGCCATATGCTTATGGATTGCAGTCATATGGTGTAAAAGAAAAACTACCACTAACCGCTGCCGTTAAGTTGGAGGCTCCTGCTTTGAATACAAACAGTAACACGTATGGTTACCTGGTAGAATATAATTCAATCAATGATGGAAAAATGCTGGCAGCTTTACTCAAACAAAAATTTAAACTTCGCTTTGCAGAAAAAGATTTTACCTATAATGGAAAAATATTCAACAAAGGATCACTTGTTATACTGCAGAAAGGCAATGAAGACAGGATTGCAAAATTGAATGACCTTTCTGGCCAGTTTCAAAGTACTGTAGTACCGGTATTATCAGGTTTTATGGAAAGTGGTTTTGATTTTGGTTCCGACAAATTACATTTATTAAAAAAGCCGGAAGTTGCCATGTTAACAGGACCAAGGGTATCATCAACGGCTGCAGGGGAAGTATGGCATTTTTTTGAACAGCAACTCGAATATCCTGTAACGCTGCTTAATTCGGAAGACATTGCTAATGTAAAGTGGAAAAACTTTGATGTATTAATTATTCCCGACGGTAATTATAAATTTTTAACAGAAAAAGATGGCAATGCAGAACTGAAATCATGGTTGAGGCAGGGAGGTAAAATAATTGCAATGGAAAATGCGGTTGTGCAAATGGCAGCTGGAGAGTGGGGGATAAAATTAAAAAAAGAAGAAGAAAAACCCGATGATAAAAAAGCCACTTATGCGGATATAAAAAAATATGAGAACCGGGAGCGTGATGACTTACCCAACTTCATACCCGGCGCAATATATAAGGTGGAACTTGACAACAGCCATCCGCTTGCCTTTGGTTATCCTGCAACATATTTCACGCTAAAACGTGATGGCAATTTATATGAGTTTTTAAAAAACGGATGGAATGTAGGTGTTATCAGGAAAGAGGACCAGGTTTCCGGTTTTGTTGGCAGTAAATTAAAAGAAAAATTAAAGGATGGTACAGTGCTCGCTGTGCAACAATTTGGGAGTGGTAGCATTGTTTATTTTGCAGACAATCCATTGTTCAGGGGTTTTTGGGAAAACGGGAAATTATTATTTACAAATGCAGTTTTTCTGGTAGGACAGTGATAATTTCACACAAAGACGCAAAGGAGCAAAGGGTAAGAAGAAATTATTTTAAATTTTTAAATGTTGAATTTTAAATTTTAAATACAAGCCATTTTGGCTTTGTTACCCTTTAATACTTAACCTTGTATTCGCTTTGCGCCATTGCCATTTAACATCTTTGCGTGAAACTTTAAAATCCAGTTTATAAATTATTTTATGCGTCTACTCATTACGGTTATTCTCACATGTTTATTTGTTTTATTTGCCCACCCTCAAACCTCGAAGTCTGCATCATCATCTGATATATTGCAGCAGTTAAAAAAACTTGAGGTTTTTGGCTCTGTATTGTATGTTGCTGCACATCCGGATGATGAGAACACCCGGTTATTGTCTTATCTCGCCAATGAAAAATTATACCGTACCGGATATTTAAGCCTGACACGGGGAGATGGCGGGCAAAATTTAATTGGTGATGAACAGGGAACAGACCTCGGATTGATAAGAACCCAGGAATTACTGGCAGCACGAAGGATAGACGGGGCTGAACAATTCTTTACCAGGGCATATGATTTCGGTTATAGTAAAAGCCCCGGGGAAGCATTAAGGATCTGGGATCATGATAAAATTTTATCAGATGTAGTTTGGGTTATCAGGAGCTTCCGGCCTGATGTCATTATTACACGTTTTCCAACAAACGGAGAAGGCGGCCACGGACATCATACTGCATCCGCTATTCTTGCGAGTGAAGCCTTTGATGCAGCGGCAGATCCAACAAAATTTCCGGAACACTTTAAATACGGTGTTACAACGTGGAAGGCTAAACGCTTATTATGGAATTCTTTTTATTTTGGCTCAAATAATACAACAAGGGAAGATCAGTTTAAAACAGACGTCGGCGGTTACAATCAAATCCTGGGAAAAAGTTATGGTGAAATAGCTGCAGAAAGCCGTAGTAAACATAAAAGCCAGGGATTTGGTGTGCCTGCACATAGGGGAAGCTCATTTGAATTTTTTGCAACGATCAAAGGAGATAAACCTGTAATAGACCTGATGGATGGCATAGAGATTACATCAAAGCGGTTACGATTTAAAGATTCCGTAGAAAAAAATACTTATCAGGGGTTAGTTAAAAATATTATTCGTGATTTTAATCCTGGTAAACCTGTAATGTCGCTTCCTTCCCTGGAGATATTATATAAAATGTTAAGTGAAATGGGGGGCGTGGAAGATAATTATTTTAAGCAGGCAGAAGTTAATCTACTTATAAAAAATACAAGCGGCCTCTTTATGGAAGCTACTGCAGTGAACCAGCTTAATACCATTGGAGACAGTGCAAAATTCAATCTTGTGTTTAACAACCGGTCAGGGGTAGCCGTAGAACAAGCCCGTGCGGTATTGGATGGACAGGTATATGATTTCAGGAACCCGGAGTTAAATATAAACAGTATTCAACAAGGTGCATTATTAATACCTGCTGATCCCAAAGCAGCTACACAGCCTTATTGGCTGACAAATGGAATGGACAAGGGAGCATTTTCAGTTAACAACCAGGCATTGATCGGTAAGCCACAAGTGTATCCCTACCAGGCACTTTTCCAGGTAACAATGAATGGAATTTTATATGATTTTCAAATACCTGTTCAATACAAATCAACAGACCCTGTGAAGGGGGAAGAATACCAGCCTGTACAATTCATTCATCCTGTATTTATAAATAATTCCCCGTCCCTTATCATATTTTCAAATGATAAAAAAAATGAACAGAGAAATCTGCAATATATTTTACAATCCAATATTGCATTGAATGAAAGAGTGACATTCAAAAATGTATACGACAATAATAAAAAAACGGTTTTTGATTCAACTGTAAACTGGCAAAAAGGAGAAACGCGTACAATAGATATTAAGATCAATGGGGATGAATTTAAAAATAACAGTATTATTAAAATGGGCGGTGAAGTGAAAGCAGCATCTTTAAAGGATCAACAGTATCATTCATTAAATAAAATCAGCTATGATCATATACCTGATATTTTTTATAGTTATGTTGATCTTGTCCGTATTATAAAGATGGATCTTAAAATAGTTGGTGCCTCCGCAGGGTTTATCCCGGGTGCGGGAGATAAAATTCCGGAAGCATTACAACAGATGGGGTATAAAATAACTATTTTGCAGGAAACTGATCTTAATTCAGAATATTTAAAACAGTTTGATGTTATCATCACCGGTGTAAGGGCGTATAATATACATTCATGGATAAACAATGCTTATCCTGTATTAATGCAGTATGTGAAAGAGGGAGGTGTACTGTTGTCGCAATACAATACAAATAATTCAATAGGCCCTTTAAAGACGAAAATAGCTCCTTATCCTTTTACTATCTCACGGAACCGGGTAAGTGATGAAACCGCTGTTGTTAATTTTTTACTTCCGCAACACCCCGCATTAAATTATCCCAATAAAATAACACAAAAAGATTTTGAGGGCTGGGTACAGGAACGAAGTATTTACCATGCCGAAAATATTGACAGCAATTTTCAGCGTATACTAAGTATGAAAGATCCGGGTGAAAAAGAACACGACGGAAGCCTGATCGTTTCCAATTATGGCAAAGGCAGATTTATTTATACGGGCCTGGTATTTTTCAGGGAGTTGCCTGCAGGCGTTCCGGGTGCATACAGGTTGTTTGCGAACCTGATTGCGAATAAGAGGTAGGGGCTTGATACTGGATACGAGATGCGGGATTAAACCTCACCCCCAACCCCTCTCCAAAGGAGAGTAATTAGTAACTTATATATATGGGCTATGGGATGCGTGATACGAGATGGGGAATGCAGAACGAGGGTGTGTTTTCCTTATTTCTTATTTTATATTTCTTATTTCTTATTTAATTACATACCACCCCAATCCCTGTCCGACAAGATCATTCGGGTGGGCCACTCATAGGAGAGAGGCAAACCTTTTATAAAAAAATACCTGACTATCTTAAATAATATTCCCATATTCACTTTTCACTCCCGGTATCGATCGGGACTATTCAACTAACTTAATAACTAATTAAATAAATGAGCCTCATAGACTGGATAGTAATGATTTCTGTGCTCCTGTCTATCATCCTTTATGGAATTTATAAAAGCCGCACAACAAAAAACCTGGAAGGCTATTTCTTAAGCAACCGCAGCCTTCCCTGGTTTCTTGTATTGATGAGCATCATGGGTACACAGGCAAGTGCCATCACTTTTTTAACCGGACCGGGCCAGGCTTATTCAGACGGAATGCGGTTTGTTCAATATTATTTCGGGCTTCCCTTGGCAATGATCGTTATCAGTATATTCTTTGTGCCGGTATACAAAAAATTAAAAGTGTACACGCCTTATGAGTTTTTAGAAAAGCGGTTCGACCTGAAAACAAGGACTTTTACTTCATTTCTTTTTTTGTTATCACGTGGATTAAGCACTGGTGTAAGCATCTATGCGCCCTCGTTAGTCTTAAGCTCTATAATGGGATGGAATATTTATTACACCAATATTGTTATGGGAGGTGTGCTCATCATTTATACTATTACGGGTGGCGCCAAAGCCGTTGCTTACACACAGGTATTACAAATGATCATTGTATTTATTTCATTGTTCCTTGTAGGCTATATTGCTGTTAGTCTTTTGCCTGGGAATACAGGTTTCAGCGGTGCCATTGCAGAAGCCGGAAAACTTGGTAAAATGAATGTGATAACTACGGGTATGAAAGACGGGAATTTTGACTGGAAGGATAAATATAATATCTGGAGTGGGGTTATCGGCGGTTTTTTTCTTGCTCTCAGTTATTTTGGAACGGATCATAGCCAGGTTGGACGCTACCTTACAGCAAAAAGTGTTCGCGAAAGCAGGAAAGGTTTGTTAATGAACGGGCTGGTGAAAGTGCCCATGCAATTTTTCATCCTGCTTACTGGTGTGCTTATCTTTTCGTTTTACCTGTATACAAAAGCACCTGTTTATTTTGATGATATTAAGATTGCCGCTGCTCAGAAAACGGTGTTTAAGGATACTTTGCAACAGGTAGAAAAAAATTACACAATTTCATTTAATGCCGGAGATAAAGCAAGCGCTGATGTTTACAGGGAAGAATATAAAACCATTTTAAAAAAAGCATTGCCCGGCCAGGATGCCAATGATACCAACTATATCTTTTTAAGATTTGTAAAGGATCATCTCCCTGTAGGACTGATAGGCCTGTTATTCTCGGTTATATTTCTTGCAGCATGGGGAAGTATTGCCGCTGCATTAAATTCGCTCGCCGCATGTACAATGGTTGATTTTCACAAACAGTTCTTTGTAAAAAAAGATACTCCATTAAATGAATACCATATCTCCCGTTGGTATACACTGGGTTGGGGGATATTTTGTATTATCATTGCCATGTTTGCAAATAATATTGGCAATAGCCTGATTGAAACAGTGAATATTCTCGGCTCTATTTTTTATGGTGTGATACTGGGGATCTTCCTTGTGGCCTTCTGGATAAGGGGTATAAAAGGCAATGCGGTCTTCATTGCTGCACTCATCTCTGAAATATTGATCATTGTTATTTACAAGCTGGATATTATTTCATTTCTTTGGTTGAATGTGATAGGAGCGTTGCTTGTTATAATAATTGCATTTGTGATACAGGTCTTATCCGGATTATCTAAAAAGAAAATTTGAAAATTAACCGCAGAGACGCAGAGTCGCGGAAGTCGCTAAAATTTATTCTTAACTTTTCTCCCCGTCTTTGCGCCTCTGCGGTAAAAAAAATTTATTCTTACCTAATCTCCGCGCCTTTGCGCCTCTGCGGTAGAATAATAATTATTTCAATGTCTTTAAAAAATCTTCATTCAGTTTTACATAATCATCATTTTTTTCTGCTTTCGCCACTTCCATCGATTTCATAGAGCTTGCTTTTGCTCCTGCAACATCGCCCATTTGTTTTTGAATTTTTGCTTTATATAAGTAAACCCAGAAAGCTTTGGGATTTTCCTCTGTAGCCTTATTAATATTCTCTAAAGCCAAAGGATAATTTTTATCATATTCATTATAAAATTGTGCAGCCTGAAAGTAAGGTTTCTTTTCTCCACCCATTGAAGCCTCCAGTTGAGAACGCAGCTTATCTTTGATGTTTGCAGTGATTGGAATTTTAATGCCGGTCCTATCCCATACGATCCATAGTTCACAACTTTCGGGCTTGATATTATCAAACTGTATGGTAAGATTTTCTGTTTCTGTTTTAATCTTCAATGGCTCTGTCTTAATTCGGATTACATCTTCGGATTCTTTATACCCATCGATTCCCCAATTGGTAGTGCCTTTGTTGAAGATAACCTCCCAGCTATCTACCCCGGGTATAGTATAGATCGCATAATTACCGGTATCCAGTTTTTTTCCCATAATTTCAACGGGCTCACTAAACTTTATCTGCGTAGCTGCATTTGCACCTGTGCGCCATATTTTGCCATATGGCACAAGGTCGCCAAATACTGTTCTTTCTTTAGCCGCAGGACGTGAATAGGTGAGTTCTATTTGTCCCAATGCAAAATCCTGTTTTATTGTCTGGGTAGGGGAAGGCTGGGGCATTTTCATTTGGGAATAACCAGCAAGTGCTGAAACAGCAAATGCTGCAGAAAAGAGTACATTTTTCATTTTGTTTTCATTTTTAATTTGATGGTATATGCCAGGCAGATAGTGCAAGGCACCGTTATGTTATTGAAAATAAACTTTTACAGTTTGGTAAAATAAACGGTTATTCAGAAATTGTTGTTGCATATTGTGTTGTTTCTCAGAAAATCCCTGCAATCCAAAAAGGCCTGCTGCATTTCCTTTATTAATAGCTACTTCAAGATAACCCGCGGAGTTGAATAATGCCAGTTTTTCTCCTTCATTTACATCCGCATACGATTCACTTATCTTATCAATTACTTCATCTCTTTTAAATACGATCGTGAAGCTTCTGCCTTTGCGCTGTTCTTCAAATTCTTCTTTACTTATATTAACGATCACGTTTTCAAAATTATCAATAAATATGATCTGGCCTTCTATCCAGTTATTACCAAGCAAAGGCTTTAAAGGATTTTTTACCTGGATGGAAACAGAAGTATCACCTACTTCTTCAATTAACATACCACTTTCCAGTTTATTGAATGCATTTGCAAATACATTTACACAATACAATGTATTTTTTTGCTTGGATTTCTCCATGTGAAGAGCTACCACTTTTTGCGGAACTTCTTCCAGGATCATTGTCAGCAGGCCATTATCAGCACAACCAATAAAAAAGCCATTGTGTTCTGCAAGCAATAGATGTTCGGGCTTTTCATCAAACAGGTTCACCAGTACGAGATGGAAAGTTCCTGCAGCAAAATTTTTAAATGCGTTCCGGCAAACGTATGCAGTCTGGGGATAATTGAAAGGAGAAAGGGAATGTGTAATATCAATGATAGAAAAATCATTGTTGGCCTGTAACAATTGTCCCTTAATTGCACCAGCAAGAAAATCCTGCTCACCAATATCGCTTATAAGGGTAATTAAAGGCAATGTTTTGAAATTTTAGATTTTAAATTTGAAATTTTGAATTATTGTTCACCATTTTGATAAATTATACTGAATAATTAAAAGAACAAATTATAATACATTTAAAATTCAAAATTTAAAATAGATCTACTCGTCTTCTAACAACTCTTCATTTTATAAGCTTTCCTTCTTTAAAAAAAAACTTCCTCGTCATTTTATCCGCCCATGAAGGGAAAAATTTATTCATGAACACTGCGCGTTTACCTGTAAACGTGAGTACAAGCGTTCGCTTTCTTTTTTCAATAGCTGTAAGAATGTGTTTGGCGCATACTTCGGGGCTCATCATTTCCTGTTCATTCATAGGAGATTCACCCTGCATTTCACCTTTATTATTTAAAGCAGTATTACGGATATTGCTTCTTGTAAAACCCGGACTTACCCACATCACGTTTACCCCATCTTCAAGCAATTCAGTCCGCAATGCTTCCAGCCAGCCGTTCAGGGCAAATTTACTGGCAGAGTAACCGCTTCTGCCCGGCAATCCACGAAATCCTGCAATGGAAGAAACACCTACAATGGTTCCTTTTCTTTCAATAAGAGATTCGAGTGCAAGTTTTGTACAATATAAAGAACCGAAATAATTAACATCCATTACTTTTTTAAATACATCGATATCAGCATCTCTAAATAGTGCATGCATGGATATGCCTGCATTGTTGATGAGAATGTCTATACCTCCGAATTGTTTTATTGTTAAATCGATAAATAATTTACAATTATTAAAATC
>Ga0136634_10000966_pt1 | contig 11385 bp, 10 predicted proteins | sample AntDrymUQ8332106_2_FD_104654 | JGI IMG/M metagenome (GOLD analysis project Ga0136634, IMG submission 104654) | Polar desert sand microbial communities from Dry Valleys, Antarctica - metaG UQ833 (21.06) | ecosystem: Environmental > Terrestrial > Soil > Desert | place: Antarctica: Dry Valley... | reverse complement strand
CTTGCCGATCTGGTCCTCGTGGCTCGTCGCGACGTCCTGCGCCCAGCGGATCGGCTCGTACGGGATCCGCAGCGCGCGGAACACCTCGTCGAAGAAGTCGTCCTCGCCGAGCAGCAGCTGGTGGATGCGGCGCAGGAAGTCCCCGGACTGGGCGCCCTGGATGATGCGGTGGTCGTACGTCGAGGTGATCGTCATCGTCTTGCTGATGCCGAGCTTGCTGAGCGTGTCCTCGGACGTGCCCTGGAACTCGGCGGGATACTCCAGCGCGCCGACGCCGACGATCGCGCCCTGGCCCTTGACCAGGCGCGGCACCGAGTGGACCGTCCCGATCGTGCCGGGGTTGGTCAGGGAGACGGTGGTCCCGGCGAAGTCCTCGACCGTCAGCTTGCCGTTGCGTGCCCGGCGGATGACGTCCTCGTACGCGGTCCAGAAGCCGGAGAAGTCCACCGTCTCCGCCGCCTTGATCGACGGCACGAGGAGCTGCCGGGAGCCGTCCTCCTTGGCGAGGTCGATCGCGATGCCGAGGTTGACGTGTTCGGGGCGTACGAGCACCGGCTTGCCGTCGATCTCGTCGAAGGACGCGTTCATCTCCGGCATCGCCCGAAGCGCCTTGACGAGCGCGAAGCCGACGAGGTGCGTGAAGGAGACCTTGCCGCCGCGCGAGCGCCGCAGGTGGTTGTTGATGACGATGCGGTTGTCGATGAGGAGCTTGGCGGGCACGCCGCGAACGCTGGTCGCGGTGGGCACCTCCAGGCTGTCCTCCATGCTGGTGACGACTCGGGCCGCGACGCCACGAAGGGGTGTGCGCGCCGGCTGTCTCGCCGCTTTCTCGGCCTTGTCCGCGGCCCGTGGCGCCGCCGACGTCGGGGGCTGGTTCGGAGTGCGGCTGGAGCCGGTCGCGGGCTCGACCGCGGCCTTTGTCGCGGCCGGCTTCGTCGGGGTGACGGCGAGGTCGGCGGGCTTGGTGGCGGGCGTCAGCAACTGCGAGTCGGGCTGCTCGTCCACGTTGGCGGTGACGCTGGAGTCCTGCTTCGCTGCCTGTTTCGGGGCCTGTTCTGGTGCTTGTTTCGCGGCCGGTTCCTGGGTGTCCGGTTGCTTGTCCCCGCGCGGCGTGGGGGGTGAGGCCGGCTGCGGTGCGGCCTGCTTCGACTGGTCCCCGTTCCCGGCGTGCACTGCTCTCGCGGGGGGCGCTGTCTGCGGCTCAGCGGCGTTCTCCGGGTGCGCGGCGAAGTACGCACGCCACGCCTGGTCGACGTCGTCCGGGTCGCGGGCGTACCGATCCCGCATCTCCTCCACGATCCACTCGTTGGCGCCGAAGTCCTCGACACTCGGGCTCGACGGGGGTTGCGACGACACGGCGCGATCGCCCACTTTCCGCGACTGTGCCAACCGGCGGGCTGGCGGGACGAGATGGGGAGCTGGACCTCATTTCGGTGCCAGCGTACTCAGGTAGCGGCGCGACCGGCTTGCCTTCGAGTGAGGTTCGCGGCTGCGCACCGGCGGTCCGAGGTGGACAATGACGGAGCCGCCGGGGGCATTGTCGGACGGTCCTGGTTTGGTGTGCAGGACCGGTGACGTGCGCGCCGCTGGTGACGTGCGCGGGTGGGCGCTCGTGCGGTGCGTGAAGGAGGGGTCATGGCGAGGTCGATCTGGACGGGTTATCTGAGCTTCGGGCTCGTGGTGCTGCCCGTCGGGCTCTACAGCGGGATCGAGCAGCGCGACCTGCGTTTCCACCAGTTCGAGAAGGGCACCACCAAGCGGGTGCGGTACAAGCGTGTCGCCGAGGACACCGACCGCGAGGTGCCGTACGACAAGATCGTCAAGGGTCTCGAGACGGCGTCGGGCGACTACGTGATGCTCTCGCAGGAAGAGCTGGCGTCGGCTGAGCCCGGCAAGACCAAGACCATCGAGATCGGGGACTTCGTCGCGCTGTCGGAGATCGACCCCATCTACTTCGAGAAGAGCTATTACCTTGCCCCTCGCGACAAGGACGCGGGCAAGCCGTACGCGCTGCTGCGCGAGGCCATGTCCAAGGCCGGCCGGGTGGGTGTCGCGACATTTGTCATGCGCGGGCGGCAGTACCTCTGCGCGATCCGGCCGAGCGAAGACGTGCTCGTGCTGGAGACGATGTACTACGCCGACGAGGTGCGAGACCCGAAGACCGCGCTGGACAAGCTGCCGGACAAGATCGACTTCGACGAGCGCGAGATCAAGGTTGCGAGCAGCCTGATCGAGGCGATGACAGTCTCCTGGGAGCCCCAGCGCTACCACGACGCGTACCGCGAGGCCGTGATCGCGATCGCCAAGGCAAAAGAAGAAGGTCAGGAGATCGAGACCGTCGCACCGACCAAGGCGGACAGCAAGGTCGTCGACCTCACCGCCGCCCTGGAGCGCAGCATCGCCGCTGCCAAGGAGCGCCGTGCGGCCGGCGGCTCGGGGGGGTCGAGCGCGGGCGGTTCAGGCTCTGGCTCGGCCGTCTCGAACAGGTCGTCTGCTGACTCCGGCTCGAAGGGCTCCGGCGCGAAAGCCAGGTCCGACGCCGCGAAGGGCAGCTCGGGAGCAAAGGCCGCCGCGTCGAGCGCGGACGACCTGTCCGACCTCAGCCGCGACGAGCTCTACGAGCGGGCGCAGAAGCTCAAGATCCCTGGCCGGTCGAAGATGTCGCGGGAAGACCTCGCCGAGGCCGTCGCCCGCGCTGAGGAAGGCGCGCGCGTCGCCTCTTGAGCCGTACGCCGCGGTCCGTACGCCCGTAGGTCCACGAGCGGCCCCCACCGTGTCTCGCCCTCGCACACTTGACCACGTATCGGGGGCGCCGTGTGGTCGTACGTGGCGTCGGAGCCACGTAACGGCACGCGGCCACCGATACGTGGTCAAAGGCAGCGCGTGGGGTGCTACCGGCCTTCAGCTGTGGGCCGGAGACCGCTGACGCTCCCATTCTTCGCGCTCGAGCACGTACTCCACGTCGCCGTGCTCGTCGCCGGGGATCTTGTACGGCCAGTCGGCGTGGAAGGTCCGGATCAGGCGCAGCCCGCACTTCTCCATCACGCGCCGCGAAGCCGTGTTGACGGCCATGGTGTCGGCCAGCACCCGCCGTACGCCGTGCTCGGTGAAGCCCTTGTCTATCAGCGCACGGGACCCCTCGGTGGCGTACCCCTTGCCCCAGGCGGACCGGCGGAGGCGGTACCCGAGCTCCGGCTCGTCCTCGGCGTGACCGTCGCCGGGTCGGAGGTGGAACCAGCCGATGAACTCACTGCTGCCCTTCTCCTCGGCCGCCCAGAAGCCGAGTCCCGGCGAGTTCGCGTAGTACCAGAGAAAGTGCGGCAGCCACTCCTGCTCGATCTCCTCGCGTGGTGTCGCCAACCCGCCGGTGACGAAGTGTGTGACCTCCGGGTCGGCGTCGAGCTCGACCAGGTTGCCGACGTCGTTCATCGTGAACTCGCGCAGGACGAGCCGCTCAGTCTCGAGGTACACGGTCATCGCACCATCATGGCGCGCGGCTCGGGCCGCACCCATCGAATATCGCCGCCACGAGATCGCCGCCACGAGATCGCCGGCGCCGGGCATTGCCGCAGCGCCGGTCGCGCTCAGTGCTGTGCCGGCGCGGACCTCTGGATGAGCACCTCGCTGCCGAGCGGCTGGAAGCCGAGTGCGAGGAACGCGCGCAGTGACCGCGCGTTGCCGGGCGCGACCGCGGCGAACACCGGCTCGCCTTCGGGTGCCAGCCGCAGCGCCTCGAGGATGAGCGACCGGCCGACTCCCTGACCCTGCTGGGTGGAAGTTTCCACCGACAGCTCCGTACGGCCGGCCAGTCCGCGTGCGAGCGTTACCAGCCCGCGATCGTCGCCGTGCACACGTACGTCACCGCGTAGGGCGCGAGCGAGCCGGACCCGGGGGTGCTCGTCGAGGTCGTCCCGAGACGCCAGGCTGCCGCCGCCCAACCCGGCGGCGACCAGGGTCACGTCGATGACGCCCACCTGCCCGCCGGGGCCGGCAAGGCGTTGCAGGACCGCGGGTTGCAGGGCCCTCCCGAATCCGTCCAGCCCGAGATCGGCGAACGCCGCCGCAGGCAGGTCGGTGGCCACGATCGCGTGGCCGGTGAAGGACACCACGGCCTGCAGGTCGCTGGCGGGTCCCTCGTCCACGTGCACCCCGCCGTGCTGTGTTTCGTGCGTCCGCACACCGCCGTACAGCGCCGGGACGAACACGGCTCGCCCGTCGACCGGCGGAAAGACTCCGTCCGCGGCAGCCAGCAGCACCGACAGCAGCGGATGGGGCTCGTGCCCTCTCGTCATGTCTTCGGGTCCTGAAAGGGCCGAGTCGCGCCGCAACACCCGAACTCGGACTCGGGACGAATCCGTGCCGCATTCATCGGGTCCCACTTCCCGTCTCGGCTGCCCTGCGCTGACCGTACGCAGCATCGCCCCGGACGAAGTGGCCGCGAACAGTCCCGGTGGGCAGGCCGCGGGATGCAGGCATCGTCCAGACTGCTGCTGTGATCACGTCGAAGCGGCGCCGGGAGCTGCTGTCCGACTTGGCCGGTCTGGTTCCGACTGCTCGAGGCGAGGACTGCGTACGCGTCGCGGTCGACGGCGTCGACGGGGCCGGTAAGACGCGGCTGGCGGACGAGATCGCGGCCGTGTTGCGCGAACAGGCACGCGACGTGGTCCGGATCAGCGCGGACGACTTCCACCACCCACGATCGGTCCGCTATCGCCGGGGACGCTCGTCGCCGGAGGGATTCTGGCTGGACTCGTACGACTACCAGCGACTGCATGCCGACGTGCTCGACCCGCTCGGGCCGGGTGGTGACCGCCGCTACCGGCGGATCGCGCACGACCTCCGCTCGGATGTGGCGGTCCGACCGCCGATGGAGGTCGCACCTCCCGGTGCGGTGCTCGTCCTGGACGGGCTCTTCCTCCATCGCGATGGCCTCGCCGATCTCTGGGACCTGTCGATCTGGCTGCACGTGCCATTCGAGGTCACCGTCCGTCGGATGGCGGCGCGCGACGGCACCGAGGCGGACCTGACCCATCCGAGCCTGACGCGTTACGTCGACGGGCAGCGGCTCTACCTCGGCGCCTGCGACCCCGCCGCCCGCGCCCACGTGGTGATCGACAACACGGACCTCGACGCGCCGACCATGCGGGTCCGCTCCCCTCCTCGCGATTGACACGAAGTGGCGGACGGGTGCGGCGTGTCGCCAGCCACTTCGTGTCAATTGCGGTCCTGGGTACGACCAACGGCGCCGCGACCGTGACGCCGTCCGCTGGTCGAGCCTCATCTGGCCGAGGCCACGAGCAGGGCGACGTCCACGACGGCCACACCGATCGCGGCGAGCATCGGCAGCCGGGTCGAGCCGCCGCGCAGGCCGAGCCAGGTCGCGGCGCCGCCCAGGAGCGCGGCAACGGCGAGTCCGAGCGCCCCGCCGAGCCCGATGCCTCCTGCCGGTGCCACCGTGAGCGCGAGTGTCGCGAGCACCAGGGGAAGCGGAGTCAGGACCGACGTCCAACGGCGGCCCAGCACCTGCGGCAGGCCCCGCACCCCAGCGGCGAGATCGTCCTCGATGTCCGGCAGGACATTGGCGAGGTGCACCCCGACCCCGAGCAGCGCACCGGCCGCGAGCACCCACCACGGCGGCCACGGCGCTCCGGTCAGCCCCAGCGAGGCGAACGCGGGCAGCGCCCCGAACGCCACGGCGTACGGCGCCCACGAGAGCACCGTGCGTTTGAGGCCCAGGTCGTACGCCCAGCCGGCTGCCACCACGGCCAGGTGTGCCGCCCCAGCGATCACGCCGCTCGCGAACGAGAGCGGCACCGACAGGCCGAGCGCGACCGCGGCCGAGCGGCCGACCACCACTCGTGGCACTAGACCGGTTACGACCGGCTTGTCCCGGCGGCCGGCCCGGATGTCGCGGCCCGCGTCGACGGCGTCGTTGCACCAGCCGATCGACAGCTGACCGACGAGGACGGTCACGGCCACCAGGGCGCTTCCTCCAGGACCGCGGCCCACGGAGACGGCGTACGCCGTGGCCAGCGCAGTCACCGCCAGGGTGGGGATCGGGTGGCACGCGAGCACGAGTCCGCGCACGATCTGGCCCCGACCCCGGCCAGTCGGCGCAGTGGTTTCGCCCCGCTGATCCGGTGCGGTTGGGCCAGGCGTCGAGCGGGCGTCGCTCACGCCGCTGATGCTAAGCGCGGGTCGGACGGGGTATGGGTTGCGCCGTGCCGTCGACGTCGTCCTTGCCTCGCACTCGACCATATGCTCGCCCGATGACACGCCTCGCCGCCGTACACACAGTGCTTCCGCCGCACTCGTACGAGCAGAGCGAGATCACCGCGGCCTTTGCGGATTTCTGCTTGAACGAGGGTGTCAAGCGTCGGGTTCTGGAGCGGTTGCACGCAAGCGCGCAGGTCGACCGGCGACACCTGGCGCTGCCGCTGGAGCGCTACGCCGAGCTGAGCGGTTTCACCGAGGCCAACGACGCCTTCATCGAGGTCGCCGTCGAGTTGGGCGCGGAGGCGATCACAGGCGCGCTCGCCTCGGCAGGGATCCGTCCGGACGAGGTCGACCTGGTGATCTCAACGACAGTGACCGGGCTCGCCGTGCCCTCGATCGAGGCGCGGATCGCCGGCCGCATCGGGCTGCGGCCCGACGTCAAACGGCTGCCCCTGATGGGTCTCGGCTGCGTTGCGGGTGCGGCCGGTGTCGCGCGGATGCACGACTACCTGCGCGGCTGGCCGGACCATGTCGCGGTGCTGTTGTCCGTCGAGCTGTGCTCCCTCACCGTCCAGCGCGACGACGACTCGATGCCGAACATGGTGGCCAGTGCATTGTTCGGCGACGGCGCGGCGGCGGTCGTCGCGGTGGGTGCCGACCGCGCCGTACGGGACGGCATCGATGGGCCGCAGGTCGTCGCCTCGAGCAGCCACCTCTACCCCGACACGCAGCGGACGATGGGCTGGGACATCGGCTCCACCGGGTTCCGGATCGTCCTGGACGCCGAGGTGCCGACGCTTGTCGAGCAGTACCTCGGCGAGGACGTCAAGCTCTTCCTCGCCGAGCACGACCTGGACCCGGCCGAGATCACGTCCTGGGTCTGTCACCCGGGCGGCCCGAAGGTGCTGCAGGCGGTCCAGATGGCCCTCGGTCTGCCGTACTCCGCGCTCGAGCTCACCTGGCGCTCCCTCGCCGCGGTCGGCAACCTCTCGTCGGCCTCGGTGCTGCACGTCCTGCACGACACGATCGAGCAGCGGCGTCCGGCTCCGGGTGTGCCCGGCCTGCTGCTGGCGATGGGACCGGGCTTCTGTTCCGAGCTCGTTCTGCTGCGCTGGTAGCGGTGACGGTTTCGTCGACCTGGGCGGCAACGTGCCATTCCGCGTTTGGCACGGGGCCACCCAGTGCTATTTCTACCGGCACGGGGTCACCCCGTGCCGAACGACCGCTGCGAGTCGATGCCCGGGTCGTCGGATCATGAGCTGGTACGTGGTGCTGGTCGCGGCGGTCGGGCTCGAGCGCCTGGCCGAGCTGGTGGTGTCGAAGCGCAACGCGGCGTGGAGCTTTGCCCGCGGTGGCGTGGAGCTGGGCCAGCGGCATTTCCCTTGGATGGTCGCTCTGCACTTGGGCCTGCTCGCCGCGTGCGTGGTCGAGGTGTGGTGGGCGGAGCGGCCGTTCGTGCCGGCACTCGGCTGGCCCATGCTCGCCCTCGTGCTCGCGAGCCAGGGTCTGCGTTGGTGGTGCATCGGCACGCTCGGCCCGCAGTGGAACACCCGCGTGATCGTCGTGCCGGGTTTGGCGCGAGTGACCGGCGGGCCGTACCGGCTCCTGCGCCACCCGAACTACGTGGCAGTCGTGGTCGAGGGTCTGGCTCTGCCGTTGGTTCACACGGCGTGGGTGACGGCCGCCGCGTTCGCGGTGCTCAATGCCTTCCTGCTGCGCGTACGTATCAAAGTCGAGAACTCAGCGCTCGCCCAGCTCATGGGAGCCGCGGATCGCGCCGCGGGGACGCCGTGACCCGCAACAACCCGCCGACGTCGGCCGCTCCAGCTGCCCGTCTACGGGTCGATGCATCCACTGCGCGCTCGGGGCCCCTTCGCGCAGCCGGCAAGGGGCCGCACACTCCGCGCCGCCCATCGAACCCGCACTTTCCGCCCCTTCCCGCGCCTCCCAAAGGGCGGAAAGTGCTGCTTCGACGCGGGCCGAGCCTCATACGGCGCTCCGCATGATCGACCTGCTCGTCGCGGGCGGCGGGCCCGCCGGTCTGGCGACGGCCTTGCACGCCGCGCGCGCCGGGATGTCCGTGACGGTCCTCGAGCCGCGGCCGGCGCCGACTGACAAGGCTTGTGGCGAAGGTCTGATGCCAGGCGCCGTCGCCGCCCTCGACGACCTCGGCGTCGACAGCAGCGCCGGCTGGCCGCTCCGGGGGATCTGCTGGCTCGGTGTCGATGCGCAGGCGACCGCGGACTTCCGCGACGGCCCGGGACGCGGCGTACGGCGGACAGACCTGCACGTGTCATTGCGTGCTGCCGTCGATGCGGCCGGCATCGACGTGCTGGCTCGACCCGCGACCGACATCCGACAAGACGCCGCGTCGGTGTCGGCCAGCGGGCTCACCGCACGCTGGCTCGCCGCGGCGGACGGCCTGCACTCGCCGATCCGGCGTGGGCTCGGCCTCGACGTCGGCACGAGTCGTCGGGCGTACGGCCGCCACGCCGCCCGCTACGGCCAGCGCGCGCACTTCCCGGTCGCGCCGTGGACCGACCACGTCGAGGTGCATTGGTCGAGGGACTCCGAGGCGTACGTGACCCCGGTCGGGTCCTGCCTCGTCGGCGTGGCGATCCTCTCCACCCGGCGGGCGTCGTACCAGGAGCACCTCACCGCATTCCCGCGCGTGCTCGAACGGATCGGCGGCGCTGCACCAACCACCTCCGTGCGCGGCGCCGGGCCGCTACGTCAGAGCGCTCGCGCACGCGTCGCGGGACGGGTGCTGCTCGTCGGCGACGCCGCCGGCTACGTCGACGCGCTGACCGGCGAGGGGATCGCGCTGGCATGCGCCGAGGCCGCTGCGCTGGTGGGGTGCCTCGTGGACGATCGGCCGGACGCGTACGAACAGCGGTGGCGGGCCGCGACCCGGTCGTACCGCGTGATCACGAACGGCCTGCTCTGGACCCGCGAGCGCCGCCTGCTCGCGCCCCTGATCGTGCCGGCGGCGTCGCGGCTGCCGCGTGTGTTCGACGCTGCGGTCCATCAGCTTGCCGCCGGGCGGTCAGCTGCGATGCACGACACCTAGCCTGAGCCGGTGCTCCTGACGCTCGCGGTGGAGAACTACCGCTCCCTGCGGCGCCTCGTCCTGCCGCTCGGACGGCTCACCGTGATCACCGGCGCGAACGGCACGGGCAAGTCCAGCCTCTACCGCGCGCTGCGCCTGCTCGCCGAGTCTTCGCGCAACGGCGCCGTCGCGGCGCTGGCCCGCGAGGGCGGCCTGCCGTCCACGTTGTGGGCAGGCCCCGACACGATCGGGCGCTCCGTCCGAGAGGGTCGTCACCCGGTGCAGGGGACCGTGCGCGCTGGGTCTGTCCGCCTGTGTCTGGGTTTCGCAAGCGACGACCTCGGCTACGCGATCGACCTCGGACTGCCGCAGCGGAGTGACTCCGCGTTCAAGCTCGACCCGGAGATCAAGCGTGAGTGCGTCTGGAGCGGGCCCGTGCTTCGGCCCGGCGCCCTGCTGTCGGACCGGCGCGGGCCGCTGGCACGCACTCGCGACGCCGACGGCTCGTGGCAGATCGCGCACGACACGCTCCGCCCGTACGACAGCATGCTCAGCGAGGTCGTCGATCCGCAGCAGGCCCCGGATCTGGTGGCGCTGCGGGAGCGGATCCGTGGCTGGCGGTTCTACGACCACGTGCGCACGGACCTGGAGGCGCCGGCCCGAACAGCCCAGATCGGCACCCGCACGCCGGTGCTCGGTCACGACGGAGCTGATCTCGCCGCGGCGCTGCAGACGATCGTCGAGATCGGCGATGTCGCGGCGCTCGAAGGCGCTGTCGCAAGGGCACTGGCGGGCAGCCGCATAGAGGTGACGGAGCGCGCTGGGCGGTTCGAGCTCGCGCTGCATCAGCCCGGGCTGTTGCGACCGCTCGGTGCGGCGGAGCTGTCGGACGGCACGTTGCGGTACCTGCTCTGGGTCGCCGCCCTGCTCACGCCGCGACCGCCGGAGCTGCTCGTCCTCAATGAGCCGGAGACCTCGCTGCACCCGGACCTGCTCCAGCCGCTGGCAGAGTTGGTGGCAGCCGCGTCGCATCGTACGCAAGTCATCGTCGTCACTCACGCCGCCGTGCTCGTACGGGCGATTGCGGCTCGCGGACACCGAGACGAGCTCGACCTGGCCGCCGTCGAGCTGGTCAAGGACGAGTTCGGTCGCACGACAGTGGCAGGTCGCGACGAGCTCGACAATCCGCTGTGGACGTGGCCAACGCGCTGACGCTGGTGTCGTTGGCATCGAGCCGGGTTGTCAGACCCCGTCGCTAGCGTGGCGCGCATCGTGCGTAGGTCACTCGTCGGCGGGGCGTTGCTCGCCTCAGCGTTCAGCCCGCTGCTGGCTGTCATGGTGCTGATCGTCCAGCCCAGTGACGAGCTGTGGCTGACGGTGGTGTTCGTCGCGCTCGCGCTGACACCGATTCCGCTGCTCCTGCTGGTGCTGCGGGCCTTGGGTCGGGTGCAGCGCACGCGGGTGCACACGCGCGAGGTGCGGTCGCGGGACCAGGACGTGATCGGGTTCGTCTCGGCGTACGTGCTCCCGCTCGCGGCCGTGATCCTCGCCGGAGACGGCAGCTATGGCGATGCAGCAACCCTGCTGTTGCTGGGCTTTCTCGCACTCGTCTATATCCGAGGCGGTCTGTATCACCTCAACCCGACCTTCACCCTGCTCGGCTACCGGCTGTACGAGGTGGTCCAGGTCAACGGAGCCGCGGTGATGGTGCTCACCCGCGCCCACCATCTGCCGCAAGAGGGCGAGCTCGATGCGCGACGTCTCGCCGACGGAGTCCTGATCCAGCTGGATGTGAGTGAGCCATGAGTGACGCAACGCTTGAACGAGTGGGTGACCCCGTGAGAGTCATAGACGTCGGGGCCGCGCGGGCCGAGCTTGCGACGGCCGCCGCAACGCTGGGGGAGGCGCCGGGCTTGGACACCTACCTCGCCCGCGGGACCGCGCTGCAGACCTCGCTCGTCAGCCGCATCGAGCTGGCATCCGATGTCGCAGCGGAGGTCGCCGGTGACCTGATCGGGCTCCTGACGCGACTGCTCGAGCGCGAGCTGCTGCCTTACGACCCGGCGTACCAGCCCTCGCCCGGGCAGGCCCTCGTGAGCTCGCTGGCCGACGTGCCCGCG
>Ga0136634_10000965_pt1 | contig 11386 bp, 7 predicted proteins | sample AntDrymUQ8332106_2_FD_104654 | JGI IMG/M metagenome (GOLD analysis project Ga0136634, IMG submission 104654) | Polar desert sand microbial communities from Dry Valleys, Antarctica - metaG UQ833 (21.06) | ecosystem: Environmental > Terrestrial > Soil > Desert | place: Antarctica: Dry Valley... | reverse complement strand
CGGCAATCCGCGCACTGACTGGTGTTATCGAACGGAGCCCGACCCGGGCTTGAACGGCCGCTCAATACTCTATGCGCGCGGCAGAGTGCTCGGTGGCTCCTCATCGATCAACGCGATGCTCTACCTGCGCGGCCAGGCGCGTGACTATGACGAATGGGCTGGCCTTACCGGAGACTCTGCGTGGGGCTGGAATTCTGTTCTACCCGTATTCCGCAACAGTGAGGATTATTTCCACGGCGCTGATGCGGCGCATGGCGCGGGAGGCGAGTGGCGTGTTGAGCCGCAAAGACTTTCGTGGGACATTCTGAAGAACTATCGCGAAGCGATGGTGCAAGCCGGCATCCCACGCACTGATGACTTCAATCGCGGCGACAACGAGGGCTGCGGATTTTTCATGGTCAATCAGAAACGCGGCGTGCGATGGAACACTTCGAAAGCGTTTCTGCGCCCGGTCATCAATCGCCCGAACCTGAGCGTGATCACGGGTGCGCACATCGTGCGCCTGCGTATGGACGGTAAGCGCTGCCAAGGCATTGAGTTCAAGCGCGGGGGCGAGGAAACGTTTGCCGAAGCGCGACTGGAGACGATTCTTGCCACCGGCACCATCGGCTCGCCGCAGATCATGCAGCTGTCGGGTATCGGTCCAGCCTCGCTGTTACAGCAGCACGGAATCGAAGTCGTGCATCAATTGCCCGGCGTTGGTGAGAACCTGCAGGATCATCTGCAACTGCGCACCGTCTTCAAGGTGCGCGATGCGGTGACGCTGAATCAGCGCGCCAACAGTCTCTTTGGCAAGGCGATGATGGGGCTCGAGTACGCGTTCCGCCGCACCGGACCGCTGACGATGGCGCCGAGTCAGCTGGGCGGCTTCACCCGCAGTTCAAGCGAGCACGCGACGCCGAATATCGAATTTCACGTGCAGCCGCTTTCGCTCGACAAGTTCGGCGATCCGTTGCATCGCTTTGCCGCGTTCACTGCCAGCGTCTGCAATCTGCGGCCGACATCGAGAGGCTTTGTCCGCATCAAGTCGGTCGATCCACTGGCGGCGCCTGCGATCCAGTGCTGCTATCTGTCCACGCACGAAGACCGCGCGGTTGCCGTCGATGCATTGCGTCTGACGCGCCGCATCGCCGCGCAGCCTGCGCTCGAGCGCTATGCGCCGGAAGAATTCTTACCCGGCGCGCAATTTCAGTCTGCGGACGAGCTGGCCCGCATTGCCGGCGACATCGGCACCACAATTTTTCATCCAGTCGGCACCTGCAGGATGGGCGCAGCAGACGATGCATCGGCTGTCGTTGATTCACGCTTGCGTGTGCGCGGAGTTGCCGGGCTGCGCGTGATCGACGCATCGATCATGCCCACCATTACTTCGGGCAACACCAACTCACCGACTCTGATGATCGCCGAGCGGGGCGCCGAGATGATCCGCGCCGATCGTCAGCACAGCTGAGCTCGGGATTCCTCGACCACGCCTTGGGTGACGAGGTCGTCGATCTCCGCATCTTGATAACCAAATTCGCGCAGCACTTCGCGTGTGTTTTCACCGAGCATTGGGGCTGCGCGCGGTGCGACGGTAGGCGTGCGCGAAAAGTGCAGCGGGCAGCCGAGCGCCTTGGTTGATCCGGCTTGTGCGTGGTGCACATCGACGACCATTCGGCGCGCCCGCGTCTGCGGATGCTCGAGCGCCTCGCCGATCGTATGTACCGGCCCGACTGGTACGCCGGCAGCATCGAATGCTTCGATCCATTCACTTCGACTGCGGATTGAAATCACTGCGTTCATCGCATCGGTGAGGGCATCGAGGTTCGCCATGCGCGCTGCGTTCGTCGCAAAACGCGCATCGTCCCGCCACTCTGCATGGCCGAGCACATCGGCGATGCGTTCCCAGTTCGCCTGATTGGCGCCGCCTATGTTGACCCAGCCATCGCTCGCGCGAAACGCCTGATACGGCGCGGTCAGGATATGTGCCGAGCCTGTCGCCCCGGGGGATTGCCCGGTGGCGAAATAAATTGCAGCCTGCCAGTACGTTTGCTGAACTGCTGCTTCCATCAGCGACGTATCGACGATCTGGCCTTCACCGGTTCTCAGCTTGTGCACGTACGCGGCGAGAATGCCGGACACTGCGAGAAGCCCGGCGTTGATATCGGCCACCGAGTTGCCCGTTTTCGCCGGTGCGCCGCCCGGCTCACCGGTGATTGACATCAAGCCCGCAAAGCCCTGCGCGATCAGATCGAATCCGCCTTTGTCAGCGAACGGTCCGTCGCGTCCGTAGCCTGACACCGCGCAATAGATCAAGCCCGGGTTCTCGGCAGCGAGCACGTTGTAGCCAAGCCCGAGCTTCTCCAGCGTGCCTTTGCGATAATTTTCGGTAAGGACATCGGCGTCGCGCACCATCTTCAGCAGAATCTCACGGCCCTGCGGTCGCTTCAAATTCAGCGCAATGCCACGCTTGTTGCGATTCAAAATCATGAATGGTGCGGAAACGCCGTTGATCTGCGGTTCGCTGTAGCCGCGAGTGTCGTCGCCGCCTGGCAGCTTCTCGACTTTGATAACGTCAGCGCCCATGTCGGCCAGCATCATCCCCGCCGTCGGGCCGGCCATGATTTGCGCGAGTTCCAGCACGCGCATGCCTTTAAGCGGGCCGCTCATTTAACTTCCTACGAATTCGGGTTTCTGCTTGGCAAGGAACGCCGCATAGCCAATTCGAAAGTCCTCGGTGTCGAAGCAATCGAAACATTCATCGAGCTCTGCCGCGGTCAGCGGCGTGCGTTCTGCCAGCCGGCGCGCGAATTTTTTATGCCAGCGCGCGACCAGTGGCGCGCCATCGGCAATGCGCTGCGCGGCAGCGCGCGTCTCGGTGTCGACCTGATCGTCGGGCACTACGCGCGTGATCAATCCTTTTTCCTTTGCCTCGGCAGCCTCGAAGATGCGCCCCTCGAGCAGGATCTCGAGCGCAATTGCCGCCCCGACGAGTCGCACCAGCGGCGCCATTTCGGCGTACGCCATCACCAGGCCAAGGTTTTTGATCGGTGCGCCGAAGCGGCTCGAAGTTCCGCAGATACGCATGTCACATAACGCTGCGATCTCGAGGCCGCCGCCGACACATATGCCGTGGATCTGCGCGATCAGTGGGTGCCGGCAGTCGGCCAGCGCGTCGGCTGTCCGATGCATCACTGCGCCATATTCGATCGCCTGCGCTTTATTCGAGCGTTCATGCGCAAACTCGGCGATGTCGTTGCCCGGCGAAAACGATTTCTCGCCGGCGCCGCGAATCACGATGCAGCGCAGGGATTCATCGGCAGACAATTGCTTGACGGTCTCGCCGAGCGACGCCCACATGCCGCGCGTCAGCGCATTGAGCTTCTCGGGCCGATTGAGCACGACGGTGGCAATCGCACCATCGCGCTCAACGTAAACCAGATCGCGCATCGATCTTGCGCGATCAGTTCGCCTTGACGTTCAGGTCCTTGACCAGTTTCTGGTACTTGGTCAGTTCCGTTTTGATGAAGTCCGCGAACTGCGCTGGAGTGGCGGCGCCGCCGAATTGAACGCCCTGCGCAACCAGACTGCTGTTGATGCTCGGATCGGCCATCGCCTTCCGGGCTGCGCCGTCGATCTTGCTGGCAACATCAGCCGGCATCCCCTTGGGACCCATCACCGAATACCAGTTGGTAACCTCGAACCCCTTGATGCCCACTTCGCTGAACGTCGGCACATCGGGCAGCTGAGAAAGGCGCTGCGGCGTCGAGATTGCGAGTGCGCGCAGCTTGCCCGACTTGATGTGCTCGAGCACAGGCGGCATCGTGTCGAAGTTCATGTTGACCTGCCCACCAAGCAAATCGACCACGGCTTGTCCGCTGCCTTTGTAGGGAATGTGATTGAGCTGCACGTCGGTCAATTTTGCAAACAGCGCACCGGCCAGATGCTGCGTGCTGCCGATGCCCGACGAGGCGTACGTGTATTGGCCGGGCTTGCCCTTCGCGAGCGCAATCAGTTCGGGAATCGTCCGTGCCGGCACACTCGGATGAACCACCAGCACGTTGGGCACGTAGCCGATATAGGTAATCGGCGTGAAATCGGTCGCGGCGTCGTAGGGGACCTTCTCCAGCACGAATGGCGCGATCGCGTTCGAGTTCGAATGTCCCATTAGCAGCGTGTAACCGTCTGCCGGCGCACGTGCCACTTCAGCTGCTGCGATCGTTCCCGACGCGCCCGCGCGGTTTTCAACTACAACCGGTTGACCAAAGATCTCGGACATCTTGACGCCCAGCGCGCGCGCAACGATGTCGGTTCCGCCACCCGGCGCAAACCCGACGAGCAATCGAATCGGCTTGGTAGGCCAGGCGGCAGTCTGGGCAAATGACGGCGCGGCAAACGCTGATAGCAGTGCGACCGCCCCGCACGTGCGAACAAAATTTCGGCGGCCGGGGAAGCCGGCGCCTGTGGTACGCGTGTTCATGAGGTCTCCTTGGCACGTCCGTATTAGTTTTAACAAGGTGAAGCGCCGCTTCTCGGACTCTAGCGGCGGTCAAGTTGAAGCCAGTTTATGCGGCGTGCGCCAAATTTGCTGTTGGTGCTTCCGCCAAGTAGGCCATCGCCGCATCGACGCCACCCGCACGGTGGGGAATCCCAGCAAGCTTCAGTCCCATTTCCACGCCAGCGAGCGTCCCGCACAGCATCAGCTCGTTGAAATATCCAAGGTGGCCGATGCGGAAAATCTTTCCCGCCACTTTGCCCAGCCCCTGGCCGAGCGACATGTTGAACTGCTCGAGGACGATCTTGCGAAATGCGTCCGCGCTGTGACCCTCGGGCACCAGAATCGCAGTCAGCGCAGGACTGTACTCGGCCGGGTTCACGCACAGGATCTCGAGCCCCCACGCGCGTGTGGCACGACGCGTCGCTTCAGCCAGCCGGTTATGCCGCGCAAACACGTGCGGCAAGCCTTCCTCAAACAGCATCTCGAGCGCCTCGTGCAATCCATAAAGCAGATTGGTCGCGGGGGTGTACGGAAAATAGCCGGTCGCGTTGGCTGCGATCATCTCCTTCCATTCCCAGTACGCGCGAGGTAGCTTGGCCGATTCGGATGCAGCGCGCGCTTTGGCGCTGATCGCATTGAACGACAGCCCCGGTGGCAGCATCAATCCCTTCTGCGATCCGCCGACGGTGACGTCGACGCCCCACTCGTCGTGCCGGTAATCGACCGATCCCAGCGAGGAGATCGTGTCGACCAGCAGCAACGCAGGGTGGCCTACACGGTCCATAGCTGCGCGAATCGGTGCAATCTGTGTCGTCACCCCGGTTGACGTTTCGTTATGCACTACACACACGGCTTTGATTGCGTGCTGCGTATCGCTTCGCAAACGCTTCTCGATCTCGGCTGCATTGGCGCCCTGGCGCCAGTCGCCGGGCATGAAATCGACCACCAGCGACAAGCGCTCGGCAAGCTTTCGCCACAGCGTCGCGAACTGTCCGGTTTCTGCCATCAACACACGATCGCCGGGCGACAGCGTGTTCACCAGCGCCGCCTCCCACGCACCGGTGCCCGATGCCGGATAGATCACAACATCGCTGTCGGTCTGAAACACGCGCTTGATGCCGGCCAACACTTCCTTGCCGAGCACGGCGAATTCAGGGCCGCGATGGTCGATCGTCGGCTGGTCGATCGCACGGAGGATGCGATCGGGCACATTGGTGGGTCCTGGAATCTGCAGGAAGTGCCGGCCGGAGGGGTGACTGTCGAGTTTGAGCATCGCTGGTCTTTCAGAAGGCACTGCTGGAAACGGCACTGTACCCAACCCTCGTAGCGAACCGCGTGCCACCGCGCCGCGACCGCAGCTATATTGGACCCAATGAACGACCTCGCGCGACCGCTCATTTTCCATCCGCCGCGCCCGCAATCGGAGTTGGAAGCGCGGCTGCGAAGTGCGGTGCAGGGCGATGTGCTGTTCGACCACGCATCGCGCGGGCGTTATGCGACCGACGCTTCGATCTATCAGGTTGAACCGGTCGGCGTGCTGATCCCCAAAACGCAGGAAGATGTATCGGCAGCGATCGACATCTGCCGTGAGCTGCGGGTGCCGATGCTGCCGCGCGGCGCGGGCAGCTCACAGTGTGGGCAGACCGTCGGCGCCGCGCTCGTCATCGATCACAGCAGGCACTTGAAAAACGTGGTGTCGTTCGACAAGGATGCGCATACGGTCACGGTCGAACCCGGCATGGTGCTCGATGCGTTGAATGCGTGGCTGCGACCGCACGGACTGTGGTTCCCGGTCGACGTCAGCACGTCGGCGCAATGCACGCTCGGCGGAATGGCGGGCAACAACTCGTGCGGCTCGAGATCGATCGCGTACGGCAACATGGTGCACAACGTTCTCGCAATTGATGCGGTGCTGGCCGACGGCACCGAAGCGTGGTTCGGGCCCGAAACCGAAATGACCGATGGCTCGGCGCGTATCAACAAGCTGCTCGAAGGGCTGCGCAGCATCGCGGTGCGCGAGTGGGACGAGATCGAACGGCGCGTGCCTAAGGTGATGCGACGTGTCGGCGGCTACAACATCGACGTCTTTTTGCCGCAGAGTGAACGGCCGTACACGGTCGACGGCAGCGTGAACATCGCGCATCTTCTGGTTGGCAGCGAAGGCACGCTTGCGTGGACCAGCGCATTGACGCTGAAGCTTGCGCCGCTGCCGTCGCAGCGCACGTTGGGTGTCGTCAACTTTCCAACGCTGTATCGGGCAATGCAGTGCGCGCAGCACATTGTCACGCTGAAGCCATCCGCCGTTGAGCTGGTTGATCGCACGATGATCGAGCTCGCGCGCGGCAATCCCGCATTCCAGCCGGTGATCGACGCCGCGTTGATTGGCAAGCCCGAAGCAATCCTGCTGGTTGAATTCAGTGATTCGGATTCACGGCAGCGGCTCGACGATCTGGTGGCTCTGATCGCCGATCTCGGCTTGCCGAATCAAGTCGTGCCCATGACGGACGCAGCGTCGCAGAAAGCCTTGTGGGAAGTGCGCAAGGCGGGGCTCAACATCATGATGAGCATGCGCGGCGATGGAAAGCCGGTGTCGTTCATCGAAGACTGCGCCGTGCCGCTTGAGCATCTGGCCGACTACGTTGCGCGACTGACCGAAGTGTTCGCCAGGCACGGCACGCGCGGGACCTGGTACGCGCACGCATCGGTCGGCACGCTGCACGTGCGCCCCATCCTCGACATGCGGCAGTCGGGTGAAAACTCGGGCGCGAAGAAAATGCGCGCGATTGCCGAAGAAGCTGCACTGATGGTGCGTGAATACAAAGGCGCATTTTCGGGCGAGCATGGTGACGGACTGGTTCGCAGCGAGTGGGTCGCGTGGCAGTTCGGCCCGCGCCTGACGCATGCGTTCGAAGAGATCAAGTCGCTGTTCGATCCCGACGGATTGATGAACCCCGGCAAGATCGTCAAGTCCAGCAAGATGGACGACGCGAGCCTGTTTCGCTATCCGCCGGGATATCACCCGCAGCCGCTGCAGACCGCTCTTGATTGGTCGGCTTGGGACGTGCAGAACGATCCTGTTGCCGACTCAGTAACGCCAGCTGGAACTGGCGGTGACCCGGCGCATGGTTTCAGTAAGGCCGTGGAGATGTGCAACAACAACGGCCACTGCCGCAAGTTCGACGCCGGCACGATGTGCCCGAGCTTTCGCGTCACGCGCGATGAAGAGCATCTGACGCGTGGGCGCGCCAACACGCTGCGGCTCGCGTTAGCAGGAAAGCTCGAGGGTGGTTTCGCATCGACCGCAGTGCGTGATGCGCTCGATCTGTGTGTCAGCTGCAAGGGCTGCCGTCGCGAATGCCCGACCGGCGTTGACATGGCGAAAATGAAGATCGAGTTTCTCCATCATTATCACCGCAAGCACGGCATGTCGATCAAGGATCGCGTGATCTCTTACCTGCCGCGGTACGCACGCTGGGGCGCGCGGCTGCCGTGGCTGTTTAACTTGCGCAATACGATGGCCGGTGGCGCCGCGTTGTCCGAAAAATGGTTCGGATTCGCTGAACAACGATCGCTGCCGTCTTGGCGCAGCGATACGTTTCTCGGCGGACTGATGCATCCGGTCAACGCGGATGGCAGCGTCGAGCCGCAAGTGCGTAGTGATGCAACGAAAAATCTTGGTGAAGTCGTATTGTTTGCCGACACGTTCAGCAATTCGTTCGAGCCGGAAGTCGCGCACGATGCGCTCGCCGTGCTCGAAGCCGCCGGGTACACGGTCCATGTCGCGCTGCCTTCCGACGGCAGCCGCCGACCTTTGTGCTGTGGTCGCACCTTTCTCGCCACGGGTCTGGTTGATGAAGCCAGGCAGGAAGCAATGCGCACCCTGGACGCGCTGATGCCGCATGTCGAACGCGGCGCAACGATCGTCGGTCTCGAGCCATCGTGCCTGCTGTCGATGCGCGATGAGTTTCTCGTGATGGGGCTCGGCGACGCGGCACAGCGGTTGGCGTCGAGCGCGCTGTTGATCGAGGAGTTTCTGGCACGCGAACACCGCGCCGGTCGCCTGCATCTGAAGTTTGCGCCGCTGCCCGAGAAGCGCGCGCTGGTTCACGGGCATTGTCACCAGAAGGCGTTCGACGCACTGGCGCCGGCGGTCGAAGTGCTGAAGCTGATTCCCGAGTTGCAGGTCGATGTGATCGACTCGAGTTGTTGCGGCATGGCGGGCGCGTTCGGTTACGAAGCCGCGCACTACGAAGTTTCGATGAAGATGGCCGAGCTGTCGCTGCTGCCAGCGATCCGAAACGCCGATAACGACACGCTGATCGTTGCCGACGGCACCAGCTGCCGGCATCAGATTGCCGACGGCACGCGCGAGACTGGCAAGCGCGAGGCGATGCACGTTGTCAGAGTGCTGGCGCGCTCGCTTGCAGCAAATTCCCCAGCGGCTGCACCCCAATGAGCACACGGTGCAGCCAGAACGTGAACACCAGCCATACGATGGTGCCGATCACAACCGCGGTGATGTCGCGCGATATTGGCCCGATGGCGTAGCTGACATTTGCCGCGCGATCACGCCGCATGGCTGCTGAATAGTTCAGCACTGCCCAGGCTAGAAACGATCCAAACAGGACGACATCAGCCAGCGTTCCGTTCGCGAGCAGATGCGCGAACGCCCAGACCTTGACTCCCGCCACCATTGGATGCCGAATCTTTGCCTTGATGCGCGTCTTGGGCACGTACGCGGCAGCGATCATCACGAATGCCACCAGTGTCAGCAGCGCCGCCAGGTGCCGGGTCCACACCGGCGGGCTATACAAGATCACGGGTGATTGGCGTGCGACGCCGTAGCCCCAGATGATCAGCACCAGACCGACCACCGACACCAGTGTGTAAACGCCCTTCCATGCCTTGACGCCGTGCCTGGCGATCTGCGCGGTGCGCCAACCGTCTGCGCCGATTCGCACCGAATGAACTGCAAGGAAGATCAGGAGGCCCGCAACCAGCAGGGTCATCGCGTACTCGCTGCCGTATTCGCTGCCATTATCAATGGATCGTGCACAGGCGCAGCGTAGCGCGCGTTATCGGTTTGCTCCACTCAACTCGGTGGCAAGTCCCGAACTCAGCAGCACCTGCGCTGATGGAAACCAGATCTGGTCGTTGGCCGTTGCGGTTCCCTGTTCGAGCACGCGCTGGTCGACGCCGCGCGCTGCGATGAAGTCGTCACTGCGGCGGTTGGCTGACGCCACCGCGTTGGCACTGAATCCGGCGCCACCCGCACTATGCAATCCAATTCTTGCGTCGGGGCTGATGATCCGGCGGGCGCCGCCGGCAAACGCAGTCACACACGCACTGCTGCACTCGCTCGTAACGAAGGTGTCCAGATTGCGGTCACGCACCAGCGTGCCGAGCGCGAGGCCTTCGGCCACTCGCCCGCCCTGGCTCTCGAGCCGCACCACTTTGAGATTGGGATTCGCATCCAGCACTTCGCGCACCGCACGAGAGGTGCCAAATTCAAGGCCGCCTTGCAGAATCAACTGGCTGTTGCGTAAGTCAATGCGAACTGTGGCCGGCGGCGACGAGCCAATCAGCGTCGACCAGACTTCCGGCATCACGTAGCGCGCGGATTGAAACCAGAAGATGGCAACCCAGAAGAACGCGCCAAGCCCGACGAGTCCGGTCAACACCGCAACCGGCATTGACCCGCCACGATCGACGCTTTCGATGGCCGAGCGTTGCACACCGGTGCCCCACCACAGAGCGCCGGCGATCAGCACCACCACCTCGAGCAGCCACAACAGCGATGAGCCAATTGGGTAGTCGGTAATCGGCACCCTGCTGGAGGCGAAGCTGATTGCCTGCACCGCGCCCCAAACCAGCGCGGCGCTGACGATGACGGCGGCCGCGAGCGGCAAATCGCCGCGCCAGTGCTGACGCAGGTAACCGATACGCCGACGCTGATTGCCCCAGTGTTTCTGACGAAAGTGGCCCGCGTTTGCAAGCTGCTTGCGCGGCGACGGCGGGTGGGGCGGTAGATCCGAATCGGTAGCCAAATGTTCCATCACTAAAGTCTAGGGGCCGTGCGGCTGCCGTGGTCGTCCAGCCATTCCGCATGCGCGGTAATCTGCGCGAGTGGACCTCTATAGCAAGTTCCGGGCGATATTCCGATGAAAGGCCTTAAACGAGGGTTGACAAACTACGGCGACGCCGAGTTCTCGATGTTTCTGCGCAAGGCGTTCGTCAAGGCGATGGGCTACTCCGACGACGCACTGCAGCGCCCAATCGTTGGCATCACCAACACCTACAGCGATTACAACGCGTGTCACGGCAACGTTCCGGCACTGATCGAGGCGGTCAAGCGCGGCGTGATGCTCGCCGGCGGATTGCCGATGGAATTTCCGACGGTCTCAATCCACGAATCGTTTGCGCATCCGACCAGCATGTTCCTGCGCAACCTGATGGCGATGGACACCGAAGAGATGATTCGTGCGCAGCCGATGGATTCGGTGGTTCTGATCGGCGGCTGCGACAAGACGATTCCGGCGCAGTTGATGGCCGCCGCGTCGGCCGACGTGCCGGCGATCGTATTGCCGGTCGGGCCGATGCTGGTGGGCCACTATCAGGGTGAAGTGCTGGGAGCGTGCACCGACTGCCGCCGAATGTGGAGCGACTATCGCGCTGATCGCATCGGCGCGGCCGAAATCGAAATCGTCAACGAGCGGCTCGCACCGACTGCCGGCACCTGCATGGTGATGGGCACCGCGAGCACGATTGCCTGCGCGGTCGAAGCGCTTGGCATGAGCCTGCCGCTGTCGGCCACGATCCCGGCCACGCATGCGGATCGCATTCGCTGCTCCGAAGCCAGCGGCCGCGCTGCGATCACGCTCGCAGAAAAAGGTCCGCGCCCAAGCGAGG